>VFSW01012178.1_pt1 | contig 12028 bp, 4 predicted proteins | sample 5358111 | NCBI WGS metagenome assembly VFSW01 (sample SAMN11554181, study PRJNA540505) | mine drainage metagenome | isolation source: sediment from site ElyBrook_90M | place: USA: Ely Copper Mine, Vershire, VT | collected 2017 | reverse complement strand
AATGCGGTTGTGGAGTTGCAGGCGTCGATGCCCGGATATGGTGCAGGATTTTTACTGCGACCCCCCAGACGCGGTTTTTCGTTCCGCAGGGCGATTGGGGCCAGCATTCCGTTCTCGATGCGCGTGTCGGGGCCGAGTTGCATTTGCAGATGATTGTACGGCCCGGACGCGCAGATGCAGCGGAAGATTTTGTGGGGGATTCGGGGCGGGTTCCGGCGTCGGCTCCAGGGCGGATTCTTGCGCCATTGGGACGCGCATTCGTGGCCGCATTCGCGGCGTCGAGAGCGCAGCTAGAGCAAAAGCGAGATTGGTGTGCCGTGAGGGAAAAGCAAGCAGGAGAAAAGGCACGGTTCTGGAGCTATCAGCTATCCGCAATGAAGCTGTCCGTTAAAGCGATGGGTATTAAAGCGATGGGTACAGCATCCCTGGTTTTGCTCTAAGCACAACGGAGCAACGTTCCTGCATGCCGGGTGAGAGCACGACCGTGTTTCAGATCGAATCCGATCCTATAGACCCTGACGGCACCCCGGACATTTCGCCGGCGCAAATTGTGTAGACAATAGATTGAGGTGTGGTAATATCAGCGGCTGTCAGGCTTCAGTTTCCACGGATGGGGCACGCGCCGTGGTTCGATGGCGGTCTAGCGCAACTAGGTTGACGGTGATCGCTCGACTTCTCCGATTCTGTTCAGGTCAGATGAGAGCAGGCGCACCCATGAATTTTATTCCGGTCGCTCGTACCTCCACGATGTTCGAGATGCTGTGGGCTGGTTTCAGCCCGGCCCATTCGTCTCCGGCGGGACATCGTCGGCCAAGGCCCGCCGCGAGACTGCTTCTGCCCATGCTGATTGCGGCAGCAAGCTCTGCCGTGGCCTATGCCCAAGGGGCGCCCGTCTTAACCAGCGCGGCACCAGGGCTGACGGTGCAGGGAACTGGACTGCTGCGGTTGACGTTGCAGGGCGCAAACTTCAGGCCCGGCGCTACGGTCGTCATCTCCCCGCCGCTCACGGCGCTTGCCAACTCCAACGGCCATACGCCCGCTGCGGACGCCGCGCTATTGAGTGTGGATTTAATCGGCAGCACGCTGATGACGGCCACTTTCAGCTTTAGCCCCACGGCAACGGTTGGACTGCGCGGCATCGACGTCCTGAACAGCGATGGAACGTCGACGGCAGCGTCCTTGATCGCGAGCGGTAGCGGCGGAAGCACCCAGCCGTTGCGGATTCAGTCATCCACTTCGCTTGCTGCGCCGGCTTCCGTCCTGAATATCGCACTGGTTCATCCGCGCGACGGCACGGTCGTTTCCCAAGGAGACGAACTGTATGCACAGGCCGTTCTCTCTGGGGCGGGCACGGGATCGGTCATTGGGCAGTGGCTCTGGGACAACCGCGTGGTTGAGCAGTTCACGGTGCCGCTCGTGGGCGGCCAAAGCATCGCGATTCGCACGCGCCAGTCGCTGCCAACCTGGTACCTGGGAGCGCATACGGTTCAACTGCGCATGACGCAGCCCTCACAGATCGCCACCAAACCAGTCATCGTCGCGGTCAACCCTCCCGGATGGGAGCTACAATCGCTGCTGACGCCAGCCTACGGGGCCGCCTATTCCACTCAGGACGCGCCGATGTTGCTTTGGGCGCCTGTTCCCGGTGCCATGCGATACCAGGTTGGCTTTTCGACGAGACCGTATTTTTCGACAATCGACACCTGGTACAACGTGGACGACAACCGCTGGCAGGTCCCGCTCGACATCTGGGGAAAGCAATCCGAGGGCAGTCTCTACTGGACGGTCCGCGTCATCGACCCTTCCGGCGTTGCGCGCAAGCCTCTCCCGCTGCGCGCCATCGTACATCTTCCGCAAAATTCCCTCGCTCCAGCGCAGGCTGCACCCACGCGCAATGCTTTGGGTCATACGCAGATCGACTGGGGTCTGGTAACCCCCGGCGCGCTGTACCTTGTCACCCTCAGCAGCGATGCGGACGGCACGCAGGTGCTTCGCCGCTATCTCACGGACAAGGGCACGCTCGATCTTCACGCGATCGATGGACGGTTGGACCCGGGCCGCGCCTATTTCTGGCGTGTGGATGTTTTCTCGTCCTGGGGCGACTGGATGCTCTCCGAACCGCCGCGGCGTTTTATTGCGCCTGCCATCTCCGGGCCGTCGTCGGCACGGATGAGACCGCTCTCCTCTCGCGCATCGCTTCGTTCCGTCAACCTGAACTACGTGCGTCGCGGAATCTACTACGACCTGACGACCCAGATTGCCAAGGAGGTTCCAACACCGGACAGCAGCGTCAGCCAACCGCGGCCAACCATCTCCGCGCAGTTCCAGTCGCCTGTGAATCCGGCGGAAGTAAGCCTGTCGATGGACGGCGTCGACATCACTTCGTTCTGCCAGTTGGGCCAGACGCAGGTGAGCTATACGCCACAGCTTCCGCTTGGCAATGGCGAACACGATGTGAGTCTGTCGGTTGGCTCGGAAGCCTCTGGATGGAAGTTCACCATTGCCGCGCCTGCCGCGTCCGCGCCCTCAACTCCTGCGTCCGCATTGCAGCCCGGCACAGACGCTGAAGCTGCCCCTTCGCCGAGCGCTTCGACGGCCCTTGCCGCAATGTCGCGCGGGAACGCCCCGGTAAAGACGAAATTCAAAGGCGTAATCGAAGGCCAGGACACCTGGACAACGCAGTGGGCCTCCGGATCGAATCCACCCGACTCGGATGTCTATTCCGTCGCGGAGCGCATATTGACTGAGAACAGCATGTGGAAGCCCGAGATCAACGGCAGCGGTCTGCTCAACTCGGTCCTCAATCCGGCGGTGCAACGCACCAGCCAAGGCCACATCAACGACTACATCGCGCAGATTGAGCGCAAAGGCGAACGGTGGGGCACAAGTCTGCGCTTTGGCATCGTTTCACCCGCGCTTTACACCGATGCGCAATATGTTTCCGCGGCCACGCCGCGCCAGGGCGTGGAAGCGATGCTCACCACGCCTGGCGGCGAGCTGGGTTTCTACACCAATACCAACGACGAAGCGCTGGGTGGCGGGGCTGGCATTACCTTTCACCAGCGGCTGATCGGGGCGAGTTGGCTGGCACCTTTGCCGAAATGGGCAGAGTTCCGCTTGATGTACCTTGGCGCGCGCGACGTTGGCGCGCCCTCCACGGTGGAGTACGATTCGCTGGGCAATCCCATCATCGTGTCCGACCCGGTCGCCGTTAAATCGCGCGGCGATGTGTACGGCGGCCTCTTGAATCTCAATCTCGGCAAACAATGGCAATGGTCGAGCGAATACGCGTGGAGCTACGACAACGCCAATCTCTCCGACCCTGCTTCGACCTCGCTCTTTGGCCGCGCCTGGCGCACCGGCATCTCGGGCAGTTACGGCGGGGCCATCCTAAGCGCGGCTTTCCGCGATGTCAGCGCAAACTTCGGCAATCCCGCGAACCCAAGCCTTACGCAGTCCAGCAATCCAAACCTGCGCGGATTGGACACCTCGGTCAGCAAACCCACTAAGGCAGGCTCCTTCGCCCTCACCTACAGCTTCCTTCAGAACAATGTGAATTCCACCACGACGGCCGAACTCGACCTAAACACATTTTCCGAAACGTGGTCCAAGCCATTCGGCGTCAAGACCAATCTCTCCGTCAGCTCAAACCAGTCACTCACTGGAACCGGCGCGGTTCCTGCTGCGCTACAGGGCGATCCGCCCTCGCAGAATGGCAGCGCCGATCAGCGCGACGTCTCCGGCAACATCACGCTGATGCGCCAGGTTGGTCTCGTTTCGCTTTCGGCGGGGGCCAACCGCGACTGGCTGCGCAACAATATACAGTCCAGCGGGGGCGCAATCACTTCTTCGCTGTCGCTCGGGGCAAACCTCGTCACCAAGAGCTTCTTCCAATGCAATACCCAGGCCAACTTCAACTGGGTCGCGGCGGACCCAGTCACCATCGGCACGACGCGAAACATCAGCATCTACGTTCAGCCAGCATTTATCTGGACAGAGCGCAACCTACAGTTGTCCCCGCTCATCAGCGTTGCGCAGGGCCATACCTTGCTTGCCAGCGGGAACTCCACCAGCGACACATTGACCGGCCAATACGGAGGACGGATTGCCTGGACATTGCCCGCTCGGCTCAAGAGCAGCACTCTGTCTGTCCAGGGAAGCTATAACCAGGAACGCGATAACGTTGCGCATACCGACTTGCGCAGCACGCAACTCATCGCCATCTGGACCTTCAACCTGTCGCACAAGAAAACTCTCTGAGGTCACACGATGGAAACATCAGGGGAACGAGCGCGCATTCTTCAAAAACAGATGCCGGAGTCGCGGCCCTTCGTCACGACCTGGAAGCCTGCGGCATTAGCGGCGCTGATGTCGCTTGCCTCCATCCCCGTATTTGCCCAGCGTCCTTCGCTCATCTCCTACAGCCCCACACAGGGCACTCAGGGCACCAGCATTACGCTTACATTCACGGGGTCGAACTTTTCCGCGCGCCTGCCGAAGCTCTTCTTCACGCCGTCCCAGGGAATCGGCGTAACCGGCATTTCCGTCGCATCGCCGAAGCAGATTGTCGTCCACGTTCAGATCGCCGCAACCGCCGCGACCGGGACCTACAAGCTCGATCTGCAGGATGCGGACCAAGACATGATTGCGGCTACGCCTTTCACGGTGGTCGCCGTGGTCGCCGCGCAATCCGGTTGCACCGCAGACGCATTGGCAGCCAATTGCGGCAGCGCCCAGCCTGTCATTCGTGAGATGACACCGCTTTCCGGCCGCCAGGGGACTTCCGTTCTGCTGACGCTGACCGGCGCGAACTTCGATGCGAACTCGACATTGCAGGTGGTTCCAGAAACTGGACTGATGCTCGGGCAGCTCAGGATGGCGAACGGACACCAACTGCAAGCGCAGATTGCCATTGCCGCGAATGCACCTCTGGGGACGCGCTCTGTCGTTCTTCTTTCCGGCAAATCCCATACTTCAGCGCCGAATACCTTCACCGTCACTCCCGCTATCAGTCTGGGTGCAACTGCCCCTGCGATGCGGATTCTGCGGCTGGTTCCCAACCAAATTACCGCCGGTAGCCAGAATGTGGATCTCGCCATCGAGGGAACGAACTTCGTCCCAGGGACACTGGCTACGTTCGCCTTTGGCGCGGGGGTTCCAGGCGCGGTGATAGCCGCCGGCCCCGCACGCTACATCGACAGCACCGAGATTCACATCACGGTGAGCGCCCTCCCCGGGGCCTTGCCCGGTGGCCGCGACATCCTGCTCCAGACGCCCGAGCAGCAGCATGTAACGGGCAAGGGCATGCTCAACGTCGTCGCCGCCCCCGTCGCAACGGGACCTCCGCCGCTTCTGAAGCTCACGCCAATGAGTCTGCAGAATTTCCCACTGGGCAAGATCGTTCTCGATGCGCCGCAATGGGGCGATGTGTGGGAGGGGGAAATTGAAGAGCACTACGGGGTCCCGGTTCTCGACGATGACGCGCGCTTCCAGTGGCACGAGCAGAACCCCGGACTCGCCGACTATTACATTCTGAACCTCTACGAGAAAGACGGCGTCACGCTCATTGGGTCCAAGCGCATCGACGGCAAATCTGTTCCTGCGATGGGCGGCACGCTGCATCTGCTCCCGACGTATTTCCGGCCCGATGCCGCATTTCTCGCGCAGGTACTCGAGTTCGTCCCCATGAAGGCGCACGTCGGCTTCCAATATCCATTGCACAGCACGCCCACCGCCACCGTCGTCGACAAAGTGAAGATCTTCCAGCCGCCTCCTCCTTCCAGTGCGAGTCCGCAGCTTGCCGAAGGCGATCTGCAATGGGAGGTGGTTGGCTACCACACTTACAACACAAGCGGCGTGGCCCCGCAAGCGAGTGCAGACCAGAAGACCGGCGCGTTCACCCCGCAGAGGGCCAGTGCTGCGCTGCAAAGCGGAAGCGCCGGAGCTGCATCCGAGCAGCCTCAACAGCCAGCCCAGGACCAGACCACCGACGTCAAAGTCGAGGTGTCCGACCGCTGGCCGCTTGATCGCCCGCTGGCGCCCACGGGCATGGCGTGTTCCGGCGGTGGCCAAAGCAATACCGGTCTACAGGCGCAGGATGCCGATGATCCAGGCAACGATCCGAACAACTACGTCGGCGACCGCTTTGTACTTTCGGGCAGCTTCAATCTTACCGACTCGCCCTACGCAACCCACCCAAACCTGGTTAAGGGTTCCGGCCTCATCGGTCAGGTTCACCAGGTGTCGTTCGACAATCTCTTCGTCGACTGGGGCGATGGAACCATCCAGTCCATCTCCGCTCCGCCCGCCGATCCCAATATGACGAACTGGAACCGTGGAGAGAGTCTGACGCTTCCAGCGCATCTGGGCGACACGGGCCTCATCTCGCATCCGTACGGCAACACCGGCAAGTTTATAATTCGCGTCTTTCAACTCTCCGAGGCCGATGCGCAGCACGTCAACACGGCGCTTCTGGCCGCCAGCGTGGATGGCCCTGCAACTTCTCCGTTCCTTCAGGTTGCGACTCTCAACAGCATCGGGCCTCTTACCGGAGGAGGTCCATCGCAGAACTCCATCGGGAGCGCGTTCCAATCGGTTCTGATGCAAGGTTCAACTCCCACAACTCCGAATCCCGCGCCTGCAAAGTCCGGCGGCTCTCCAGCGGCGTCGGGTCTCTCTGCCATTACGGCACGCGCATTCAGCATCTTTTGCAAGTCCGTCACGATCAGGTTTCCTGCCGACCTGGCTGCCGAAGGCCCCTTGCATTTGAAGTCCATTGACGACCCCAAGTTTCCGGGGCATGACAACTTGAAGGGGATTGGGCGTGTCTTCTCCCTGGCCCCCGGCAACGCCGCAAAGACGGTCCAGCCACAGACCGTCGGCAGCACCGTAAAGACGATCCAGCCCAGGCTGCAACCTCCCACCGGCCAGAAGGAGATCGCCTCCGCGTCACTGCGTCCCGGCTCCGTTACTGCCGATGCAACCTGCAGCACCTGTGACGATGCGGCCAGCGCGGAATCGGAAATCGGGTATTACGGCCAGGGAGAAGTGCGCGTCACCTGGAACGTCGACGGCGCCATAATGCAGCATACGTTTGCGCTCGGCCCGTCTACATCGCGCAATCTTATGGCGCACCCGCCGCCTGGGTACGTCGAGCCTGGCATCATCGTTGAGCAAAGCACGCCGTTCGATACGCCCTCGCCACTCTCCACCAAAGTGCTTGGCATGCACCAGGTCAGCGTGTCGGCCGATGTTGCTCCCGATCCTGCTTTGCCCAATCTTTCCATTGGAGTGCATGAAGCCATCGCCAAAATTGCGGGCTCAGCCGGCAATACACTCGACGCGGATTCGGCCGCTACGGCCAAATTGCTGTTGGATTCGCTCGCGCCGCCGCCGGGCAGCAATCTGCCGCCGCTTAAAGTCGGCATTCTGTCCAGTTCAAACAGGGCCATTCCAGGTCTTGGCCCTGTGCAAGATGTCAACGGTGCGATGCAGAAAGCCACTTCCAAGATGATCATTCGGCTGCCCGATCAGCATGTGGCATCCGGCACGCGCCACTATGAGGTGGTGCAATCGGACCCATCCAAGCCTTGCAAGTTCCTTTTCCCGGTCACCAGCGGCGGGTCCTTTGAAGTCGAGGATATTCAAGGCAACGTGACGCAGCAGGGAACCAAGTACAGCGGATCGGGCAATCTGATTGTCCACCTCGCCAATTCATCTGGGTACGATCTTTATCAGCCCATCCCAATCCACTTTACCGATTGGGATGTGCCGGACGGAAATACCGTCTCGTCTGGCACGCTCGACGTTTCGCCCAACCTTCCGCTGCAACCCAGCGCGCCTGGACTGACGGGCACAATCGACCGCATCCAGGGCCACACCGCAACCACGGGCGGAGCGGTGCAGGGTGAAGTCGATGCCACGCTCAGCGTCACCTTGCAGGACGACTCATTGCGCCTGCCCGGTGTTGAGAAGCCGCCGCAGTGGTCCGGGGTTACGTCGGAGCTGCATTCCAACGGCGACTGGATCAAGGATGGCCTCAACCTGCCCACCACCATGATTGGCTGGAGCGCATTTCAGATGTCATCGTCGAACGTACGCCTCGACCTCAGCCATCATGCCGGCGATGGCGCCAGCCCATACTGCGGCACGGGCAGCGGAGAGGATTGGGTCGGCGTCCGCTTCCCGTCCCTCACAATCATTCCCTACACCATGGGACTCGTCTCATCGTCCGCGCTGCAGCCAGTTGTGAACGATTGGGGAGTCGTCAACGGCGGTCTTTGCGGCAGCCTCTCCACCGGCTCCAACGGCGCATTCACCGCCAGACTGGATGCGGGGACGGTGACCTTCCAGTCCATCGACGCCTACGTTGCGCCGGGTCAAGGCGATTTCAGAGCGACGTATAAGGGCATCGACATCTACGTCCCGTGGCTCGACACGCACATTACAGGAGACGGACATCTCAGCTCCGGCGGCGGCAAGCAAGCGTCGATCTTATTTCCAACCCCCGCATCGAGTGTAACCAAGACGTACGGCAACATCTCATTCACGGCAAAGAACCTTGAGTTCACGCAGGTCGAGGGGCTTGGCTGGGCGGTGCAGACCTCAACGGCCTACACGTTCAGCGCGGAAGGCAAGACGTTCGCGAGCATTCCACTGACTCCGTTCACCTTTGGAATGGATGGCCGGGCCTACCTCGGCAACGGAGGCTCATCCACCGACGTTCCTCTCGGCGGTGCATCCACGCTGGGTCCAACACCGCTCGATCTGGTCTCCGCGCACATCACCGTTCCCATCCAGGGTAGTCAGGTTCTCGGCGCGCAATTCAGCACCACTGTCCACCTCTCTGAGGTGATGCCAGCCGCGCCCATGCAGGTGAATTACGCCATGAACTCGACGGGCACGAGCTTCGCCGCGACGGGGCCTGCGAGTTCTCCTTTCACCCTGGACGTTCCGTATCCTTCTGGGCAGCCGAGTTCCGAGGCCAAAATCCATCCGGTTTACAGCGGTGGCAGCGGCGGCAGCTCATCGGATTATTCCGGCACGGTCGATCTCAGCGAACTGGGCGGACCTCCACTGACCGCGCAGTTCCGCCTGGGATATGCCAATGGACACGACTACTGGATCGCGCGCGCCACCATCGGCCTCGGCGACGCTGGTGTTCCGCTCATCCCCTTTCCGCCGGTCATGAATCTGTACTCCATTTCCGGCGGCATGGGCCACAATTTCCCGCTCAATGCCTTCACTGACACTGGCGACCTGAATGCCGCAACTCCAGTGTTCGACAACTCATTTCTGTTCATGGCGGGTATGCGCGTCGGCATGCCGGACCACTTTACCTATACGCTCAACGGCAACCTCACAATCAAAGCGACTGGCCAGGACGCGGGCGCGCGCATGGGCTTCAACGCCTGGCTGCTCAATCCGGCCACCAGCGGCAACGGAGATTTCCAGGGCTACTTCCAGTACGCCGGAGGCAGCTTCGACGGTCGCCTCTGGGGCCACTGGTCGTTCCTCGACAACATGGCGTATATCGACATGGGCAGCAGTGCCAATGATGCCGCGGTCGATCTTCATTTCGGCAGCGGTCCGTGGCACGTCGATGCAGGCAAGAAGGAAGGGCCGCGCATCGATGGCCACCTCCTTGTCAACGATGCGCAGATGTATCTCATGCTCTCCGATCAGAGTCTTTCGCTCGGCGGCAGTGAGGGCATCGACCTCGATGTCGGAGACGGCTCGGTGGCCTCGGCGTATGTGCGTGGCAATGTCGATATCGGCGTCACCATCACGCCGCAACCGCATATCTCAGGAGACTTCTCGGCCAACGCCAGCGCGGGGGCTTGCGTCGCGGGCGTGTGTGTCTCCGATTGGGTCAGCGCGCAAATCCACGCTGAGGCCTTGCCGCTCGACATAAACGCCAGCGCGTCGCTTGGATTGCCCTGGCCGCTCAGCAGCGTTTCATTCTCGGTGCATCTATGACAAGCTCCTTCCGCAGACTCATCGTTATCGTCGCGCTCGCGGGCGTATGCACGGTTCGCGGCAGCGCCCAGGACAATCCCGGCGCCGCATTCGCCGTTTCCGATGGCAAAGGCACAATCCAACTGTTGTGGTTTCCGCCTGCATCGCAATGGCCCGCGGGCGGCTGGCGCATCTCCGATTCATCCGGCAACATGGTCGCCCCTCATGTTGCGATGGGCGACGCCACGGCGCTCTCCACGCTTTCCGTCGAGGATGCCGATACCATCCGAAATCTGCCATCCGTACTCGACAAGCCCGCGGCGAACGCCAAGCAGCAACAGAACCTCATCAATCTTCTCGGCCTTCGCGCCTTCAGCAATCCCAATTACGCGCGTGCCCTCGGCCTCTTCGCGACCATCTCCGGCGCACCCGCGGGTCCGCGCGCATACACGATCCAGGGTCTGGACCAATCGGGGAATGCCACGGGTGTCAAGATTGTATCGGCCGCTGTGGACAGCTCGCAGCCCACGCCATTGCCGGCAACTCCAGATGGACTAACGGCCAAAGTCGATGGCCAAGGCGTGTCTCTCTCCTGGAACCCGCCAGCCGAGAATCGCGCGCTTCCGGCTGTCACCTGTGCGGTCGAACGCGATGGCAACTCCATCAGCGTGAAGCCATTCGTCATCGGCACTCGATGGAACGCCAGCCTTGCGTTGATCGTCGACCGCAACGCAACTCCCAACGCCATGGCCAGCTACAAGGTCTACGCCATCGACGCCTTCGGTCGGCGCAGTCAGCCAGCTTCGATACGCATATTTTTTCCCGATTTTCGCGCCCTTGCGCCCCCGGCAATCGTGACGGCCAATGCATCCGCAGGTAAAGTCGTGGTGAACTGGACGCCGGAGTCCAAACCGAATCTTTACGGCTTTGTCGTCGAACGGGCGTTCATGGCGAATGGCCCATGGGAGACCTTGATGTCGCAGGCGCTGCCCGTCGGCACTTCGCAGTTTGAAGATGACGCCGTCCGCGGCGGCACTGCCTATTACTACCGGGTGCGCGCCGTAGACCCGCGCGGTGACATTGGCCCGCCCAGCCAACCCGCCACGGCCGCGCCCGTCAACCCCAGTGCGCCACCGCAGGTTTCCGGCCTCGCCGCCGATGCCGGACAGACCCGCGTGCGCCTCACCTGGACTGCCGTTCCATTTCCCGTAGCCGGATATTTCGTTCAGCGACGCGGCGTCAACGGAAATGGACTCCAGGCCAACTGGGTGCAGCTCAATCCGCACGCAACCCCCGAGCCGCTGTATGACGACTACATCGGACTCATCTCCGGCTCTACGCTCGAGTACCGCGTTCTCGCCGTTGCGTTCGACAATGCCGAAGGACCGCCCAGCAGCACGATCCAGGTTACGCTCGCGGACCGCACCGTTCCGGGCCAACCGTCAATCTCCGGCATCAGCGGTGCCGCGGGAAAGGTCGCGCTGACATTTGCTCCTGCTGTCCCCGAGGAACGTACCGCGCAGTTCCTCGTCCTTCGCTCCGGCAATGCAAAGGACATCGGACTCGTGCTTGGCGATCCGCTTCCCGCATCCGCGCGGCAATATGAGGACCTCTACGTCAGCGCGGGCCAGACTTACTTCTACCGTCTGGTCGCTGTCGATGCGGCAGGGAACCGCAGCGACCCTACCGATCCGATCGTCGTTCGCGTTGGCAGTCCGAAGATTCCCAAGCCCGCGGCTCCGCTGCTTAAGCGAGTCATTACACCGTCTGCGCACATTGTTCTTCAATTCGACCAGCCGCCCGCAGGGCTCAGTGTAGTTGTCGAACGGCAGGATAGTCCCGTCGCGGGTTGGGTTCGCGTCGCGGGCCCGCTGGATGGGACCTCAACCGACGATTTCCCGCCCAGCGGCAATACCTCTGTCCTTTACCGCATTGTGTATATCTCAGGGAGTGCGCAATCAGGTGAACCGAGTGCTGTCGTTGCCATATCCAGCGCACAAGAATGAGAATTGAATGGATACTCCGACAAAATCCGGAAAACGAACCTGAACTGCACCACGGATGCTAGCGA
>VFSW01012177.1_pt1 | contig 12029 bp, 12 predicted proteins | sample 5358111 | NCBI WGS metagenome assembly VFSW01 (sample SAMN11554181, study PRJNA540505) | mine drainage metagenome | isolation source: sediment from site ElyBrook_90M | place: USA: Ely Copper Mine, Vershire, VT | collected 2017 | reverse complement strand
CCGGTTGCCAGACTTCGGTGTCTTCCGGTTTGGCTGCGGACTGTTGGGCGTAGAGAGAGACAGCCGTGAAGCCGAGAATCGCAATCGCGAAAAAGTTCTGCATTTGTGCGCGCATGATGTCCAAGAGCATACACCTTAACAATTGAATCCGGGGCCGTGGGGCGATTGCGTCGCTGTTTACCAGTAGACGTTCTCGCTGTGATTGGTTAAGGTTCAGACGCCGCCTAAAGAAAAGGCGTTCACGCGCATAGTCAACTGTTGAAAGATCGCCATATCACTCGTTGATCCCTGCACACTCCCGCGCCTTCCGTTGATTCAAACACCCCCGCCTTCGAGCAGCGCGCCGGCCGCCGGAATCCCCAGTTTCGTCCTTGAGGCCTTGTCGGATACACTGACCCGACTATGCCGAAGACACAGTGCTGCCGCTGTTTCTGCCTGATGATGTTTTGCGCCCTGTTTTGTACCGCCGCTGGCCAGGCGCAGAGCCAGCCCAAGCCCGGTCCTCCTGCAGGAATGCCGGCGCCGTTTTCCCAGCCGCGCCAGGAAAGCCTTCCGCCGCAATTGCTGGAAGAGCTGACCGCGATCAAGTCGGCCGCGTTGGCGGACGATTATGCTTACCACCAGCTCGCGCATCTCACCGAAAACATCGGCCCGCGTCCCACCGGGTCTCTGCAGGCTGACGCGGCGGTGGATTACGTTGCCGGGGAATTGCGGCAGCTGGGGCTGGACGTGCACCTGGAAGAAGTAAAAGTGCCACATTGGGTGCGCGGGGCGGAAACCGCGGAGCTGGTCGAATACGCGGGCCAGGCAAAAGGCACCACGCAGAAGATCGTGCTGACCGCGTTGGGCGGGAGCGGGTCCACGCCGGCTGAGGGAATTACCGCCGACGTGGTCGTGCTTAACAACTTCGACGAACTCAAGGCTCTGGGGCATGACGGCGTGGCTGGCAAGATTGTGCTGTTCAACGAACCCTTCGATAAACAGAAAGCAGCCGGGGGCATGGCCTTCGCCGCTTACGGCGAAGCGGTTCGCTACCGGGCTGCCGGCCCGAAGGCGGTGGCTGACCTGGGCGGGGCGGCGTGCCTGGTGCGCTCCGTGGGCAATGCGGACTATCGACTTCCGCACACCGGCTTCAATTTTCCGGCTGGGATTCCCGCGGGAGCTGTGACCGCCGAGGATGCCTCGCTCATCGCGGATCTTGCCGCACAGGGTAAAGTTCGCATGCATCTGACTCTCACCCCGCAAAAGCTGGCTGACGTCACCAGCCACAACGTGGTTGCGGACCTGAAGGGTAGTGAACATCCTGAGCAGATCGTGGTGGTTTCCGGACATCTTGACTCGTGGGACCTGGGCACGGGCGCCATCGACGACGGCGCCGGCGTGGTGATCGCGATGGAAACGGCCGAACTGTTACAGCGGCTGCACCTGCATCCCAAGCGGACTATCCGCGTGATCGCCTGGATGGACGAAGAGAGTGGCGGCTCCGGCAGCAGGGCGTATACCAAGGATCATTCGGCGGAATTTCCCAACTATGTCGCGGCCATCGAAAGCGATGCTGGAGCGGCGCATCCGCTGGGATTTGACACAAAGGTGAGTGCGGCGGCCACGGAGATGCTCCGACCGATCGCAGGAGTCTTGCAGAGCTTTGGAGCGAGCGTGCTGCAGGAAAGCAGCTATGCACCGGGGGCGGACATATCCGCGATGTCGGATGCCGGAGTTCCCGCGCTGGGCGTATTGCAGGACGGACGCACTTATTTCAATTATCACCACACCGCCGCCGACACTCTGGATAAAGTAGTCCCGGCTGAGCTGCGGGAGAATGCGGCAGCCATGGCGGTGATGGCTTACGCTTTGGCGAATATGAAAGATCTGCTGCCGCGGTAGAGCGGCCCCGCGCATGTGATGGACCTCACATCGCGGGTGCGGATGGTTCCCTATAATGTCTGTTCCTGAGCTGCGAGTTTCGGCAGCGGGGCTTTGGTGCGGATTGCGTGTCCTAAATTCATCAACCACAGAGGGCACGGGGGTTCACGGGGTAAGGCCTGGAATCGCGGACGACGCGCGAGGGAGCAGCCAGACGCAGATCAGGATGCTGCGCAGCCCGAGGGCCTGTTGACGCATCTTGATTTTGGCGCTTATCATCTTCGTTTGGCCTTCATGACAGGGACGCCTCCGGGAGGAGGCGTCCCGAAAAGTTTGAGCGGGCCGAGTTTGAAGTGATCTTATGGATAAGAAGAAGTTGGAAGCATTCAAGAAACGGCTGGAGACGCGGCAGCAGGAGTTGCGCCGCACCGTGAACCGAACGCAGAAGGATGGACGCTCGGCTGACGAGGATACGGCGCAGGATATTGCCGACCGCGCCGCTAGTTCGTACACCAAGGAATTTCTGTTCAGCCAGAGCAATAACGAGCGGCAACTGCTGCAGATGGTGGACAAGGCGCTGGTTCGCATTCGCGAAGGCAGTTTCGGCGAGTGCATCCACTGCGGCAAGGAAATCAACGCCAAGCGGCTCGAGGCGGTGCCCTGGACGCGGCACTGCATCGAATGCCAGGAGAAACTTGAGCAGGGATTGCTGGAGGAAGCACCGCGGTAAGGAGATCTTGGTGGATTGCAGCGCCGCCGGGGAATCGGCGGCGTTTCGCGTTTGGGAGACGGCGGGGCACGACCGCAGTCTGCCGTCAAAAAAAACCACTCGAGGGCGGCTGTCCCCACATGAGCATCTCCCAAATGAGACACTCTTGTTTTGACGGCCTCATTTTGTCCCTGTTAAACTAGTTGTTTGTCATCTTAGTTCAACCCTCCATCGTGAGCAGCAGAAGGGAAGTCCGTGCGCGCAGAGACCCGCCATCAACTTAAACAGGACGCCTTCAGCCGCGTCACTATCGCTACCGCCGAAAAGACAGCTCATTGGACGGTGGAACACAGGTCCACGGTTCTCATCGTCGGGCTGGCAGCCACTGTAGTTTTGGGCGCGGTGCTTGGTGGCTGGTATTACCTCAACTCGCAGGACGAGAAGGCCAGCTTCGATTTCGCGCAGGCCGTCCGAACCACCGATGCTCAGCTGCGGCCAGCGGGGTCGCCTCCCCAGCCGGACGTGCCCTCGTTCACTTCCGCGAAAGAACGCGCGGAGGCTGCTCACAAGCAGTTTCAGGCGATCGTCGACAAATATCCGCATACCCGCACGGCCGATATGGCGCACTACTTTCTGGGAGTCACCGCGGTCGATGCAGGGGACAACGCGGGCGCGGAGCGCGAACTGAAGCAGGTTGCTTCTACCGGGAACGCCGAACTGGCATCCATGGCCAAACTCGCCCTGGCGTCGCTTTACGGCAATACCAACCGCACCAAAGAAGCGGTGGCGCTGTACCAGGAATTGATGAAGAAGCCGACCCATTCGGTGAGCAAGGTGACGGCGGAGTTGCAGCTCGCCGATCTCTACCAGTCGTCGAACCAGCCTCTTGACGCCAAGCGGACCTACGAAGAGATCAAGAAGGAAAATCCCACGAGCGAGGCCGCGCAGCTGGCCACGCAGAAGCTGACCGAGCTGAAGTAGCAGATTCCCCATTTCCCTTTTCCTGCAGGTTGAGTAGGATGTTGGTCCAGCGGGCGAAGGCTCGCGACAGCCATGGCCGACTTCTCATTCCGCGTTAACGGCAGTGAAAGAAAAGTAAGCGTCTCTCCGCAAACTCCGTTGCTGTGGGTTTTGCGCGATACGCTCGAGCTCACCGGAACAAAATTTGGCTGCGGCGCGGGCTTGTGCGGTGCGTGCACCGTACACGTGGATGGCGCTGCCGTGCGTTCCTGCTCAACGCCAGTGGAGCAGGTGCAGGGCAAGAGCGTCACCACGATCGAAGGGCTGGGCACGAATGGCCTGCATGCCCTGCAGCAAGCCTGGATCGCCGAAGAAGTCCCGCAATGCGGCTACTGCCAGACCGGACAGATCATGACCGCCGCAGCGCTGCTGGCCAGGACGCCGAATCCAACCGACGACCAGATCACGCAGGCGATGAATGGCAACCTCTGCCGCTGCGGAACTTATGAACGCATCCGCAAGGCGGTGCATCGCGCCGCGGGAAATGGAGGCGCGCGATGAGCCCACTTTCCCGCCGCGAATTTGTCGCTGCCGGCGTTGCCGCAGGCGCTGGACTGGTGATCGGATTCTATCTGCCCCATGGATCGCGGTCTGGCAAGAACGGTTTCTCGCCAAACGCGTACCTCCGCATCACGCCCGACAGCAAAGTGACCATCGTGGTCGCGCGCTCCGAGATGGGCCAGGGAGTGCGCACGGCGCTGCCCATGATCCTGGCGGAAGAACTGGAAGCTGACTGGAAACAGATCGAGATTGAGCAAGCCGGAGCCAGTACGCTTTTCGGCGACCAGACCACGGGAGGAAGCGCCAGCATCCGCACGACCTGGGACCCGATGCGCAAGGCTGGAGCGGCCGCGCGCGAAATGCTGATCTCGGCTGCCGCTCTCACGTTCGGAGTGCCACGGTCAGGATGCGTGGCAGAAAATGGCACCGTCAAGCACGCCGCCTCGAACCGCAGCATCACGTACGGTGAGCTGGTGGAGAAGGCGGCTACGTTGCCCGTTCCCACGGATGTGCCGCTGAAGGCAAGCAAGGATTACAAGATCGTCGGCCAGCGGCTGCCGCGTCTTGACACGCCCTCGAAGGTGACGGGCGACGCGGTTTTCGGCATCGACTTCCGTATGCCGGGAATGAAGTTTGCCGTGCTGTCGCGCTGCCCCACGATCGGCGGAAAGCTCACGAGCTTCGACGACAAGGAATCGAAGAAGATTTCCGGCGTGAGCTATGTGGGCAAGTTGAGCGATGCGGCTGTCGCCGTGGTCGCCGATAGCGTCTGGAACGCGATGGAAGGCCGCCGTGTGCTTAATGTTTCGTGGGACGATGGTCCGAACAAGGATTTGAATACGGCCGCAGTCGTGGCGGGGCTAAAACAGGCGGCATCAAAGAAAAGTGTTAGCTTGTATTCGGCCAGCGACGCCGCGAAAGCCGGCGGCCGCCGCATTGCGGCCGAGTATGAATTGCCGTTTATGGCGCACGCTCCCATGGAGCCGGGAAACTGCACCGCGCACTTCCAGGCGACAAGATGCGAGCTGTGGGCGCCCCCGCAAATTCCGCAGGACTGCCGCGACTCGGTGGCGCACGCGATCGGCCTGGACCCCGAACAAGTGAAGGTGAACGTCACCCTGATGGGCGGAGGATTCGGCCGACGCCTGGAGCACGACTACGCGGTCGAAGCTGCGCTGGTTTCGAAAGCGATCGGCGGCCCGGTGAAGGTGATCTGGACGCGCGAAGATGACATGCGCTTCTCCACCTATCGCCCGGCGAGCCTGCATCAGTTGAGCGCCGCGCTGGACGGTGCGGGGTTTCCGACGGCGCTGACGCATCGGATGATTTCGCCCTCGATCAGCGGACAGAAAGGCCAGCCTACCCCCGGCGGCGTGGCTCCCGATCTGCCCGACGAGGCCGGCCCGGTTTATCCCGTGCCAAATTATTCGATCGAATATGTGATGGCGGAAACTCCGGTCCCGCTGGGGTGGATGCGGTCGGTGTACGCGCTGCAAGCCGGATTCGCACTCGAAAGCTTCATCGACGAACTCGCGGTTGCCGCGGGAAAAGATCCGCTGCAGTACCGGCTTCATCTCTTGGCCAAAGATCAGGATCTGCCCTACTTTACCACCACCTGGCACAGCGCCCGCATGCGCGGCGTGCTGCAGTTGGCGGCGGAAAAAGCCGGGTGGGATAAACCCTTGCCTGCCGGGCGATATCGCGGGGTGGCCTGCTTCGGATGTTTCGCGTCGTACATGGCGGAGGTAGTCGAGATCACCATGGAGAACGATCAGCCACGAGTACATCGCGTGGTGGCCGTGGTGGACTGCGGCCAGGTGGTGAATCCCAGCATTCTCGAACAGCAGATTCAGGGTGGAATCGTTTACGCGCTCTCCAACGCGCTGCATGCGAAGATCACGATCGAGAAAGGCCGCGTCGTGCAGGGTAACTTCGATGACTATGCGCCGCTGCGCATGCAGGAAACTCCGGCGGTCGAGGTCTATGCCGTTCCCAGCACGGAGGCGCCATCCGGAATCGGCGAGCCGTCCGTGCCGCCGCTCGCGCCGGCACTTTGCAGCGCGATTTATGCGGCGAGGAAGAAGAGAATCCGGGCGCTGCCGATACTTGGCTAGCAATTGCGATGGAAAGATACTTGAAACTCACGTGCGTCGGGCTTCTTTTCCTTTTCCCTTTCGCGTCGGCTCGGGCCCAGAACCCACCTCAACTCTCGTCCGTTCCCGCCGCGCGCCTCGCTCACATCCGCCACGGCATCAATCTCAGCGAATGGTTCGCGCAGGTCTACGATCCCAAGGGATACACGAAAGAACATTTCCAGACCTGGACCACAGCCGCCGATATCGCCCTGATCAAGTCCATGGGCTTCGACCACGTGCGCCTGAGCGTGAACCCGCAACCCATCATGGACGCAGGCCAGCGTGGCGCCACTGCCGAGTACTTCGGCTATCTCGATGCCGCCATGAAAATGATTCTCGATGCGGGCCTCGCCGTTGAACTCGACATGCATCCCGACTCCGACTTCAAAGCCCGCCTCAAGGACGACGACTTCGTCGAGCAATTTGCCGATTTCTGGCGCACCGTGGCGCAGCGCTATTCTTCGTGGGATCACGATCGCGTGTTTTTCGAAATCCTGAATGAGCCGGAAATGCGCGACTCCTATCGCTGGTACGGAGTGGAAACAAAGCTGGCGACGGCCATCCGCCAGGGAGCGCCCGCGCACACCATCATCGCCACGGGCGCGAACTGGGATAACGACGACGACATGGTTTTTCTCGAGCCGCTGCGCGATCTCAACGTGATTTACGTTTTCCATTTTTACGAGCCGCACATCTTCACTCATCAGGGCGCGAATTGGGGAGCATATTACTGGCGCTGGCTGAAGGGAGTGCACTATCCGTCTTCTCCGGAGAATGCAGCCCAAGTTGCGGCCGTGGTTCCCGAGGCCGTGGACCGGCTTTACGTGATTCGCTACGGCCAGGAACATTGGGATGCATCCCGCATCGAGGCCGAGATCAACCAGGCTGCCGATTGGGCGAAGCAACGCGGTGTGCCGCTGATCTGCAACGAGTTCGGCGTGTACCGCGCGTACTCCGATCCGCGCGACCGCGAGGCCTGGCTTAAGGATGTGCGCACTGCGCTCGAACGCCGCGGCATCGGCTGGGCTATGTGGGATTATTCGGGAAGCTTCGGCGTGGTCACGAAGAAGGATGGAAAGGCCGCGCCGGATGAGATCACACTGCGGGCGCTGGGCCTGCCGTCGCGTTGATTAAAGCCGTGCGCAGGTTCAGAAAGCTCCCAGCCACTTCGCCCTCGTCGACCACGACGGAGGTCACCGTTCGCGATCCTCACGGATCATTTCCTCAGCAGAAGGAAACGGACCCGGAGTCAGGGGTGGCCGAGCCCGAAGCTCGGCAAGATCGTCGGCGAACTTGCGGCGTCGCTTGAGCTCAGCGTGGGTCGGAATGTTCTGCTTCAACAGCGCAATGACCTCGGCCGCCATCGAGGTGCGATTCTTGCGGGCACGTTTGCGCAGCGCCTTGTAAATGCCCTCTGGAACATTTTCCACGCGGAGAGTCGCCATTGGGAACTCCTGGAGATAGCCTAGCACTTACCATGCCCACAACTGAATCTGAGACGCAGTCTTGCGTCATTTCCGCCTTGCTTTCCTCGGGCGGAAGAGCAAAAATAGCAGTGGGTGTAGAAACCCTGCCTTCGGCTCCGGCCCGAGGCTAGGCCCTTTAAGCAGTTGACGCTGCTTGTGGGGCTGATTAGTGTCATGGAGGGCGTGGAGGGAGTTGAACCCCCGACCATCGGCTTAGTAGGCCGTTGCTCTTGCTCAGAGTTACCTGAGAGTTTCCGCTGAGCTACACGCCCGTGTTCCATACCAACGTTATATCTTCCTACCTGATTCAAAGTCAAGGTAAAATTGATAAAAATGGGAGACAAAATTACGCTTGCTATCTCTTTCTCTGCGGTATAATATGCCTTCTAGTTGAGGGAGGCGCAATCACATGCCCGAAGCTGCGAAAGTCCCAGTCGTGATTGACGAAGAGGGTAAGAAGCTGCGGACCCGAAGCCCAGCCTATCCGTACTGCAACCTTGAAACTGCCATCACCCGGGCGCGGGAATTTCACAAAGAAGAGCGGGGCAATCCTGCCAACATTTCGATCGCAGGAAAGCATTGGGGCTACAAGGAGAACAGCAGCGGAGCCTTTCAAACTGCGGCTGCGCTCATCAGTTACGGGCTGATGACAGACGAAGGCACAGGGGACAAGCGGAAGCTGAAGCTCACTCCTGCCGCCCTCCGGATTTTGCTTGATGCCGACCCGAACTCAACCGAGCGTGCCCGTCTCATCAGAGAGGCCGCGTTGGCGCCTAAGATTCATCAGGAGTTATGGAAGCGGTGGGGCAAAGACCTGCCATCGGTCCATTCCTTAAAAAACACCTTGATTTTTGACTGGAAACCGCCGTTCAATGAGAACTCTGTTGATGGTTTTATCAAGGAATACAAGGATACAATTGCGTTTGCCAAGCTCCTTGAATCTGATAAAGTGCCTTTGGAGGCTAAAAGCAACGGCGACGACGAGGGAAGCAAGGCTCCATATGTGCCGCAAATTGGCGATTGGGTTCAGTGGGAGCACAATGGCGTTTTGGGATTTCCCGAGGTAACGCAAGTAAAGGGTTTTTCTCCTGATCGAGAGTGGGATTATGTCAACGGGCAACATGGTGCCGCTCCTACTCGCGAACTTATTTTGGAGTCAGCCCCGAGTGGCAAGCCCCTGGCTCAAGCCGCTGCCAGTGTCGGACAACGGCACCAGTCGCCGCCAAGAACAAATATGCAAGAAGACGTATTTTCTCTTTCAGAACGCAAGGTTGTATTGCAGTGGCCTACTCCGCTAAGCCCAACCAGCGGTAAGCACTTGAAGGCCTGGCTAGACCTCATGCAGCTAAAAATCTCTAGCTCCATACAAGATTCAAACTCCATAAACGCATGGGGGCACCTCAATGACCCCGAACCGCCGCCGAAGTAAAAAGAAGCCGCGAAATGTGGCTTCTTTCCCATCTCCACACTCAGGCACCGCTGCCCTATCTCCGCCCATTCTTGACACCCCCTTCCCCCACCCTTTATCCTAAGTCTTGCTCCTTGCGGTACTTACGCCTCTTGGCGAGCTTCCGCGGAACTGGTGCGATCACGTTGGGGCGCGGAGGTTTCTCATGTTCCTCGACATCCAAGAACTGGAACGCCATCCTATTGACTTCAAGGAGGAGTTTCAGCCCGGTGTCATCGACCTTGGTGAAGACATCCGCCAGCGCACCCCGCTCAACACCAGCGGACGCGCGGAGCTGGTCGAGGAGCATCACGGCAAGCACAAGACCGTCATCGACATACGCCTGAGAGGAACGCTCAGCGCGGGTCTGGAATTGAATTGTGCCCGGTGCCTGGAGCCGGTGGCGCAGAATATAACGCGGGATTTTGACCTGCTGTACCGGCCCCTCGGCACCGACGCCGGCCGCGACGAGCTTTCCGTGACCGACGCCGAAGCCGAAATCGGCTACTATCAGGGCGAAGGCCTGCTGCTCGAAGACGCTCTGCGCGAGCAGGTGCTGCTGGCCGTGCCGCTGAAAGTGACGTGCCGCGAAGATTGCAAGGGCCTCTGTCTGCACTGCGGTAAGAACCTGAATCAGGAACAATGTTCCTGCGCGGTCCCGATGGAAGACCCGAGGTGGTCGGCGCTGAAAGAGATCCGCGGGCGCTTGGAAAATTAAGTTTTGCGAAATCAGTTTTACGAAATTAAGAAGAGCGAAGGAATTCATCCATGCCTAATCCAAAACGGCGACACTCCCAGAAACGTACCTCAACGCGACGCGCCCATGACGCCCTGAAGGGCCATTCACTTTCTGAATGCCCCAATTGCCACGAAAAGAAAATGCCGCACCGCGCTTGCCCGAAATGCGGCTACTATAAGGGACGCGAAGTCCTCGACGTTGAGGAAGCCAGCTAACTTAGCCGGCGAAAACGGAGTCACTTTCGTCAACCATGCCTAGCGTGATCGCGCTGGATGCGATGGGTTCCGACCGCGCGCCCAAACCAGAAATCGAGGGCGCCATTCAGGCTGTGCGCCAATACGGCATGCGCGTGCTGCTGATCGGTCCGGAAGCCACGGTCAAGGCGGAATTAGACCGCCACCCGACTGCTCTCCGCTTGCCAATCGAGATCGTTCACGCCAGCGAATACATCACCATGGAAGACAAAGTGGAGGCGATCCGCGCCAAGCGCGACTCCTCCATGCGCGTGGGTTTGCGGATGGTGCGCGAAGGCCAGGCCTCCGGCTTCGTCACCGCCGGCAACACAGGCGCAGCCATGGCTACTGCCAAAGTCGTGCTGGGCGCCATGGCCGGAGTCGACCGCCCCGCGCTCGCCGCGGTTTTTCCCACTGCGCCTGGCCCCGTGGCCATGCTGCTCGATGTGGGCGCGAACGTCGACTGCGAGCCGCACACCCTCGAGCAGTTCGCCGTGATGGGTGATATTTATTTCCGGGCCATGTTCGGGAGTACGCTCGGGAGGAAACACGGCACACCCGGCCCGCGCGTCGGCCTGCTCTCCATCGGGGAAGAAGAAAGCAAGGGCAACCAGCTCACACGCGAGGCCTTCCCGCTGCTCAAGCAGCTTCCGCTGAATTTTGTCGGAAACGTGGAGGGGCGCGATCTTTATAACGGAAAAGTCGACGTCATCGTCGCCGACGGCTTCGTCGGCAATGTGGCGCTAAAAATTTCCGAAGGGGTCGCGAACCTGGTCCGCACCGCGCTGAAAGAATCACTCAAAGCCACCATCACCCGCCAGGTCGGAGCCCTCCTCGCGCGCAGCGCCTTCATCGATTTCAAAAAGCGCCTCGACCACACGGAATACGGCGGCGCTCCGCTGCTCGGTGTAAAAGGCGTGTGCATCATCACCCACGGTTCATCGAACGCGAATGCCATGAAGAATGCCGTGCGCGTGGCCGCAGAGTTCGCCGAGCGGGGAATCAACGATTCGATCGAGCGCGGATTGGCGGCGCTGAAGCCAGCGACCGTAGAACCTGAAGTCGCGCGAACCACCTAGAACATGCGAGCCCTCCGCACAGCATTTTTCGTTCTAATGTTCGTTATATTGTCCATCGGCCTAATCCCGGCTCAAGAGGCAGTTACGTTTGCGGCTCCAGATGGCTATACCCTTCATGCCGACCTATATGGGAAAGGTGACCGAGGCGTCGTGCTCGCTCATGGCGGGCGCTTCACCAAGGAGAGCTGGCACAAGCAAGCCGAAGTTTTTGCAGATGCAGGGTTCCGCGTGTTGGCCGTCGATTTTCGCGGCTACGGGCAGTCTTGGGAGCTCGGCACAGAAACCGAAGACTGGAAGCATTACCCCGACGTGCTGGCCGCAGTTCGATACCTACACAACAAGGGCGTGAAATCTGTTTCCGTTGTGGGCGCCAGCATGGGAGGAGACGCTGCCGGCGATGCGTCAGCCGAGTCAAACCCGGGAGAGATCGATCGGATCGTTTTTCTGGGATCGGAGGGAGGCGATGCGCCCGAGCGGATAAAAGGCCGAAAGTTGTTCATCGTGAGCCGCGGCGACCAGAGTGCCGACGGTCCACGGCTGCCCGGAATCACCAAGCAGTATCGTAAAGCTCCCGACCCGAAGAAACTGGTGATTCTCGAAGGCTCAGCCCATGCGCAATTCATCTTCGAGACTGATCAGGGTCAGCGGCTCCTGCAAGAAATGTTACGGTTCCTTTCCGAGCCGTAGCGCCGCCAAATCTGCGGCGGTCAGTCGTAGGAAATTGATCTGGTTGCGCCTAACTTCATGACAGAAACCAACCGCACCATCGCGCTCCTCTTCCCCGGCCAGGGCTCTCAATCCGTCGGCATGGGCAAAGATTTGTACGAGCAATATCCC
>VFSW01012176.1_pt1 | contig 12029 bp, 15 predicted proteins | sample 5358111 | NCBI WGS metagenome assembly VFSW01 (sample SAMN11554181, study PRJNA540505) | mine drainage metagenome | isolation source: sediment from site ElyBrook_90M | place: USA: Ely Copper Mine, Vershire, VT | collected 2017 | reverse complement strand
CAGGATGACAACTTCCTAAGGAATGCTATTTATTCTGCATCAATTGATTTCGGCTTCAATTGATGCCTCGGCAATGCCGCGCTCGCCGAGGGAAATGCCCGACTCACCCAACACGTCCGGCGCTCCCAGTGCTATCGAGGTCGCTTCGTCTGTCAGGACCTGGGCCGACTCCTGCACCAGAGCGTATTTGTTGCCGTAGAGGTCGGCGAATACGGCCTCGATTCCCCATGGCCGCAGCGCAGGCGCCTGGCTGAACTCGACGCCCTTTTCTTTGAGCTCCTCGTAGCCGCCCTGGCAATCGCGTGTGGAGAGGATGCAGGTCGCATTGCGGCCGACGTGATCTGGAAACCACGAGGCGAGCAGGAACTCCACATCCACCTGCTGCGGAGGGGCGACCGTGAGCCAGCGAAAGCCGGGCGAGCGAACGTCCATCTTCTTCTCAAACCCGAGTTTCTCCGTGTACCACTGCAGCGCTTCGTCCTGATCTTTGACTGCGATGGTCACGGCAGATACTTTGTCGATTGCCTGCATGCGCACACACTCCTCCAGGTGAGATTCCCGAAAGCCTCTGCAGGCTGTTCCGGTAATACATCTGATTTAAAATGAGATCTGGTGCTTCCCCGTACCTCCATCTTTCGATTGCGACAGAAGTCGCTGGTTCGCGGCATTCTTCTGGCGGTGGGCGCGTTCGCGGGCAGCCTGCGCCTGGGCGGATTTCCGGATATCAACGCGTTGCACTCCTCGCACTGGCAGATTGTGGCAGCGCTGTTTGCGCTCTGGGGCATGGTGGAGACGGCGCGCTGCATGGGCCGCAAGTGGAGCCTGTACCACGGGGGAGTCTTAATTCTTCTTTACACGGAAGTGATGATTCTGGGCATGGCCGTATTTCTGTTCCTGTTCCCCTGAGGTAAATTCGCGCTCATCTGGCTGACAAAATTGGAGATGCCTGATAGGCTGCTGGCAGCGCTTTAGGAGGCAGGACTGATGATCAAGGGATTTCGCGATTTCATTCTTCGCGGTAACGTCGTTGACCTGGCTGTCGCCGTCATCATCGGCGCAGCCTTTGGCGCAATCGTCACATCTCTCGTGAGCGATGTGATCAACCCACTGATCGCGGGGACGGTGGGGCAACCGGACTTCAGCCACATCATTTTTCATGTAGGCAAGGGCGAGGTCAAGATCGGGAACTTCCTCGATCACGTCCTATCGTTCCTCATCATTGCCGGCGTGGTCTACTTCGCCATGGTGTTGCCAATCAACGCACTGCTGAATCGGTTCAAGAAGCCGATTCCCGTTGCGCCGCAGGTCACCAAAAAGTGCCCGGAATGCCTGAGCGATATTCCCATTGAGGCCAGGCGTTGCGCTCAATGCGGTCAACCGGTAGTTCTGACACCCGCTGTTTAGTCGAGAGCGCGGAGCGACGGCGAGAAGACGAAGAACCCGATAAACGCAAGCATCGCCATGCCGGCCATCATGGCCAGGGCGTGTCCCGTGGGAATGTGCCGGGAGAGTTCGCCGGCCAGCAAAGCACCCAGAGGCGGCAGCCCCAGGAAGCTGGTTGTGTAGATGCTCATGATGCGCCCGCGCATCTCGTCGCTGGACAGGTGCTGAATGGACACGTTGAAGCAAGAGATCATGGAGATGCCGCTGAAGCCCTCAAAAAGCGCGAGGAACGCCGACAACGCGAAGTTTTGCGAGTAACTGAAGCCGATAATGGCGATGAAGAAGATTACTCCCGCAACCGTGAGTACGACGCCCCTATGCCGGATGACGCCCAGAATGGCGATGGTCATGGCTCCCAATACCGCTCCAAAGCCTGACGCGGCGAGCAGCCAGCCAAGACCGCTTTCGCCGGAGTGCAGCTGCACCTTGGCAAAGTAAGGGATGAAGGTGAGAAACGGGAGACCCAGCAAGCTGACCGAGGCCGTCATCCAGACCAGCACCAGCATCTGCCGCTCGCTGCGCAGATAAGTGAAGCCTCCGCGCAGGCTGGACCACATGCTCTCGTGCCGGGCAGGCTTTTCCTGGGGGTACTGGATATGGAGGAGCGCCCAGATTACGGCCAGAAAGCTGGCGCCATTCAGGAAGAAGTTGCCAGCCACTCCGAACAGAACCATGGCATAGCCGCCCAGGGTGGGCCCAAGAATGCGCGACATGTTGAACTGTGCCGAGTTCAGCGCAATGGCATTGGTGAGGTCCTCGCGCTTCACCAGCCGGGGAACCAGCGCCTGGTAGCTGGGCGCATTCATCGACATGGCGACGCCGTTGAGGAATGCGATGCCCGCGACTTCCCAAACGGTGATGATCTTGAGCCACGCCAGCGCAGCCAGCAGGAAGGCGAGAAGCATCATCACTGTCTGGGTGATCAGGAGCAGGCGGCGCTTGTTGACGCGGTCGGCAATCACGCCACCAAAGAGGCTGAAGAAAAGAAAGGGGATGGAGCCCGCAAAGCCCACGACCCCCAGCCAGAAGGCGGAGTTGGTGAGCGTAAGCACCAGCCAGCCCTGGGCCACATTCTGCATCCAGGTGCCGATGTTGGAGAGGAAGTTGCCGCTCCAGAAGAGGCGGAAGTTGGGATTGCGCAGGGCGCGCACCACCTGGGGCAGGCGGTCGGGGGGCGTTCCCGACAAAGCCTCGACCAGCGCCGCTGAGCGTGCGGGGGAAACGCCCAAAGGATCTTCTTCTGTTTGCCGAGGAGCGCTCAGAATCTGTAACCCCCAGGCCTTAGTGTAAGCTGTGTCTTTATTACGTCTCGCAGCCGATGTCTTCCAAACATCCCCTTCCAAAGTCGCTCCTGAGTTTCTCTGCAAAGGGTTCATTCATGATTGTGCGCAGGCCGCTCGCCTTTTTTCTTCTCCTTGTGCTTGTACCGGGCTCGCTGCCGGCACAAACGGCCGGTCAACCGTCTGTCTTTGGCTATGCCGACTTCAGCAAGCAGGCCAAGATCGAGGCACGGTTTCTTGCTGTTCCCGAAGCCAAGCTGGCCGGCGAAGAGCTCAAGACACTGACTGCCGTGCCGCACATGGCGGCCACGCCCGAGGACCGCAAGACGGCGGATTACGTCGCGCAGAAATTTCGCGCAGCGGGCCTCGACACGGAGATTGTTCCCTACAACGTGCTGATGAATCAGCCCAAGGTGGTGCATGTGGAGGCCTACAACGCCGCCGGCCACCTGCTGATGACCGGCCCTGCGCGCGAAGAGGTGCCGGGCGATCCATTTGAGGACAACCCGCGCGTTGTGATGCCGTTCAACGGCTCGTCGGGTTCAGGCGACGTGACGGGCGAAGTGGTGTATGCCAACTATGGCCGCCTGGAGGACTTTGACCAGCTTGCCGCGCAACACGTGGACCTGCACGGCAAGATTGTGATTGTGCGCTACGGGGCGAACTTCCGCGGAGTGAAGGTCTACATTGCGGAGCAGCGCGGAGCAATCGGAGTGATTATCTACTCCGATCCGCAGGACGACGGATATTACAAGGGCGACGCCTACCCGCTGGGACCATGGCGGCCGGACACGGGCGTCCAGCGCGGCTCAGTGCAGTATCTCTTCAAGTACCCGGGCGATCCGGAGACGCCGGGCGTGGCTTCGACGCCGGATCTGCCGGACAGTTCCCGCGTATCCCCGGACGGAAACCAACCGCATATCATCTCGATTCCCCTCAGCTATCGCGATGCCTCGCCGATTCTGCAGGCGCTGAAAGGACCGGGCGTGCCGCAGGGATGGCAGGGCGCTTTGCCCTTCCGCTACCACCTGGGGCCCGGCGGCGTGAAGGTTCACCTGGTTTCGCAGCAGGATTACCAGCGCCGCACGATCTGGGATGTGATTGGAAAAGTGAAAGGCACGGAGTTGCCCGATGAGTGGGTGGTGGCCGGAAATCACCGCGACGCATGGGTGTATGGAGCCGTCGATCCCAACAGCGGGACGGCGACGATGCTCGAAGCGGTGCATGGCATCGGCGATCTTCTCCACCAGGGGTGGCGACCCAAGCGCACCATGATCTTTGCCAGTTGGGACGCCGAAGAGGAGGGCCTGATCGGCTCAACCGAGTGGGTGGAGCAGCACGCCAAAGCCCTTGAAAATGCAGTGATTTATATCAATGTGGACGTGGGGGTTGCGGGTCCAAATTTTTCCGCTGCGGCGGTGCCGTCGCTGAAGCAGTTTATTCGCGAAGTGACCCGTTCAGTACCCAGCCCTCTGGGGTCCACTGTCTACGACGTCTGGAGGAACGCGCGTGCGGAAGGCAACGAACATCGGCCCTCCAATTCGCCTCCGGATGGCGATGCGCGGGTGGGCGACCTGGGCTCGGGATCGGACTTCACTCCCTTTCTTCAGCACGTGGGCGTTCCCTCGACAGATATCGGTTCGGGCGGGGCTTATGGCGTCTACCACTCGGTCTTCGACAACTATGCCTGGTTCACAATGAACGCCGATCCGCATTTCGTCTACCTGCAGGAGATGGCTCGCGTGTTTGGGCTGGAGGCCCTGCGCATGGCCGATACGGACGTGCTGCCCTACGACTATGTGACCTATGCGCGCGACATCTCCTCGTACCTGGATACCGCCAAGCGCAAAGCTGCCGACGCGAAACTCGGGGCCATCGACTTTGGGCCGGCCGAGGCGGCGGCCAACCGCTTTGCGAGCGCGGCGCAAAGGGTTCGAGGGATGCAGTTGGCGCCGACCGGGGATGAAGCGAAGTTGAATCTCGCGCTTCGGGAAACCGAAACCGCTCTTATTTCTCCCGCAGGGCTTCCAAACCGGCCCTGGTATCGGCATACCATCTACGCCCCGGGGGAGTACACCGGCTATGCGGCGGTGGTTATCCCGGGAGTGACGGAGGCTATCGAGGCCAAGGACGCCGGCCGCACCAGCCAGCAACTGACGGTCCTTACGCAGGCGCTGGACCGGGCTGCACAAACTCTCGGATCGGTTCAATAAGCCAAGCGGAATGAGATGCATGGAGGGCACTCGCCCAGTGTCCCCCAGCTCCCTGAAGAGGCCGTCTACAACTTTGGTGGCATAGCGGGATGGTCCGTTTTCGCCACGGAACGGCCCACCTCGCGTCAGAAACCGCGTTGGAACTGTCTCATATTGGGTTAAAGTAACCTTACCAATCAAGCACCAACGAAGCGAAATGTAATGACCAACGCGGAGTTGAAAACCGTCTTCGCGCATTGGCGGGACCTGCACTTAAGTAAACTGTTGTCTTTTCTTTATAGAAGGAGCCTTGGTTCATGCATGACCTCTTAATAGCTATCGCATTTCTCGCCATGATGATCAGCCCTGCCATCGTTGCTTCCGTCCCGAAGAGTGACACGGACGACGACGCCTGAAGCGAGGGTGGTCCGGCAGCGGGCATCCCTCTTCCGGACCTTTGGGAACGCATCCCTGTCCCCCTCTGCTTCTCTTGACAAACTTCCGGCCCCGGACCGGGTGGTATCGTTCCGTCGAGCAAGGCGGCCTCTATCTCGGCGCGATGACCGCATCGTGCCCCTCCCGACTCGTGTTGCAAACGCCCCCTTTTGCGCGGTTTCCGTTCGATTTCCCGGTGAGAGCAATCCGGCACATGGTCCACATCTCAAGGTTGGCCGCCGGGAGGCCAGTGGCTTCTTTGTTCCAATCTACATCAACTGGTGGTTGACCCCGCCACCTGTGACCCGTATCGTTAAGATTGATCATGAAAACCTCACCCAACACGATGCGCATCGGGATCGCGGTGGCCATTATCCTGGGCACCATCGGCTGGCTCGCCTACTCCGGTTATGGGGCAAGCAAGAGCTATTACGTTACGATCGCCGAACTCGGCGGGATGGGCGACAAAGCTTACAAGAGCAATTTGCGGGTGGAAGGGTTCGTTCAGCCCGGTTCGATTGAGCAGAACGGCACCCACGTTACATTTGTGCTCAACGAGTTTGAGAGCCACTCGCCCAAGGCCGCGAGCGGCCGTTTGCTGAAGGTGACCTACAAGGGTTCCGAGCCGCCGCCCGACACGTTCAAGGATGATTCGCAGGCGCTGGCCGAGGGAACCTATGGCCGCGACGGCACGTTCCACGCGACAGTGCTGCAGGCCAAGTGTGCCAGCAAGTATGCGCCCCAAGGCTCGCAGCCCGGCATGGCTCCTTCGAAGCCCGTTTCGACGCCGGCCAATCCGCGTGCGGACCTTGCAGCGCCGTCACGACCGGCCGCTCCAGCCCCCGCGACAGCAAACTGACGGCATGACGGGCCCCCACTCCGCGGACCATCGCGCCACCGCGGCACTCTGCGCACGACTTGACACTGTTTCCAAGCTCTTCGGCTCCTTCGCGGCACTTCGCCAGGTTTCCGTTGAGCTGGAGCCGGGGCGCTGCTACGTCCTGATCGGCGAGAATGGCGCGGGCAAATCCACTCTTTTGCGTATTCTGGCCGGCTTGCTGCGACCCAGCTTCGGCACGGTGAAGGTATTTGGCGGGCTCGACCCGCACGATGCGCGCGAACGCATCGGCTACATGAGCCACGCTCCCATGCTCTACGACGAACTGACGGGGCAGGAGAATCTTCGCTACTTTGCCAGCCTTTATCCTGGGCGTCAGTGCCTGCCGCCGGCCGAGGCGCTGCGCGAGGTGGGACTGGACCCCGAACTCACGCGCACGCTGGGCCAGTATTCGCAGGGCATGCGCCAGCGAACGTCGCTGGCCCGGGTTCTGCTTCCGGTGCCTGAGTTGCTGCTGCTGGACGAGCCGTTTTCAAACATGGATGTGGAGAGCGCGCGCCAGATGGTGGAGCTGCTTGCCGGTTTCCGCCAGGGCAATCGCACCATCGTCATCACGACACACCAGCGCGAGCTGGCCGCGCCCATCGCCGACTGGGTACTGGCGTTGAAGGCCGGCCGCGTGGCTTCGTTCGAGCCGGGGAGCCCCACACTATGAAGACCAACGGCGCGCGGTTTTTAGAAAGCCTCGGCATCCCGTTTGATCTGCGAGAGTACGAGGTCGACCCGGACGATCTTTCGGCAATCACAGTGGCGAAAAAGATCGGCATGCCTCCGGAGCAAGTGTTCAAGACGCTGCTGGTGACGGGCGGACCGAACATCTACCGCTTCGCTGTGATTCCAGGCGACGCCGAACTGGACTTCAAGAAGCTGTCTCGCGCTGCCGGGCTGCGCAAGGCCGAGATGGCCCCCCTGAAGGATGTTCAGCCGCTCACCGGCTATATTCGCGGCGGCGTTACGCTGTTTGGCGCGCGCAAGCCCTACCCGGTTTACATTGACGAGACCGCCGTTCTTTTTGACCGCATCAGCGTCTCCGCGGGAGCGCGCGGAACGCAGCTCATTCTGAGCCCCGCCGACTATCTGCGGGCCGCGCAGGCGCTCGACGTGGAGGTCCAGACCGCGGACATCACCAAGCGGGCGCGCGCGGAGGGTCACTCCTGATGCCCCGCGCCCTCTGGACTCACCTGGTAAAGGATCTTCGCATCGAATGGCGCTCGAAAGAGGCCATCAACTCGATGCTGTTCTTTGCGCTGCTGGTGGTGGTGCTGTTTTCGCTGGCGTTCGATCCGCGCGGCTCGTTTGCGCGAGAGATTGCCGGCGGGGTGCTGTCGGTGGCAACCATGTTCGCTTCAGTGAGTGCGCTGAACCAGGCGTGGGCACGGGAGATTCGCCACCAGGTGCTGGATGCGCAGCGGATGGCCCCAACCCCCGGCGCGGAGCTTTTTCTGGCCAAGGTGCTGGCCAATTTTCTTTTTGTTTCGGTCGTGCAGATACTGCTTGCGCCGGTGTTCCTTGTCTTCTACAACCTCCACGTCGAGGGGCAGGCCTGGCAGTTGGCCGTGGTGCTGCCTCTGGGAACCTGGGCACTGGTGGCCAACGGAACCTTCTTTGCCGCGCTCTCCATCCGCAGCCGCAACCGGGAACTTCTGCTGCCGCTGATCCTGTTCCCCATCTTCATGCCGGCGCTGCTGGCCATGGTGCTGGCGACGACATCGATCCTTACCGGCGAAAGCGACCCGACGCTGTGGATCAAGCTGCTGGCGGGCTACGACATCATCTTCACCACCGTAAGCCTGCTCCTGTTCGATGTGGTGTTTCACGCGGAGTAGCCGGTTCTTCGCAGGGAGGGAGACCTCTCCAACTTCTCCGTCGTACACTAATTGCACAGGATTCCCCGATGAAAAAGCTCCTCATTGGTCTCTATGCCGCAGTCGTTGTTGCCCTGATGATCTGGGGCTTCTACCAGGCTATCTACGTGGCGCCAACAGATGCCATGCAGGGCGAGGTCTTTCGCATTATCTTCTACCATGTGCCTTCGGCCTCGGTCGCCTTCCTCTTCTTTGGCGTCAGTCTGCTTGGTTCCATCGGCTACCTGGCGTACCGCGGCAGCAACGCGGAACGGGCACAGATTGCCGATGCGTGGGCGCTGGCCGGCGCGGAGGTAGGAGTCGTGTTCTGCAGCGTTGTGCTGCTGACCGGCCCGCTATGGGGTCGCCGCGCATGGGGCATCTGGTGGACCTGGGACGCGCGCCTGACCACCACGCTGGTGCTGTGGCTGATCTATGTGAGCTACCTGCTGCTGCGGCGCTTTGCGGCGGGTCCGCAGGTGCAGACTCTGGCCGCGGTGCTGGGCATCTTCGGCGCGCTCGACGTTCCTATTGTCTACATGTCGAATCGCTGGTGGCGTACGCAGCACCCGGCGCCGGTGTTCGGTGGCGGCGAAGGCTCCGGAATGGATAAATCCATGTTGGGCCCTTTTCTCTGGAACATGCTGGCTTGGCTGGCGTGGGGACTGCTGATTCTGGTTCTTCGCTATCGCGTGGAAAGGCAACACCAGGTTTACGCGAGCCAGGATGCGCTCGAGGCCCTTGAAAGCAACGTTTAACCCGGGCAAGAGCCTGATTTCAAACGAGGAAAAACATGGATCAACGCGCCATACTCGACCACCAGTTTGTCGTCGCCGCATACACCATCACGTGGGTCGTCCAGCTCGGCTACCTGGCCTGGCTGGGGATGAAATGGCGGACGGAAAAGCGGAATGCGCGTTTGAAAACACGCAATCCGAGGTAGGGCCTGCTTCTGGCAGGTTCCTGATTCAATTGCTTTTGGATCGCCCTTTCGTGGCATTTGCGGCAGCCAATGCCGAACTTTGCCGGGCACCGGACTTTCGTAATAGCACCTTCGAGTGAGCCCTATCCCACGCACTTCTCGTCCGCATGAGTCTTTGTGGGATTCAAGGAAAGTACAATCCCGCCGATGATTCATTTGAGGACAGGCTTCAGACAAATGTCCCGGGGAAGAATACCGTATGCATAACCTCTTGATCGCCCTTGCATTCATTGGGATGGTTTTTGCGCCGGCGCTGGTTGCCGCCAAGTCAGGGAATGCAGCAGCAGACGACCTGGAGTAGTTGCGACGGCATTCGCCAAAGCCATTACCCCAGTTCTGCGTTGATGAAATTTTGCCTTGGTTCTCTCAAGTTCTCTTTGCGGGATGAGAAGGTTCTCAAAAGAAGACCCTTCCGCCAGAAGAAATTGCTCTCTGCCGCCCTAACCGTTAAACTCAAGGTTTGAGGGCTAGTCATGTTAGTTGTTATGAAGGCGCAGGCTACGCCTGAACAGATTCAGGCTGTCTGCGATTACATCGAACAGTTGGGCCTGCGTGCTCATCCTCTTCCCGGCGCGCAGCGGACAGCCATCGGAATCACCGGCAATCAAGGCGAGGTTGAGCGCGGAAACCTGGAGGAACTCTCCGGGGTTGCGGAAGTCATCCGGGTCACCAAGGCCTACAAGCTGGCCAGCCGCGACGTCAAGGAAGAAGACACAGTCGTCCGCTTCGCGGGGACGGACGCCGCCATCGGCGGTCGAAATCTCGCCATTGTCGCGGGCCCTTGCTCGATTGAAAGCCGCGAACAGGCGTTTGCGATTGCAGGGCACGTGGCGGCAGCCGGCGCACAGTTCTTCCGCGGCGGCGCGTATAAGCCGCGCACCTCTCCCTATGCATTTCAGGGGCTTGGCATCGAAGCCCTGCGCATCATGGCGGAGATCCGCGACCAGTTTGGACTGCGCATCATTACAGAAGCCATCGACAACGAGACTCTCGACCTGGTGGCCGAATGGGCCGATGTGATCCAGATTGGCGCGCGCAACATGCAGAACTTCTCGCTGCTGAAGCATGCCGGGCGGACACGCAAGCCAGTGCTGCTGAAGCGCGGACTGAGCGCCACGCTGGACGAGTTCCTGATGGCGGCCGAGTACATCATGAGCGAAGGCAACTACGAGGTGATTCTTTGCGAGCGCGGCGTGCGCACGTTTGCCGACCACACGCGGAATACGCTCGACCTCAGCATTGTTCCAGCCGTGCAGCGGCTCAGCCACCTGCCAATCCTGGTCGACCCCAGCCACGGCACCGGCAAGCGTGACAAGGTGCTGCCGATGGCCCGTGCCGCGATTGCGGTGGGCGCGGACGGCATCCTGGTGGAAGTGCACCATCAGCCGGACAAGGCGCTTTCCGACGGTCCCCAGTCGATCTACCCTGAGCAGTTTGTCACCATGATGGACGAGATCGAAAAGATTGCGCCGATCGTGCAGCGCACTTTGCCCCGCGGCATCCATGTCGAATCGGCCACGGCGGGGATTCATGACGGCATCGGCAAGTAAGCCCCGATCTCCCGTGTTAGAAGGCGGCCCCCGAGGCCGCCTTTCCGCGTTCAGTTGGGCGCGCCTTATTTTCCGATTGAGGCGCGCAGCCTTTCGAATCCAGGTGAAGATTCCTGGCGCCAGGTCCGATCGTCCATCTTCCGGCGCGGCACCGGGATACGGCAGATTCCTGTCTGCACGGGGTGGAAGCCTGGCCGCGATTGTGCTGCCGGCGATCTGCCTCACCGGCTGCCGCCCGCACGACTTCCCGCAGTATCAGCCCAACTACCGCGAATACGCTTATGTGACCAACGGCGGGAGCAACACCGTGACCGTGCTCGACGTGGTGAATGTGCGGCTGGATCGGGAACTGCCGGTAGGTCAGAATCCTGTGGCGGTGGCCGCCAGCCCCACGCGCCATGAAGTGTACGTGGTGAATGCCGGAGCGCCAAACGGGCAAGGGTCGGTGTCCGTTATCAACGCTGAAAACAATACGGTTGCAGCCACGATTCCGGTGCAGCGCCAAGCGGTGTCCATCGATCTCGACGCGGCGGGCGAGACGGCGTTCGTGGCCAACTCGGAGTCGAATACCATCTCGGTCATCGACCTCAAGGCACGCCGCCAGGTTGCGGCAATTGGGGCGGGCGAGGAACCGATCGAGGCCCGCGTTACCCCGGATGGTAAAACGCTCGTGGTGCCCAACCGGCGGGGAAACTCGGTCAGCCTGGTCGATCCTTCGGCGCGCACTGTGCGGGCCTTCTTCGAGGGATGCCCCGGCGCGGCAGACGCGGTGGTTCTGCCGGATTCGTCGAAGGCCTTTGTAGCCTGCTCGGGCGGCCACCAGGTGATGGCTGTGGCCCTGGCCCGTCCCGATGCCCATCCGGCCCAGCCTGACCGCCTGGAGGCCCTTATGGACGTAGGGCGCGCACCAGTGCAACTGGCGCTCAAGCCAGACGGCGGCGAACTGTTCGTCTCCAATGCGCTGTCGAACTCAATCTCCGAAATCGTGACCAGCACGGACGATGTGGGCGGTGCGTACATGATGGGCGACAACCCGGTGCATGGCCTGGTTTCACGCGACAATTCCCTGCTCTACGTGAGCAATCTTCGCTCGCAGGAAGTCACCATCTACTCTATCGACGACGGTAAGCGCGCCGGTTCCATCCACGTAGGCGACGGGCCGTCTGCGATGGCATTTTCAGCAGCCGGGCATTTGCTGTTTGTGGTCGATGCGCGGTCAGCCGATGTGGCCGTGGTTCGGACGGCGTCGCACTCGCTGTTTACGATGCTGCCAGCGGGGCGCGGTCCGAATGCAATTGCGGTGAAGGCATTCAAACTGCCGTAAGTTCGCCACAGTCCCCTTCGATGAAGCTGTGATTCTTCGCCGGCGCAGGATTCGCGCAGGAAGATATTTCGGTTTTGAATT
>VFSW01012175.1_pt1 | contig 12030 bp, 8 predicted proteins | sample 5358111 | NCBI WGS metagenome assembly VFSW01 (sample SAMN11554181, study PRJNA540505) | mine drainage metagenome | isolation source: sediment from site ElyBrook_90M | place: USA: Ely Copper Mine, Vershire, VT | collected 2017 | reverse complement strand
CCGTGGGTGGATCGGCTCACGGGCCGGCGCGAGCACGTCGCGAAGCGCCTGGCGCAGCAGCCGTTCCTGATGGGCGAGCACTTCACCGTCGCCGATGGCTACCTCTTCACCGTCCTGCGCTGGTCCGACCGGACCGGCCTCGATCTCGCGAAGTGGCCCGCGATCCAGGCGTACCTGAAGCGCGTCGGCGAGCGGCCCGCGGTGGTCGCGGCGCTGAAGGCCGAAGCCTGAGCGACCAGCTGACGCTCACCGTGCCCTGAGAGGCCGCCGCCCGTCACAAAGAGCGTGCCCAAGGCGCGGCGAAGGCGCTAAGACTCCGGCTCCATGAAAGCCACCTTCGCCCCCGCCCTCGCAGCCGCGCTGCTCGCTTGCGCCCATGCCCAGACCGGGGCCAGCTCGGCGCTCACCGAGTCGCCGCGGCTGCCGCCGGTCGCCGACGTCGATCTGTCGATCCTCGACCCCGCCGTCGCCCCGTGCACGGACTTCTTCACCCACGCCTGCGGGGGGTGGCTCCAGAAGACCGCGATCCCCGCCGACCGCCCGCGGTGGGCCCGCAGCTTCGACGAGATCGACGACCGCAACCTGACCAAGCTGCGCGGCTACCTGGACGCCGACGCCGCCGGGAAGGGAGATCCGTCCGACCCGTACACCGACAAGCTCGGGAGCTTCTGGGCGTCGTGCATGGACGAGGGGCAGGTGGAGAAGACCGGCCTCGCCACCCTGCAGACCGAGCTGGCCCGCGTCGAGGCGGTCAAGGATCCCGCCTCGCTCGCGACGGTCCTCGCGACCCTGCACGGGCAGGCGGTCGGAGCGTTCTTCGAGTTCTCCTCGGGGCAGGACTTCAAGGACGCGACCCAGGTCATCGGCCAGCTCGACCAGGGCGGCCTGGGGCTGCCCGACCGCGACTTCTATCTGAAGGACGACGCCAGGACGAAGGAGATCCGCGCGCTCTACGAGAAGCACCTCGCCGCGGTCTTCGCCCTGCTCGGCGAGGCCGCGCCCCGCGCCAGCGCCGACGCGCAGACGGTGCTGAAGCTCGAGACCCAGCTGGCGACGGCCTCGATGGATCGCACGGCCCGGCGCGACCCGAAGAACGTCTACCACCGCCTCGACCTCGCGGGGATCCAGCAGGCGGCGCCCGGCTTCGCCTGGACCGCGTGGCTCGCCGGCCTGGGCCACCCCGAGATCCGCGCGATCAACGTCGCGGCGCCCGACTTCTTCAAGGCCCTGGACCGGCTGGTGACCCAGACCCCGCCCGCGGATCTGCGGACCTACCTGCGCTGGCGTGTGGCCGATGCGTTGACCCCCGCCCTGCCCGACGCCTTCGTCCAGGAGCAGTTCCAGTTCAAGAGCAAGGCCTTCACCGGCGCGAGCCAGATCCTCCCCCGCTGGAAGCGCTGCCTGGGCGTGCTCAACGCGACGTTCGGCCAGGCGCTCGCGCGGCCGTTCATCCGCGAGACCTTCGGCGAGGACGGCAAGGCGCGCAACCTTGCCCGGGTGAAGGCCATCGAGCTCGCGATGGGCGCCGAGCTCGACAAGCTCGCCTGGATGGACGCCGACACGCGCAAGCGGGCCAAGGAGAAGCTCGCCCTGGTGGCCAACCAGATCGGCTATCCGGACAAGTGGCGCGACTACGGCGCGCTCCAGATCGACCGCGGCAGCTACCTGCACAACCTGCTGCGCGCCGAGGCCTACGAGGTGCAGCGCGACCTCGCCAAGATCGGCAAGCCCGTCGACCGCACCGACTGGGACATGCAGCCGCACCAGGTCAACGCGTACTACGACCCGTCCCGCAACGAGATGGTCTTCCCCGCGGGCATCCTCCAGCCTCCGTTCTTCAACCGCGCCTCCGACGAGGCCTCGAACTACGGGGGCATCGGGATGGTCATGGGCCACGAGCTCACCCACGGCTTCGACGACGAGGGGCGCGAGTTCGACGGCCATGGCAATCTGACCGATTGGTGGACGGCGGCCTCGGGGAAGGCCTTCACCGAGCGCGCGGCCTGCGTCGAGCGCCAGGCCGGGCAGTACGTCGCCATCGACGACCTCCACCTGAATGGCAAGCTCACGCTGGGAGAGAACCTCGCCGATCTGGGCGGTCTGACCCTGGCGTACCGGGCCTATGTCGCCAACAAGAAGAGCACCCGCGAGATCGGCGGCTACACGCCCGAGCAGCAGTTCTTCCTCGCGTTCGCGCAAGCGTGGTGCGCCAAGGCCCGCCCCGAGTTCCAGCGCCTGATGGTCACCGTGAACCCGCACTCCGCCGAGAAGTTCCGCGTCAACGGCCCGCTCTCGAACCTGCGCGAGTTTCGCCAGGCCTTTGGCTGCAAGGCCGGGGACGCGATGGTCCGCCCCGAGGCGGAGCGGTGCGAAATCTGGTGAGAAATTCGATGGGCGAAGGCCCCTCCGATCTGCTAACTCCATCGCGTTCGAACGGGTGAAGCGGCTCGGTTCCGTCCGAGTTCGATGCCCGAGGTTTTTGAAGGAGCCCGACGTGGAAGCGCTGCTCTTCTGGACCTTTACCTCCATTGCCGTCGCCGGAGCCGCGGGCGTGATCCTCGCCCGCAACCCGGTGAACGGAGCCCTCTCTCTCGTGGGGTCGTTCTTCGCCCTGGCGGGGCTCTTCCTGCTGCTCGAAGCCCAGCTGGTCGCGGCGATGCAAGTCCTGGTCTACGCCGGGGCGATCATGGTGCTCTTCCTGTTCGTGATCATGCTGCTCAACCTCGGCCCCAAGGACCTCGGGGCCTCGCGGTTCGGGGTGGGCAAGGCCCTGGGCGCGGTCGCCGCGGCCGCCACCACGGCCCTGCTCTTGCGGGTGGTCGGCCACCTCGATCCCACGAAGGCCGCGGTCAGCAACGACTTCGGCACCGTGGCGGGGGTGGGCCGGCTGATCTACACGACCTACGCCTTGCCCTTCGAGGTCGTGTCGCTCCTGCTCCTCACCGCGATCCTCGCCGCGGTGGTCGTGGCCAAGGGGAGGATCTAGCATGATCGCGCTCCACCACTACCTGTCGGTCGCCGCGGTGCTCTTCGGCATCGGCCTGTGCGGCGTGCTCACGCGCCGCAACGCCCTCACCCTGTTCATGTCGATCGAGCTCATGCTCAACGCCGCGAACCTGACCTTCCTGGCCTTCGCCCGGTTTCCGCTGCACGGCGTTCCCAGCGGTAACGGCCACGCGGTGGCCTTCTTCGTGATGGCCGTCGCTGCCGCGGAGGCCGCGGTCGGGCTGGCGATCGTGATCGCCGTCTTCCGCGTGCGCGGCACGATCAACGTCGACGAGCTTCGGGCCCTGAGAAACTAACCCATGATCTCCTTCCCCCTCCTCTGGATCCCCCTCCTGCCGCTGTGCGGGGCCTTGGCCCTGGGCGTGCTCGGAAACCGCCTCGGCCGCGCCAACATCCACCTCATCGCCTGCGGCTCGGTCTTCGCCGCCTTCGTCGGCGCCGCCCTCGCCTTCGTGGGCGTGGTCGACGGCCACACGCTGGCCCAGAGCTTCAGCTGGTTTCACGTCGGCGCCCTCGACGTCACCTACGGGTTCGCGGTCGATCGCCTGAGCGGTACGCTGCTCCTGGTGGTCACGGGCATCGGCTTTCTGATCCACGTCTACAGCACGGGCTACATGGCCCACGATCCGTCGCCCGCGCGGTTCTTCGCCTACCTCAACCTCTTCGTGGGAGCGATGCTCACCCTGGTGTTGGCCGACAACATGGTGCTGCTCTTCGTCGGCTGGGAGGGAGTCGGCCTCTGCTCCTATTTGCTGATCGGCTTCTGGTTCGAGGACGCCGAGAAGGCCTACGCGGGCCGCAAGGCCTTCGTCGTCAACCGGATCGGCGACCTGGGGTTCACCCTGGCGGTCTTCTCGTGCCTGGCGCTCTTCGGGACCACCCACTTCGACGCCATCGCCCGCGCGGCCCTCACGCTGAACCCCGACGTGCTCCTGGCCGACGGGATCTTCGCCCACTGGCACGTGGGCAGCGTGGTGCTCCTGATCTGCCTGCTCTTCCTCGTGGGGGTCGCCGGCAAGAGCGCGCAGATCCCGCTCTACGTGTGGCTGCCCGACGCCATGGCCGGCCCCACGCCGGTCTCGGCCCTGATCCACGCGGCGACGATGGTCACCGCCGGCGTCTATCTCATGTGCCGGCTGTCCTTCCTCTACGCTCTCAGCGGCACGGCCCTCACCATCGTGGGGGGGGTGGGCGCGGCGACCGCGCTGTTCGCGGCGGTGATCGCCACGTCGCAGAATGACATCAAGAAGGTCTTGGCCTACTCGACCGTCTCGCAGCTGGGCTTCATGGTGCTCGCGGTCGGCGTGGGGGCCTTCTGGGCCGCGGTGTGCCACCTCGTCACCCACGCGTTCTTCAAGGCCCTCATGTTTCTCGGCTCGGGCAGCGTGATCCACGGGATGCGCGAGGATCAAGACCTGCGCAACATGGGCGGCCTCCGGACGCGCATGCCCGAGACCAGCGCCGCCTTCCTGGTCGGCACCGCGGCGATCACCGGCGTGCTCCCGCTGTCGGGCTTCTTCTCCAAGGACGCGATCCTCTCGCTGGTCCGCACCACCGGCAACGACGTGGCCACCTGGGCCCCGATGACCTACTACGCGGTGGGGACGGTCGCCGCCCTGGGGACCGCCTATTACATGTGGCGGCTGTCGTTCATGGCCTTCTTCGGCCACGCCCGCACGCGCAAGGCCGAGACGGCCCACGAGGTCGACTGGTCGATGACCTCCGTGACCTGGACTCTCGCGGCGCTGTCGATCGGCGGCCTCTTCCTCGCGCTGCCCCTCCCGGGAGGCGCGCCCATGGAGCGCTGGCTGAGGCCGGTGTTCGCGCAGGCCGAGCACCACCTCCACGGCCTCCACCCCGTCGCCGAAGAGGGCGTCGCGTGGGGCGCCTACGGCTTCGCGCTCGCCGTCGCCTGGCTGGGGCTGGGGATCGCCTATGCGCTCTACCGCGATCCCAACCTGCGCGACCGGATGGCGACGGCCTTGTCCAGCTTGCGCACCGCCGCGGAGAACAAGTTCTACGTCGACGAGGCCTATGACTTCCTGGTCGTCGAGCCCATCACCAGCGGCGCCCGGTTCCTCTGGAAGTTCCTCGACCAGGGCCTCATCGATACCCTGGCGGTGCGCGGCTCGGCGGCGGTGGTCCAGGCCTTCTCGCAATTCGTCCTGCGTCCCGTCCAGAACGGGAACGTCCAGCGCTACGCGACGGTGATGGCCGGCGGGCTGGCGCTCCTGCTCTGGTTCGTGCTGAGGAACCACACGTGAGCCTGAACCTCCTGATCTTCCTCCCCGCGGTCGGAGCGCTCGTGGTGGCGTTGTTGCCGCGCGAAGAGGCCGGCCAGCTTCGCGCCACGGCGCTGACCTTCATGCTCGGGAGCCTCGGCCTCGCGGGCTGGGTGTGGCTGGCGTTCGACCCCTCCGCCCAGGCCCCCGAGTTCCAGCTGCAGACGCAGGTGCCGTGGTCCGAGGCGGTTGGCTTCAGCTACCACGTGGGCATCGATGGCTTCGCGCTCGTGCTCATCGTCCTGACCGCCCTGCTGACCCCGCTGGCCTTGCTCTCGGCCTTCCAGTCGGTGAAGGAGCGCGTGAAGGAGTTCGTGATCGCGGTCCTGCTGCTGGAGACCGCGATGTTCGGCACCCTCGCCGCGCTGGATCTCGTGCTGTTCTATGTCTTCTGGGAGGCGATGCTCCTGCCGATGTACCTGCTCATCGGCGTGTGGGGCTACGAGCGGCGGGTGTACGCGGCGGTGAAGTTCTTCATCTACACCATGGCCGGCTCGCTCCTGATGCTGGTCGCGATCCTTTACCTCTACTTCGCCACCGGCGGGCCCGGCAGCCGCAGCTTCGACTTGCCGGCGATCCTCGCCCACGCGCCGCACCTGGCCCTGTCGACCCAGCGCTGGCTGTTCGCGGCGTTCGCCCTGTCGTTCGCGATCAAGGTCCCGATGTTCCCCCTGCACACCTGGCTGCCCGACGCGCACGTCGAGGCTCCCGCGGCGGGATCGATCCTCCTCGCTGGCGTGCTCCTCAAGATGGGGACCTTCGGCTTCATGCGCTATGCGTTCCCGCTGTTCCCAGACGCCGCGCTGGCCTACCGGCCGCTGCTCGCGGTGCTGGCCGTCATCGGGATCGTCTACGGTGCTTTGATGAGCCTGAGCCAGTCGGACATGAAGAAGCTCGTGGCCTACTCGTCGGTGAGCCACCTCGGGTTCGTCATGCTCGGCCTCTGCGCGCTGAGCACCGAGGGCGTCACCGGCTCCGTCTACCAGGGGCTCAACCACGGCATCTCCACCGGGGCGCTCTTCGCGCTGGTCGGCTTCCTCTACGAGCGCCGGCACACCCGTGAGATGTCGCAGTATGGGGGGCTCGCGAAGGTCGTCCCGGCGCTGGCGGCGGTGTTTCTGATCATCACGCTCTCGAGCATCGGCCTCCCCGGGACGAACGGCTTCGTGGGCGAGTTCCTGATCCTCTCGGGCACCTTCAGCTCGAAGCTGAGCCAGGCCCCCTGGTACGCGGCGGTCGGCGGCCTGGGGGTGATCCTGGGCGCGGTCTACATGCTGTGGATGTACCAGCGCGTGTTCTTTGGTCCGGTCAAGCTCACGGCCAACGAGGGGCTCCCGGACCTCACCGGCCGCGAATGGGTGGTGCTGGCGCCGCTGGTGGCGGTCGTGGCGATCATGGGGCTCTACCCCGCGCCGTTCCTCGCGCGCATCCAGCCAGCTTCGGACCGCCTCGTGGCGCGCATGGCGCAGAGTCATGGCGGCGAGGTTGGCACCCCGCGCCCCTCCCTGGCGCTGGTCCAGGCCGCCGGCTTCCCTGTTCACCCTGACCTCCCCGCGGCGTTCCCCCCCGGCGACGAGCCCAGTCCCTCGGGGATGCTCGTGCCCGTGCGGCCGCGGATCCCACAGCTGGTGCGCCCGGCGAGCGGCCCGCTGGCGCCCACGCCCCCCACGCCTCCGCAAGCGGGGACCACACCATGAGCTTCTCTCTGCAAGATCTGGTCGCGCTGACCCCCGTGATCGTGCTGTCGCTCGGCGCGATCGTGCTGATGCTCACCGAGGTGTTTCTCCGCGGTGAGCGCCGGACCTACCAGGCGGTCCTCACCGCGGCGACCAGCCTGGCGGCGCTCGGGCTCTACGCGTGGCTGAGCCCGGAAGCCATCGCGCACCCCCGCGCCCGGACGGGCGGCTTCGCGGTGGTGGGGGGCGTCAGCGGGTTGGCGGGGGCGATCCTCTGCGCGGGCCTGCTCTTGACGACGCTGATCGGCTCGGGGTTTCTCAAGGCCCGCGCGGCGGAGCGTGGCGAGTTCTATGCCCTGTGCTTGCTGGCGGCCGCGGGGATGTGCCTCCTGGTCGCCGCCAACGATCTGCTCCTGATCTTCGTCGCACTCGAGACCATGTCGATCGCCACCTACGCGCTGGCGGCCTATCTGCGCGCGGAGATCAAGCCCACCGAGGCGGCCTTCAAGTACTTCATCCTGGGCGCGGTCTCCGGCGCGTTCTTCCTGTTCGGCGCAGCCCTCTGCTTTGGCGCGAGCGGCAGCACGCAGCTCACCGCGCTGGCGCGCGCGGGCGGCATCGGCGACGTTCAGCCGCTCCTCCTGGGGGGGCTCGCCCTGATCCTGGTGGGGCTCGCCTTCAAGATCGCCGCGGTGCCCTTCCACATGTGGGCCCCGGACGTCTACGAGGGCTCGCCGACCCCCGTCACGAGCTTCATGGCGGTGGCGGTCAAGACCGCCGCGTTCGGCACGCTGCTGCGCGTGCTCCTGAGTGGCTTCGGCGGAGTCGGCCTCGCCGGCCCCGCGAGCTGGCGCCCGCTGCTGGGCTGGATCGCGATGGCCACCATGCTGGGCGGAAACCTGTGGGCGCTCAGCGAGCGCAGCGTCAAGCGCATGCTCGCCTATTCCAGCGTCGCCCATGCAGGCTACCTCCTCGTCGCGGTGGTCGCGGCCGGGAGCGCCCAGGTGCGTGGAGAGGCCACCTCGAGCCTCCTCTTCTACGCCGCGTCCTACACCGCGGCGGCGGCGGGGGCGTTTGGAGCGCTGTCGCTCCTGGAGCGGCTCGGCCCCGAGGGTGGCCAGCTGTGGGACCTCGAGCGCTTCGCCGGCCTCGGGCAGCGGCGCCCCCTCGCCGCGGCGGCCATGACGGTGCTGATGCTCTCGCTGGCCGGGATCCCCCCCACGGTGGGCTTCATGGGGAAGTTCCTGGTGTTTCGCGCCGCGATCGATGCGGGGGAGGTCACCTTGGCCGTGGTTGGCGTCCTCAGCTCGCTGATCGGGCTCTATTACTACCTGCGCATCATCGTTTACATGTACATGCGTCCCTCTCCGCAGGGGACGCCGCCGGTGGCCCGCTCGTGGTCGGGCGAAGTCGCGGTGGTGTTCAGCGCGCTCGCCACGCTCTGGTTCGGCGTGCTCCCAGGCAGCCTCACCGCGGCAGCGATGGCGGCAGGCCTTTTCCCTGGCTGAAAGTTGTTGACCGGGGGAATGTAAACTCCCGACGGGGGCGTGGTACAGTCGTCCCAGCCAGGATTCGAACGGACGCATGAGCAACGAGTTCGATACAGACGACAAGACGCAGGTGCGGAGCTCCCCCTCCGTCGCGCGCGATCCCGTCAGAAATCAGACGGCGTGCCTGATTGTCATCAGCGGCAAGGCGGTGGGGAAGATGTTCAAGATCGGGGGGGCCGAGATGGTCATCGGCCGCGCCCAGGAGTGCCAGATCCAGCTCGAGGACGACGGGGTCTCGCGCAAGCACGCCAAGGTGACCATCTCCCAGGAAGGGACGATCCGCATCGTCGATCTCGCCTCGACCAACGGCACCTGGTGCGACGGCGAGCGCATCGACACCCACGTCTTGCGCGACGGGGAGAAGGTGCAGATTGGCAACTCGACCATCCTGAAGTTCTCGTACCAAGACGACCTCGACGAGGCCTTCCAGCGGCAGCTCTATGAGAGCGCCACCCGCGATGGCCTCACCAAGCTCTACAACAAGAAGTTCTTCTCCGATCGCCTGCGGGCCGAGTTCTCCTACGCGGTGCGCCACCAGACCCCCCTCACGGTGGCGATGCTCGACATCGACTTCTTCAAGAAGATCAACGACACCCACGGGCACCTGGCTGGCGACTTCGTGCTCGCCAAGCTGGCCCAGGTGCTGGTCGAGACGCTGAGGAGCGAGGACATCGTCGCCCGCTATGGTGGCGAGGAGTTCGGCCTGATCCTGCGCGAATGCCCGGCGGATCATGGTTATCAGCTCGCCGAGCGCGTCCGCCGCCGCGTGGAGACGACGGTCTTCGACTTCAACGGCATCCGGATCCCCACCACGCTGAGCCTCGGCTGCGCCACGCTCGTCTCTGGCAGCTTCCAGCTGCCGGAGGCTCTGCTCAAGGCGGCGGACGAGAATCTCTACAAGGCCAAGCGCGCGGGCCGCAACCGCGTGGAGCCCCAGCCGTAGCGTTCCCCCCACAGGACGAGAGCTCTCTCGGCTGCTTTCTTGCTGACTCACCCAGCGGGACTACACTCCGTGCAAGGCAAATCGATGCGCGTGGCAGGGCCGGGCAATCCCTTGATGCCGAAGGGCTCCGAGAGAGGCCGGGCTCAACCGCTGTCTTTGGGCAAGGGTGCGCTTTGACTTCTTTTTTTCGCGCGAGGTATAAACAAAAACAACGCTGCGCGGCCGTCAGAGCGGCCCGCACCTCCCCCGGAACAATGGCGCTGACATGGCCCGACTGAAGCATCTCCTTGTTGCTCTCCTCACGGCTGGTGCCGGGCTTTACTACTTGCATGCGCGAGCGGAAGCCGAGGGCAACCGGATTCGCGCGCTCGCGGACGAGCGTCTCAAGAGCGCGCCTGCGGCGGTTGCGGGGGCGCTCGCCACGGACGGCCAGGCGCTCCTGGCGCAGCTCAAGGGGATCCCCTTCGGCGCCATCGCAGAAGCCATGGACGACGAGGGCAAGCCCACGGCCGAAGCCCTCGAGGCCGCGCGCAACGCCATCGACAAGGGCACTCCCTCGGACGCCGAGCGCCCGGCGCTGGTGGTGATAGCCGCCCAGGGCGTCGGCGGCCGCTTCCGGACGGGGATCAGCAACCGCTTCGATCGCGATCTACAGGCTTTCCCCGCCCTCGGCGGCGGACCGCTGCCGCGCGCCGGCATCGGGATGTTGGACGGCGAGCTCTTCCGCTATGGCGTCACTCAGTTCGAGGACACCAAGGTGCCGGACGCCAAAGGCCTGCTCGCCATCGCCTACCCGCTCGACGACGGCCTCGCCCGCAAGCTCCAGAGCGCAGCCGGCGGCGCCGACGTGGCCGTGCTCAACAAGGACAAGGTCGTGGGCAACACCCTGCCCCCGGCCGAGCGCCAGGCCCTTCAAGCGGTGGTGCCCGCCGCGAAGGGCACGTTCGACTTTGGTTCGGTGGCCGGCCAGGCGTTCGGCATCGGCGGTCTCCCCCTGCCCCTGTTCATGAAGCCCGTGCGCTACCACGCGACGATCTTCACTGGCGCGAATCTCCCCGCGGACATCAAGATCCTGGTCGCCACCCGCACCCTCGATGCCTTCGCCACGATCGGGGATGACCAGAAGGCCGTCCTCGCACTGCTGGGCTTTCTGGTTCTCGCAAGTCTCCTGCTCATGATCTTCGCGGGCGATCCTGCTCGCGGCCTCTCGCGCGTCGTCTCCGCCGCCGAGAAGCTCGCCCAGGGGGAGCGCGAGGCCCGGGCCCCGACGGACAAGATGACCGCGCTCGTGCGGCGTGCAGCGGTGGCCATCAACAGCATCGCGGGCCAGGTCGGCGCCGGTGCCGCGGTACAAGCGCCGAGCTTCGCCGAGCAACTTGGAATCAAGCCCGGCCGCAGCCCCTCGCAGGCGGCGCAACCGCCGAACGAGCTGCCCGAGGAGAGCCCCGCACCCTCGCCCACGAATGACCAGGCCGGGCTCGCGGACGTCGATAGCTTCCTCTCCACGCCGCCGCGCCACGAGTCCGCGACCACGATCGCACCACCGCCAGCGGCCCCTGCGGCGCGCACCGGCACTTCGGGCTTTGGCTCTTCCGCCTCGTTCGCCTCGCCCGCGCCGGGCCTGGCCAAGCCCAAGCCAACCACCGCGCCCCCCCCTCAGTATGAGCCGCCCAGCGACAGCGACTTCGGCCACGACCGGACCGTCATCGCGCAGACCCCCGACGCGCTGATCCGCGCCACCCAGCGCAGCACCAATGCGCCCAGCCCGATCTCGAATCCGCCGTTGTCCGCGGCGGTGCCGCTCCCCCCGCCCGCGGCGGGCAACGAAGAGGCTCATTTTCAGCAGGTGTTCAAGGACTTCGTGGCGACCCGCGAGAAGTGCAAGGAGCCCGCCGACGGGCTCACCTTCGAGAAGTTCGCGCAGAAGCTCCGCAAGAACCAGGAGCAGCTGGTGCAGAAGTACCAGTGCCGCACCGTGCGCTTCCAGGTCTACGTGAAGGACGGCAAGGCCGCCCTCAAGGCGACCCCGGTCCGCTAGCCGTTACAGCGGCTTTCCGCTCAGGAAGAGATCCTTGTCGTGCGCTCGACCGCGCGGCATCGCCACGGCCGTGGGCGCCGTGCCCGGCAGGAAGGGCTCATTCTCGGCCGCCACGTCGTTCGGGGCGGCGAGCTTTCCGGTGGCCTGATCGACCTTGGCAAAGACCACCTGGGGTGGAACCGCGAATGGCTGCGGTGGATGGATCTTGAGGGCCTTGGCCATGAAGGCCATCCAGAGTGGGAGCGCGGCCGTCGACCCCTGCTCGCGCCCCAGGGGTCGGTGGTCGTCGAAGCCCACCCACGTGCCGGCCACGAGGTCGCGCGAGTACCCGACGAACCAGGCATCTTTCGCGTCCGAGGGGGTGCCGGTCTTTCCCGCCAGAGGCCCCGGAAGGTCACGGGCCCGCCGGCCCGTGCCGCGGTCGTCGGTGATCACCGACTGGAGCAGATCGGTGATGATGTAGGAGACCTCGGGTAGCCGCCCCTGCTCGCCGTCGCCCCCGGGGCCGTCGAGGAGTTGCCCCCGGGGCGCGAGG
>VFSW01012174.1_pt1 | contig 12032 bp, 12 predicted proteins | sample 5358111 | NCBI WGS metagenome assembly VFSW01 (sample SAMN11554181, study PRJNA540505) | mine drainage metagenome | isolation source: sediment from site ElyBrook_90M | place: USA: Ely Copper Mine, Vershire, VT | collected 2017 | reverse complement strand
CGTACATCTATCACGACGTGAAAGCGGAAGAGTGACTCGTTCGCGCGTAGCGGTGCTGGGTAGCAATTCGTTCTCGGGAAGCGATTTCGTCGATCTGCTCCTGGAAACCGGACGATACGACGTTTTGGGACTCAGCCGCTCGGCCGAAAAAGGCCCGCTGTTTCTTCCGTATTTGCGGCACGGCCCCGAACGCTTTCGCTTCGAACGAGCCGATCTTAACCGCGACATGAATAGGATAGTCTCAATTCTCGATGAGTTCGCGCCGGCGTACGTCGTGAATTTCGCCGCGCAGAGCGAGGTGGGTCCCAGTTGGGAAAACCCGGAACATTGGATGGCGACCAACGCGGTGGCGCTCGCCGCGCTCGTGAAAGCGCTCAACGGGAAACCGTACTTAGAGCGATACGTTCACATATCGTCGCCGGAAGTGTACGGAACGTGCACGGGTACGGTCCTCGAGTCCGCGCCGCCCAACCCTTCGACGCCGTACGCGGCCTCTAAAGCGGCTGCCGACATGTTGCTTGCGGCCTACCGCAAGACGTTCGATTTCCCGCTTCTCACGGTCCGGTCTACCAACGTGTACGGCGCGCACCAACAACTCTTCAAGATCATTCCGAGGTCGGTGATCAACGTCCGGCTCGGGCGCACGATCGAATTGCACGGAGGCGGGGTCGCGGTCAAGTCCTACATTCACGTTCGCGACGTGTCGCGCGGCGAGTTGGTGATCATGGAGCGCGTAGCGGTAGGAGAGACGTATCACCTCTCGCCGGATCGCGGCTACGCGGTGCGCGACGTCGTTCGGTCGATTTGCGAGTCGCTTGTCAAAGACTTCGATGCCGCGACGCGCTCCGTCGCGGAACGTCCCGGGCAGGATGCGGCCTACGTGATCGACAGTACCAAGGCAAGGCGGGAACTTTCGTGGGCACCCTCGGTCGATTTGGCAACCGGGGTCGAGGGAGTCGTGCGTTGGGTCGAAACCTATTGGGACGAGATTCAGCGGCAGCCGCTCGAATATATCCACTGCGCCTAATTAAGGAAACGATGGCTGAAATCAATCTCTTGGACCGTTATCCACGATCGAATAGACCGATCGAGGAGCGAGCCAAACTCATCACGCCGGAACATCGGGCGATCGCGCGCCGGTTCGATCGCGAATTTTTTGACGGCGATCGCCTTACCGGATACGGTGGTTACAAGTATCATCCGCGATTTTGGAGCGACACCGTGGAGCGCTTCATGACGCACTACGGGCTCTCGGAAGAGGCGTCGATACTCGACGTTGGATGCGGCAAGGGATTCATGCTCTTCGATTTCAAGCGGCTGCATCCGCAGCTCGAGGTTCGGGGCATCGACGTCTCGCGTTACGCTATCGAGCACGCGATGGAGGAAATGAAGCCGTTCGTTACCGTGGCCGACGCGAAAGCGCTGCCGTTTGCGGACGCGTCGTTCGACCTGGTCGTTTCGATCAACACCGTTCACAACCTCGAGCTGGAAGAGTGCAAAACTGCGTTGCGGGAAATCCAGCGCGTGTCGCGTGGGAACGCGTTCGTGACCATGGACGCTTGGCGCGACGATTACGAGAAGCAACAGATGCTCAAGTGGAACCTGACCGCGCAGACGTACATGCACGTCGATGCCTGGAAGGAACTCTTCGAGGAAGTGGGCTACACCGGCGATTATTACTGGTTCATCGCCCAATGAAAACGCGGGCCGCGGTGCTTCGCGAAATCGGCGCCGCTCTTTCGATCGAAGAACTGGAGATCGGAACGCTGCAGCGCGGTCAAGTGCTCGTCGAGATCGCCTACGCCGGCGTGTGCCACACCCAGCTCAACGAAGTGCGCGGGCTCAAGGGGCCGGATCGGTTTCTTCCGCACACGCTCGGGCATGAAGCCTCGGGAACCGTGCTGGAGGCGGGCCCGGGCGTGGACAAAGTACGTGCGGGCGACGCCGTCGTGCTTTCGTGGTTGAAGGGAAGCGGTGCCGACGTGCCTGCAACGCGGTACACCGATCGTGCGGGCGGCTCCGTGAATTCCGGCGCCATCTCGACGTTCATGAAGTATGCGGTCGTTTCGGAAAATCGCGTTACCCGTCTGCCCGCGGGCGTCGAGCTGCGCGAGGCCGCGTTATTCGGATGCGCGATTCCAACCGGAGCGGGCGTGCTGCTCAATTCGATGGGCCTCGCGGCCGGGGAGACGATTGCGATTTTCGGTCTCGGAGGGGTTGGAATGAGTGCGGTTGCCATGGCTCGGGCGCTCGGCGCATTGGTCATCGTCGGGGTGGACGTGAACGCGGTGCGGCTCGAAGCCGCTCGCGCACTCGGCGCGACGCACCTCGTCGATGCACGCGCGGGCGACGCGCTTGCGATTATACGCGCGGCGACGGGAGGCAAGGGCGCGGACTACGCACTCGAGGCCGCCGGCACGCGCGCGTCGATGGAGCACGCGTTCGAGGGCGTTCGCGACGGCGGTCACGCCGTCATCGCCGGAAATTTGCCGGCCGGCGAGCGCATCTGTATCGACCCCTTCGATCTCATCCGCGGCAAACGCATTACGGGAACCTGGGGCGGCGAGACGCTTCCCGATCGCGACATTCCGCGCTTCGGCGAATTCGCGCGCGCGGGTCGCTTGCAGCTCGCGGCGTTGATCTCTGCCGAATATCCGCTCGAGCGAATCGACGAGGCGCTCTCGTCGCTCGAAAGCACGACCGTCGGGCGGGCGCTCGTATGTCCGTAAATGCTCCGGTTGCCCGAACGGTGACGTCCTGCGGCGTCTGCGGCGCGAGCGAGCTGACGGCGCTGTTGGACCTACCGAAATTGCCGCTCACGGGATTGTTTAGCGCCGATCCGTCGGTCGCCGCTCCCGAGGCGCACGATCAGCGCCTGTTATATTGCGCGCGCTGCGGTCACGGCCAGTTGGAGTTTCAACTCGACCCCGGCTATCTGTACGGTACGAGCTACGGCTTTCGCTCTTCGATTAGCGCGACGGCGCGTAGCGGAACCGCGTTCTTCGTGCGCTCGCTGCGCGAATTGACCGCGGAACGCTCCTTCGAAAGCGTGCTGGACGTCGGCTGCAACGACCTGCTCTTGCTGCGGGGCTTGCGCGGAACGGCGCGCAAGCTCGCAGGTATCGATCCCGGAGGGACCTTCGAATCGCCGCCCGAGGACGGCGACATCCGCGTGATCGGCGGAACGGTCGAAGGCGTCGATCTTTCGTCGGAACTCGAGGTCGAGCCGGATCTGATCGTCTGCCGGCATACGTTGGAGCATATCGGGAATCCGCAGGCCGTCGTCGAGCGCCTTTTCGCATCGACGAGCGACGACGCGCTATTCGCCTTCGAACTGCCGGGATTCGACAATCTGGTGCGGCGCTATCGTTTCGATCAGGTCTTTCACCAGCATCTTCAGTACTTTTCGCTTCAATCTTTCGCCGAACTGATTCGCCGCTGCGACGGCACGTTTCTTGGCTATCGCCAGAACTTCCACGATTGGGGAGCGATCTTCGTGCTGTTCGGTAAGCGCGGCGTCGCGGCGCAGGCGCCGTTTCACGCGCCGCCGGTCGAGGCGATCCGCTCGCATATCGCTTCGTTCCAACAACAGCTCGCCGCAACGCGCGCGGTCGTCGAGGCCGTTGAGGGAGAGCGAATCGTCGGTTACGGCGCCGCGCAGATGCTTCCCGTCCTCGATTATCATTTGGGCGGCGCGCTGCAGTGGCAACTCTTCGTGGTTGACGACGACGAGCAAAAGCACGGCGTGCGTTACGCTAATCTTCCGCTCGCGGTACACGCGCCACGCGAAGCCGAGCCTCTCGAGGAACGCGTCGTGATGGTCACCGCAATGGATACCATGCAGCCGATCCTCTCGAAGCTCTTGTCCAGGCGGCCGAAACAACTCATTTTTCCTCTCAACGTACTCTAGGAGCGATCGATCGTGAATTTGGATATCGCGGGACGCAAAGCGCTGATAACCGGCGGCGGGCGCGGGTTGGGCGCGGCGATTGCCGCTTCGCTTGCGAGCGAGGGCGCGCGCGTCGCGGTCTGCTCGCGCACCATGGCTTCGGTCGAGCGCGTGGTGGCGGAGCTGCCGGGCGAAGGTCACGTCGGGATCGGCCTCGATCTCGAGGAAGACGGCGCGCCGCAACAGCTCCTTACGCGGTTGCGAGCGGACTTCGGTATGCCGGACATCGTGGTGCACAACCTCGGCGGAACGCTCGATATCAACGATCCATTTTGTTCGATCGAAGACTGGCGGCGCGTGTGGCGCTTCAACATGGAGATCGCCTTGGAATTGAATCAGGCGCTGATCCCGCCGATGCAAGGCAAGGGATGGGGGCGCATCGTGATGATCTCGTCGATTTCCGCGATGGAGAATCACGGCCCGGTTCCATACTGCTCGGTGAAGGCCGCGCTGACGGCGTACGCTCGCAGCATGGGCCGCGTCCTCGCCCGCGACGGCATCGTGATGACGGCTGTATTGCCCGGAGCGGTAATGACGGAAGGAGGATATTGGGACGTCGCTAGCAACGAACGTCCGGAACACGTGGAGAGGTATCTTAGGGATCGTATGGCCATCGGCCGCTTCGGCCGGCCCGAAGAAATATCGGATGTCGTCGCATTTCTCTGCTCGGCGCACGCCTCGTTCTGCATCGGTTCGATTGTGCCGATCGACGGCGGCCAGGGCAGAAGCTTTTTCGGGCAATAGCGAGCCATGGAAACCACGCTCACCACACCGCTGAACAAGGAACTGCGCCGCCTCATTATCGAGATGGTGTATCGAGGGCGCGACGGGCACATCCCCAGCGCTTTTTCGATCGTCGACGTCGTCGCCTATCTCTACGATCGCTTCCTCCGTTTCGACGCGAATCGACCGGATTGGCCGTAGCGCGATTTCTTCATTTTGAGCAAAGGTCACGGCTGCCTCGCGCTCTACGTCATGCTGTACAAGCACGGCTTTATCACCCGGCGCGATGTCGAAATGTTTTGCTTGCGCGGCGGAATATTGGGCGAACACCCCGATTCGACGAAGATTCCGGGAGTGGAGGCGTGCACGGGATCGCTCGGGCACGGCTTCCCCTTTTCGGCGGGATTGGCGCTCGCGCTCAAGGCTGCCGGTAGAAACAATCGCGTCGTTACCCTCATCGGTGACGGCGAGGCGAACGAGGGCACGGTCTGGGAAACCGCGCTAGTGGGCGCGCATCGCCGGCTTGGCAATTTATGCGTCGTCGCGGATTTGAACGGTAGTTCCGAACAGGTGCTCTCGCTCGGCGACTTCGCCGCGAAATGGCGCGCGTTCGGCTGGGACACCTTCGAGATCGACGGCCACGACGAAGGCGCGATCGATCGCACCTTTCGCGGGCTGCAATTCGCGATCGACGGGACGCCCAAAGCCATCGTCGCACACACCTTGAAAGGAAAGGGCGTAGCGATGACGGAGGGGCACGGTACCTGGCACCATCGCATCCCGAACGAAGAAGAATATGCGGCGCTAATGCGAGCGCTCGCATGATTGCGTTAGATAAGGATATTCGCCAGCAGTTCGCGGATACGATGCTTGCGGTCGGCACGCAAGACGAGCGCCTGGTCGTGATCGTCGGCGATATTTCGCATTTCAAGCTTCAGCCGTTCGCGCAAGCCTGCCCCGGACGGTTTTACAACATCGGCATTCTGGAACCGACGATGGTGAGCATGAGCGCCGGTTTTTCGAAAGCCGGGTACCTGCCGGTGGTTCACACCATCGCGCCGTTTTTGATCGAACGATCGCTCGAACAGATTAAGCTCGATTTTGGATATCAACGTCTGCCCGGAAACATGATTACGGTAGGTAGCGCCTTCGACTACGCGGCGCTGGGTTGCACGCACCACTGTTACGGCGATTTCGCAATATTGAAAACGGTGCCCGGGACGCAAATAACTTTCCCGTCGACGGCTCGAGAATTCGACGCTCTTTTCAGGCAGGCGTACGATAACGGCGCCTTTACGGTGTACCGGCTGCCGGGCGCATCGCACGGCGTGGAGTTCCCGGAGTCCGAGATTCGCTTCGGCAAATCGATCCGCGTGTCGGACGGTTCCGACGTTACGGTCGTCGTTACCGGGCCGCAACTCGCCGCGGTGATGGGCGTACGCGAGGCGCTGGCTGCGCGCGGCCGCTCGGTCGACGTGATCTACGTCCACACGATCCGCCCGCTCGACGTCGAGGCGATTCGCGCGAGCGCGCTGCGTACGCGCAAGGTGCTCGTCGTCGAGGAACACCTCAAAAGCGGCGGATTGGGCTTGGACGTTCTTTCGGCGGTGTACGACGTCCCCGGTCTCCGTTTCGCGCAGCGGTGTCTCCCCGACGAATTCCAGCGCGACTACGGGACATACGAAGATCACGTTCGAGCTGTCGGGCTCGATGCCGGGGGGATCGCGCAGGCGTTGGACGCGTTACTGGCTTAGACCGAACGCCGCTTCCCGCCGTCGACGTCGAGAACGGCGCCGGTGATCCAAGCCGCGTCTTCCGACGCGAGGAACGCGACCGCCGCGGCGACGTCGGCGGGCTCGCCTAAACGACCCAAAGGAATTTTTGCGGCTTCGGATTCGTAGACGGCGCGCGCGAGCTCGTCGCGAGCGAGGCCGGCGTCGCTCGCTCGCTGATCGAAAAGACGCTCCCACGCATCGCTATTGGTCGGTCCGGCTTGAACCAGATTCACGGTAATTCCTTGCGGCGCGTATTCGGTAGCGAGGAAACGGTTGAGGTTCGATAGCGCGGCTTTCGCCGCGCAGTAGTGCGGATTGCTCCGCCCGGGCTCGACGGCCGATGTCGAGCCGACGTTCACGATCCGACCCGCTTTGGAACGCGCGAGCAGCGGCGCGCACGCACGGATCATTCGCATCGGCCCGAGCAGATTGAGTTCCAGCGCGTCGCGCCAGTCGTTATCGGTGAGGTCGTTGAATCCGCCGAAGGTTGGGGCCGCCCCGGCATTATTGACGAGCACGTCGAGTTTTTCGTGACGCGACGCAACGGTAGCGGCGAGGCGATCGATCGCGGTCGCGTCGGTGACGTCGCAGACGTGCGCTTCGCAAGCGGCGCCTGCGTCGCGGAGGCGCGCGACTGCTTCGTCCAGCGCCTGGCGGCCACGCGCGGCGAGCAATACCGTATAACTGTTCGAAGCAAGCTTGCTCGCAATGGCAAATCCAATGCCTTTGCTTGCGCCGGTAACGAGCGCTATACGTTGCGTCACGTGCGTCGCCTCTCCATCGCTACGGCGTCCTGCAATACCGTCGCTTGCTCGACCAGCGCCAAACCGCCGTCCACGACTAGGCATTGGCCCGTAACGAAGCCGGATTCGGCGAGAAAAATCGCCGCTCGCGCGACGTCTTGCGGCGTTCCCGATCGGCGCAGCGGAACGGCGCAGGCGGTACGCGCGTATACGGATGCAGACGAGGACGGGTCGCAGGTTTCGGCGTCGCCTTTACTGATCAAGCCGGGTACGACTGCATTGACGCGGATACCGCTCGGGCCGTAAAGGACGGCGAGGTACCGCGTCATCGCTTCGATTGCCGATTTGGCAGCGTGATAAAACATCGGCTGCGAGAGCGTTACGAATGTGGACAAAATCGAAGATACGTTGACGAGCGCGAGCGAGAGCTCGTTCTCCGCCGCGATTCGGCACGCGACGGCGCCGACGTTGTAGAACGGCGCGAGCGACGCGTCCATTCCTTTCGCCCAATCCTCCGGGCGTTCGCAGTCCTTCGGCTCGGTAGCGGTGCGGTAGCGGACCGAACACACGACGGCGTCGAGACGGCCGCGCTCGCGTACGATGCGCTCGAAGGTCGCGGCCGTATCCTCGTGGGAGGCGACGTCGCACGGTAGGACCTCCAGGCGCGGATCGGCGGGGGGATCGCGGTCCACGACGGCGACGTGCGACCCGCCGGCGAGAAATTCGGCGGCGATGCTCGCCCCGATCCCCAAAGAGCCGCCGACCACGACGGCGATCGCATTGGCGCGCGGGTTGAAAGAACTCATGATGTCGGTGCTTTCGATGGAGAGTACAGCAGGTTCCACGCCTCGGCCAGCGCCTCGAGCGTGTCCTTACGCCGCCACAAACGTTGGCGTTCGCCGGCAAACGGGAAGCGATCGTCGCGGCCGAGTTCGGCCTCCATCGCCGAGCGGTGATGGGACGGGTCTTTGAAAATAACGTACGGCGTATCGCTGAGCATCGCCGCGTTCGCTATGCCGCTCGCCGCCCCGAGAAAGGCATCCGCCTGGGCGATGACGGCGAGCTGCGTTTCGAGCGAGAGTCCGAGCTCTCGCGCAAGGCGCACGCCTTTTGGCGGAACGGTCTCGTAGCGGTCGTGCCCGAGCAATAGGACGGTCGCGCCCCGCTCGGCAATCGTCTCGGCGAACGACCACCACGCGCGCGTGTCCGATGCGCCCATTGCGTCCGCATCGGCGTTCGTTCGAACGTGCATGCACGCGAAAGCTTCGCTCTCGCCCTTGAGTTCGGCCGCTATCGCGCGGGCCTGCGCCACGAGATGCGAGGGCCATCGCAACGCGGGTGCTGCGTTCATGCGCGACAGACGGATGGTGGAAAGATAGCGTCCCTTTGCATCGTCCGCGCCGTCGTTTGGAGGCCAGTCGTAGCCGCTCGCGTCGGGTCCGTCGACGAGCTCGAATGCGTGCGCGCTTTGAAACGCCGCGCGCGCGTATTCCGGCACCGGGAGGGGCCCAGTAAAATGCATTCGCACGGCGTCGGCCGATCGCGCTTCCGCCAGAATTTCCAATTCGCGGCGAACCGTGAGTAGCGCCCCAAGCAGGGGTGGCTCGCGATCGGTGGGCCAATGCGCACGTAAGCGCATCAGAACGTCACGACCGGCTGGAAGAACCAGCCATTCGCAGGCGGCGTACCCGCAAAACGCATGGTGGCGAGCCGAGGCTCTTTGAGCGAGGCGTAATCCGCGAGCGGGTAGCGTTCGTAGAGGCGCGCGAGTTGTTCGGGGGCCTGCGCTTGGTATTTCTTTCCGGTGTTGTAATTGGGACCGTTGCGCACCACCCATTCGGCTGTCGTGTGATCGACGTGGACGAACGCGGTGCGCGCCGCGAGGCGCATTTGCACTTCGAGGTCGGCGACGGCGATAAACGCTTCGTCGAACCATCCGATTGCTTCGAGAAGGTCGCGGCGCACGAGTTCGGCGTGAAACGGAATTGAGCTGGAAACGAAGATATTGACGGGATCCGCATGCTTGGAAAACGTCGAGGCGTTGAATCCGTGCAGGCGAAACGTTCCCTCGGACTCGAGCAGATAGCGTATGAGGACGTTTCCGTGCGCGAGACCCGCGCCCGTTCGTTCGAGTGCCGCGACCAAGCGCGAAAGGTGATCGGGATAGAAGACGTCGTCGTCGGGAAGGATGCAGAAGTATTTCCCGGTCGTCTCGCGCGCGCCGATATTGAGCGCGCGCAGGCCGCCGCCATTTTCCGTGAGATCGATGAGACGGGCGCGCGGATACGCCGCGACGATGTCGTCGACGGGCTCGCCCGCGTCGTTGACCACGATGCATTCGATGTTGCGATAGGTTTGTCGCTCGATGCAGCGCATCGCGCGTGTCAGGTCGTCGCGCCGGTTGTAGGTCGGAATGACGACCGAGACCAACGGGCCCTCGCCCGCGAGCGGGGGCGCCGCGTGCGCGAGCGTTGCCGCAATCGATTCTGGCGCTGGCGCTTTCACGCTCGCATGCAACGCGCCGAGCGCCGTCGATGCGGCGCGTTGGATGCTTCGCCAGTCCCACGGCACGTAGGGAACCGCGCCATCGAGATATTCGGCGGCGCCGCCGGTCGTAGTGACCGCGAGCGGTACGCCGAGTTTCGCCAGGGCGAGCGCCGCGTGCGGGTCCGCTACCGACGCGTCGACGATTGCGGCGGCTCGCGCGAGATTTGCGGCGGCATCCTGCCGTCGCACCCACGTATGCGGAGCGCCGTCGTGCGGCGGGGCGTCGGCAGCGATGATGGTAACGGGAAACCGAAAGTCTTGAAGCGCCGTCGTGTAGGCGGCGAGTTTGTCCCACGTCTGGTTTGGTGCCCAGAGTACCAAGCGATCGTGCGCGACGACGGTTACCTCGGGTATCGACGGATCGGGAGCGGCGTACGTTGCGACGTGGTTCGGCGAGCGTCCGATTAGCGCGACGAGCGTTGCGAGTTCGGCCTGAGAGCGAACGAGGGTGGCGTCGGCAAGAAGATGCAGGTCAGCGATAATCGCCGCATCCGCATCTTGAATCGTCGTCAGTTGCGAAACGGGGCGTTCGTTGATAACGAGTTGCCCAGACGAAAACTGATCGAAGACGAGGCGCCGCCGATCTGCGGAGAGACCTTCTGCACTAACGGTACGGGCGACCTCGCCGGCGATATCCGCCTTACCGCCGCCCAAGAGCGTGTGCACGAGGAACAGCTCGCCGGCTTCCCGGCGCTCGACCGCCTCGGCGTATGCGTCCCGTAGCCCGCTAAGATCGCAGACGATCGCGCAAAGGTCTGCCGGCAACAACGATGCGTACCACGCGGCGGACTCGCCGAAGGCGCGCAGTGCGTTCTTCAATGCCGTCGTCTAACCCGAGCGCTGGCTCGCTACGAGCTGCGTCGCGCGATAGAGCGATTCGAATTGGCCCGCGTCGGTCCACCAGCCGTCCAGCACGTCGTAGAAGAGGTCGCCATCTTTGATATAGGCGTTGTTAACGTCGGTGATTTCGAGTTCGCCGCGCGCCGATGGTTTGAGGCTGTTGCAGAAATCGAAGACGCGATGGTCGTACATGTAGATGCCGGTCACTGCGTAACGACTCTTGGGATGCGCCGGCTTTTCCTCGATCCGCACGATGCGGTCTCCGTCGAGCTCGGGGCATCCGAAGCGCTCCGGATCTTCGACCTCTTTGAGCAGAATGCGCGCGCCCGACGTTTGCCCATCGAATTTGCGCACGAACGGCGAGATGTCGTCCTGAATGATATTGTCGCCAAGAATCACGGCGATGCGCTCGCCGTCGGCAAAGTGCTCGCACAGCTTGAGCGCATCGGCGATACCGCCTTCGCCCTCTTGGTAGGTGTAGTAGATGTCCTCGAGGCCGAACTCTTTGCCGTTGCCGAGTAAGCGGAGAAAATCGCCGGCCGAGTTGCCGCCCGTTACGATCATGATGTCTTTGATGCCGGCCCGAACGAGCGTTTCGATCGGATAGTAAATCATCGGCTTGTCGTAGATCGGCAGCAAATGCTTATTTGTAATCTTGGTCAGCGGCCTCAGACGTGAGCCGAGCCCTCCTGCGAGGATGACACCCTTCATGAACGATCCTTATCTATCGGTGAGCGTACTGGCGCTTGTAGTACTCGAGGAATTCGCCGGATTTGAGCGGTCTCCACCACGCTTCGTTCTCCCGGTACCAGGCGATGGTTTGCGTGAGGCCCGTAGCGAAGTCCACTCGCGGTGCCCAGCCGAGGGCGCGGGCCTTAGCGGTGTCGACGGCATAGCGCCGATCGTGCCCCTCGCGATCGCTCACGTGGCGCACGTGCGTTTCCATCGAACGTTCGCATCCCGCGACCAGCCGTTGCGTGATCTCGAGGTTCGTATGTCCGTTCCCGCCGCCGATGTTGTAGATATTGCCGAGTTCGCCATGCTCCAGCACGTGCATGATGCCGCGAGCGTGATCTTCGACGTGCATCCAGTCGCGGATTTGCAGCCCGTCGCCATACACGGGAACGCTCTGGTCGTCGAGCAAGTTGGTGACGAAGAGCGGAATCAATTTCTCAGGGTACTGGTACGGTCCGTAGGTGTTGCTGCCACGCGTAATCAGCACGGGCGTACCGAAGGTCGAGTGGTAGGCGAGCACTTGCAGATCGCCGCCTGCCTTGCTCGCCGAGTAGGGACTGCGCGGCCGTAACGGGTCGCGCTCGCTCGACTCGCCTTCGCTCACGTCGCCGTAGACCTCGTCGGTCGAGACTTGGAGGTAGCGTGCGACGTCGTGCGCTCGAACCGCTTCGAGCAGGACGTGCGTCCCGAGAACGTCGGTGCGCAGAAACGCCTCCGGAT
>VFSW01012172.1_pt1 | contig 12032 bp, 7 predicted proteins | sample 5358111 | NCBI WGS metagenome assembly VFSW01 (sample SAMN11554181, study PRJNA540505) | mine drainage metagenome | isolation source: sediment from site ElyBrook_90M | place: USA: Ely Copper Mine, Vershire, VT | collected 2017 | reverse complement strand
AGCGGTTGCGCTTGAGGAAATCCCACACCTCGGGCGGCAGGTCGGCCAGCTCGTGGGTGATCTGCCAGTCGTCGAGCATCTGGCACAGCGCCTCGACCGGGCCGTCGAGAAAGGCCTGCTCCTCGGCACTCAGCGCGGGCTTCGGCTGTGCCAGCAGCGTGTTCCAGTCGGGACGACCGGAGAACAGTTCGCCCTCGAAACCGACGGTGCCGGCGGCCAGCGCGGTCTGCTCGGTTTCCGACAGCGCCGGCATCACGCGCCGGAACACCTTAAGCAGCGGTGCGCTGATCAGCGCACGGCGCAGCGGTGCGAGGTTGAGCGGCAGCACCAGCAGCGCGAACACGGCCAGCGTGATCCAGCCGGCATCCGCCACGCCCGCGGCGTAGCCGACCGCGACGATCGCGATCGCTGCGGCGAGGCTCCAGGTGAGCAGCCGGGCGCCGGCATAAGCCGCGACCAGCGAGACCACCACGGCGGCAAGCAGGGGGAGCAGAGTCATCATGGCAAGGACCTCGCAGGTGCATCGGCACCCATCGGCAAAGTGGCTAGAAAATCGAGGATGGCGCGGCTGAAGGCGTCGTTGGCGTCGCCCGCGACCATGTGCGTGGCACGCGCGATGGCAACGTGGCGCGCATGCGGCACCAGGCTCAGGAACTCGTTGACGGTAGCGGCAGACACCACGTCGCTGGAGCCGCCGGAGATCAGCAGGGTCGGCACCGCGATGCGCCGTGCGGCCTCCAGCAGCTGCGGCTGCCGACTCGCGCCCTCGGCGGCGACCACGTCCAGCAGCGCCGGATCCCAGTGCCAGCGCAGACGGCCGTCGTCACCCAGCCGCAGCAGCGGCGCCAGCTGCGACGCGGACTTGCGTTCGCGCCGCTGTGGCAAATAGACAGCGATCGCGTCGGCGGCGGCCTCGTAGGAAGCAAAACCGTCCGGAAACGCGCGCATGAAGGCGAGGATGCGCTCGACGCCGGCCGGCTCCCAGCGCGGCGTGATGTCCACCAGCACCAGCGCGCGCAGCGGCGGGTGCACGCTGGCGCCGGCCACGGTGATGCCAAGCAGGCCGCCCATCGAGGCCCCGACCAGCACCGGCGGTTGCGGCAGCGAACGCGCCAGACCGTCGAGATCGGCAATGAACTGGTCGAGATGGTAAGCGCCACCGGGCACGCGATCGCTCTCGCCGTGCCCGCGGGCGTCGAAGGTGATCGCCTGCCAGCCCGACTCCGCCAGCGCCTGCGCCGCGCCGGCCCAGGCCTGGCGGGTCTGGCCGAAACCGTGGGCGAACAGCACGGCCGGTGCTGAGGCGTCGCCCCAGCGCTCGCCAACCAAGCTCGTGCCATCGGCGGCGACGAACGCCATGCGCTCGCGCGCCACCATCGTCATGTGCGGGCAGGCCGATACCATACGGCTGAGTATGTAAAGCCGGGGCGTCGCTGTCAATACGCAAGCGTATGGATCGAGCCGCACCACCATACCTGCATGCTGGCAACCCGGTTGTCACCCTGAGCGCAGCGAAGGGTCTGTGGTCGCGAGACACCGAATGCCGCGAAGCAAAGTCGAAGGACCCGTCCGTGTTTCCGGCCAGATCGACAGTCCGCGCGATTGCGCCGGACCGGCAAGCCGTTACCATGCCTGCATGTCGTTGCCGACTGCCCTCGCTGCCGCCACCAAGCCCGACCGCGCGCGTCTGTCCGCCGCCGACTGGGAACTCGCGGCGCTGGAGCTGATCGCCGAACAGGGTGTGGGCGCGGTGGCGGTGGAGACGCTGGCACGGCGCCTGGGCGTCACCAAGGGCAGCTTCTACTGGCACTTCCGCAGTCGCGAAGCCTTGCTCAGCGCGGCGCTGGAACGCTGGGAGGACGAGGGCGAGCGGGTGTTGCTGGCGCAGGTGGATGCCATTCCGCAACCGCGCGAGCGCCTCTGCGAGCTGTTCCGCCGCGTCGCCCGCGAGGTGCAACCGCACCGCATCTATGCCGCCCTGCTGAAGGCGCTGGACCATCCGCTGGTGATCCCGCTGATGCAGAAGGTCACCCAGCGGCGCATGGACTTCCTCGCCCATGCCTACCGTCAGACCGGGATGGACCGCGCCGCCGCGCAGCACCGGGCACGGCTCGCCTACGCCGCCTATGTCGGCTTCCTGCAGATGAACCTCAACCTCAGCGTGCCGCGTCTGAGCCACGAGGAGTACGAGGCCTACGTCGAGCACGTGATTGCCGCGCTGGTCCCGGACTGATCGACCACGTCGATTTTGCGCTGCAGCGCGCCTTGCCTTTGCCGCCACTGCCGGCTTACGGTTCGCGTTCGATTCTCTGCTCCACGGGCCCGGGAGGCCCGCGTGCATGATCAGCTCGCTCGCATCGCTGAACCGCTGGGTCGAAGACAGCGCCCGGTTGACCCAGGCCGACCGCGTGCACTGGTGCGATGGCTCCGATGCCGAGTACCAGGACCTGGTGCAGCAGATGCTGGCTCGCGGCGACCTGATCGCACTCAACCCGGCCACGCATCCGCGCTGCACCCTGCACCGCTCCCACCCATCCGACGTGGCGCGCGTCGAGCACCTGACCTTTGTCTGCACCCGCGAGCGCGACGACGCCGGTCCCAACAATCACTGGATGGCGCCCGACGCCGCGCATGCGAAGATCGATGCACTGTTCGCCGGCTGCATGAAAAGCCGCACGCTGTACGTGGTGCCCTACTGCATGGGCCCGATCGACTCGCCGCTGGCGCGTTGCGGCGTCGAGATCACCGACAGCCCCTACGTCGTCGCCAACATGCGCCTGATGACGCGCATGGGCGCCGCCGCGTTGGCGCGCATCGAGCGCGAGGGCCGCTTCGTCAAGGGCCTGCACTCCACCGGCGAACTCGATCCCGAGCGCCGCTACATCATGCATTTCCCCGAAGAGCTGACGATCAAGTCCTACGGCTCGGGCTATGGCGGCAACGCGCTGCTGGGCAAGAAGTGCCACGCCTTGCGCATCGCCTCGTGGCAGGCCCGCCAGGAAGGCTGGCTGGCCGAGCACATGCTGATCGTCGGCATCGAGAATCCGCAGGGGCAGACGCACTACGTCGCCGCGGCCTTCCCGTCCGCCTGCGGCAAGACCAACCTGTCCATGCTGATCCCGCCCGAAGGCATGCGCCGCAAGGGCTGGAAGGTGTGGACGGTCGGCGACGACATCTGCTGGATGCAGCCCGGCGCCGACGGCCGGCTGTGGGCGATCAACCCCGAGGCCGGGTTCTTCGGTGTGGCACCCGGCACCAGTGCCAAGACCAACGCCAATGCGCTGGCCATGCTCGATCACGATACGATTTTCACCAACGTGGCCCTCACCGCCGACGGTCAGCCGTGGTGGGAAGGCTTGCCGGGTACGCCCGCGTTCGACTGGCAGGGCCGGGCGTATGACGCGGCCCACAGCCCGGCCGCGCATCCCAATTCGCGTTTCACCGTCAGCGCGCGGCAATGCCCAAGCTTTTCAGCACACGCCGAAGACCCGCAGGGCGTGCCGATCAGCGCCATCGTCTTCGGCGGCCGCCGCGAACATCTGGTGCCGCTGGTGTTCGAGGCCCGCGACTGGGCGCACGGCGTACTGGTCGGCGCAGCGATGGGATCGGAGACCACCGCCGCCGCCGCCGGCGCGGTCGGCGTGCTGCGCCGCGACTCGATGGCGATGAAGCCCTTCTGCGGCTACAACTTCGCCGACTACTTCGCGCACTGGCTGAGCTTCGACCGTCCCGGTGCCAGGCTGCCGAAGATCTTCCAGGTCAACTGGTTCCGCAAGGGCGCCGATGGCAAGTTCCTGTGGCCGGGCTTCGGCGACAACCTGCGCGTGCTGGAGTGGATCCTCGGCCGCTGCGAGACCAAGGCCGGTGCGGCCGAGACGCCGATCGGTCGCTTACCGCGCCCGCAGGATCTGGATCTCGACGGTCTCGCCATCGATCCTGCCGCCCTGCAGGCCCTGCTCGCGGTCGATCCGGCCGCCTGGCGCGCCGAGCTTGCCGGCATCGGCGAATATCTCGACAGCTACGGCGCACGCCTGCCGGCGCGACTGCGCGCCGAGCAGCTGCGCATCGCTGCTGCGCTGACCACACCGCACGCGCCGACGCGTGCGGTGGCTAGTGGCTGAAGCGGCGGTCTATCGCTGACGTTGCTGGCACCAGACGCGCCATCCCGCAGCGCTGGAGGTTGCTCGCGACCTCCGGGAGAACGCTCTACAAGACCATGCGCCGTGCTAGACGGCCGCAGTTCAATAACCTGACGGCAGATAGCGGAAACGCTGCATGACCGCGCGATGATCCGCGATCACTCGCTGCACCTGGCCACGACTGAGGCGTTCGCGCCATTGGTTGGCGCGTCCGGAGCGAAAAAACGGGGCATCGGGGTGCGGCGCCTCGCTGAAACCGGATCGACGCTCCATGCCCTGCAGCTGATTGAATCCTGCAAAGCGCACAGCCCGCTCGACCCGTCCGTGATCGTTGTCAAGACCGACCAGGCGCGCGACCTTGCCGAAGGCCTTGACCGGTTTCTCCAGCATGTCTTCGTAGCGCAAGACCAGCGCGCGCGGCCCCGCCTGATCGGCCCAGCTGCTCACATGATGCGACCACGTGCCGAGGATCTGGCTCACGTAGAGTGCATCGTTCGCAGTGGCGAGATCGTCGTTGCCGAGCCGGTCGATGGCCTCATCGAGGCTCAGGCTGAAATGCGCGGCCATGCTGATGGCCACATCGAGCGGATTGCGCACCACATAGATGGCGCCCGCCGCGACATCCGGATTGTGCAGTGGGTAGCCCGCGAAACTGCCGTTGAGGTTGTGCGTTTTCACGAACACGGTGCCCTGAGCACGCGCAGCGATCAGCGCATGGACGCGCGGGCGCACGGCGCACAGGCTTTCGATATCCAGTGAGGTCGAGTCGCAGCTCGCGACTTCACTGAACAACTCGGGACGTGCCTCGTCGTCGCCGTAGCGCAGCCAGGTATCGAAAGGCAATGGCGCAGGGTGATTGGCCAGCAGGTTGGCCAGAAACGCCCGCAACCACGTGTTGCCCGACTTCGGATAGGAGGCCAGCCACACAATGTTGCCCATGTGTCACACCATCCTGAAAGCATCAGCTAAACCGCGGCTGCTACGGTTGTGTGCATGATGCGATGCCGCAACGATCGGGATATGGCCATCACTACGGCACAAACATCGGAAACTCCCTGCGGATGTGGCGCCAATCCGCACCTGCGTCAAGGCAGTGACGGCAAGCACGGCTTCATGCGTCGTAGCCGCCGCGTACGATCGCCCCCCGCAGGATCGGTAGCAGGGCCCGGAACGACTCGGTATAGCGGCGCCAGCGATTGATCGCGTCCGTCCGCAACGGCTCTACAACCTGCGCATAGCTTGGCGTACTGATGAATCCGCGCACCTTGGCACGAGTCTGGAAATTGTGCATGACCGCAACATTGTCGATGCCAAGAAAGGTCCCCATGCGACCGAAAGCAGTGTCGGGATCCGCAACCAGATCCTCGTATCGCAGTTCCAGCAGTCGCGGATGCAGCACCTCGACGTGATGCTGCCATTGACGATCGAAGGCTGCGTAATCCGTGGCCAAGCGTTCCAGCGAGGAGCACATCATACGCAAATCGGGATCGCGGAAATCCTGCAGGTAACAACTGAGAATGGTGTCGCAGGGGTGACGTCGGCAGAAGATCACGGGCGATTGCGGGAACAGACGCACGAGCAGCGGCAGCAACAGCATATTGAGCGGATTCTTGTCCACCAGGCGCATGCCTTCCGGAACCCTGACCACGGCATCGACCTCGGACCAATAGTGCTGGCGCAGCGCAGCCAGCTGCTGCGGCATCAGGCGCGTCAGTACTGCCGGATACTCCACCCCACCTGCTTCGAGCCGGCGGAGCGTGCTCCAGACGAACGGCCGCTCGTCAACTGAAACGAATGCCGGATGCGCGGCAAGCATCTGTTCCACCAGCGTAGTGCCCGAACGCGGGAACCCGACCACGAACACCGGTGCAGCGCGATCATCCGGGCAGATTGTGCCCAGGGAAGCGGCCTCTTCCCTGGATAACCACGCATCCGCAACACGCAAATTACCCGAGTGCGGCGCGCCGGGGTGCCAATCGTCGGCGTTCGCCGCGCACTCATGATGTGCCTGAGTCAGCGCAGCCAGCGCCGCGGGAATGTCATCGAGTCGATCACATGCCTGGGCAAGGCCGAACCACAACGGAACCCGCGCACCGCGCGATCCGGAAACCTCCAACGCTGCCTCGAAGAATCGCCGTGCGTGGGCATAGTCGTTCCTGCGCAGGGCGACAACTGCGTCGGCATGGAGGGCTTCCTGCCGGGCCAGTGGGTCGCCCTCGCTTGCGGGGACAGTCAGAGCACCCAGTAGCGCCTGCGCCGCGTCAAGCCGGTTGACCCGCTCGAGTGCCAACACGCGCCTCGCAGTCGCACGCATGGCCAGTGCCTTGTCCGCATAGGGTCGTGCCAGCAGGCATTCACCCTCGTCAAACCGGCCGACCTGCACCAACAACCACCCCAGTTCCAACCGTGCCTCCTCGGAGAGCTGCGAGTCGATATCGACGGCCGCTACCCACTGTGTTGCCTCCTCCAGATCACCGTCGGCATGGCATGCCACCGCAGTCCACACTCTCATGCTTGCATCCGCGCCCGGCAAGCCGCAGGCGATCCCGAGTTGCTCACGGGCCAGGCGATATTCGCCACGATTGAGATGCAGCAAGCCCAGGTTCACGCGCAGACGCGCATGCTCAGGCTGCAGGGCCAGCGCACGACCATAGGCTTCAAGGGCCGCGTCCTGATACCCGAGCGTGCGCTCGACATTGCCGAGATTGTTCCAGTGCTGCCATGTTTGCGGATGCTTGTGCACCAGGCGTTGCAGCAGCAACAAGGCTTCGTCCATCTGACCTGCCTGCTCGGCGCTGGCCGCCAACAGCGCCAGGGCACCCTCGTCCTCGGGGTGTAACGCAAACAGCGCTCGCGCAAGTCTCAACGCGTCGGCGTAACGACCAGCCTCGAGGGCCGTCAAGATTTGCGCAACCTGCCCGGCAGCAACATTCATGCACCCGAGTCCTGCTCAGTTGTCTTGTGCAGATTGGCGGGCCTGCTTGTCATCGCTGCGGCCCGGATCAGTCCCGGGCCTGCAGGGCGCGGCGATCATGCCCCGACGCCGTCATTCGCGTATCAGCGGCTGCTCGGCAGCCGTGTTGAAGTCGCCGATTACAGCTACCAGGTCCGTGACCGCCGCGCGCTCCACCTCGGTCAGATAGGGGTTCCACGTGTCCATCAGCACGATCACGCGCATGCTATCGCTGCGATTCCAGGCCTCGTGCAGGAAGGTATCGTCGAAGGCAATGGCATGGCCCTCCTGCCAGACGTGCTCTTCGCCGCCGACCGTCAAGGCACAGCCGGCAGGCACCACCAGGGGCAGATGCACCACGGCGCGCGTGTTGGTCACGCCCTGATGCGGCAGGATGTGACTACCCGGCGTCAGCAACGAAAAACAGATCTCCGGTCCATGCTCGCGGATATGCACGAGCGGCAGCGTTTCAAGCGCTGCCATGGTCTGCGGACAACGTCGGCAACGATCCTCGAAGCGCTCGCCATGGCGATAGAAGAAATAGGCATTCCACGAGCGCTTGCCTTCCTGCCCGCTCAGATAGCTTTCCGCATCCTGATCTGATCGGTCGCCCAGGAAAGGCTCAAAACTGCCGTCAGCCGCGAGGGCGTTCTGCATCTCCCTGCGAATCGCTTCAGTACGCGCTTCGAAGTCGTCGAACCAGGGGAAAAGCTTGCGCGGAAAATAGGGCGCGGTCGGCAGGTCGGGGAAATACATGAATTTCGGACGTTGTCGGGCGTCCGGAAATTCCGGCTGCTCGAGCTCCAGATAGATTCGAAGACAGCGCTCCACTCGCGCCAGTTCAGCACTTCCATAGCGAGCTCGCAGCGGGTCGATCGTGGCCTGGAACAGCCTCAATCGACCGTCGACGACAAAGGCCATGGCCCGTTTCACGGCGGCGCGCATGCTGGGGTGAGTCGTCGCGTCGTTGAGCCAGCGGCCCTGCCTCTGGGCCTGCAGGATGGCACGGTAATACTGGAGCACGGCAGCATTCGAATCACCCAGTCGCTGCAGCACCTCACCCAGCGCGAAGCGGGCCATGAACGCCTGCGGCAGCTGCACAAGTCCTTCTTCGAGCAGTGCCCGAGCCTCCGACAGCTTTCCCTGCATGGCAAGCCCGCGACCGAGACCCAGTGTCGCGTTGGCCTCGCCCGGACTGGCTTCGCGCAAGCGCTCGAACCACTGCAGCGCTTCCGCTGCATGGGACATCGCCAGCGCACGCGCCGCCAAAAAATTGAGCGCTTCGATGTCAGATCGATCGATATCGGCGATCCGGGTGTAGAGCTGGGCGGCTTCGTCCGGCCGCCGCTGCTGCACTGCCAGACGAGCCTCGTGCAGAAGACTGTCCCGCAAAGTCGATGCTGTGACGTCAGTCATGGGCAGGAGGCCGTGTCCCGATGCAGCGAATAGTATGCCGAACAACCGCAGTCCATGGTGGATGGCCACGGCCCGTTGGCAATGGTTCGGCGACGCGTAGCATGATGTGAATTCCCATGGCAGGGTCGGCCTTGGTGGGCTCATCCCGGGAATGTTGGGCATGCGTGATCGCCAAGGCATTGTGCCGACGAAGAACGGATCGTGAAATGCAGGGTTTCGATCGCACCGAGGCACAACTCCGCACAGTTCTCGACTTGCACCCGGGCGATAGCGCGGCAGCCGGTCAACTGGCGCGCCTGTTGATCAGCCGAGGCCGCACGCTTGCCGCAACGATCGTGATCCAGACCTGGTTCGCGCACGCAGAACGCGACATCGGGACGACGATCCAGGCCATCGAGATGCTGGACGCCTGCGGACGCAAATGCGAAGCGGCGGCGCTATGCGAGGCCGAAATCGCCGCCGGGGCAACCGATCCGCGCATTCACGTGCTCGCCGGGTCACTGGCCAATCAATTGGGCGAGTTCGCACGGGCTCGGCTACGTTACGAATTCGTGGTCAACAACAGCACGCGCGCGCCCGAATGGTTCGCGCCGGACGGACTGGCTCACACACAGGTCTATGAGGATCCTGGACATCCCGACTTCACCCTCTTCCAGCGCTATCTCGAACGCGATGACATCAGCCCTCATGCGCGAGCATCGCTCCTTTTTGCACTGGGCAAGGCCAGTAACGATGTCGGTGATTATGCGCAAGCAGCCGACTGCTACAGGCAGGCCAACGCACTCAGACGCCAGTTGACCCCGTGGTCCCGCAAGCGCTGGCGCCGCATGATCAATGCGCGTCTGGGAGCCTCCCAGCCGCGCCATCGCATCGATCCGCAAGTTGACTGGACTCCCGTTTTCATCGTCGGCGTTCCGCGCTCGGGCACGACGCTGCTTGCCGAACAACTTGCCCGTCATCCCGGCGTATACAACCGCGGTGAGCTTGGATGGCTATCGATGTTGGCAAGATCGCCCGAAGGGTTCCTGACACTCGAACCCGAGCGTATGAGGGTCATGGCAGATATTTATGCCACTCACTTGCTCCAGGATGACCCCCTGCATCGCTTTTACATTGACAAGCAGCCGCTCAATTTTCTTTATCTCGACCTAGTCTTTGCACTGTGGCCGCACGCCAGAGTCGTGTATTGCAGGCGCGCCCCGCGCGACACCGCTCTGTCATTGTGGACGCAAGATTTCGCCGAACCCGAACACGCTTACGCAAGCGACTTTGCTGACATCGCTGCCGTGATGGAGGGGACTGCGCGTCTGATGGCGCATTGGCAACGCCGCTACGGCGAGAACATCCATGTCGTGGCGTACGAGGATCTCACCGCCCATCCGGAGGAGTGCCTGACGACGCTGCGGCAGTGGCTGGGACTGAGGGAGTCCGGACGCGATCCGCCCCCCGGGCAACATACCGCCATCGCCACGGCCAGCTTGTGGCAAGCGCGCCAACCCATCTACACGCACACGATCGGCCGCTGGCGGCACTACGAGCCTCATATCGCCGAGTTGGCGCTCTTCCGTCCCGAGTAGCTTGCCGCCCTCGGTCGCGACGCCGCCCCCATTTGCGAACGCCGCAACGGGACGGTTGGCCATCCTGGAGCGGACAGCAACCTATGCTCTCACGTTCGCGACACGCCGGCCGCGCCCGGCTGCACGTAAACGCGGTCAGCCCTGCTGACCGGCACCATATTCCCAGTGCGCCAGCATCGGTTCCAGGATCGGCATCGCTGGTTCAAGCAAATGCTGATAGCGCCTCCAACGATTCACGCTCTTGCTGTTGATCGGCTCGATGACCTGCGTATAGCTGGGAGTCGCGATGTAGCCCTTTTCCCGCGCGCGGACATCGAATCCCAGCAACAGATGGCTCTCGGGGATATCGAGAAACGCGGCCAGGCGTTCGACCTGCTGTTCGGGCTGCTCAACCAGCGATTCGTAGCGCGATACGAAAACGCTCGGGCGGAAGACCTCGACATGATGCAGCCAGTAATTCATGGCGGTCACATAGGCGCGCGCCAAGACCTCGACATCCCTGCATGCCGCGCCCAGCACGCTGGAGCGAAAGTTCTGCATGTAATTGCTGACCAGAACATCGGCTGGATGACGCAGCGCCAGGATGAATCGGGCGTACGGGAAAAGCCTGTGAATCAAGGGCAGCCAGAGCATGTTCAGCGGGTTCTTGTCGATCAGTCGATGCTGGAATCGACGCGGAATCTTAGAGCAGACCAGATCGAGATAATCCTTGCGCAGCTGATCGCAGTCACGCTGATTCAGAAGCCCGATATCCTGTGGAACGTGGATACAGGCATCGGCAAGGCGATCGCCAAGAATGTTGAAAAACGGCCGCTCATCCATCGACTGCAGATCGGGATGCGCATCCAGCATCTGCTCAAGCAGCGTAGTGCCTGAACGCGGGAAGCCGACAATGAACACCGGTGACTGCGCTGCATCGGGCGCCAGCAGGGTGGGCCACGCCGAATACTCCTCAGCGCTGACCTTGTGCGTGGTCGCTGGGAAAATGGGCGCATCGGCCTCGAACCGATGCGGCGTGGCAATCTTCAGATCCGCGATCTGCAGCGCATGAGCAGTCTGCAGTGCCGCAAGCGCCCCATCCACATCGCCGAGCTTGTCGCAAATCTGGGCGAGTACGAAGTAATGGTCGTAATCCACTGGGGTTCGCGGGCCAATCTGCTCGAGGATGGTGCGCGCCTGCGCATAATCACCGGCGCGCTCGGCCAGCTTTGCGTCTAGATGCCCCAGCTCCCGTATCACTTGTTCGTCCGTGTCGCGATTCCGCTCCCGGATTTTCTGGAGGAGCGAGCGCGCGTCCTCAATGCGGTTGACGCGCTCGTGAACGCTGGCCAGCAGAGCATGTGCGAGCACATGTGAGGGCGCACGCCGAACGAGGTCTTCAAGCAATTCCAGCGCCGCGTTCGCATCACCCAGCGTCAGCAGCGTATGCGCCAGGTCCATCTGCGGACCATCGTCGAGCGGCAGCCAGTTCCGCCAGGGTTGGATCAGCTCATCGGCACGATAGTCGCGACAGGCGATGCAGGCCTGGGCCGCATGGATCGCGATTTCCGCGGAGCCGGGCTTGATCGCGTGGGCCTGGAACAGGGATTCGCGCGCGTCAAGGTACTCGCGCTGTTGCAGTTGCAGGGTACCCAGGGTGTCGAGTAACTCCGGATCGTTCGGTGCCAGCGCCAGACCTCGACGTACGGCCTCGATGGCTTCGGAGATCCGGCTCGCACTCCGCATCGCGGTTGCCAGATTGCCCCAGTGCAGACTCGATTGGGGAAAGATGATCGTGAGTTCCTGATGCACCTCGACGGCTTCAGCCGCTCGCCCCTGGTGATGCAGACAAAGCGCGAGCAGCACCAGAAGATCCTCGTTCCGGGGCTGTAAGCGCAGGCGCTCCCTGCACAGAGACTCCGCCAGTTGCAGGTTGCCCGACTGCAGGGCGCTGACGATATCGATCAT
>VFSW01012171.1_pt1 | contig 12033 bp, 10 predicted proteins | sample 5358111 | NCBI WGS metagenome assembly VFSW01 (sample SAMN11554181, study PRJNA540505) | mine drainage metagenome | isolation source: sediment from site ElyBrook_90M | place: USA: Ely Copper Mine, Vershire, VT | collected 2017 | reverse complement strand
CAGGACGTGGAGGCGCAGTACCACGAAGAGATCTACCGGATGACCATCATCGATGGTCTGACGCAGGTTCACGTGAAGCGGTACCTGCTCGAGGCCCTCGACAAGGAGCTGATGCGGGCGCGGCGTCACGTGCGCGAGCTCAGCTTCCTGATGCTCGACATCGATCACTTCAAGAAGGTCAACGACGTTCACGGTCACCTCGCCGGCGACTACGTCTTGAAGGAGGTCGCCAAGCACATGCAGCAGCGCATCCGCCGCGACGAGGTGCTGGCGCGCTACGGCGGCGAGGAGTTCGCCATCATCCTGCCCGAGACCAATCTCGAGGGCGGCCGCGCGCTGGCCGAAGGGCTGCGCGAGAAGATCGAGCAGAGTCGCTTCGTCTTCCAGGGCGAGACCATCCACGTGACCATCTCGGCCGGCGCCGCGATGCTGGCCGAGGAAGACCGGGCGAGCACGGACCTGATCCGGCGCGCGGACGAGAAGCTCTACGAGGCGAAGCGCGCGGGACGTAACCGCGTGATCGCGTAGCGGCGATGTCCGCGCCTGCGCGGAACGGCCAGTCGCTACCCGAGATCCGCGTGCCCCCGCCCGGGCCGCGCTCCCGCGAGCTCGGCTCGAGGCTGGCGAGCCTCGAGTCACCGTCCGTCGACGCCCGGCGCGAGGCGCGTGAGCGAGAGAGCGGCGACGCCCTGGCGCCGATCGTCTACGCATCTGCGGAAGGAGCCAACGTCTTCGACGCGGACGACAACCGGTACGTGGACCTGACCGCGGGCTTCGGAGCGCTCTTGCTGGGCCATCGCCCGCCGGCCGCATCGCGCGCGCTCGAGGAGCAGTCGGCGAAGCTGTGGCTCGCGCTGGGCGACGTCTTCGGCACCGGCGCGAAGCTCGCGCTGTGCGAGCGCCTCGTGAAGCTGTATCCCGAGCCGGGGGCGCGCGTGATGCTCGGAGCCTCGGGGGCCGATGCGATCACGGCCGCGCTCAAGACGGCGGCGCTGACGACGGGCAAGCCGGGTGTCGTGGCCTTCGACGGCGGGTATCACGGGCTGTCGCACGGGCCGCTGGCGGCGTGCGGTCTGCGACCGGGCTTCCGCGAGCCTTTCGCCGGGCAGCTCAACCCGCACGTCACGTTCGCGCCCTACCCCTCCGACGAGGCATCGCTCGTGGCCTCGATCGCGGCCGTCACGCGGGCGCTCGCGGGCGGAGGTGCCGGTTGCGTGCTGGTGGAGCCCATCCTGGGGCGCGGCGGCTGCGTCGTTCCGCCCGCCGGCTTCCTGCCCGCGCTGCGCAAGGCGTGCGATGCAACGGGAACGCTGCTCGTCGTCGACGAGATCTGGACCGGCCTGGGACGCAGCGGCGGCTGGCTCGCGAGCCTGGACGCGGGAGTGCTGCCCGACGTGGTGTGCCTGGGCAAGGGGCTCGGCGGCGGACTGCCGGTGAGCGCCTGCGTGGGCAGCGCGCGCGCGATGGCCGCATGGGGCTCGCACGGGGGGACGACGATCCACACGGCGACCCACTTCGGCGCCCCCCTCGGCTGCGCCGTCGCCGTGGCCACGCTCGACGCCGTCGACCAGGGCGGGCTCTGCGAGCGCGCCCGGACCGTGGGGGCTCGCTGGATGTCCCGTTTGCGGGAGGCGACGCGGCTCCACGTCCAGGGGCGCGGTCTCATGGTCGGCGTCCGCGTGGAAGGGGGCGCAGGCCAGGCGCTCGCGGTCACCCGGCGCTTGCTGGAGCGTGGTTTCATCGTCCTGACCGGAGGCGTGAAGGGCGACGTCCTCACGCTCACGCCGCCGCTCGACATCGACGAGCCGCTTCTCGACGCCTTCACCGGGACGCTGGCCGCGGTGCTGCCGAGGTGACGGAGGTGAGCCCCCGGGCCGAGAGCGAGGCGCTGCACGCACGAGCCGTCGCCTTCGTGGACGCCTACGAGCAAGGGGTGGCGATGCCGGAAGCGTTCGACGCGCTGGCGGTCGATCTCGCAGGCTTCCAGGCGCGCCACGTCGCTGGCTACGCGAGGCTCTGCGCGAGCCGGGGGGTCGACGTCGCCTCGCTGCGGCGAGCCGGGGATGCGCCGGCCGTGCCGACCGAGGCATTCAAGCTGGGGTCGGTGTTCGCCTTCGACCCGGCGCATGCGTCGGTGACCTTCCTGACGAGCGGCACCACGCTCGGGGCCCGGGGCGCCCACGCCATGCGCGACGTCACCACCTACGATCGTGCGGCGCTCGCGTCCGGCCGCGCGCTGCTCGCGTCCGGGCTGCGCCTCCCCGTGCCGGTGCTGGTCGTGGGCCCATCGTCCGACGAGGCCCCCGAGTCGTCCCTCGCGCACATGAACGCGGTGTTCGCGGCCCGGTGGTCGGGCGCCGGGTCCGCCGCGACGACGTTCTTCGTACGCCGCGGGGAGCTCGATGTGGCCGGTCTGCGTGCGCGCATCGCCGGCCTCGCCCCGGCTACGCCCGCCATCGTCCTGGCGACGAGCTTCGCGCTCGTTCACTTGCTCGATGCGCTGGACGGCGCAGCGATGCCCCTGCCGCCGGGCAGTCGCGTGATGCAGACGGGGGGCTTCAAGGGCAGGTCGCGCGAGGTCGACGCCGCCGAGCTGCGCGGGCAGATCGCGCGCACGTTCCACGTGGACGAGCGCTCCGTCGTGGGCGAATACGGCATGACCGAGCTGTCGAGTCAGTTCTGGGAGGCGACGGCCGCCGATCCCGGGGCGGCCACCGGCGTGTACGTCGAGCCGCCGTGGGCACGCGTCGTGCCCGTGGATCCAGAGACGCTGAAGCCGGTGCCTCCGGGCGCGACAGGCATTGCCCGCATCGAGGATCTGGCCAACGTCGACAGCGTCTTCGCGGTCCTCACGCAGGATCGCGTGCGCCGCGTGACGGGGGGCTTCGAGCTCTTGGGGCGAGTGGCCGGGGCTCCGCCGCGGGGGTGCTCCATCGCTCTCGACGAGATGCTCGGGGGCAGCTGAAATGGAGCGATCGGCGGACGAGCGCGTGCGGGACGTGCGCAGGCTCCTCGAGGCTGCGAGGCAGGTGCATGCAAACCGGTCCCGGCTGGTGTCCGCGATCGTCGCGTCGACCGGACTGTCGCCCCAGGGGGTGGAGCTCGGCTTCGAGTCGCTGGAGAGAGACGCCTCCGACGAGCAGCTCCGCTGCCTGATCCATGCCGCCGGGTCGACGCGCCACGTGCACGTCGTGCTCTCCGCGAACGTGTTCGTCGCACCCCTGCGCGCCATCGCGCTCGCGCTCGCGGCGGCCCCTCGGGTGACCGTCCGTCCTTCGCCACGTGATCCCGCGCTGGCCCGCGCCCTCGTCGAGGCCGCAGGCGACCCCCGCATCACCCTCACCCTCGACCGGGACGTCGCGGCGACGGAGGCCGACGTCGTCCACGTCTACGGGCGCGACGCGACCATCGCGCAGGTGCGCGCGCGAGTCCGGGCGGGAGTGCGGGTCCTCGGTCACGGCGCGGGGCTCGGGGCCGCGCTCGTCACGGGCAAGGCACCGGTCGGGGAGGCCGCGAGGGCGCTCGCGCTCGACGTGGCGGTCTTCGATCAGCGCGGATGCCTGAGCCCTCGTCTCGTGCTGGTCGTGGGAGACGAACCGAGGGCAGGCGAGGTCGGCGAACGGCTTCACGCGGAGCTCGACGAGCTCGACACGCGGGTCCCCCGTGGCGTCCTGTCGCCCGAGGAGACCAGCGAGTCGGTGCGGTGGCGGGACAGCGTCGCGTTCGCCGGGGCGCTCCGGGTCGGGGGCGGGCATTCCGTCGGCATCCTGCCGGTTCGGGCCCCGCTGGCCATTCCACCCGCCGGGCGGCACGGGCGCGCGGGCCCGGCCCGGGACCTCGCGGACGCCCGCCACGCCAGCGCCGGCGCCGCTCCCCGGGGGGTCACCCTGGGCAGCGACGACCCGGTGGCCGTCGCGGCGGTTGCCCCCGCGCACGCCAGGACCGCTGAGCTGGGGGGGATGCAGCGCCCACCCCTCGACGGCCCCGTCGACCGTCGTACCGCCGTCGACGCCGTCGCGGTAACGTGAGTCGCGCCCATGGAGGTCTGCGCGCGCTGCGGCAAGACGGGTCACGACGCCAGCGCCTGCCCGACGTTGGCGTCGACCGTGCCCCCGCCAGGCCAGTCCATGCCCCCGCCCGGGTACTCGTCGATGCCCCCACGCGGCTATTCGTCGATGCCGCCGCCGGGGGGGATCGCGACGAGCGGAGCCTACGCGGCCTCGCAGAACCCCGTGCACCGCTCCCTCCGCATGCTCAAGACCCAGCTCAACCTCGCCATCGGTCAGCGCGAGGAGGATCCCGAGCGGGCCTGGCTCGAGGCGGTGAGCGTGCGCGAGCGGCTCGAGGTGCTGGTGGAGACGGCGGGCGAAGACGAGATCCTCAGAGCCGACGTCGAGCGGTTCCGCCAGAGGCTCGAGGAGCAGGTGAAGAAGCTCACCCGGGACATCGGCGACGAGGTCGTGGCGCCGTTGTACTCGTGGGTCGACCTCCTGCGGCAGCGGGAGAAGCTCGAAGGCGAGGTCGAAACGGCGCGCGGTCGGGTCGCCGAAGCGCGCGCTTCGAGGGGGGCACCCCGGTCACCCCCGCTCACCACCCTCGACGACGGCGTGGCGGCGCTCGACGCGCGAGAGAGCGAGCTGAAGGTGTGGCGCACGGACACCTCGCCCGCGCCACCTCCCGTGGCCCTGGCCATGTGGGCCGAGGCAGGGGGCAACGCCTTGCGAGCCTCGATGCCCTCGGATCCGCAGGTCGTCCGGGATCGCGGCGCGGCGGCGCGGCCCCTCGTCGAGATCATGAACGCCCGCCCGCTCGAGGTCACGAGCTACGCAGGCTCACGCCTGGAGCTGGCCGTGCTCCCTGCCACGGGTGCGGCGGCGCTCCTGTCGTCGATGTTCGCGTTCTCGCTGCGCGGCGCGCACGTGGGGCTCAGCGCGCTGGCGGTGATCGCGTGCGGATCGTTCGGGGCTGCGGCGATGGCGAGCGTGGAGGGCCGGCGTCGCGCGGCCGCCGAACGTCGGGCCGCGCTGGACCTGGTGTGGTTCCACACGCTGTTCACCGAGCAGGCGGCCTCGCTGGAGCTCGAGGTCGGCTGGCTGCGCGCCCTGGTCGCAGGACTTCGCGCCCTTCAGGCCTTCGACGCGCACAAGGGCGAGGGGGGCCAGCTGGCCGAGCTCGCGAAGTGGCGCCCCGACCTGCAGGAGGTCGTGGCCGACGTGGCCAGGTCGAGCCTCGTGCCGCCGCCGGACGGACGCGCCTGATCAGACCACGGTCTTGTCGGGGATGATCTGCACCCGGCGCTGCGGCTCCTCGCCCATGCTCTCGGTGCGGACGCCCTTCACCTCGCGCAGCGCCATGTGCACGATGCGCCGCTCTCGCGCGCTCATGGGGTCGAACGTGATGACCTTGCCCTCGCTCGCGACGCGCTCGGCCAGGCGCCGGGCCATCTGCGAGAGCTGGTCTTCGTGGCGGGCCCGGTAGCCCTCGGCGTCCACGATGAGGTGACGCCGAGGCTCGCCGGGTCGCACGACCACGCGCGCCGCGAGGTACTGGATGGCGTCGAGCACGTTGCCCTTCTTGCCGATGATGCGACCGGCGTCGGGCCCCTCGATCTCGATGCGGATCTCGTCGGGGGTGCCCTCGCCGTCGTTCGGGGCGAGGTTGACCTCGACGTTCATCTGGAGCTTTTCGGCCAGCGTCCGCACGAAGCCCAGCGCCTTCTGCGTCTGCGCGTCTGCCGTGGCCTCGTCGATCGCGGGGGTTGAGTTCTGTTCCTCAGACACGAGCCTTTCCCTTTCGTAGCGCCGCGGCGGTGGCCGGGCGCTTGTCATCTGAGCCATCCTTGCCGGTGCGCTTGACGACGATGTCGTCGCCCTTCGTGGCGGGCGTGCCTGCCGCAGGCCCGCGCGGGTACAGCTTCTCGGTGACCAGCTGCTGCGTGATCCCCAGCAGGCTGTTGGTCAGCATGTACACGCCCAGGGCCGCCGGCAGAAACAGCATCATGACGGTGAAGACGCCGGGCATCAGCCACATCATCATCTTCTGCTGCACGGGATCCATGCCCTGCTGCGGCACGATGCGCTGCTGCATGATCATGGCCGCGCCCAGCACCAGGGGCAGCACGTAGTAGGGATCGGGCGCCGACAGGTCCTGAAACCACAGGAACTTCGTGTGGTAGAACTCCACGGCCGTCTGCAGGGTCGCGTACAGCGCGAACCAGATGGGCATCTGCACCAGCGCCGGCAGGCACCCGCCCAGCGGGTTGACCTTGTGCTTGCGCCACAGTTCCATCATCGCCAGGTTCTTCGCCTGGGCGTCGTCCTTGAACTTGGCGTTCAGGACGTCGATCTCCGGCTTGAGCCGACGCATCGCCACCGCGCTCTGGATCTGCTTCCAGGTGAGCGGGAAGAGCACCGTGCGCAGGCCCAGCGTCAGGATGATGATCGCCAGGCCCCAGTTGCCCATCGTGATGTGCGTGTGGATCCAGCGGATCACCGACACCAGGAACTTGGCGACGAACGAGAAGGTGCCCAGGTTGATGAGATCTTGCAGGTGCGGCCACCCCCCGGCCGCAACCGCCAGGACGTCACGCTCCTTGGGTCCGAAGTACGCCACTTGCTTGTACGTCGCCGACTCGTTCGGCCCCAGGATGCGCTTGGGGTACGTCAGGCGCGCCTTGTAGATATCGAAGGCCTGGTCCTCGTCCGGGTGATCGACGTCGTCGTACCAGAGGTCGTCGCCGAGCTCGCACGACGGCTTGTCGCCGCCGACGCCAGGCGCCGCTTCGAGGGGGACGATGGCCTGCGCGAAGTAGTAGTTGGCGATGGCGGCGTAGCGGTCGACCAGCGGCTCGCTGAACCAGCCGGTCTTGAACTCGTCGGCCCCCTTGTTGAGCCGCTTGACGTCCCCGGCCCGCGCGCACTCCAGGTTCGTCTGGAACGGCGAGACGCGCCCGAGCTTGCCCTTGACCTCCTTGGTGGTCCGGTAGGCGAAGAGCTCCACCGCTGCCTCGTGCTTCTTCGGGGCATCGGTGAGGTTGGTGATCGTGGTCTCGACCTTCAGCTCGAACGGCTCGCCGTCGGCGCTCACCGTCTTGACGATGCGGACGCTCGCGTCTTCATACGTGAAGCGGCACGCCGAGGGGCCGTCACCCATCGGCTCCGGCTTCCAGTCGAAGCGGTCGTACTTGACCTGGTCGTCGGGGGAGACGGGCTGCGTGTAGTCGCGGAAGAGCGTGCGCAGGTTGTGCCACCGCTCGACGTCCGGCGTGGTCGACATGTCGCTCGCGTCGCTGCCGGCGTAGCGCGAGTCGGTGAGCCGGAAGTGCGTCAGGCCCGCGCCGTGCGACGACATCTCGGCCTCGAAGCGGTTGCCCTTGATGACACACGTCGTGACAGCCGCAGGGGACGCCGGCGGGGGCTCCCGATCCACCTGGTCTGGAACGAAGCCGGAGGTACTGATGTAGTGCTCGGGCGCCAGCACCTGCCGGTGCTCGCTCGACTTCTTGCCGAAGAAGAACCAGTACGCGCCCAGCAGGATCAGGGCGATGACGAGCGTGCGGAGGAGGGAGTTGCGATCCATGAATCTTCAGCGCGACGACGAGCGGAGTGCGCGCAGGCCTGCCCGGCGAGGGCGCTCGTCGAGGAGGGGCGGCGGCGGATCGAACCCGCCCGGATGAAACGGGTGGCACTTACACAGGCGCACGACCGAAAGCAAGCCGCCCCGGAGCGCGCCGTGGGTCTCCAGACAGGCGACCGCGTACCGGGAGCACGAGGGCTCGAACCGGCACACGTTGCCGAGCAGCGGCGACAGCAGCCGCTGGTAGAGCCTCACGAGGGCGATCATCAGTCGGGCGAACATCCGGCGGCTATGGCTTGTTTCGGGAGCGGGGGGGTGCGGCCGGGGTCCTGGCCTGGGCGGGCGGAGCATGCTGCAGGCGGGCGCCACGCGCCAGGGCCTCTGCGGCTCGTGCTTTAAGCAGCCCCTGCACGCCGCGCCACTCGGCACGCACCTGCTCCAGGTCCAGCTCGGGCGAGCCTGCACGGGCGATGACCACCAGGTCGACCCCGTCCGGCAGCGGCTTCGAGAGGCGGAAGCACTCCCGGCAAAGGCGCTTGATGCGGTTACGCCGCACCGCGCTGCCAACCGCCCGGGACACCACCAGGCCCAGGCGAGCCGGGCGGGGAGGCGGGGGCTGAGCCGCCACCAGCAGGGTGAAGTGAGGCGTGCCGACCCGGCGTCCGGACCGCTGCGCCCGCACGAACTCGCCGTGCCTGCGCAGGCGCCGGGAGGAACGAGCGTCGCTCATGCCCCACCACGCCCCACGTCTGCGGTCAACGCGCGTCTACTTCTTGTAGATGGCCACGGTCAGCCGCTTGCGCCCCTTGCGGCGGCGGTTCTGCAGGACCTTGCGGCCGCCCTTGGTCGCCATGCGAGCGCGGAAGCCGTGGGTGCGAACCCGGCGGATGTTGTGGGGCTGATAGGTGCGCTTCATGACGGGGGCGCGCAGCTAAGCACCGGCCCCGTCGTTCGTCAAGCGCGTATCCTTTTGCTGGTAGCTCCACACTTTTCCGTGTTTACTCGGCGTCTGGAGTAGCTAACGCGAGCAGGCAGTGCCCCCAAGCTGAGTACGCAGTACGGAGCGACTACGAAATGGCACTGAGGGCGGCGGTATCGGCACTGGCGGTCGCGTTCGGCGCGGCAAGCCTCCTGGTCGCGGCTTCGGCTTCGGCCCAGCAGCCCACCTTTCACCTCGACCGTCTCGAGATGCCCGGCGCCCCGGACGACGGCATGGTCCTGTTCCGCCCGGTAACCCAGCAAAACACCATCGTCTACGGCCAGCTGGGCCTGGGCTACTCGCTCAACCCCCTGCGCATGAGCGACATCCTGCCCAACGCCTCGGTGGCGGGGTCCACCCTGCGGGCCTCGGACGCGAACGCCATCACCAACCAGTTCACCTCGTACGCGTCCGTCGGCATGGAGTTCTTCGACCACCTCACGGTCGGCCTCACCTTGCCGGTCACCTGGATCCAGACGGGGAACGAGGAGCAATCCGGTCTCAACTCGGGATTCCAGGGCGGCGGCAGCCTCACCGCGTACGACACCAACGGCCCGGCGCTCGACGACATGCGGCTCGACTTCCGCTACGTGGTCCTCCGCAACGAGGAGCGCACGGCGTCCCTGGGCGCGCAGCTGAGCATGTTCCTGCCCACCGGGCAGGCCTCGAACACGAACTTCGGCGGCGACGGCGCGACCGTCGAGATCATGCCGATGATCACGGGCGAGTGGACGCCCTACAAGAAGATCCCCGTCGCCATCGTCGTCAACACGGGCTTCTTCTTCCGCAACGAGAACACCATCAACGACCCCGCGGGCAAGTTCGGCCCGGCCGACGGCCTGGGCATCGGCACCGAGTGGCGCTGGGCCGTGGGGGCGTACCTGCCCCTGGCCGGCGGCAAGTACCGCCTGGGCGCCGACATCTTCGGCCAGACGGGCCTGACCAACGACAACATCGTCGGCAACACCATCTTCACCACGCAGAACACCCCCATCGAGTACGACGTCGAGGGTCGGATGCGGCTGCGCATCGGCGGCTCCGATCACTGGTACGTCGGCGCGGGCGCGGGCTCGCTCCTCGCCACGGGCTACGGCGCTCCCGACCTGCGGATCGTGGGCATGTTCGGCGCCTATTTCCCCATCAACGACACCGACGCCAACTCGCCCGAGGCGCGCGAGAAGGTCCGGGTCTCCATCCGCGAGTCGCTCAAGGACACCGACGGCGACGGCATCCCCGACGACGTCGACGCCTGCCCCACCGAGCCCGAGGACCACAAGGATCCCGATCCGGGCGACGGCTGCCCGGCCCCCGCCGATCGCGACGGCGACGGCATCCCCGACCAGTACGACAAGTGCCCCGACCAGCCCGAGGACAAGGACGGCGTCGACGACTCCGACGGCTGCCCCGAGGACGACGCCGACAGCGACGGCATCCCCGACGCGAAGGACGCCTGCCCGAAGGAGCCGGGTCAACCGGATCCGGATCCCAAGAAGAACGGCTGTCCCAAGTTCATCCGGCTCGAGGGCTCGTCGGTGCGCGTCCTGCAGCAGGTGCACTTCGCCACCGGCTCGGCCACCATCCTGCCCGACAGCTTCCCGATGCTGAACGAGATCGTGAAGCTGCTGCAGGCCACGCCGGGCATCAAGAAGATGAGGGTCGAGGGCCACACCGACAACCGCGGTGCAGCCGCGATGAACCTCGATCTGTCCAAGCGGCGCGCCGCGGCCGTCGCCACCTACCTCGTCCAGCACGGCATCGAATCCGGGCGCCTGAGCAGCGAGGGCTACGGCATGACCAAGCCCATCGACACGAACGACACCGACCCCGGCCGCCAGGCCAACCGTCGCGTGGAGTTCAAGATCATCGACGAGGACACGGGCGGCGGCGCGAACAAGAGCCAGCAAGACATGCCGGCACCGACGCCCCCGTCCGGCGGGAACTGACTCCCCTCGAGGGGGTGTCGCCTGCCGTAGGCTCGTCTGGCGTTTCTCCAGGCCATGGGTGTCGCCACGTGACGCCATCCATGGCGCTTCCCGTGCGGCTTCGTGTCGCATGATGGGCGCATCCGTGTCGCCTCATGACGCCACCGATGTCGCCTCCGGTCCCTCCCTCGGCGCCACCCATCGCCACGGATGGCGTCATGCGAGGGCACCCGAGGCGCCATGGATCGCCTGGGGTGTCGCTTCCCGTGGGCATGCATGGCGCCCCTGCACCCCTCGGTGGCGCCACCCGAGGCCCGGCATGGCGACACCCGAGGCCCGGTATGGCGACACCCCGGCCGCCGTCGGCCTCAGTTGACGAGCACCAGCGCCGCCCCGTCCTTGCCGCAGAACGTGGAGGCGCCGTCGGAGCGCACGCCACAGGTCGGGCAGATCTTGCCCCGGGAGGCCGTGCCCTGCGGGGGCGCTGCGGCAGCGGCGGCGACGGCCGCGGGGACCAGCTCTTCCCCGTGCTCGGGGCACACCTTCACCCCGGGGTTCTGGCCCTTCTTGCACACCGGGCAGACCCCGCCGGCCGGTCCCGACATGAGCTGCTCGTGGCCGCGGATGGCCACGAGGCGGTTGGAGTCGAAGACGCAGAACGACGTGCCGGCGGGGTACTCGCGGCGGCAGGACGGGCAGTAGACCGGTCCGGTGTCGATGCCTCGCGCGGCGGCCGCGGCCGACTGCTGCTGGGCCAGGGCCACGCTCTCGCGGTGGGCCTTCATCTGGGCGGCGTGCTTCGCCTCGCGCTCGCCCTTCTGTCGCTCGAAGTCCTTCATCTTCTCGGCGTGGCGCTCCTGGGCGGCGGCCTCGGCCTTCTTCAGGCGGGTCGTGCGGCGGGCGCCGATGACGGCCACGATGCCCAGCACCACGACGAGCCCTCCGATGACGCCGACGAAGAGCAGCTTGCGCTTGCGGGCGTCGTCCTGCGCCTTGGTCTCGCCCGCGCCGATGGCGCTGGTGGCCAGGACCGCGATGGCGGGCGCATCGAGCTCGCCGGTCGCGCCCAGGCCCGACTGCGCGAGCAGGGCGTCGTAGTCGGCCGGGATGGCCACCTCCACCGAGGCGTGGGCGCTCTTGCTGGAAGCGGTCGCAACGACGTCGAACGTCGCGTCCGCAAAGTCCTGCGAAGGCACGGAGACCTTGCCGGTGGCGTCGATGGTGGGCACGCCCGCGTGCGCCTGCCCGTCCTTGAACGTCACGGGGCCCACGGTCCACTGGATGGCGGTGCCGGTCGCGCAGCCCTGGGAGTCGAGCACCACACCCCGGAACGCGAACGTGTCCCCGGCCTTGAGGAGCTTCCTGGACGGTCGCACCTGCAGCACCGCGGGGTCGCCCGGCGAGCTGCAGTCGGGCCTGGGCGTGGCGATGGACGGCGGTGGCGTGGTGGCGGCGACGCGAGAGAGCGAGCCGGCGCGCTGCACGGCGGCGATGCAGGTGGCCGCGTTTATGGTGAACTCGTAGCGACCGCTCTCTGCCATCGTGATGGTGTCGGGG
>VFSW01012170.1_pt1 | contig 12034 bp, 15 predicted proteins | sample 5358111 | NCBI WGS metagenome assembly VFSW01 (sample SAMN11554181, study PRJNA540505) | mine drainage metagenome | isolation source: sediment from site ElyBrook_90M | place: USA: Ely Copper Mine, Vershire, VT | collected 2017 | reverse complement strand
TGTCGGTGTTGTTTGGGGGGTGGGTTTTGGGTAATACGTTACTGTCAATTGCCTTTTCGTTTTTAGGCTTTCCAATTACCCAAACACGAACGAATCCAACCGCTCCAACGTGTGACGGCTTACATTGCCAACGTTCAGGCGAAACGTGAACTCGTCAACGTAGCGATGCAGGTGCTTCTTAGAAACCTGATGGTAGACGCCATACACTCCGCGCTTGAGCACAGCCCAGACGGAGTCAATGCTGTTCGTGCTGACGCCGTTCTCGCTGTACTGTCCGGCAGTGTGGTTAACGCTATCGTGACGGAAGAACAGACCATCAAGGCCGACGTAACCAGCCGCTTCGTCGCTGAAAACCGTAGAGCCGATTTCAACGTTGGCGTGGATAGCGCCTTGGATGGTAGCCGCGTCGGTCGCGTCTACGGGCATCGCTACAGTACGTCCGCCGCGCTCCCTGATGCCAAGCACGGCAGTCTTGCCAACACTGCCACGCCCAGCCCTCAGCTTCTTGTGCTCGTGCTTGTTGGCTTCTTTTCCGCCGATGTAGCACTCATCCGCTTCGACGATGCCCCGCAACTTATCGAGATCATCGCCAGAGCCGCACGCCTCGCGCAAGCGTTGCAGCATGAACCACGCCGACTTCTGAGTGACGCCAATCTCTTTCGCCAGTTGCAGGCTAGAGATGCCTTTCCGAGCGGTTACGAGCAGGTACATGGCGTAGAGCCACTTGTGCAGGGGAATGTGACTGCGCTCGAAGATAGTGCCTGTACGGATCGTGAAATCGAGGGAACTGGCATTGCAGCGATAGAAGCCAACCTTGGGTGCTTTCCCACGCGCTCACGGCTCTTGCACTCGGGGCAGAATGCGCCATCGGGCCAGAGCCGCGATTCGAGGTACAGCCGCGCCGACTCAGCGGTCGGGAACATCTCGAACAGTTGGAAGGTGCTAATTGTGCTCTTGCTCATAGGAGCCTCAGTGGGCGGCTTATCGTACCGCCCTGCCGGGGATTAGCCGAACGCTCCGTTCGCACGGAGTCGCACGAACAGAGATCAATCCTCGCGTTCCCGACTGTCCATGAGTTTTGCCCAACCTTCGGCTTTGGCACTCCACAAACAGTCGGCCATCTTGAGGTTGTGAAAATACTCTCCATTCGGGCCGTGAAACTCGAAACCGCCAGAGCCGTCCGCCCAAGCCCAAGCCTTCTTGATTTGCTCAACCGTAAAACGCTTGCGGACCTCAGCCATTTGCTCTTTCAAGCTGTACTGACAGAAGGAATGTTCGTTTGCCACGACTCACCGCCCCTCTGCTTTGCAGATAGCGGATTCGGCCAAGACAAGACGTTCAGTAAGCCATTCTGGGACGCCCCTGCCATCGGTAGCCTAACTGACGATTGCTTTCAAAGCTGCCAGCAGTTCCGGCGCGGCTGCGAGCAGGCGAGCATTGGCCATCATTCGCGCATTCTTGAGTTTGGCCTTCGGAACGTAAATGTTCGGAACAAGCGGTTGCGTTTCTCCCAGTGGGTAGATGTACCAACGTCCGCCAGAGGACGGTTCAAAGCGCCAAGGACCGGGGGTGTGAGCGCTCATAATTCACCGCCCTTCCCGGTTCAACTGCTGAACGAACCTGACGGCAGACATGTAATCCTTGCCGTACTCGAACGACATGAACCACAGGCGGCGGGGAGTGCCTGCCCGGTAGATGTCAACCCAATGCTTTCCGAGGTAGTGAAGAGTGGAACATCCGAGGTAGAACATTTAAGCCTCCTGCCCCGTAATCAGCGGGGCTTGACTGTCTCTATAGTAGATAACTCGCTGCATTTTGTCAAGAACTTTAGTCGCCTTGTTCTGAAAGGGTTAGCGACTCATGTATATAATTCCCCTAAAAAAGTTGTTCCTGAAATTCAGGATCCTGTGGCGTCCCAATCGCCAGCGCAGTTGTCGTAAATCGCCAGCACTTTCTGCCCGCGCTCCGGGTCGGTCGACCAGCTGCGCGAAACTTCCATCACATAAGTCGTGGCCGAAGCGGCGCCGAGAGCGTTTTTGTAGTGCGGGTACACCGCCGCCAGTCGCTTCAGCGTGGCCATGCGATCTTCGAAGCAACTCTGCCAGTCGGGATAGCAAATCCAGTTACTGTTGAGCGCTACCCACTGGCCAGAGAGAAACTCGCGCGTGGGCAGGCTGTGCGTCCCGAAGATCGGGTGTTGGTGCTGTTTCATGCCGAACAGGTTGCGGTCCTGGACGGCGAGCTGCGAGCGTCCATAGCCGCTTTCAAGCGCGGCCTCGCACGCGGCCATTTCAGGAAAGATGTGGCCAGCCTGCTCCGCCGCGCGGAATGCGCGATGAAGAAAATCTTTTTGTTGGGGAGTCATGTCAGTGAATCGCGGAGCCCGGCGGCCTCCCGAGGGCAACCAGCCCGTTCAGTCGCGAGCCCCGCGAACTTGAGAAATTGTCAAGACTTCCAGGCCGCATGCGCGCCGTACATCAGCGCTTTGCGGTAAGGCCCAGGGCACGAGAGATGCGCCGTAATCGCGTCGTTCGCCGGATCCGGCCAGAACGCCGTGCCGTGATTCACGAAGCGCCCATCGTCGAAGTAGCGCAGCTTAACTCCGCACTTGCCCAGGCGATTGCCGACCCACAGATCCTCCACATAAGGCGTGACCTCATCGCGCCACACGCCGAGCACGGGAGCATTGACCAGGTGAACGAAGGCCGCGCGGCTCAGCCAGTAGCCGGCGCCGCCCGAGGCATAGTTCTGCGCCTCCTGCAGCGTCGGACGATATTCGCCGGTGCCGCCATCGGTGCGGCCGCCAGCCTCGCTCCGGAAGTCTCCGTAGTAGTCAAACTCGTTAAAGCGGCAAGCCATCATGCGATCGACACGGACATAGGTGTCGGGAAAGCAGCGGAAGACAAAGTCATAGCCCGCGGCATCTGCCCAGCGCAGCGAGGCCCGCGTCTTGTAGGTCAGGTGGCCGTAATCATCGGGAACATCCGGCAGCAGGATCCCATCCGCCGGCCGAGAACCGGGATCAATTCCCTGGCCGCGGCCGAAGAAGAATTTATAGGTCAGGTTCGGGAAGTGCTGAAGATCCGCGAGCCAGGTCTCGCGCATCGCACGGTTGTTTCCATTGCGCTCAAAGTCGCCGCACGTCGAGATGGCGATCAGGAGCTTCACGCCGTCACCACTCCGATGCCGCCCCAGTGCCTATTGGCCGAGAACTCGATCTTCGCTCCCTGCAGCTCGCGCCAGAACTCATGCACGAAGCCGCCGCGCCGCCGGTGGTGCTCGGTGTCCTTGATGTCATGGAAGTCAATGAAGCCGCCCTTGCGGACGAACCGGCTATAGTCTTCCCAGTCCAGCCGCACGCCTTCCGCCGAATGGTCGCCATCGATGAACAGGAAATCGAGCTTCTCGCCCCCGAGAATGTTTTTCACTTCTTGCCAGGTCTGCTGCGCGTGCGAATCTCCGGTCACGACGTGGACATTCCCCGACCAGCGTTTGAATTGTGCGCTGCGCGCGGCGAGCGCCGTAGCCTCTTGAAACCGGCCGCTGCCCGAGGATCCGCTCGGAAGATCGACGGAGATCTTCAGGCCGTCATATTCAGCCAGGCGACACCAGAGATAGAATGTGCCCCCGGCTTCGCTGCCGATCTCCATCACATTCCTCGGTTCGTGCTGCTTAAGAAGCTCGACCAGAGCGGTGATTTCTTCCGGGACCTGGATCATCCCGAAGGTGAAGGCCTTTTCAACCAGGTCGTTGGCATCGGCAATCATGAGATCGAGGGCGTCTCCCCGCCGCCGCGCTGCTCCGGACGCCCATCCGGCGTCCAACCGTGCCAGCTGATGAGGTTCGATTTGTCGGCCGGTCCAAGATCGAAGTTCCACAGCAAATCGGAATGCACCGGCTTCATGCCCGCATCGGCGAGCGTGAGCGAGAGCGCCCAGTCATCCCACTGGTGCATCTTGCCGGCGGGCATCTTCGGATAGTGATCGAGAAACGTGCGCATCGCTTTCGCGCTCAGCCAGATTCCGACGCCGCCCGAAGTGCAGTGAGCCACGCCGCCGCCCGCGCCTTTGTCGCCCATCAGACCTAACCAATCGTGCCGCTCGAACCCAGCTCCGCAGAGCTTCGGTACGTCGAGCCAGGTGTCGGCATCGATCTTGAAAACGAAGTCGTATTTCCGGGCCAGCGCCCATTTGAAGATCGCGATGACTTTCTGAACAAGAACGTAGTAACCATCGTAAACCGGCAACTCGATCTCGTCGGCGCCCGCGCCATGAATCGGACGCGCCTGGCGCCCGTAAAAGAAGTGAACGTCCGCGCCTTTGCCGCAAAGCATTTCGCGGTGCGCTGGAATTCTCCAGCGATCGCGAGCACACTGCACAACCGCGATCAGAAGCTTCATGAGACTTCCGCCAGGCCGCAGCCGAGAACATAAACATCGATCCCGCGGCGTTTCAGGCACGGCCGTCCCATTGTGCGCGCGCGCGACCGCATCGTTGGGTAAGACCGGTGCATCCACTGCCAGCGCGGCGGCATCTGGTTGATGTTCGCGCGCTCAACATAGGCGACGCCCCAGTAACTGCGCTGCAGGTCGAGGAAGAATGCTGAGTGCTCGCCGCCGCCAATCTTCACGTCGCCGCCATCCCAGCGGATCCCGCCGTGCTGTGGCTGGAAGACCTTGGTGCGGATCAGCGAATAGTTCACGGTCAAGTCGCAGAGGTGATAGCGCGTGCCGTCGACCTCGCCCATGCCGTGATAGCTCGGGATCTCGCGCAGGCTTCTCTCGCCGGCTTCCCAGCAAAACTCGTATGGATTGCCGTCGACGCGGCCGGAAACGAGCGCGAGCGATGGGACGGCATCCAGGACCTTCTGCATGTCCTCGATGCCCGACCGCACCGCCGGATCCGAGAAGTCGAAGTCGTCGGAACCGATCAGGACATATTCGCGATCGCAGAAGGGAATGGCTGCGTTCGCTTTGGCGCCAAATCAGGAATCAAAAGGCAGCCACTGGCAGGCATGTCCCTTGCGCCGTAGCTCGGAATAGCGAGTGATCTTTTCTTTCGACTCGTAGCCGTCGTCGACGACGACGATCTTCGCATCGGGAAAGTTCTGCTCGAGCCCGTTGAGGCATTCGTGAAGATATCCGTCGCGCAGGAAAGTTTTGATCATGATCGCGACGCGCGAAAGGGATCCGGCCGGCTGGCGATATTCGCCCATCGTCGATCGCTTGCCGCTTTTGAAATCGGCGTGCACGCGCCGCATGTCGTCGGGCGAGTATTCGCAGGAGGAGATGATCGCGTTCCCTGCGAGCGGCGCCTCGCGGCCGCTGATCGCATTCGCCTTCGAGGAGTGAACCACGAACTGGCTTTCATTGTGCGGCGAGATGCCGAGCCCGAGCAGCTTGTTGCCGGTCCAGCGGTCTTCCGAGAAATCGTCGTTCATCGGCCAGTCGAGCGGAGCGATCAGCTCGAGCGCCTTGCGGCTCAGGCCGTAGCAGAATCCCGAGCAGTAAGGCCCCGGGTAGTTGCCCGACGGTCCGCGCAGCCGGCCAACATAATGCGCGTCATGCTTTGCGGCCAGCAGGCGCTCCGGGCGCAGATAGCAGTCGTCATCGACCTTCCACATATAGTCATAGCCGTGGGCGAGCGCCCAGCGCCGGATCAGCTGCGTCTTCTGCGAGAGGTAGTGATATCCATCGAGGCAGTCGAGAATGATCTCATCCGGCCGTTCAGTCTCACCGCGGCCGAGGAAGTATCGAATGTCAGCGCCTTCGACTTCGGCGCCCCAGGTGGCGCGCACGGCATCCGCGCGATCGCGGAAGGGATGGCACGAGGTCACTGCAATCAGGATTTTAGCTGCCGACATAGCTGTTGATCACGAAATGCGGAATGACCAGGTTCGCCGGCGTCGAGGCTTTGACCGCAAAACAGATGCCGGCATGGTTCGCCGGCGATGGCATATAGGCCGTGGTGCTCTCCTGGTAGCACTGATCCCAGGACTGGCCGTCGACGCTCACGTAGAAGGTGTATTTGCCGTAACTGCAGTTGATGCGCAGCCAGAGTGGAATCGACGTTCCGAAATAGTTGTGCAGCGCATAGGGCCTGCGGACGAAGACGGTGAAGCTGGAGAGATGCGCGATAGCAAGTTGAGGCGCGGATCCCTGCGCCATGTTGAGCTCGAACGTCACGACCTTGCCACTGACGGAATCCCACAGTGCGATCCCAAAAATATTCTGGTTGCCGCCGGAGACCAGTGATGGGTTCATGGCGAAGCAGCCGATGATGTCGAAATCCTCGTTCAGAATCGACGTGCCGATGAACTCAGAAGTCGATCCGGAACTGTAGCCGGTGATCACCATCGCGCCATTGGCGTTCAGCGCATAGGTCGCATGGACCTGATAGGCCCAGCTCCAGCCACTGAATGACGGCGGAGAGATTGTCGCCGGCGAGAGATAGTAGGAGATGTTGCCGCCGGATCCGCCGCCGCCGGCCGGAGTCGTCCAGGCACCGGCGCCATTGAGATATTTCGCGGCATTGTTTGGCGGCGTGGGCACGGCACCGGGCGCGGTGCTCGTCATCGCCGGCACGTAGGCCGAGATGTTGCGAACAACCGAGGTGGGCGGCGCCGTCGGCGCATCCGCCTGGAAGACGACGTTGACCGTCCCAGTCGGAGGCGTGATGGTCGCGTTCAGATCTACGGGCTGTCCAGCGATATCTGTGGCCATGGATTTAGATTCCGTTCACGGTGAGGCCGCCGGGCGAAACCTGGTCGGCGATTGCCGAACCCGCATCGGACGGCGCCGTGCCGGCAGGCGTGCCCGAAAGCGCTGTCTGCTGCGAAGTGCGGAAGCCGACGACGACAACGCTCAGCTCGCCATAGGTTGTCGTCTCGATGTAGGGACCGCCGGGCGCGAGTCGCCAGATCACGTCCGAGACGACGCCGGTCGACTGGTTGATATTTCCCGAGAGCAGCGCCACGCGCGAATTTGCTAAGGGGCTTTCGGGGTATGGCCCGGGCGCCATCTGTCCCCACTCCCAGATGTAGGTCAGTTCGCTCCGCTGATAGGCATAGCCGTCGACGGGCGAGACCGGCGTGGGAATGGTGCTGCCTGGCGCATAGAGCGTCGGGCCGAAGAATTCGGGCGAGAGCGCCGCTTCCTGAATGTTATTGAACAGCTGACGCCCGATGCCGGCAGGAAGAACATCGCCAGGATAAAAAAGGCTGCTCGGGATCTCGGCGAATTTGTTGGCAACCGCCGCCGGCGTTCCGGTTTTTGCCCGCTGGCAGAGCGCGAAGACCGCGATGCGGCCGAGAGTCGTGTATTCGGTATAGCCCTGCCCTCCGTCACCCATCATGCCGACGGCGCAGGTCACCGCGCCGGTGCCACCCACCAGAGCATGCAGTGAGGCGAGCGTATAGTACGGCGGGCAGGCGAGCTGGACGTACCCGGCCTGCCCGGTCGTCCAGCGCCACGAGAAAATAAATTTCACTTCGCTGTAGGCATAGGCATAGAGATCCGCCGGCGAGACGGGCGTTGGGACCGTCTGGCCGTTGTAGAACTCGCCCATGTAAATGCACTCCTGGCCGAGAACGGCCATCTTCGCGTTCTCGTTCATGGCCTGCAGCAGATCCTGCGCATAGGCAAGATCCTGGACAAAGGTCGAGGCCTGCTGCTGCGTCCATGTGGGCTGGCTGGCGGCTGTGAGAGCCACCTTCTGGCGTTGCGCGATGGTGAAGACCTGCAGCCAGCCATCGTTCGACACTCCAGCCTGGCCGTCCGATCGATACCACTCCTCGCATGAGACGTCGCCGGTGTTCTGATCCACGTTCCAATTGCAGTACCAGAGGGCTTGCGGACCGGTGATCCAGCCATTGTTCGTTTCGCCCGAGGAATAGACCGCCCAGACATAAATCAATTCGTTGCGCTGGTACTGGTAGCCGTCGACCGGGCTGATCGGGAGATTGACCGTCTGGCCATTGTTATAGACGCCCTGGAAGAACTCCATGCGGCACATGCCGAGCGCGGCGTTGCCGGAGATCTTTGCCATCTGCAGCCCGAGCGCGAAGTTGCCGGCGACGAGAGCCGAGTCAGGCTGGTCATTCCAGCCGGGCTGCGTGTTCAGGATCAGGCCGCCCGAGATCACGATGTAGAGGCACTGCATCGTGCTTTGAGCGACGTTGAGCGGGGTCGCCAGTTGCGTGGCGCTGACCGCGTTCACGTTCAGCAGGCCCGTGTTGTCGACCGTCCCTTCCTCGATGACCTGGTAGGAAAGCGCCGGAGGAATGCTGAGCGAATTGGTCGAACGGACCACCTCGGTGATCGGCTCGAGCGGCGGCGCCGAGGCGCTGGTGTTGAACGTGTCGCCCAGCGCGGAAAATAGGCCGATCATCAGCTCCGCGCCTGAATTCGGGAAGGTGGAGGCCGTTTCGTGGATATAGGCGGTGGCAATCGTGTTCTGGTTCGCCTGCAGCGCCTGGAAGACGGTGTTGGTCAGCCCATTCGCGCCGCTATATTCGAGCGCAATGGCGATGACCGATTGCGCAAAGGTCAGGTGGATGACGAGGTTCGTGATCGATGCTGTGCTCTTACATGCCCACCACTCCATGCGGATCCCGGCGTTCGAGGAGTTGCCGAGCGACACCCAGTTATTGACCGGCACTCCGCTGACCGTGCCGGCTGAGTCCGTGATGCCTCCGACCGTCGCGGGCGTCTGTGTCCCATTGGCGTTCAGCACGATGCCGACCAGGACCGTGTCTCCGGCCGTCGTTGTCAGTGTCAGTGTGAGCGAACTGGCGCTCACATTCGAGCCGTCAACTTTCTGCACAAATGTGGGCTGTCCCATGGAGGTTTATCGCGATGCGATGATGGCGCAGAGGATCAAGAGCAGCAGGAAAGAGATGCCCTGAGCGGCCGGTTTTAGACGTTGAATAGCAATCATTTGCATTTACCCGAGCACGTGGCCGGCGTCGCCGTTCGAGTAGAGTCCGTTCGACCCGCAAAAGAACATATAAGTGGCTTTGTCGCTCGAACTGGCGCTCGCATAGAGCGCCTCGCCCGGAGGCGCGATCTTATAGAGCCCGAAGTTTGAAAGATAACTCGCGTCGATCATGGTGTAGGCGAGCTTCCCCTCGGTGAAGTTGATAGACTTATTCAGCATCTCGAAGGGATAGTTTGTGATTCCAATCACACCCGCCTTACGGTTCGGAATCAGCGGATGGGTGACCGACACGATGTCGCCTGGCTCATAGAGCAGCGTGCTCCAGAGAGAATCGGGATTCGATCCGCCGCTTGACCCGCTGTCGAAAGTCAGGTTCTTGAAGCCATAGCGCATGAAGATGAGGATCGCAGTGAGCGCCGCGATGAAGAAGCCCTGGAAGCCGGACCGCACGCCATCGGCGTTGATCGTCAGCTCGCTCGAAAGATTTCCATAGAGATTGAAGCTCGGCGTGTAAATGTCGGTGAAGGACGAGAGATAGCTGCCGGTGCTGTTCGCGGAGGAGCTGTCGAGATCGAACTGCATCTGCACCGTGTTGACCATGTTCGTCTGGCCGGCTTCCGGGATCTCCACCCAGGTCGAAGGCCCGAAGCTTCCAACCGGAACGGGACCGGCGAGCGGGTAAAAGAAGTGCACCGTCAGCAGACCCGCGGCGTTGATCCACATATATCCGCCCAGCGGCTTCATGAGCTGGGCCTTGATGAAGTCGGCCGCGGCGGGAGCCTGCGTCAGGTAGAAGGTGAACGTCGTTCCGGCAAACGGTCCATTGCGGTAAGCGAGGATCGTCGTGACATCGGCGGGGATGCTCAGTTGCTGGCAGATATCGAGCAGGATATCCAGCGGATGCCCGCTGACGGTCTTGATGTTCGTGCTCGAAGTCCATCCGCCATCGTCCCCCGTCAGGTAAACGACGGTCGCGAGCTTGGTCTGCACATCCGAGAACTGAATATAGTACTCGGTGTTGGCGTTCGCCGATGAGACTGTATCGATGAAGCCGGTGAAGACCGTGCAGAAATCTGCCTGCGCGAGGCCAACGAAGCCCACCTGGATCTGGATCTGCTTGCCTTCAAAGATAAAGCCGGGGAAGTCGCCGGTGATCGCCCCGCCGACGTCCTGGACTGTGAACCCGCCGGTCCGCTGGTCCGCTCCGCCGTCAAGGTCGTTCACCGTCATGTCAAGGTTGTCGACCGAAACGATCCATGGGTAGTGGCCGGCGATGCCGTCGAGATAGTTGGTGAAGACGCGCGAGTATCCCTGGATCACCACCTGGACGATGATGTTGCCTTGCGTGAACGCGGCGAGCGCGGCCTTGAAATTTGCGGTAGCGGAGATCATGTTTAGCTGCCCGAGACCACCGTCGCTCCGACCCAGAGGCGACACTGCAACTCAAACGAGAATGTCTGCGGCGCGACCCACTTCGGAGTCCAGTCCATCGACTCCAGCGTGTACTCGCTCCAGACCGTGTTGTCCGCGGCATTCGGCCGGTAAGCAAACACGTTGCCCGCGAGGGCATAGGTCATGAAGGCCTTCCAGGCCGCGAGGTCCGACTGCGGGACATAGAGAAACGAGAACGTCACCAGGTCGTCGATGCGCTCGAGCACCGCCTGCTTAATGCCAGAGGATGTGATCGAGTCATGACGAGTGGCCGCGAGCGCGTCGAGCGGCTGCTTTCCGATCGGCGGCCAGGTGGGCGTGAAATAGATATCCCCGGCGCCCAGGTTGTAGATGAACATGCACTGGATGTAGGGCGAGGTCATCTCACATATCCTTTACGAGCAGCAGCTTCATTTCGAGCGAGAACGTCTGGAAGAACTGGAAATGCGGCGTCCAGTCCATATTGATCAGGCGAAACGTCGAGAACCCGGTGTTGTCGGTCGTCGCCCAGGGATCGAAGCCGGGGCAGTAGGCGAAGGTTGCGCCCGAGAGCGCATATTGCTCGAAGGCCTTCCAGGCTGCCATATCGCTCAGCGCCACCTGCGGGAAGCTCAGAGTGGTCACGCCATCGAGGCGATCGAGCATGGAACGCTTCACGCCGTCGACGGTGACCGAATCGTGCCGTACTGCCGCAAGTCCCCACTGATAAAGCGGCTGCTTCTTTACCGGCGGCCAGGTTGGAGTGAATCCGGTCAGCGCGTTGGCTCCGGGCGCCTGGTAAACGAACATGGCATTGACGAACGGATATTCGTAGATCAGAGCATCCTGACTGTCGCGGAGATGTCCGGCCGCGCCGAAGTTTCCCTGCGGCAGCTCGACAATCAGGACATCCTGCGAATCGCGGATCTTCGCCGCGCTATTCGGCTGTTCAATGATCAGCGCGTCCTGGGTATCGCGGATCGACATGTTAGCTGGCCTCGTATTTCAGGTGCTGGAATGCGTCGGCCGCCGCGGCCGTTGGCGGAGATCCCGTCGCTGGATCGAGCGAGATGCAAGAGTCGATAAACACGTAACTCTATCCCATGGTATAAGCCGAGCCCAGGCCGTTCGAGCTTCCGGACCGCACGCCGATCTGCAGCGTGCGCGTGTTGGCGTCATCCTTGCGGACATAGCTCTTCGCGACGACCTGCGAGGGAACTCCGCTCAAACCCGACGTGCCCATGGCATAGGCGTCGTAATTCGTGCCGCTCGAGGAGACATAGGTGGTGTCGCCGTCGGGCGAGTTGTCATCGACGCACTGAAAGTTGCTGGCGGCGCCGTTCGGCGTCCACTGCGTGAGCGCGCCGGCGCCGGAAGGGAGTTTGGTGATCTTGCGGACGTCGTAGCCGACCGCGGCGTTCTGATAGCTGCCCGTGTTGTCCCAGACGCGCAGGTAATCACAGTAAATATCCGCGGACGTCCCATAGCAGTAGCCGATCTTGATCTGGTTGGCATAGGCATTCCCGCTGTTGATGGTGTTCAGGCCACTAGTGAGTGGAATGACGACCGCGCCATCGAGCCACACCTGGACGGATCCGGAACTGGCGGAAAATGTCACCTGGATCTCGATGCCATGCATCGGGACCGTCGAAGCCGAGCGTGCAGGGATTTACGGAGGCTCCTGTCGC
>VFSW01012169.1_pt1 | contig 12035 bp, 11 predicted proteins | sample 5358111 | NCBI WGS metagenome assembly VFSW01 (sample SAMN11554181, study PRJNA540505) | mine drainage metagenome | isolation source: sediment from site ElyBrook_90M | place: USA: Ely Copper Mine, Vershire, VT | collected 2017 | reverse complement strand
CTCTACCTTGACACGGTCCTCGGCAGAACCTGATCCCGGCAGTAAGCGCGCCGGGAGTGCCCGTCCCGCCACCCGTCGGTGCCCGGGGGGGTGGCGGGGGGGGCGGCGGCGGCTTGGGCGGCGCCTTCTTATGGCAGGCGGCCACCGTCAAAATTACGGCCAGTGTAATTGTGAGTTTGCTCCATCGACTCCATGTGCGCTTCAACTTTACTCCTCCATTTTCATGCGAGAGCACTCGCAGCAATTGTGGCGGGGCCGAAGTGTGCTCCTTCCGACGCCCTTGCTTGAGCTACCGGCGATTGGCCCTTGGCTCTTGGCTGTTAGCTTTCAGCAAAGCCGGAACGACGAAGCTAATTGGCTAAAGGATAAGAGCTCAGAGCTAAAAGCCAATCGCCTTAAAGCTTACTTGAAACTCCAGTTCGGTTGCGAATTTTCTCCTTTGGTGGTGAGCTGCCGCTGTTCACTGCCGTCGGCCAGCATGGTCCAGATTTCGGTCCTGCCGGTGCGATTGGACTGAAAAACAATGTGCCGGTTATCGGGCGACCACGAGGGAAAATCGTTGCGTCCGCCGTCGTGCGTCAACTGCACCCACTGTTTGCTGGCGACGTCCATGACGTAGATGTCGCTGCCGCCAGGGGCTCCGGGACCGTAATGGCGAATCCAGGCGAAGGCCAGGAATTGCCCGTTGGGCGACCAGGCGGGCGAGACCGCGTAGCCCTGATCGGTGACGCGGATGAGATTCGTGCCATCGGAGGCCATGTGGTAAATCTGCGGCAGGTGGGTGCGGCCGCTGACAAAGGCGATCTCGGCATTCGTCTTGGGATTCCATACGGGCGAGACGTCGGGGCCTTTGCCTTGCGTCAGGGCGCGAAGGCCGGAGCCGAGAGAGTTGACGACGTAGATCTCGGGATGGCCGGACCGCGAAGAGGAAAATGCGATGTTCTGCCCGTTGGATGACCAGGCGGGCGAGTAGTTATCGCCGCCGAAGTGGGGGAAGCTGACCAGGCGGCCGAGGTCGGTCGAGTACATCAGGATCTGCCAGCCTTGCTTGGTCACCGCGGAGAAAGCTACCCGCGAACCATCGGGTGAGACGCGCGGCGACAACGCAATGGAGCCAAGACGGGTGAGTTGCTTCTGGTTGGCGCCGTCGTAGTCCATCTGCCAGATTTCTTTCGAGCCACTGCGATTGCTGACGAAAAAGATCTTGCTCTCGGCGATGCCGGGAACGCCGCCGCCCAGGCGAAAGATGATCTCATCGGCGAAGCGGTGGGCGATCAGGCGGGCGTTCTCGTCGGTCGCCTGCTCGCGATACTGCTTGCCCAGCACCTGCGGCGATTGCGGGTTCTTGGTGTCATAGAGCCAGCCCTGCACGTTCAGGTATCCCTGCTGGACGGCCAGGTTGCCGAAGACCAACATGCCCGCGTTGGGCGGCGGATTGCCCCAATCGGAGAGGTTTACCTCCTGCGGCGCGCCGGGGATCGACACCGGGAAGAAGCTGCGCGAGACCATCTCGAAGATTCCGGCATTCTGCAGGTCGTTGGAGAGCGTGGTGTCGAAGGTCATCGCCAGGTTCTGCGTGCCGGTGTCGTTGGTGATGAGCTTGAAGTCGGGTACAGCCAGGCGAATCTTCTCTACCCCGAGCCCGGTGCCGGTGCGAATCCAGGCCTGGGCGGAGAGCAGGGTGACGGCCGAGAGAAAGAATAGGCAAAATGCGGTGAAACGTTTCATCCAAGGCATGGTGAAAATAATCTCGATCATCTTCAAAACAAGCTCCGATGACTGGCAATTATCTGAGCCCGAAGGGCGACGTTTGCGTTAGCCGTGGGCCCTTCGGCTGCACTGTATCGAAAATCACCTGGGGTGCCCCGTTCCAGCCATCTCTTGGCGGGGGCGAGGCGGTGACCTGCAGCGTCTTTGCCCCACCCTGGCCAAAAGCAGGCCAGAATGGGGCACCCAGGATCTTCATCGTTACGGGTGGGCCGCAGGCCCATGAACCACTCAGAGCAGGTTCCGGGCCGCGGCCAGCCTACAAACAAATCACAGCCCCCTTTGTCGTCTTGGGGGCTTCTCTTCAGTGGCCAGCAGGCAGATGGCGCCGCGGTCGGCAAGCGCCCTATCAAAGGTCACCAAAACGCCCTGCGCGGTCTGCGCGACGGCAAGCAGCCAGGCATCGGCCCAGGTTTTAGGAGATGCGGTTCGTCCAGTTGCCTTCTCGCGAAATCGTCTATCCACGTCAGGCGGTTCGGAAACAAACATCACCCGGTCATCATGGTACAAGCGGTCGTGAACGCGCCACGCTTCGCTCATGGACAGGGGCTTCCCGTCCATCACCGCCGCCGTAGTCATTAGTCGCAGAAATCCAAGCTGCGTCAGGCGGCAGAACGCGATCACCCCGTTTTCCTGCTTCCACCATTCCCTGGCAATGGGAGCGTGAATGTGCTCGGGCGCCGCTATGGCAAGCCACACGTTAATGTCAGGGAAGCTCAATGCGGGCATAAGTCTCTTCGTCGGCGACGCCGATGCGCCGTCCTGCAGGGCGGATCAGTGGGGGATCAAGGCGGAGCCGTCGTCTGGGCCGCGACGCCTTGGCCTCTTCGACCGCGCGCTCGATTCCGGCAAGCATCAACTTGCGTGCGGAACAGCCCTTGCGAGCAGCCGCCTCATGGACCCGGGCGTGAAGATCGCGCGGCAGGTCAATGGAGGTACGGATGGCATTTGACTTCATAGAAGCATTTTGAGTCTGTGACTTAAATAAGTCAACCGCCGAACCCATTAACGAAATTCGAGCTGCTTCGGCCGCGACACACAGCGGAAACAGCTCGGGCGAACAGCAGGTCCCTATTCGTCCTACGGGACTCATTGTGTCGCAGGATCTTCTAGGAAATTCAATCGCCAATCGTGAAGCTCATCTGGCCAAGGTTCGTCATACGTGTACCCCTCAAGCATGGACAAGGCTCCGTCGACAACAAACAAGACAAAGCCCAAACCATGCTTCAGATTCTGTGCCGTTCCCGCGACGCCTCCGAGTTCCAATTTTGGCCGGCCGACAATCCGGGGCGCTTTTAGGTCGATCGCAAAGTCGCAAAAGAATCCGACGCCTGTGAACCTCCTCGAAGAGACCTGGAGAAAATGCAGTTGCTGACGGAGGACAGTTCGTGTTTCATCGTCGCCGCGCAACATCATCTGCAACACCTGTTCCTCAAGGGCCGTCAGTTCCGGCATTTTCTCTTACCTCTTGTAGTCAAACCAAAACTCTACCGAAACGTAACTGCCAGAGTACCCCTGCGGCAGCGGGCCGAAGGTATCGATTCTTTGCAAGGCCCGTAATGCGGAAACATCCAGCGAAGGAACGCCGCTGGACTGCTCGACCTGAATATGGACCGGTTGTCCCGAACGCGTGATGTCGAAGGTGATGTAGACCCGGTGCGCCGTAACGATACTGGGATCCACCTCGTATTGCAGCCAGTTTTGCGAGACCTTGCGCCGTACCGCATCGACATACCAGCCGAAGCGGCTGCCGAAATCGCCGGTGCCTCCACTGAAACTTAAGCCGCCTTTCGCGCCGCCCGCCGAGAACGTGCCGTAAGGGCCGCTGACCGGTCCGCCTTCGCCGAAGGGGATCTTGTTGTCCTCAACCTTGGCGACTTCTTTCGGCGGCGGCTTCTTACGCTCTTCGTGTGGGCCCTTGCGCTTTGCTTCAGGCTCGGGAATCGGGATGGCCTTTGGTTCCTCCTTGGGAGTTTCTTTGGGCGGCGATTGGGTCAGGCCTTTCGACTGGTTGGCCAGCACGTTTTGGGTTTGCACCGGAGGCGCGGGCAGGGGAATGGTGTTGACCAGAGTGGCACTCATGGCGCCGCCGCCTCCGGTGGTGCCGCCCCAGCTTTCACGTTTTCCAAATGGAATGAGGTAGCCGAACAGCGCCAGCGCGAACACGGCGACATGCAGCGCCAGCGAGCCGAGCAGGGGTCCGCGGACGCTCCCTTCCGACGCGAAGATGTCAACGTCGGCCGACATTCTTCTCCAACGGCTGGGTGACGATGCTTACGTTCGTGATGCCGGACTGCTTCACCGCGTCCATCACGGTGGCAAATGCGCCGAAGGGCACGTTCTCGTCGGCGCGGACGTAGATCGACTGGCCTTCGGGATCGCGGACCTTCTCGCGAATACGCTGCCCGATCTGGTTGATGTTGACCGGCTGGCTATTCAGGTAGACGTTCTGGTCGCGGTCAATGGTGATGACCAGCCGCTCTTCGGTAACTTCCTTCACAGTCTTGGTGCGCGGGACATGGACATCGATACCCGACTGGATGACAGGCGCCGTCACCATGAAGATGATGAGCAGCACCAGTACGACATCGACTAACGGGGTGACGTTGATGTCGGCCAGCGAGGTTTGCGTGCGGCCCTGGGGATTGGTGAAGGCCATTAGCGCCGCTCCACCGTCGCCGGTTGCCGCGCCGCTCCGGCCTGGGCGCGCTCCACTTCATTGACCAACTCCATGCTGAAGTCGTCCATGCGCGCGCCGAATTCGCGAATGTGCTGGGTGAACAGGTTGTAGGCAATCACGGCGGGAATCGCGGCGAAAAGTCCCGCGGCGGTGGTGATCAAGGCTTCGGAGATTCCGGGCGCGACCGCGCGCAGCGTCGCCGAGCCGGAGGTGCCGAGGCCGTGAAAGGCGTCGATGATACCCCACACGGTGCCGAACAGGCCGATGAAGGGGCTGACGACGCCGATGGTGGCGAGCCAGGGCAGGCGGCCTTCGAGATGCGTCAGCTCTTCCGAGGAAGCGATCTGTGTGGCGCGCTGCAAAGCCGTGATGCGCAGCGGATACGCGGCCTGCTTGCGCAGCTCGTTATAAGCTCCCTCGAAGACGGCGACCAGCGGGCTGGGCTTGAACTGTTCCACCACAGCAGCTACTTCATTGAGTCGTTCCGACTTGCGGAACATCCGCATGAAGCGGTTGCTTTGCGTGCGGGCGCGGCGAAACAGCCCCCACTTGGAAAAAATAATGGCCCAGGAAAGGATGCTGAAGAACAGCAGAATGACCAGTACAGCCTTGGCGACCAGACCGCTGGTTTCAATCAGACTTGAAATTTCACCGCCAATGGCCAAAGTAAGCAAAGCAAGGGGCACATTCATGAGACGACACAGGCTCGACTTTCGTTATGGGCAATTATAAGCAATTGACGGCGCGGGCGCAGTTGCCGCGCGAGGTTCCTGGCGGAGTAACGGGGGCCGCTGTGCGTTCTATGACTGACAACTGACCACTGGCCACTGGGCACTGTTTTCCTGCTACACTTCGCAGCAGCGAGAACCACCGTGCTCCTGGAATTGTGGGTCGAAAACTATGCGGTCATCGACAACGTGACCGTGGAGTTCGCCTCCGGTCTCAACCTGCTGACCGGCGAAACCGGCGCTGGAAAATCCATTCTTATCGACGCGCTGGCGCTGCTGCTGGGCGATAAATCCTCCAGCGATGCGGTGCGTTACGGCACGGAGAAGGCAATCGTCTCGGCGGTCTTCGATGTGGGCTCGCCTGCCATGGATGCCGTGCTGGAGGCCAACGGAATCGACGCGGAAGAAGAGCCGATCATTATGCGGCGGGAGATTGTGGCCGGGGGCAAGGGCCGTGTCTTCATCAACAATCAGCCGGCGACGGTCGCGGCGCTCAAGCAGCTTGCGCCGCATCTGGCGGTGATCCACGCGCAGAATGAGGCGGTGCTGGCGTTCGACGCGGCATCGCGCCTGGCGCTGCTGGACAGCTTTGCCGGCTGCGACGGCTCCACAGTAGCGAATGCCTTCGAAGCCTGGAACCAGGTGCGGCATCGCATTGCCGATCTGGAACGCGACGAGCACGATCGCCTGCGGCTGCTGGATTTGTGGAGTTATCAGCGAAAAGAGATTGCCGACGCGCGCCTGCAGCCTGACGAGGACAGCAAGCTGGAGGCCGAGAAGCGCGTGCTGGCCAACGCCGAGCGCGTTCGCAATGCAGCGATGGCGGCCTACGATGCGCTGTACGAGAGCAATGGGTCGGCGGCGGCTTCCATTCGCGCGGCCACGCGCCAGATCGAGGAACTATTGCGCTTCGATGAACAATTTCGTGAGGCCTTGCCGGAGCTGGAATCGGCGCGCATCACCATTGAAGATATCGGCCAGCGGCTGCGCGATTACGGCGACGGTATCGAGGCTTCTCCGGAGCGGCTGGCGGAAGTGGAAGATCGGCTGGCGGCGGTGGACCGGCTGAAGCGCAAGTACGGGCCGAAGCTGGAAGACGTGATGGCGCTGGCCGACGAACTCGAACGCAAGCTGAACGACATGGAGAACAAGGACGAGGTGCTGCGCAAGCTGCGGCAGGAGCTGGCGGCTGCGGCGGAGCGATATCTTGACGCGGCGCGGGCGCTCTCGCGGCAGCGTTACGAGGCGGCGCGCAAGCTGGAAAAGCTGGTGGAGAGCGAGATCAACGAGCTGGCGATGAAAGCGCATTTCAAGGTCGAGGTCAGCGGCACCGACGAGGAAGGGAACTGGACAGCGCGGGGCTTCGATCAGGTGCAGTACCTGATCTCCGCCAATCCCGGCGAGCCGCTGGGGCCGGTGGAGGAGATTGCCTCCGGCGGCGAGTTGTCGCGGGTGATGCTGGCGCTGAAGACTAGCGTGGAAACAGGTAAAGCCAAACGCCCGGGGCGGAACGGGTCGGAGCGAACGGGTTCACAACGAACGCTGGTCTTTGACGAGATCGACAGCGGCATCGGCGGGCGCGCGGCGGAAGCGGTGGGCAAGAAGCTGAAGCAGCTATCGCGGACGAAGCAGGTGTTGTGCATCACCCACCTGCCGCAGATCGCCTCGTTCGCCGATCAGCATTACCTCATCGAAAAACGCGAGGCGGGCGGGAGAACGAAGACCTCGGTGCGGCGTCTGGATGTGGACGAGCGCACCCGCGAGATCGCGCGCATGATCAGCGGGGCGAAGCTGACGGATACTTCGTTGAAGCACGCCGAGCAGATGATTAAGAGCAGTGGCCAGTAGTCAGTAGTCAGTAGCCAGTGGGCGGCTCGCTCCGACTGGCGACCGGGGCGCAGCTAGGGTAAAGGAAGAATTTCTCCCATATACCGCAAAGTTTTGCGTTATAAAAACACTCCCGGCCTGTGGTCCCAATGAGATAGGGCGGTTGGGCAATTGCTACGAACCTTACTAGAGGTAAGCCACCCCTCGGGCGAAGATGTGGGGGGAGGCTGCCAGCAGTTTGCGCGGTCTCCGGAGCAACTAACTTCTAACTTTCAGCTCTCCGGAGGAAAGTCATGAAACTGCGTTTTGCGTTGCTTGTCATTCCTCTCATCCTCTGCCTTCCCCTGGCGGCGCAGTACTACTCGAACGGCCCAATTAACGGCACCCTCGGCGCCTACAGCTTTAGCGGCGCGGATGGGTGGGCAGTGGCTGATTCATTCAGTTTTGGCTACCTGACCGTAGTCACGGATTTTTCGATTGGCGCCTGGGTCTATCCGGGGGACCAGCCGGTAAGCACCGATTGGGAAATCCTGACCGGCGGTCCGAGTTGGATGGGCGGTACCATCGTCGCCCAGGGTACGGCGAACTTCACCAACGTGTATTGGGGACAGGGCTTCGGCTACTACGACATTTACACATCCACGGCAAGCATCGGCTGCTGCTCTGTTCCTCTGGCCGGAGGGACCTACTGGCTAGAACTGCTGAATGGCACGACGGAGAACGGAAACCCCATTTACTGGGATGAGAACAACGGTCCGTCGACGGCCTATCAGAACAACGGCACAGGCTTGATTGGCTCTGAGGCATTTACCATCGAAGGCTGGAACCCCGGAATTCCTGAGCCCAGCAGTCTGCTTCTGCTGGGATCGGGAGTGGTCGGACTGGCCGGTTTTGTTCGCCGGAGGATGGGCCGGTAGTTCTGATTGGGGGCGGGGTTCGCTCCTGCCCCTTCTTGTTTTGCGGCTGTGGCGCCAGCAGCTAAACAGGCCGTGTGCAAATCGACAATGAGAAACCGCTACCTTACGCGATCGCTCCCGGCTTGCCGGCGATGCGGCGCAGCAGGCCGATCTGGCCGTTGTGGTAGCCCTCGTGGTAGTGCAGGCGGATGAGGGCGTCGGCGATGGAGCCGGTCAGCGGCGACTGGCGGTGGGGCTCCGGAACAGGTGCGTTAATCGCTTCTTCGGACATGGCTGCCAGCGCGGGAATTAGTTGGCGTTGCGAATCGTCCAACATGCCGTGCAGGGTGGCCAGATCGAGCAAGTGGTCGGTGCCCTCAGGATGGCTGCCGCGCTGGTAGGCGGCCATGTGTTCTCCCGTCAGGAACGGCGTTCCGCCGATGAGAAGCAGCATCAGGTTGCGCGCGACGATTACGTGTCCCAACACCCAATTCAGGCAGTTGCCGCCGTTCTGCGGCACGACCACGCTGTCGTTGTGAGTTAGGCCTTCAAGGTTGTGGCTCATGGCGCCGTAGCTGAATTCGAACATTTTTGCCAGTTCGCTGCCGGTCATGTTGCGCTCGCTTTCGTATTATTTTCGCTCTTCGCTCTGCGCTATTCGCGAGGGACGACTATGCTTTGGTTGCGGCCCGCAGCCGCAAGTTGCTGCACTGGTGGGCCAACAGAAATGCTACACCCTTCGCGCCGCGGGCATCTGATGAGAGTAGAAGGCGGACGCTGCCGCGCTCGCGGTTCGTGTTCGCTCTTCGTTTTCGCCAAGCAGTCATCGACTGGTTCTGGCGAACAGCGAAAAGCGAAGAGCGAAAAGCGTGCTGTTCCGCCCGGTTAGTTTTGAGGTTACCCCGCTGTTACAATTAGGGCAGGTGTGGGGGAGACTCAGCTTTGAAACACTATACTGAGTGCAGGACGGCATGAATCAAACGCAGGCCAAGACTTTACTTTTGCTGAAACCGCGAGGCTTCTGCGCCGGAGTGGTGCGGGCCATTGACATCGTCCGCATTGCGCTGGAGACCTTTGGCGCGCCTATCTACGTGCGCAAGGAGATCGTCCACAACCGCTATGTGGTGGACGAACTGACCTCGAAGGGCGCGATTTTTGTGGACAGCGTGGAAGAAGTGCCGGCAGGCGAGCGGGTCATCTACAGCGCCCATGGGGTTGCGCCGGAAGTTCGCGAGGCCAGCAAGCTGCGCCAGTTGCGCGTGATTGACGCGACCTGCCCGCTGGTGACCAAGGTCCACGTGGAAGCCGTCAAGTTTGCGCGCCAAGGCTATTCGCTGATCCTGATTGGGCATCGCGACCACGATGAGGTGATCGGCACGCTGGGCGAGGCTCCGGTGGTTACGCAAGTGGTGGACTTGCCGGAAGAGGTGGAGGGCCTGCACGTTCCCGATCCGGATCGTGTGGCTTACCTGACGCAGACGACGCTGAGCCTGGATGAAACGCGGCACGTCATCGAAGCCCTGCGCAAGCGCTTTCCCAACATCCAAGGGCCGCACGCGCAAGACATCTGCTACGCCACGGAGAACCGCCAGACGGCGGTTAAGGATGTTGCCGCCGAGTGTGATCTGCTGCTGGTGGTCGGCTCCGACAACAGCTCGAACTCTAATCGACTGGTGGAGGTGGCGCGCAATTTGGGTACGAACTCGCACCTCATCGAGAACTGCCGCTCCATCCGCCCGGAGTGGCTGGAGAATGTGAAGACGGTCGGGCTCACGGCCGGAGCTTCCGCTCCTGAAATCCTGGTGCAGGAAGTGGTGGCTTTCCTGGAAGAGCAGGGTTTCACCGACATGCGCGAGGTGGAAGTGATGCCGGAGAACGTGCGCTTCGGGCTGCCCCCGGAAATCGTAGAGGCGATTGGCGCCGCGCCTGCTGTAGGCGACTAGAAAGCGATGGCAGACCCTTCCAATCCGGCGGAAATGCGTTTCGGCAAGCTCGATGACATCAAGAGCCGGATAGCGGCTGCGGTGGACGCCTCGCGCCGGTACCTGTTCAGCACCCAGGACCGCGATGAGGGTTACTGGTGGGGCGAGCTGGGCGCCGACACCACCCTGGTTTCCGATTACATTCTGCTGCATCGCCTGCTGGGCACGGAAGATCCGGCACGTACCCAGAAGTGCGCCAAAGAGATCCTGAATCGGCAGAATGCCGACGGCGGCTGGCCGATTTATAACGATGGGCCGTCGAACATCAGCGCGTCGGTGAAGGCGTATTTCGCGTTGAAGATGGCCGGCTACAGCCCCGATCATCCGCAATTGCAGAAGGCCCGCGAGCGGATTCTCGCGCTTGGGGGAGTGATCGAGGTCAATACCTTTACCAAGATTTATCTCTGCTTCCTGGGCCAGTACGATTACGACGCCGTTCCGGCCATTCCTCCCGAGATCGTGCTGTTTCCGAAGTGGTTCTGGTTCAACATCTACGAGATTTCTTCCTGGTCGCGGGCCATCCTGGTGCCGCTCTCGATCGCGTATGCCAAGAAGCCGTTCAAGAAGATTCCGCCGGAGCAGGGCATCGAGGAGCTGTTCGTCGGCGGGCGGAGCAAGAGCCAACTGCGGCTGCGCTGGGACAAGAAGCGGATTGGCTGGCGCAATTTCTTTCTGGTGCTGGATCGACTGGTGCATTTCTTCGAGCGGGTCCATATCCGGCCGCTGCGCACGCTGGCGCTGAAGGCGGCGGAAGAGTGGATGCTGGAGCGGCTGGAGATGAGCGACGGCCTGGGCGCGATCTATCCCGGCATTATGAATTCCATCATCGCGCTGCGCTGCCTGGGCTACTCGCTGGACGATCCGCAGGTCATCCGCGCGATGGATGAATTTGAAAAGCTGGGGATCGAGGAGCAAGACACCTTCCGGATGCAGCCGTGCATGTCGCCGGTATGGGACACGGCGTACGCGGTTTTCGCGCTGGCAGAGAGTGGAGTTGCGGCCAACGACCCGCGGCTGGTGCAGCCTTGCGAATGGATGCTGAAGAAGCAGGTGACGCGGCGCGGCGACTGGTACGTGAAAAATCGCAAAGCCCCTCCCGGTGGCTGGTACTTCGAGTTCAACAATGAGTTCTATCCCGATGTGGACGATAGCGCGCAGGTGTTGCTGGCGCTAAGCCGCGTGCGCACCGGCAACGAAGGCTATCAGGACCGGTCGGCACGGCGCGCGCTGGAGTGGATCCTATCCATGCAGTGCAAGAATGGCGGCTGGGCGTCGTTCGACAAAGACAACGACCGCATGGTGTTTCAGCAGATCCCGTTCGCGGATCACAACGCCATGCTCGATCCGGCGACGGTGGACATTACCGGGCGCGTGCTGGAATGCCTGGCGACCTACGGCTACACGCTGAAGGACAGGCCGGTGCGGCGGGCCGTGGAGTTCATCCGGCGCGAGCAGGAGGCGGACGGCTCGTGGTTCGGACGCTGGGGCGTGAACTACATTTACGGGACGATGCTGGTGCTGCGCGGGCTGGAGGCCATCGGCGTGGACTATCACGAGCCTTGCGTGCAGCAGGCGGCCGAGTGGCTGCGGATGATGCAGAATTCCGACGGCGGCTGGGGCGAGAGCTGCGGCTCGTATGATGATCCGAATGTGAAGGGAGTGGGGCCGAGCACGCCGTCGCAGACCGCCTGGGCGGTGATGGGCCTGCTGGCCGCCAACGATACGCGCAGCGATTCGCTGCAGCGCGGGATTGCGTATCTGCTGAAAACGCAGCGGCGTGATGGATCGTGGGATGAATCGCTGTACACCGGGACTGGGTTTCCCCGCGTCTTTTACCTGATGTATTACATGTACCGGCAGTACTTTCCGCTGCTCGCGCTGACCACGTACACCCGGGCTACCTCGGCGCCGGAGGAAGAGCGCCTGCGGATTGTGCGCAGAAACCAGTAGCCAGTCATCAGTAGTTGGTTGCCAGGAGTCAGGTGCGGCAATCGCTTAGCACTGCAGCCTGGAAACGGCGCCGGCAAGTCGAGATTTTCGCCTTGAGCCACACCTAAAGTCCGCGCCTACGAGCTCTCTACTTCCGACTCAACTGCACCGCCTAGTATCTAGTTGCATAAATGAGCGAATGGTGTATAGTGCAAGGCATGAAGGC
>VFSW01012168.1_pt1 | contig 12036 bp, 22 predicted proteins | sample 5358111 | NCBI WGS metagenome assembly VFSW01 (sample SAMN11554181, study PRJNA540505) | mine drainage metagenome | isolation source: sediment from site ElyBrook_90M | place: USA: Ely Copper Mine, Vershire, VT | collected 2017 | reverse complement strand
AACTCGCGGCCGAGTAGCGGCTTCGCTGGGCGCTGCGGGTCGCCGACGCCGTTCAGTCCCTCGGCGTCGTCGTGGTGCAGGCCCGCCATACAGACCGGGAGCGGCGCACCGAGCCGGCGCAGCTTCGACGCGACGAGCACCGCATGCTCGGCGACGCTGTAGAACACGACCGACGGCTTGTACGACCCGCCGAATCGCGTCGTCCTCGCCAGCGCCCACGCCACGTTGTCGAGCGTGATGACCGACGGGTCCGGGTTCGCTGGATTGAAGTAGGAGCCGTCCGAGAGTTCGATCTCGTCCACGGCCGGCATCGATGCCGTCATGCGTTCTCCTTCGTTGATATCGGGATTCCGTCGCCAGCCGAGCCGTTTTTTTGATCCGAGGTCGAGCCGGCACGGCGCGTTACCTCTCCGGCGAGCATCGCGTGCATCTGCGCCATCGCCTTAGCCTCGGCGTCGGGGGTGAAGTGGTCGGCCGTGAGCGGCTGAGGCTTGCCGCCGCGTCGAGGCGCATTACGCTTGTCGCTCGACGGCGCACGCTTGAGCCAGTTGCCCCACGCCCGAACGAGATCCCTCACCTGGCCGTTCTCACCGACGCCCGTCGTATGCCACGCCTCGAACGCCTCGGCCTCGGCGACATGGTCCCGGTCACCGTACTTGCCGATCACCGACGCGATAGCGGCCGCGGTGAACGGCTTGACCTGCTTCACCTCGGCTACGTGGATGAGCGACTCAGCGACAAGAAGGCCGATGCCGTCGTGGTTCGCGCGCAGAGCATCTACAGCGATAGCTGTAGTGCTCTGTTCCTGTTCCTGTCTCTGTTCTAGTGATTCGGCGTTACTCGGCGTTACTGACCGTGACGCGGCGTGACGGTCGCGGTAGCGGGCGCTGCGCATAGCGCCGAGCGCCTTCTCCTGATCGGACGACCAGCCCGAGATCCGTGCCGTGAACCTCTTGCCGTCCTCCTCGAAATCATCGAGCGCGCCAATCTCGGCGGCGTAGCGCAACGCGCCCGTGACCTCCTCGACCTTACCGCCGATGCCCTGCGCGACTGCGCTGTAGCCCGACTTCACAACACCGGCGTCGTTCAACTCCTTCGCGTGGCAGCACAACCACAGCAGCGCGGCAACGCCGACTGGGCCGTGCATGAGCGCGAGGTCGGCCTGGCGCTCACGGCGAAACCACGCCGCGTCGAGCGCCCACCAGTAGGTGCGTCCGTCACTCACGAGCGCACCCGCTCACGCTGACGTTCAGACAGCGCCGCGCGCAGGACCATTTCGGCAGTCCATTCGTGGTCGCGCCACTCGGGTTCGGCGTGGCGCAAGAAAAACGCGAGGACGCTGACCGCCTTGCGGTAGCTGACCTGCAACCCGGACCTACTGCGTGTCCGGGTTATGTCCGCGTTCTGCGCCACGCTGCGCCGCTCGAAGCGCTTACGGCATGCCTCGGTCGCCCACACCGTGCCGAGACGGCGCCGTGCGACGCTCGCGCCGCAGCCGCACTTGCACCGCGTGCGGTTGTTCACGCTGCCACCCACCGAAGGACGAGGTGCCTACGCAGGAGATACGCCAGCAGCGGCCGCGACGGTTTCCCCGAGTTACAGGCTCGACACGTAGCCGTGAGGTTTGTCCAGTGGTCGTCCCCGCCGGCGTGGCGCGGCTCGATGTGATCCGTCGCCTCCGTGGCGCTTCCGCAGTAGGCGCACGGATCGCCCAGTAGGATCGCGGCGTACGCCGCGGTATCGGGGTCGTGCGGAACGGTGCGCTCGAGCCGCTCGACACTGCCCTGGAGTCCCCTGCGATATCCGGTGCGCTCGGCCCAACCAGCCCGCCGGCACTTGTCGTCGCAGTAGCGCGCCTCTGGGCGCTTACCGAACAGTTCCGCCTCGCAGAAGCCGCAGCGCCTCATGCCGCGTCCCGCCCGTCGAAGATCGACGCCTGCTCGGTGCCGGGCCGCTTCGCCGCGGCCGTGAGCAGCGCGTCCGTCGGCAGGCCCGGTGTCTGCGCTGCCCACCATGCGATGCGAGCTCGCGCGATATTCGCGTACTCGGCCTCGCGTTCGACACCGACGAAGTCGAAGCCCTCAAGCGCGCAGGCGCACCCCGTCGTCCCGCTGCCGGTGAACGGGTCGAGCACCGTCCCGCCGGGCGGCGTGACGAGCCGCACGAGCCAGCGCATCAGGTCAATCGGCTTGACCGTCGGATGCGCGTTCCGACGCAGCGGCGCGTCCTCGCGGCCGGGAATATCGAACGAGCGGCCGTCCGTGTTGCCCCGGTCATGCACCTGACCCTCAGCGAAGTCGTCGAGCCCTGCGTTGCGCTCAGCCGTCGATGTCTTGGCGCAGTAGAAGAACCGCGAAGCGCCACCCTCGTCGTCGTACTCCGCGCCGGTGGCCGTCATCCCCCAGCCCGCGCCTGGCGCAGCCGAGCCGCGCGGCGCACCGATGCGCGACGTCGACTCGCCGGTCTGCTCGTCGAGGATCGCTGCGGCGTCGGGGTCGAGCACCACGTTCGCGGGCCAGCGACCGGAGGCGTCATAATTGCCCGACGCGGCCCGGTCACGCAGATCGCCACCGAACACTTGATTGTCGCGCGGACCCGATCCGAAGTCGGCGTGACGATTCTTGTCCTTGCTTTCCCGCTCATCGTCGTCACCGCTGAACTCGATTCGACAGCCGTCGATGTTCAACGCGCCGGTGTCGTGCGCCAACACGTTCGCGGCGACCGTGCCGTCGAGCGGCTTGCGGGCGACGATGACCGGCTCCCACGCCGGCTTCAGCGCCGTGCCTAGGCCGTCAGTCGGTTTGCCACACCTTCCGCAAAGCGGCCAGCCTCCGCGAGCTTGTGATCCCGAATCGTCGGCCACAGTTAGAGGTTCGCCGGCAGATTGCGCATCGGTCGATGGTCCCGATGATGCACGCACTCCGTCCTTGTCAGCAGACGCCCCATCAGCGTCGCCATCACGAGCCGGTGCTCCATCACGTAGCCGTCCGTGCGCGCCATCGGCAGCGCCCACGCTGGCGCCCGCACGTAGCGCGCTCCCTCGTGGCTGCCCTTCGGCCGCTTGTAGGTCACGCCACCCTTCCACGCTGGGTTCGCCGATCCGATCTGCCACGGGCGAACCTTGGGCAGCCTGCCTATCGGCGGATGCGCTCGGTTGCGGCACGCCCGCGAGCAGAACTTCCCTGCGTTGGTCCTCAGCGTCGATGGCCGCCGATAGATCGGCAGCGAGCACTGGTCGCACGTCGTGTTCGGTCGGCGGTTCGCCACAGCGGCATCCTAGGTTCAGACTTTTCGGGAATCCACTTCCATATAACCAGCAGAGGCAGTCGCGGATCTCGAACCCGGCGTCCTCGAGGCCGACCGTCATCCGGTGGAACGTGCGCGTCCCGCCGAACACGAGCGCGTGACCGCCGGGCTTCAGCACCCGCAGCGCCTCGACGCCCCACGCCTCGCACCACTCCGCGAAACGCTGATTGGCGGTCTGCGACAGGTCGTACCTGCCGGCGTGCATCGCGTCACCGCGCGCCGTGTGCGTCGTGTTGTCCGCACCCGTCGGGCCACCGCACTTGACGCCGTGGCGCGGGGGCCGGCGCGCACGGTCGTGGCCCGCACCCGACGTAGCCGAATGCTGCTGCCGCCGCTTCGCGCCTGGCGGATGATCGACCGGGCCGTACTCGCCGGGCTGGTCCCACTCGTGGCCCATGAAGCCGATCCCGTAGGGAGGATCTGTGCAGATCGAGTCGACGCTCGCGTCGGGCATCGTGCGCATCACCTCCACGCAGTCGCCCTCAAGGATCGCCCACGTCACGCGGTGAACTCCGCGCGCAGCCGCTTGAGTTCGCGCTCGAGCCGGTCGGCGCGCTGCTCCGCACGCCGGCACTTGTCGCCCAGCCACCGGATACGCCCGAGCAGCGTGAGCGCCCCGCCACCGTCAGCCTGGCGCGGCACACGCTCAAGCCTGAGCGCCATGCGCACCGAGTCAAGCTGACACTCAAGGTAATGCGCCCGCGCGATAGCCGCACGCGACGCCGCTTCGGTGCGAACCACACGCCCCTCGAGCGTGTCCAGCTCGAGCATGAGATCGCTGACACGGGCAAGTTCCTGCGTCGTGTGATCCGGCAGCACGATCGAGACCATGTCGTCGGCGAGCTGCGCGGACTCGAACGACTCGCGGTAGCGCGCGAGCGCCTGCTCCGAGCCGTCCGGCTCTCGACGCTCACTGTCACCCGGTAGTGGCAGTTGGCTCATCGCTCCATGCCTCTCACGTAGCCGCCACACTTCCCGCAGCGATAGTGGTTGCCCTGAGACTCGGCGCGAACCCACACATCCGGTCGGCAACAGGCGCAGTAGCGCTCGTCTCTCCCGCGCGAGGCAGCCCCGAGATCGCTCAGCCGCACAAAACCCTGCGCCCCAAGGTCACCCGAACTCGGCAGTTGGCTCATGCGAGCACCAGCCGTTCGCTCAGGACACCGATCAGCCAGCCGCCGATGTACTCCGTGTACGCGGGAGGGATCGCCTCACGCGCCTCACGGTTCGTCATCCACTCGCAGCCCATCGCGTCCGCGTAGGCGCGCTCCTGCTTGTGTATGAACGGCTTGTCACCCGGCTGGTGGTTGCAGGCCCGCGGTGTCATCCGCAGCGCGTGGCTCGTCTCGAACCAACGATGCCGGCGGATCGGCAGGCCGAACATCGTGCCGCACAGCACATAGTGCGGGTCGATCGGCGTGTTCTCCACGTTCTCCAGCACCCACGGGAGCCCCGAGGCTTGCAGTAGCTCGCGCGTCGGCCCGATCAGCGCCGGGTGGTCAGCCTGATTGCCGCGCCAGCGCGTCACGTTCGCGTAGTGCTGGCACGGCGGCGACGCGTGGATCGCGTCGAAGTACGCAGGCCCGTCGCACCAATCGGACATCCAGCTCGCCGTGTAGTCGAGCGCGTCTCTCTGGAAGAACTCGAACGGGTAGTGCGGCTGCGGTTTGATATCCACGCCCACCACGTCGAAGCCCGCACGGTGGTAGCCCATCGCTGCGCCGCCGGCGCCACAAAACAGGTCGAGCAGTAGCGGGCGTCGGCTGGCGTTTGGTCCCACGTCACGCATTGGTGAGCCTCCCCTCGCGCGCAGCATTTTGCTCGTCCGCTGTCGGCCAGCGCCAGACGCCGCGCACATCGCGGACCATCCCCTTCCATCGTGGGCACGATGGATCGCTACAGGTGCAGGCATCTACGACGAGCTGATCTCGACTGGCGGAAAGCCCCACAAGCGGTGGCCGAGCCATCAGAGGCCACCCAGTCCGCGGCGATCCCACTCGCGCTGCCCGCGCTCGTAATCCGCGTCCCGCTCGCCTTCTGGCGGATACGGCAGACCTTCCTCCTCGACACAGTCGAGGTGCGCCCAGCCGGTGCCGACATCGCACACCGCGTCACCCTCGAAGATCCGCTCGCAGCACAAGTCGCACTCCGACTCGCACGCGGCGATAGCGTGAACAGGAATCACACGGGCTCCCATCGTGAGTTGGACACACGCCGCAACGTCGTCATCAGGCCGACGCGGTACACCGCGAACGCGAGTTCCGCCTTGCCCGTCCGCTCAAGCCACGGCAGCAGATCCAACTCGCCGTCGTCGTACAGCCGGTGCAGGTCGCCGCGCAGGCCGACCACGGCGAGCGGGTCGTCCTGGCCGACCGTCGTGAAACCCTTCGCGATCACATGCGCCGGCGTCACCGACTCGCGGTCGCCGGTGACGATGCAGCCCGTGTCCTTCACCTTCGCGCGCTGCGCTGGCGTGCACGTCGAGATCGCACGGTTGCGCAACGTCGCGACACCTGCGGGCGCGGCGCGGCGGCGCGCTTCGCCTGGCGGGACACCGATCCCGTTGGAGCGAGCCCGCGAGCCTGGAGCGCCCGAGCGCTTGAGCGGCGTCTTGCGCCGAGGTGCAGGTGAGCGCTTCATGGCTGACACGTCCAGTCGGCGCGGATGCGCGTGTCGTCCTCGCCCGAGTGGCACCACTCACGCCGCGATGGCTGCGTCAAGACGAGGGTCAGCGCCCCGCGCTTCGACGACGTGCGGTGCGTGTGCTCGGCAGGGCGCCGGCGCACCGACAGCCACCGGAGTCGGTCGGCCACGATGTACGGCGTGCCCTGGTAGGGACCGTCGGGCTCCTCGTGTAGCGACTCGTCGGTGTAGCCACCGGCGAGGATGATCGTGCGGAAGTCCCACGGGTGGTTGTGCCACGCCAGTTCGCGGTGCGGCTGGAAGTGGTGCAACATCACCTTGCGGCCACCGGGTAGGCGGACCGAGAAGCGCATCAGCGTCCCGATGCCGTAGCGGTGCGGGTGAAAAGTGAACGGTCCCCACTTGACCGGCTGCGTCAGGAGCGTTCCCCCGCGCCAGTGACGGAACGAGGCATTGACATCCCAGCGGTACGCGCGGTCGATGCGGGGGAGCAGGCGCTTCACGAGCACGACTCCTCTATCAGCGAGATCAGCCACGGGATCGCGCGCTCAAGGTCCACGTCGCCGACGTAGTGCGCGTTGAGGTGGGTGAGGAACGCGACGAGCATCTCGGGCGACGTGCCTGACAGGTAGATGGCGTCCCGCACGGCTTGCGGGACGCGATCCATCGCTGCCATCACTCGGTCGTGGTACGCCTGAAGTCCCGCGCGGTCAGTGCCGTGCGCCTCGGCGAGCGCGTCGAGCCAGGCATCGGGGATCAGCGCTCCCAGCGCCCTACCGCTCACGACGTGCCCGTTTCGGCTGCGGTGATCGCGACGCCGAGCGCAGCCCAGCAGTCCCCGGTCAGCCCGTACAACGGACCCGGCGACGCCTTCAGCCCAATCGCCCGCTCCTTGCCGCCGTAACGATCAATCAGCGCCTGGCGGATGTTCGCGTCCTTCGCGCGCGAGTCACCGCACAGATGCAGCTTTACCTCGCGGCGAAAGACTTGCCGCCACTCGGCCGCGGTATGGTGAATGCCGACCCACCGTTCGATGAAGCGGCCCACCCACACACAGGTGGCGAACACTTCGGCGCCAACCGCCATGCCGTAGGACGCGATCATCTCGACCGCCAAGAGGTCGGCCGTGCGCGCAATGGCGCGCAACCGGTAGGACAGTTCCTCGTTCGGTAGCTTCCCCCACGAGGTCGGGTGACTCGTCGTCACGTTGTAGACGACGTACGCCGACTCGGTCGGGCCGGGATCGATGGCGAGCAGGATCACGAGCGTCCCATCGCGCGCAGCAGAGACTGGCCGATCGTCGCGCGAGCCTCAAGCACCCGGCACACCGCGCGCTGCGCCTCATACGCCGCCTCGGCCTCCATGCCGATCTCGGCGCTAGCCTCGATCGCCGCGGCCTTGCGCGCGTCCACCGTGCCAGTCGCCGGCACGAACGTCGTCGCCCACGTACGCTCACGCTCACGCTTCTGCACGTCCCACTCGCGCGCCGAAGTCTCGAGACCGTTCTGACGCTCCGCCAGATCGTTCTCGATCCCCTCGAGACGAGCCATCACCAGCGCCGGCGACGAAAGATCAGTCATCGGAGCCACCACGGTCGCCGGCCGAGATAGGCGTCACGCGCCTCCTCCACATCCGCGACAAACACAAGCCCGTTGCTCGGCGTCGCGGTGAACTCCTCGCCGCATGCACGCACATCCCGCACCGTCTCCCGATCGCCCTGAACGATGCGTGCGACAAGCTCGTCGCTGCGGTGATAGTGGACGAGCGTCGCCGTAGGCTTCAGATGACGGCGAAGGAATCTCACGGGACCACGACCTCTCGCGGCATCTTGCGCGCCAACTCGAGCACCGCAGGCATCGTGCGCACGCCCATCTTGCGCTTGATCGCCGCGACATGCTGCCGGACAACGGGCAACGTAGATCCGAGCGCCTTAGTCGCCTCCGCGCCGGTCTTGCCAGCCAGGAACAGGTCGAGCAGAAGCCAATCCTCGGCGTCCAGCGGCGGCCGCTCCGCGACGGTCGCTCGTCGCAGCGCGTCCTGCGCCTCCGCATCGGAAGTCGGCTCCGCACCCGGCGCGTCATCTGTGGACCCAGCGCTAGGCGCAGTCTCGACAGCGTCGCTATCCGGGTGCGGAGGTTCAACCGCGGGAAGGTCCGAGGCTGCTAGCTCGTCCCCGTCCTTAGTCGCCCACGGAAGGTCTGAGGTGTCGGGCTGAAAGTCCTCGTTGAGAAGCTCGATCCACCGCGACAGATCAAGGACGCGCCGATCACCGAGCGCCGCGCCGAAGCCCTTGCCTACCATGTTGCCGAGCGGCGCTATCTGACCGATCCACTGCACGTCGCCGAGCTCGGCGGTCTCCGGGTCGCGGCGCTGGTAGCGCTCGACGTGCGCGGCCCCGTCCCTCTCGGCGAGAATCGGGGTGCTGAGCGTCGGGCCGCCGAACGACGGGTACAGTTTGCCGTCGCCCTTCTTGCCGTCGTTGAGTCGCTCGTGCGCGATCAGGACCACGTTTACGTCGAGCTTGCGCAGCGACGTGATGAACCCGAGGATCTTGGCGTTGACCGCGTCGTAGTCCACTTCGCCATCGGTGGCGCGCATGAACCTGCCCGATGTGCGCAGAGCGTCATAGATGTGGCCGACGGGGTCGACGCTCACGGTGCGCACGTCCTGGCCCTCGCCGCGGAGGTAGGCGTACGCGACGGCCAGCGACGACTCGTCGTCGTACCGCATCTCGCGCAGGTCGTCGGCCGAGAGGCCGTAGAACTTACGGGCGAAGTGGTATGCCGACGGCCGGTCCGCGTTGAGTGCGAGGATCGGCTTCGGCGCCGAGCATGCGGCCACCGTCTTGCCTTCGCCGCTCGCTGCCCATAGGCCGAAGCGGTAGGTCGTCGCGACCTCGAGCGGATTCACGAAGATCGGCGCGGGAACGTCGGTCACGAGTTCTCCTGGCGGTTGTGCCGACGCGCGACACGCGCGCAGCGGTTGCGCCGGCGCCGGTCGGCGCGGCGAGAGTCCAGCGAGGGCTTTGTGAACGGCGAGCCGTCGTCGCGCTGTGCGTTCAGCACGCGGGACTGCGGGCCGAGCCGGCGACGGGCGCGCTCGAGGCGCTCGGCACTCTCGACCTCTCGACGGTTACGCTGGGCGCGCCTCACCCAGTCGGGCAGCACGAGCTTCACGCGTCGTCACTTCGCTCTCGGGTCGGAACGAGGCTGCCGTCAATGTCTAGGCAGTAGGCGAGCGCGGTGCGATAGTCGAGGATCTCGAACCAGTCACGGCACCATGCACGGAATCGAAGAAGGATGCCCCGCGCCGAGTACCGGAGCGGCGCGGGGCAGGCGACGGGCGGAGGAAGGGAACGCCCGTCGGCCAGTGTCGCAGCGGTAGGGTGCAACTGGGTGACCTGCTGCGACATGGCACGGAATGTGTCAGATCGACACGGGAATGTCAAGGGGTGGAAACCTCACCCGCCGTTGTCCGATGGTCGTCCGACTACCGTAGTATGACAACCATCGAACCATCGAACAATCCCGCCAATACTGCCGCAAGCGTTCGCGAACGCTTCATCCTCGCCTTCGCCTCGCGCCCTAAATCGCGCACACTTGACGACATCGCCGAGGAGACTGGCATCAACCCGGCGACGGTGAGGAGTTACGCAACCGGACGGCGCAAAGTCCGTGGCGAACATTGGGCACCGCTCGCTGCAGCGCTCGGGATTGATCTGTTGTACTTCCACCGCGGCGGTGACCTAGCGGCGGCAAAGGCGCGCACGACGCTCGAACAGGCCGTCGCCGAGCAGGCTAGAGAGTTGGCGGCGCTGCGTGATGCGGTGGCGGCACTAGAGACACGACTCGTGCCGCTTGAAAAGGCGGACCAAGCCGATGCTCAAGCGCGTCGGCAAGGACGCGAAATGGGCGCCTAAGCACGTCCTCCACGTCGAGCGAGTCGGCGACCGCGTAGCAGTCGGCTACGGTGCGGCGGTATAGATCGGTGTACTGCGACATGGGAGACCTTCCTCTCCTCCGTAGGGCTGACGCCAGCGGCGTCCGCCGCCACGCTCGCGCCCCCACGCGCCCGCGACCCATATAGCATCGGCATCAGGTCGCGCGCACGCGAGCGGCACCGAACAGGCGTCCTCAATCATCCGTTGAGTTGGCTCGCGTGACGGCTTTCTATGGCCGATACTTAGGACACATAGAAAGCGCCCCCGCAACGCTAGAACGTCCGGGGGCCGGCCAACAGGAAGGTAGTCCTGATGACAACGCAGAGCATGACAGACACGGCCGAGATCGCCCGGCTGAACGACGAGATCAACGCAGCCTGTATCGCCAAGGACATGCGCACCGCCTACACCAAGCTGCAGGAACGACGCGAGGTCGAGCGCGGCCGACGAAGCCTCACCGCCGCACTCGTCGCTGGTGTTGTGCTCGCACTCTCGCCCGTGGCCGCCGACGCGGCAGTGTCGGAGATCGGGACGCCGGCAACGCTCGGCGTCCCCGTCACGCACGTCGCGAAAATCAAGCCCGCATCGAAGGCGCTACTCGCGAAGGCCGTCGCCCATACACTCGCCGACGTGAAGGCGAAAGTGGCAGCCGACCTAGCAGCCGGTGCCTCGTTCACGGCGACCTACTCACATGCGTCGTGCAGGGGCACCACGAAGCGCATCGTCTGCAAAGCCACGTCGATTCAGACGATGGCCGCACCGTTCGTCGAGACGTTCCATGTCTCGCACGGCAAGTTCACGAGCGTCGGTGGCCCGATCATCAACGGCGCACCCGCAGGCGTCTGATGGGAGGGCTCGCGACGTCAGTGCCTACGGGCCTCTCGGTCCTGATTCTTGTCCTCTACTTCGCTCCGGCGCTCGAGGCATATCGGCGCAAGGTCGTGGACCGCGGAAGCGTACTCGCCATCAACCTGTTTCTCGGCTGGACGATCATCGGCTGGGTTGTCGCGCTAGCGATGGCCGAGCGTACCGCTACCACTAAGGCGCCCCCGCCGACGATTCGGCCGCCAGGGGCACCGCCGTCCCCGTTCGGCGACTAACCTGCCGCCGCGCCATCGCGGTCTGTAGGTAGAGCGACATTCTATAGAACGACAGAGAGCCCCAGACCAAAGTCGGGGGCTCTCTCGGCGACTGCGTCTAGCTGTTACAGGATGATGCTCATGTCACACGGTCCGATGCCCTCGACGGCGTGCGGCGTCGGGCCGTCGATGCCGTCCGAATACTGCCAGGCGATCGGCGTGCCGAACACGAAATACGGCCGTGGATCGGCGATGTAGGCGGGCAGCCAGTGCCCGTGAAACGCGGCCAGCTTGATCCCGTTCTCGGTGGCGAACGGTCCGCCCGTGTACAGCCAGCGCACCGCCGGGCAATGCCCGAGCAGGTACGCACCGAACTCGGCGACGCACTGCGCGACCGTCGCCGGCGACTCGCCGTCGCTGACCTCGGCATCGCAGATGACGATATCCTGCGTCTTCGGACCGTTCCCGTCGTCGCTCGCGCGGTGCAGCTCGTTCAGGAAGTACTCGGCCTGCGCCGCGCCCGACTCGTTCATGTGCAGGAAGTGGTACGCGCCGCGGTGCGGGAACAGTCCCGACGCGCCGCGCCACCGCGACACGAGATTGCCGTCGGTGTAACCCGTGCCCTCGGTCGCCTTCAGCACGATCAGTTGCCCGATCTTGATCTCGCTGTCCGCGCTCACCGCCGCGAGATCCACCCGCGGCTGATAGGACGACACGTCCGGGAAACGGTCCCCCGACGGAATCGAACCGCCCGTGGCGACGGGCGCGCGGACGGCGCGATATCGCTCCAGGTCGAGCTTTAGTTCGGCCTCGTATCGCGCGGTCTGATCGGCGAGCGCCTTCTGCTCGCCGATCAGATGCCGGATCGCCCGCGCTTTCGCGGTGATCTCCGCCTGCAGGGTGTAGCTAGCCGACGCCATGCTAGGCTGCCGCGTCGGGCTCGGGGGTCGCCGGCGTCGGGACGACCGGCGCGGGCGGCGGGAATGCCTCCGCAGGCGCAGGCGCGATCAGCACCGCCACCTTCTTGACCTCCGCATTCGCGGCGGTGCTCACGGCCTCCGAGAGTCC
>VFSW01012167.1_pt1 | contig 12038 bp, 7 predicted proteins | sample 5358111 | NCBI WGS metagenome assembly VFSW01 (sample SAMN11554181, study PRJNA540505) | mine drainage metagenome | isolation source: sediment from site ElyBrook_90M | place: USA: Ely Copper Mine, Vershire, VT | collected 2017 | reverse complement strand
CTGCTGCCCTATTTCAACCGCGAACTGCTGGCGATCCGCAAACTCGCCGCCGAATTCGCCGATACCCACCCGAAAATCGCCGGCCGCCTGCGCCTGTCGCCCGATGCGGTCGATGATCCCCACGTCGCCCGCCTGCTCGATGGCGTCGCTTTCCTCTCGGCGCGCGTCCACAAACGCCTCGACGATGAATTCCCCGAACTGACCGATGCGCTGCTCGGCGCGCTCTACCCCGGTTTTCTCGCCCCGATCCCCGCCTGCGCCATCGCCCAGTTCGACTGCAAGCCCGATCTGCAGGCGAACGTCCGGCTCGACGCCGGCTTCACCCTGGAATCCGAACGCGTGCGCGGCCAGGCCTGCCGGTTCCAGACCGCCTATCCCGTCTCGCTCTGGCCGATCCGCATCGAACAGGTCCGCCTTGCCGGGCAACCCTTCGTCGCCCCGGCCAACCCGCTCGCCCCCGGTGCCGCCTCGGTCCTGCGCATCGTGCTCGGCACCATGGCACCCGAAATGAGCTTCGCCAAACTCGGGGTCGATCGTCTGCGGCTCTATCTGCGCGGCGGCCAGGCGATCGCGCCGCATCTGTATGAACTGCTCGCCGCCCACACCATCGGCGTCGCCCTCGCGGTCAGCCCGGGCGATCCCAGCCCCGTGCTGCTCGGGCGCGAAGCCGTCATCCCGGTCGGCTTCGGCGAGGACGAAGCCCTGCTGCCCTGGCCCGCGCGCGGCTTCACCGGGTTTCGCCTGCTCGCCGAATATTTCGCGTTCTCCGAAAAATTCATGTTCATCGATCTCGATGGGCTGGACCGCAAGACCCTCGCCCTCGCCGGCAACCGGCTCGAAATCTTCATCTATCTCGACCGCTCCGCCATCGAACTCGAACGCGCGGTCAGCGCCGAACACCTCGCCCTCGGCTGCACGCCGATGGTGAATATTTTCCCCCAGCATTGCGAACCCATCCGCCTCGACCAGACCGATACCGAATACCGCGTCGTGCCGGATGCCCGCCGCGCCACCGGCATGGAAATCTGGGGCATCACCGCCGTGCGCGAGACCGATCGCGCCGGCAACACCAGGCCCTGGCAACCCTTCTACCGCGCCGGTCAGGGCGGCCCGGATACGCCGGGCGGCTATTACCTCGAAGCCCGCCGCCCCGCCGCCGCCACGCTCGGCGGCACCGAAACCTTCCTCGCCCCCTTTGCGCCGGAGTTCGACCCCGCCGCCCCGGCCGATACCGTGCTCTCGGTCGATGCGCTGTGCGTCAACCGCGACCTGCCCGCCGCCCTGCCGTTCGGCGGCGGGCACCCCTACCTCACGCCGATCTCGCCGCACGACGGCATCGCCCGCGTCGCCTGCCTCACCCCGCCCGGTGCCACGCTGCGGCCACGCCTCGCCGAACGCGGTGCGTGGCGGCTGATCTCGCACCTCTCGCTCGGTCATCTCTCGGTGGTCGGCGGTCCGGAAGGTGCCGCGGCCCTGCGCGACGTGCTCCGCCTGTACGACCGCGCCGAAACCGCCGAAACCCGCGCCGCGATCGAGGCGCTGATCGGCGTCGCGGCCAAACCCGGCACCGCGCGCCTGCCGGGCGGGCGCCTCGGCAGCTTTTGCCGCGGGCTCGACGTCACGCTGGAATTCGACCCGAAACCCTATCAGGAAAACGGCCTGTTCCTGCTCGGCGCCGTGCTCGAACGCTTCCTTGCCCTGCACGGCACGATCAATTCCTTCGTGCGCACCACCCTGCGGCTGCGCGGCCGGGTTGATCCCGCCATGCGCTTCCCACCCCGCGCCGGCCACCGGACGCTGCTATGACCGCACCCCGCACACCCGAAGGCGCGCTCGCGCGCCTCGCCCGCACCCCGGCAAAATTCCGCCTCGGTGCCGCCATCCGCCTGCTCTGGCTCGCCGCCGCAAGGCGCGATGTGGGCGAGGCGATCGCCTTCACCGCGCCCACCACCCTCGCGCACCCGACCGCCGAGGTCGATCACGCAAGCGCCCCGCAGGCCGGCCGCGCAACGCTCGCCACCAGGCTGATCGGCCTGCTCGGCGTCTCCAGCCCGCTGCCGCGCTGGTATACCGAGCTGGTCGCCCAGGCGACCCGCGCCCGCTCGCCCGCGATGGCCGATTTCGTGGCAATGCTGGCGCAGCGCCTGATCGCCGGCTTTGCCACCGCCGGCACCAAATACCGCCCGCACCTCGCCGCCGAACTCGCCCATCACGCCGGCCATGCCGATGCACGGATCGCGCCAGACCCCGCCGGCGAAGTCCTGCTGGCGCTCACCGGCTTCAACACGCGCCACCTGATCGACCGCCTCGCGGTTGGTGCGATGCCGATCCAGCACTACGCCGGCTTCTTCGCGAGCCGCCCGCGCTCGGCGGACCGGCTGCGCGCCCTGCTGTCGGACTGGCTGGACCGCGACGTCACGATCGATGAATTCGCCGGCGGGTGGCTCCGCCTCGACGCGGACAGCCAGAGCCGCATGCCGCGCGGCCGGATGCCCGGCCAGTTCAACCGCCTCGGGCGCGACTGCGCCGCCGGGGCCCGCGCGTTCGACCCGCAGGCCCGCTTCATCATCCGGATCGGGCCGTTGTCGCACGACGCCTTCGAAGCCCTGCTGCCCGATCGCCCCCGCCTGCATCATCTGGTCTCGATGGTGCGCGCCTATGTCGGCATGGAGGTCGATTTCGCGGTCAACCTCGTGCTCGATCCGGATGCGATCCCCCGCGCCCAGCTCGGCGGCACCACCGCCCCGCGCCTGTCCTGGACCGGCTGGCTGCCGATCGCCACCCCCGGGCTCAGCGGCCGCGCGCGCGCCGATCAGGCGCTGTTCAACGCCACCACGATCGAGGCTTTGCCGATCCCCCGGCTCAGCGCGGTCGCACCATGAGCTGGGGCGCCGGCTACGTCACCGATATCGCCTACGCCCCCGGCTATTACGCCGAGCAATCGCCCCGGCTGATGGCGCTCGCCGCCCTGGTCAATGGTTTTGCCGCCACCATCCCCGCGCGGAACGAGCCGTTCCATTTCGTCGATATCGGCTGCGGCCTCGGCTTCTCCGCCCTGGTGCTCGCCGCCACCAACCCGGGCTGGACCGTCACCGGGCTCGATTTCAACCCTGCCCATATCGCCCGCGCCCGCGCCATGGCGAAAAATGCCGGGATCACCAACTGCCAGTTCATCGAAGCCGATTTTACCCGCTTCACCGGCGCGGACCTGCCCGATTTCGACGCCGCCAGCCTCCACGGACTCTGGACCTGGGTCAGCGAACCGGTCCGCCAGGGCGTCGTGCGGTTGCTCGCCGAAAAACTCAAGCCCGGCGGGCTCTGCCATGTCAGCTACAACGTCCTGCCCGCGTGGCGCGGCATGATCGGCCTGCAACGGCTGATGCGCGAAGCTGGCAGCCGCCTCGCGTTCCGCGCCGATCGTCAGGCCGCGCAGGGCTTCGCCATGGTCCGCCGCCTGATGGACGCCGGCAGTGCCGCGATCGACCCGTCCGCCATCCGCATCATCGAACATTGCGCCGACAAACCTGCCGCCTACCTCGCGCATGAATTCATGAACGAAGCCTGGGCGCCCTGCTTTCATCACGATGTCGCCGCCGCGCTCGCCGACGCCAAACTCACCTACGCCGGCTCACCCCGCCTGCTCGAAAACTTCCCCGCCCTGGCACTCGACGATACCGCCCGCGCGATCGCCGCCGAATTCGAAGATCCCTCGATGATCGAACTCCTCAAGGACGTCACGGCCAACCAACCTTTGCGCCACGACATTTTCGTGCGCGGCGCGACCCGGCTCGACCCGATGACGCGGGATGCTATCCTGCGCGCCATCCCGATCGGCCTCACGGTGCCCTACGCCACGCGCAAGCTCACCTTCGAATCCGCCGCCGGCCAGGCCACGATGAACGCCGGGCTGTACGAACCGGCCTTCGCCTATCTCGCCGAAGGTCCCGCGACCATCGGCGACCTGCTCGCCATCGCCCGCGCGTCCCACCCCAACGACAGCCAGGGCAACCCCGCCGAACTGCTCGCCACGCTGATCGGCACCGGTCAGGCCATCATGGTGCCGGACGCCGCGGCCCGGATGGACCCGCCGAGCGTGCGCCTCAACGCCGCCATGTTCACCGAAAAAATGCAGGGCAACAGCCTGATGAACCCGGTCGCCCTCGCGGTGCCCGCGCTCGGCGGCGGCGTTTCCCTCCCCGGCCTCGCGGCCTTCGCCGTTCTGCGCCAGCACGACTGGCTGAGCGAAGCCACCATCGGGCAAACGCTGCCGCGACCGGATGATGCCGTATTTACCGCCTGGGCCGCGATGGCCGCACCCGCGGCCGATGATGTGATCATCGATCAGATGAAATCGGCCTTCGCCAATTTTTTCGAGCAGCAGGCCCCGATGCTCAACCGCCTGGGATTACCGTGCTGACGCAGTAGGCGGCCTCGCGATGGCAGGCCCGGAGCATGATCGCTGTGGAATGATCACGCTCCGGCGAGGCCGGCTCGGTCAAGCCGCCTTTCGGGTTGGCGCCGCATAGGCGAGGGTGGTGCCAATGGTCACGTCCAGCACGCCGCCTTGCAACAGGCTGGCGGGCACCACGGCGTGGCCGGTGGTCCAACGCCCGTCCGGCTCCACCGCGTGCCAACCGGTGGTCAGCGCAGGGTGGTCGAGCGGGATGCTGCGGCCATCGACGTGCAGAGCCGTCACCTTGACCCCGAGGCGCCGGCGATCCTGCGGATCGGTCGTGATATAACCCGGGATCGCGGCGCGGCTTTCGATGATCGCACCGCCATCGACCGCGACCACGCGCAACCCGGCCTCGGCCGTCGTCGATACCTGCGCCCGCGCGAGCAGCCGTGCCCTGACCGCTTCGACCACGGGACCGGTTTCGGCGAACGGCGCGCATCCTTGGGTTTCGCGCCGCTTTTGACCAAAATCCGGGTACAAATCCACAGCGATGCCGCCGTTTTCGAACGCACCGCGATTGCCAGTGTCGAGGTAGGATTCCGCCGGCGTGCCCTCGGCAATGATCACCGCATGGCTCGGCAATTCGATATGGTAATACGTGATCGATTTGCGTGGCGCGATGCGGATGGTGCGGCCATTGATCAGAGCCTTGGCCGGGATCAGATGACCATCGAGATAGATCGCGTGATCGGGCGACACCAGCAGATCACGGCTCGGCATGCCTTGTGCCAGGGCGCCGGCCTCGATCAGCACGGGTTGCACCGCGTCCGGGCGCTTGTGGTTGCTCAGGTCGATCCACCGCGTGCCGATCCAGGTGATCGGTGCGGTGCCACCATCATGCAGCACCACGACATCGCCCGTGCTCAGAGCCTCCACCGCGATTTCGCCCTTGGTGGTCAGAATGCGTGTGCCAGGCGCGAAGCAATTGACGTCGAACCCGATCGCGTTGAGCAACGTCAGGTCGGCGGATGACATGGTTGCGAGGCCGGGGAACAGATAGCCCGACCAGGCATCGTGCAGAAACGCGCCGTTCTGCATGTAATTGTTCCAGTCCGAGCGGGTTTGCGTCGAGGAGTAGACGATCGGGGTCTTGCCGCCGTCGGTCGAAAAATAGGGGACCGCACCAACGCCGGCTGTCGCGCTATGCTGGAGCGTGCCTGGTGAGGTAAACGCCGAAAGGTCCATCGGGCTGGTCAAAGGATCACCTTTATAGCGCCCGGCGGCGGCGGTTACCTGGTCGAACCGCACGCGGCCGAGGGCGTGCGACAATTCGTGCAGTGCAAGACCGACGAAATCGAGCGAATTCGGATTGGCAGCCTGCAGGACGTTGTTTGTGCTGTAATTGAACTGGCTCTGATAGGCCGTGTTGATCACGATCGTCCCGCCGATCGAGTAATAACCCTGGGTCGGCAACCCCCACGCCTGCAATTCGGCTTTGGAGACGACAGCGGCAACGCCGCCGGCCGCCGTATCGGTTTTCGGCAGGTAGGGTGCCAGGGCCGGGTCGTGCTTGGCCACCTCGCCCTGCGCGATGAAATAGGGCACGTAATATGCCTCGGGCGCACCATAGGCGAGAATGCCGGTCTGGGTCACGCTGTTCAGGTTTGCAATATTCGCCTGGATCGTAACCGCGACCGGGTCGGCGATCAGCGCGCCGAGATATTGGGCGGCGTAATTCAAGGCGTTCTGTGCGGCGGCACTCAGCGTGACCCCCGGCGCGTCCTGCACGACGATCGTCATGTGCTGATTGGGTGTTGAGGCATTGCTGGCGGCCAACGCGGCGACCGAACCGGTGCCATTGCTGACCATCGCGGCGCTGCCACTGATCGGGTCGGTCGGCTTGAACGCGCTGTAGGGGGTGAAATCCGAGGATTTCAGTTGATCGACCACGGTTGACGAGAGTTTATGGGCCACCTGCAGATCGGAAGGGTTGCTGATCATGCCGGTGTGAACGACACCCTCAAGGAACATCCCCGGGTTTACAACCTCTGATTGGGAAAACCCAAGTAAACTTCCACCGAGCGGCGAAGAAACCGAAGATTGATCGAGCGAAATTGAGGGACTAAGTGAATTTTCTAAAGTATTCCCAGTTTTTAGATTTTCTCGAGTGATAAACGAGGTGTGAAGCTGAATACCATCACTCAATTCGTTGTCCATCAAGGACTCCCTCATCTGCACAAATGGTTAATAGTTCGTCAATGATCTCCGTACTGATTTGTGACGCAACCTGTAAAGAAATATTTCAGATGACGGTCCTCACGCTTGCGTGATCCTGATCGCACCAGCGCCAACGACCAATCCGGGACGGTCGCCGGACCCTTCAGCCCTTGTCGTCGATCGTGTAGCCGAGCCGCTCGATCATCGGCGTCAGCATCGAAACCACGGGATCGAGCTGGGCGCGATAATGCCGATACCGGAACCGCGACCGATCGTAGAGTTTTTCGGTCACCTGCGCGTAACTCGCGGTGCGGGCGTAGCGCTGGTTTTTCTCGAACTGCAGGCAGGCCGGATCGAAATCTTCACCGATGAAGTCGAGCAGGCCGCGAATTTCCCGCTCCTGATGATCGACCACGTCTTCGTAACGCACCGCGCGGTAACGCAGAGCGGGAATATGCTCGCGGTAATGCGCGATCAGATCGGCGGTCAGCGCATAATGTTTCGCGATGGTTGCAAGCTCAGCGGCGCAGAACAACCCATGCGTGAGATGATTGGAATACACCGATAACACGACATCGAGCGGATGGCGCAGCAAATGAATGATCGGCGCGGCGGGAAACATCAGGTGGATCAGGCCGAGATGCGTCTCGTTCAGCGGCATCTTGTCGGTGAACCAGGCGGCACCCTCGCGCAGAATGCCGGCCTGGCGGACGCGGGCGAGGTAGTGGTCGCGCAGCAGATCGAGCCCTTCGCGCTGATCGCCCATCCATAATTCGCACAGCGCATCCGGGTAGCTCAGCGGGCTCGCGAACAGCCGCTGCACCAGATGCGTGGCATCGTTGATATAGGGCAGCTCATCGCCGGCCGCGATGCGCGGATGCACCGACAGGGTCTGCTCGATCAGCGTGGTGCCCGAACGCGGAAAGCCGACGATGAAGATCGGCTGCGGCATGTCGGTCCGCGTGGTGGCGCGGGGCAGCGTGGCGAGGCGACGTTCGGTGAAAAACCCGCGTAACCGGGCGGCGATATCCTGTGCCGCCTCATCCATGTAGCGCCGCGCGCCCAGGGCGAGGGCGCGGGCTTTACCCGCGTCATAGGCGGCGAACGCTTCGTCGTAGCGCCCCAACCGGTCGAGCAGCCGGCCCTTTTCCGATAGTTCCGCCGGGCCGAGCGTGCCGCCTTCCCCCAGCCGATCGAGCCGGGCGAGGGCGTCTTCGGTGGCACCCTTGCGGGCGAGCACCGTGGCCATGGTCAGCGCCACGGCGGCGTTGCCGGGTGCCAGCACGTCGGCCTGTTCCACCAGTTCGAGCGCGCGATCGAATTTGCGGTCCGCCTCCTCGGTGCGGGCCCAGCCCAGCACCGATTGCACCACGTCGGGGTTCGCCTTGACCGAGGTGGCATAGAGCGCGCGGGCTTCCTCGATCCGGCCCTGGGTCTTCAGATTCCACGCCAGATTGGCCAGCGTCACCGCATCGTCGCGCTCCAGCAGGCGCAACACCTCGCGGTAGTGATATTCGCCGATCAGCGCGCGATTGGCCTCGGTCATCACCAGACCCATCAGATTATGCGCCTGGGCGCTGCGCGGCGCGATCCGCACGGCGTTGCGCGCGTGCACCTCGGCCTCGGCCAGCGCCCCGCGCGCGAGCAGCATCAGCGTCAGTTCGTTGGTCGGTGCGAAATTATTCGGGTTGACCGCGACCATGCGGCGCAGAATCGCCTCGGCGGCGCCGATCTTGCCGTCCTGGCGCAGCAGCCGGTGCAGGCTGAACAATGCATCCTCGCGCCCCGGTGCGAGTTCCAGGGCGGCGAGCAATGCGGCTTCGGCGCGCGCGTTGTCACGCTCCGCGAGCGCGGCCTCCGCCTGTTCCAGCAACGGCCGCACCGGTGCCGTCGCCGCCGGCGGGCTCAGCGTCGCAAGATCAAGCGCGCAGCAACGCAGCCGCCGCAGGCCGGAACCGCACGGGCAGGGGGTCGGGTCCATTGTTCAGTCGTTGCTGGGATACAGCGCCATCAGCGCCTTCTGCCGCTGCCACGCCCGCAGCAGCCGCCACGCGCCGTAGCGCTTCACCCCTTGCGCGCGCAGCACCGCCCCGATCCGGAACGCCGCGCCGTAATGAAAAAACTGCGTCCGATACGCCTCGATGATACTGGTCTCGGGGTCCCAGATATGCGTCGCTTCAGATCCCGCGCCGTTGACCTCGATGATACTGAACCCCTCACCGCGGCGCAGCGCATTGGTCGAGGCGAAGCGCAGGTCGAACCGGCCGAAGTGAAACTCCGGAATATCCCGCGCAATCGCATCGATCCGCGCGGTCAGTTCCGGCGTGATCAGGTGGCGGCCGTCCTTGAAGGTCGAGCCGCGGCAGTGATTGCCGACGAACACCAGCCGCACCCGCTCACCCGCCGCCGGCACCCGCGCCGCCTCGGCACCCAGTTTTTCGAGCAGCAGGTGGGAGACGGCGTTGAGCCGGTCATCGGCGGCGATCAGGTCGCGAATCCGCGACCGTCCATCCCCGGTCACGATCGGCGCGTATTTCAGCGTCACCGAGGTAATCCGCCCCTTGGCCGCGCCGGGCTCGCGGATGTAAAAAATCCCCGCCTCGCCCTCATCGGTCGCGAGCGCCTGCAACTGCAACCGCGTCGCGCGCGGAAACGCGGCCAAATAGCGGCCGAGCGCCGCACTGGTCTCGACCAGCCGCACGCCGCAACCGTTGCAACTCATGTCCGGCTTGGCCACCACCGGGTAGGACAAGCCCGCTTCCGCCATCGCCGCCTCGGCCATGATGAGATCGGCCGGCCCGGCGTGCGCCTGGGTGGTGATGCCGACATAGGGCGAAATCCAGCGCCGCGCTTCCGGCCCGGCCAGATCGAGAATATCGTTTTTCGACTCGCCGCAGATCCCGCCCGCCTCGATCCGCGGGTTGGTCAGCGCCGGCAGCGTCAGGCTGCGGTGGCGCAGCGCCTGGAAAATCCAGAACACCACCACCGGCGCATAAAACACGAATCCCGGCCAGAACTCGAAAAACGAGACGGCCTTGGCGCCGCCGCGACGCGCAACCGCGCCTTCAAGCCGTGATGCGGGCGAAATATCGCTCATCAACCATCCTTTCCGATCTTGTCCGATTGCCACCGGGCGATGATCCGTCCCACCACTATGAGAAGAACCACGAACACGGCAAGCCCGACCCAGCGATACGGGCCGAGGTAGTGCAGCATCAGCGCGCCGAGTTTCAGGCTGATAAAGAACAACAGGCTGGTCCACGCCAGCGTCGCCATGATCGCGGCGGCGGCGAACGTCAGGAACGGCGCCTTGAGAAACCCGCAGGTGGTATAGGTCGGCAGCCGCAGCCCCGGCACGAACCGGCTGACCAGCACGAGCGGGATCACCCGCTGGCTCACCCAGTCCCGCCCCAGGTCGCGCCGGCGTTTCGGCACCATCCGCTGCGCCCACGGATGTTTGCCCGAAAGCCGCCCCAGCCCGTACAAGCCCAGATCGCCCAGCACGATTCCGGCATACAGCGAGCCGAGTGCGAGCGGCAGCGCCACCGCGCCGGAGGCGACCTGCATCGCGGCGAGCAGCGTCGCGGCATCCTCCAGAATGAAGGTGCCGAGAATGATCGTCGTGATCTCGAGCGGCGGGCTACTCGCCGCCGAGCCGAGAAGCGTGCTGAAATCGGTTAACCACATGCGACCATCACATAGGCGAAACCGCCGCGTTTACCAATGTGGACCGCATCAGGCCCGGATTCCAGGCGTTGCGGCCCCGTGCGACCTCATGCCACAGCACGGCAATGACCACGCTCCTCCCGCCCGCGATCATCCATGCACTCGCCATCGTGATCTTCGTCCTGACCTATCTGGGCGTCGCCCTGGGCCGGCTGCCCGGCTTTCGGCTCGACCGTACCGGCATCGCCTTCGTCGGCGGCGCGCTCATGATCGGCTGCGGCGGTCTCAGCTTCAAACAGGCGATCGCTGCGGTCGATTTCAACACCATCGCCCTGCTGCTCGGCATGATGATCCTGGCCGCCAGCCTCCGCCGCGCCGGTTTCTTCGCGCTGGTCACGCGCACTGCCCTCAAACGCGCCAAACACCCGCTCGCCCTGCTCGCCGCCGTCGTCGCCGTCTCCGGCATCCTCTCGGCGGTGCTGGTCAACGACACGATCTGCGTCGTGCTCACCCCGCTGGTGCTCGAAATCGTGCTCGCCGCCGGCGTCGCCCCCATGCCCTACCTCATTGCCCTTGCCGCCGCGTCGAACATCGGTTCGGTCGCCACCATCACCGGCAATCCGCAGAACATCATCATCGGCAGCCTCTCCGGCATCAGCTACGCCCACTTCGCCGCCACCCTCGCGCCGATCGCCGCCCTCGGCCTGATCCTGGTGTTCGCCACCGTCGCCCTGCTGTGGCGCGGCCGCCTGCGCCCGGCCGAACCGGCCGCGCCGCAGGACCGGAAACCGGAAAAAACCGCAGCCATCCACCCTGGCCTGATGATCAAGGCCATCCTGATGCTCGCCGTCTTCGTCATCGCCTGCCTCGCCGGCGTGGCCCCCGCCGAAGCCGCGCTGATCGCCGCCGCCCTCATGCTGCTCACGCCCGGCCTGAAAGGCGCACCCCTGATCGCCGAGGTCGACTGGTCGCTCCTGCTGATGTTCGTCGGCCTGTTCATCGTGGTCGCCGGCATGCAGCGCGCGGTGATCACGCCCGCCATCGTGCACCACATCGCGGCCCTGCACCCGGGCCGCCCGGCCGTGCTGGTGCCGCTCACCGCGATCCTGTCGAACATCGTCAGCAACGTCCCCGCCGTGCTGGTCCTGAAACCCTTCATCGCGGCCCTGCCCAACCCGCACCGCGCCTGGCTGATGGTCGCCATGGCCGCAACCTTCGCCGGCAATCTCACCCTGCTCGGCTCGGTCGCCAACCTGATCGTCGCCGAACGCGCCAAATCCCGCGGCATCACCCTCGGCTTCACCGATTTCCTGCGCGCCGGCGTGCCGATCACCCTGATCAGCCTGATTCTCGGCACGCTCTGGATGGTCTTCATCGACTGACTATCCACAACGCCCGGCAACCCCGGTTATCCACCGAAATCGATTCAAAAACAATAATGATTTCAATAATTTACCAAAATCGATTTATCTCACGACTCAGGCGTTTTCCACACTCGTCCCCAGGCTTATCCACAGGCGCGCGCTCACGAAACGCCACGCCGATAAAACGCCTCATGCAGCGCCTCCAGCATCGCCGCCCGATCGAGCCCGGCCGGCAGTGCGGGAAACAGCTTGATCCGGATCGTGCCCGGCCGCTTGCGGATCGCATCGCGCGCCCAGTACCGCCCGGAATCCGTCGCAACCGGCACCACCGGCAACCCGGTCGCCCGCGCAATCGCCACGATCCCCGGCTGCAACGCCACCTCAGCCCCCGGCGC
>VFSW01012166.1_pt1 | contig 12039 bp, 8 predicted proteins | sample 5358111 | NCBI WGS metagenome assembly VFSW01 (sample SAMN11554181, study PRJNA540505) | mine drainage metagenome | isolation source: sediment from site ElyBrook_90M | place: USA: Ely Copper Mine, Vershire, VT | collected 2017 | reverse complement strand
GATGCCTTCGATGATTTTTGTTTGGCGCGCAGCCACTGGCGCAACCGTCCGCAGGTGTGTTGAACTGCTGAAAGCGGCGCACTTCGCTGCTCTCCGAAACGTTCTCTTCCTCGGTCAGTTGCTCGTCCAGCGCATCGGAGTCGTAGGTCTTGGCGCCCTTGCCACGCCTTGTCATCGATCATCAGGAAATGGAGTAGCTCCAGCGATATCAGACCTCTGGTGTCGATGGCTTACTTGCAAGAAACTAGCGTGGACCGGGAGGTCCACGCTACAGTCGGCCAGGAGGCCGGCCTTACATTTTCATGCGCAGCGGATCGGAAACGCCAGTGGGAGACTGGAAGGTATCACTCGGGCGGCCATCGGAACTGACAGAAAAGCAAAAGCAACAGTTGGGGGAGATTCTCGACAGTGGTATTCATGAGATGAGTTCGAGGCTTTCCGGAGTTACCACGCGGTGACGAACGTAGTTATAGGGGGGGACGGAATAGCCGCGCATGAGAGAGATTCCGAGCTGAATAAGGCGGGGACCATAGCTTTCAGCTTCATGTGAAATGGAGCCGATGATCGTGCCCTTTCCGCTGCGCATCTCTTCGAGAACTTCGGGAATACAGTCCTGGCCGACGATGGCGAAGTCTGTCTCGCGGCCCGCCCGCCTGACGGCATCCAGTACGCCAAGGGCGCTCGAGTCGGTGGCGGTGGCAACCAAAATATTCTCTCCCTTGGGATGTCCTTGCAGAAAACTTGCAATCGCCAGTTGGCTGGGCTGGCGCATACCCCGGCCTTCAAGCTGGACAAATCTTGCGGCTGAAAGCTCGCTGAGCCTTTCGCGTATCCCATCGAAGGCGCCGGTGAGCCGGCTCTGGACAAAGCTGCCCGCTTCCGCGAATCCAACTCCAACAACCCAGTCCACCTTGCCCTTCCACTTGCGCAGGGCATATTGGGCAAGCAGGACGCCGGCTTCGTAGCCTACCTCAAAGTTATCCACACCAAAATAGGTGGCGTTGGGGTGGGGCACATCGATGGCTACCATGGGAATCTCGGCCTTCTTGAAGATATGAGCCACCCGGGGAGCCATATGTTCCTCGACCTGGAACTCCAGCACCAGATCGACCCGCTTGGCGACGAACTCTTTGGCGGTCTGGATGGCCACGTCAGGGTCATAGCGGTTGTCGAGCATCAGCAGCTCCACTCCAGACGCTGCCGCGGCTGCTGTGACGCTTTGCGTTACAGCAATCGAAAAGGGCATCTCCGCGCTCTGCGATGCGAAACCGAATCGAAGCCTCTTTGGCCGTGATAGCAGGCGATAGAGACCGTCCTGCGTCTGCGCGACGTAGCCTCGGTGAACCAGGGTCTTGAGGATGCGATAGACGCTCGTTTTGGATATCTTTGTCTTCTGGAAAACCTCTTCAAGAGCGACAGGCGCATGATGCTGTTCTAGCATTTCCAAGACGTCGAGCGCCTTGGAAAGAATGGGAATCAGGTAAAGCCGTTTGATCTTGGCCATGAATGATCGCTCGTCTGACAGCAAAGTTTGAAACTGTCGAGCATTGATCAGAATATACTCTTTTGGGGCATTGGGGGACTGAATTGGCGATTGCAAAAGTAGCGATTGCGAGTTCCACAAGTTTTTTTTCGAGATAGCGCATTCACCTTTGACAAAATGAGGACCTCCGGCTTAAGGTTATCCCTGAATGGAATTGTTTCTATTGGGAAACATTGTTTAGGGAAAGCATTTACCTCCTCGGTGCTCAAATTTCCCTCAGCGGACGAACCGGGCAGCCACAATGCTTCTCCGTGAGCAATTTCCCAATAACGTCAATGCTTCTTTTTCGGACAAGCCGACAAGATGCGTCTTGGCGGAAGCGTTTTAAGGACGGGTAGAGAGATGAAACGAGCATTCTTGTACGGTGTCGCGTGGGGGCTGGCGCTAATCGTAGCTGCCTTGCCGTTGGCGGGACAGGTCGTTGCGGGTCCCGTGGAGTTGCGCGTCAATAACCTGGTCGCGCCGCTGGGCATCGATGCTCATGCACCGCGCTTCTCATGGGAATTGCTGGACCCGGCGCAGGGCGCGAAGCAGACAGCCTACGAAGTGATGGTGGCCACGCAAGCCGGGTTGCTACAGCAGGGGAAGCCCGATCTTTGGGATAGCGGCCGAATCGCTTCCAACCAGTCGATGAATATTTCCTATGTCGGCGGAGCGCTTTTGCCCAGTACTCGCTATTTTTGGCGCGTAAAGGTTTGGGATGCGGCGGGAAAAGAGTACCCGGAGAGCAAGATCAGCTGGTGGGAAACGGGGCTGTTGAAGCCGGAGGAATGGCGCGGCAAGTGGATCGGCTACGAGACGGCGGAAGAGGCCGCGGTACGCCATGCCCCGGCAGCATGGATCGCCAATCCGGAGGCAATGAAACTGGATGCGGAGAAGACAGCGGAGGAGCGCTTCGCCTATCGACAGGTCGTGACGCTGACCAAGCCGGTGCTGCATGCTGAGCTATACGCAACCGCGGAGGATACAGTGGCGGCGTGGGTGAATGGCGGGCAGGTGCTGACCGCCGATCCGTTTCCGGCCTGGAAGCAGATGCCATGGCAGAAGTTTGTACGTGCTGATGCGTCCCGCGAGCTGACCACTGGTGCAAACATCATCGCCATCGAGGCCGTGCATTACGTTGGCAATTCCAACGGCATGACCAGCGCCGATGCACCGCCCATGATTGCCACGCTGGTTGTGGAGTACACGGATGGGAGCATGGCAACCTTTGTGAGCGACGCGAATTGGAAAACCGCGATTCATGCCGCCTCCGGTTGGCGCCGGAAGGACTTTGACGATAGGGGCTGGAAGAATGCGGAACTCTGGAAGCAGGCGCCGGGGCCGTTCAGCTCACCGCTCGGGCACCCATGGATTCCTGACTCGGTGAAGGTTCTGCGACACACGTTCAATGTGAACTCGCCGGTGAAATCGGCCCGGCTCTACTCTACTGCGCTGGGTGCTTACGAATTATCTCTGAACGGCAAACGTGTAGGTGACGATGTGCTTGCGCCGGGATGGACCGACTATCGTGAGCACGTGAAGTATCAAACTTATGATGTGACCGGAATGCTGGCGGAGGGAAAGAATGCGATCGGCGCCCTGCTGGCTCCGGGCTGGTATGAGACGCCGTTGCAGTGGTTCCAACAGCCGAATAACTACGGCGACACTCCTCCCGCACTGCGCGCGCAGTTGCGCATCGAGTACACAAACGGCAGCGTGGAATGGGTGACGACGGATGCCAACTGGCAAGCAAAATCTTCGTACATATCGCACTCAGAGATTTATGACGGCGAGAGTCAAGACGCGCGTCTGGCGCAGCCAGGCTGGGATACGGCGGAATTCAATGCCAGTGGCTGGAAGCCCGTGCTGACCATCGATCCTCGTTCAGTGCGGATCGAGGCTGAAGATTATCAACCAATTCGCGTCGAGCGGATACTCGATGCCAAGTCGGTGAACACTCCCAGGCCGGGCGTCTATGTCTTCGACTTCGGGCAGAACTTTGGCGGAGTGGAACGATTGCGCGTGAAGGGAGCGGCGGGCACGGATGTGCGGCTACGTTTTGCTGAGATCCTCAATGACGACGGAACCATCTACAGCGACAATCTGCGCACCGCCAAGGCCACGGATCATTTCATCCTGAGCGGCAAGGGCACGGCGGAATTCACGCCGCAGTTCACCTACCACGGATTGGGTTACGTGGAAGTGACAGGATTGCCGACGGCTCCGGACAAGGACGCGGTGACGGGGATCGTCTTCCATACAGATGCGCCGTTTACGACGAAGCTTACTACCGGAAGTGCGATGATCAATCAATTGTGGAGCAACATTCTATGGGGACAGAGGTCGAACTTCATGAGTGTACCCACAGACTGCCCGCAACGCGATGAGCGGCTGGGCTGGGCCGCGGATGCGCAGGTTTTCTGGCGCGCGGCGAGTTACAACATGGATCTGGGCGCCTTTTCGCGGAAATTCGCAGCCGATTTGCGCGGCACTCAGATCGGCTCGCCATATTACGGAATTTACGCACCGGGCACATTGACGCCTTTCAGGGGTTCAGGTGCGGGCTGGAGCGATGCGGGGGTCATCATTCCCTGGACCTCGTGGCTGCAAACCGGCAACGTGAGCGTGATCGACCAGAATTGGGAGGCAATGGAGATGTATCTCAATGCCATCGAAACCGCCAATCCCGATGGACTCTGGAAGCACGATGCCGGAACGCCCTTTGGGGACTGGCTCTCACCCGAAGGACGCACGGACAACGTCCTGGTGGCTACGGCCTATTGGGCCTACGACGTGACAATGATGCGACAGATGGCCCACGCAAGCAATCGCTTTGCAGAAGAAGAAAAATTTTCCTTGCTGTTCGACAAGATTCGCACAGCCTTCCAAAAGCAGTTTGTGCATGAAGATGGATTTGTGGCCGGGGCGGACAACAGCCCTTCCCCCTTCGGTGAAATCAACAATCCGAATGCAAAAAGCACTGGGGGCGATACACAAACCGGGTATGTGCTGGCGCTGCACATGAATCTTGTACCGGAGAACCTGCGCGCGGCTGCTGCAAGCAGGCTGGTAGCGAAGATCGAAGCCAACCACGGTCTGCTGGGCACGGGATTTCTGGGCACGCCGTATCTGTTGGAAGAACTAACAAAAACAGATCACTCCGATCTGGCGTACAAACTGCTGCTCAACACCGCATTCCCATCGTGGGGTTACCTGGTAGGGCACGGCGCGACGACCATGTGGGAACGCTGGAATGGCGATCAGATGAAGAACGATCCCGCCATGAACTCCTATAACCACTACGCATACGGCGCCGTAGCCGACTGGATATACCGCTACGCGGCGGGTGTGGACGCCACGCCTCTCGATGCAGGCTTCCACACAGTAGTACTGCATCCGGTCTTCGATGACCGCCTGGGCAGCGTTTCCTTTGATTACGCATCTCCGTATGGCACAATCCACTCCAGTTGGACAGTGAAAGGCTCTACTGCCGAGTGGCACTTGATCCTGCCTGCCAATACCATTGGATGGCTCGGCGTGGATACGAATCAGGCCGCCAAGTACAAGCTTCAGGGCAAACCGCTTTCAGATCTCCGAGAGGCAAAAGCGGCGACCCGCAATCAAAAAAGCGGCTTTGAACTGGAGGCGGGCAGTTACACTTTCACCGTCGAAGTTTCAGGCCAAGACAAGCTTTTCGGAACCATCAAAAACGGGGAGAAGAGAACAGAGTGAACTCAAATCCGCTGTTGGGAGTTTCATTGAGCTGGCTGGGCGGTCTGGCCTCGGCCAGCTTTTACGTCCCGTTTCGAAAAGTGCGTGGCTGGTCCTGGGAGACCTACTGGCTGGCAGCCGGTATCGTCAGTTGGATCGTTGCGCCCTGGCTACTGGCCGGACTGCTGACCAACAATCTGCTGGGAGTTCTACAGGCAACGCCAGGGCCGATCATCCTTTGGACCTACGCCTTCGGTGTGTTGTGGGGAATCGGCGTATTGGCTTTCGGTATGGCTTTGCGCTACCTGGGCATGTCCTAGGGCATGGCTGTGGCGATGGGCAACTGTGCAGTCTTTGGCACACTGGTTCCTCCCATTTTTCACGGCACCATCGGCCAGATGCTCACGCAGCGCGCGGGCATTGTCACCTTGATTGGCGTGGCGGTCTGCGCACTGGGTATTGTCTTTGCCGGTGCTGCCGGTATCTCCAAGGAAAAGGAGCTTTCATCCGAAGAGAAGAAGGCTAGTGTCAGCGAATTCAATCTCAAGCTGGGGCTGGTCGTTGGTCTCTTTGCCGGTGTGATGAGCGCCTGCTTTGCCTTTGGACTAGATGCCGGCAATCCCATCAACGCACTTGCGATTGATTCCGGAAGCAACCCGCTATGGCAAGGGTTACCGGCATTGGTAGTCGTGCTGGCCGGCGGTTTTACCACCAACTTCGCATGGTGCGCCATTCTCAACTATCGCAACCGCAGCTACGGCGAGTATCTGAATACTGTAGCCGATGCTTCGCACGGAGCCACGCAAAAAAGGCCGTCGCTGCTCGTGAACTATGTATTCTCCGGCCTCGCCGGAACCATCTGGTATATGCAGTTCTTCTTTTACACCATGGGCGAATCACAGATGGGCCGCTACAAGTTCTCCAGTTGGTCGCTGCTCATGTCCAGCATCATCATCTTCAGTACGTTGTGGGGTATTGCGTTGAAGGAGTGGCGCGGCGTGAGCTTGCGGACAAGGGCCTTGGTGCTTTTGACGCTACTGACTCTAGTGGGATCCACAGTGATCGTCGGCTATGGAAACTACCTGGGAACGTAGTCAGTCTGAAAACCAATACTTTGGGCAAGAAGCGGGAAGAATCCGCACAGGATTGCAAGAGCGAAGGCAGCAGGATGAGCGTGAATGGCGGAATTCGAAAGCAGTATCCATGTTTTGCCGCAGTGGATCTGGGCGCCGGCAGCGGACGGGTGATTGCAGGGCAGGTTGTCGATGGGGTTTTGCTGCTGCATGAGGTGAACCGTTTTTCGACGGCTTTCTCGGAATATCCGGCAAGCGGTTATCTCTGCTGGCCGATCGATGCTATCGAGAAACAGATCCGTCAAGGCATTGAAGCGGTCGCCAAACTGGCGCCTGTTGCCAGCGTGGGCGTGGACAGTTGGGGCGTGGATTACGTGCTTTTAGATGCCCAGTTCCAACGGGTTGGTCAGGCGATCTGCTATCGCGACAACCGTACAGAGGGAATGATCGAGCGAGTGACGGCGCGCATACCCGCAGCCGAGATCTACAGGCGCACCGGAATTCAGTTTCAGCCATTCAATACGATCTATCAATTGGCTGCAATGGCGGCGCAAGAGCCTGAGTGGGTCAAGCAAACGCGCCATCTGCTGATGATTCCCGACTATCTGCACTACCGTCTCTCGGGCGTTCTGTCCAACGAGTACACCAACTCCACCACCACCCAGCTTTTGAACTTGAAAGGCGAGTGGGAGATGGAACTCTTTGCGGCTGCCGGCCTGACTAATGTATGGATGAAGCCGCCGGTAGAGGCGGGAACAGTTCTAGGCAATCTTCAGTTCGGAGATAACGGAGCCAAGGTCGTGGCGCCGGCCAGCCACGATACAGCTTCGGCGGTGGCCGGCACTCCTCTTGAGACAGATGGCGAGGCGTTGCTCAGTTCTGGAACCTGGTCGTTGATGGGCATGGAGAGCAAGGTTCCTTATGCTTCAGAGCTGGCCCGGAGTATGAATTTCACAAACGAGGGCGGGATTGGGCGGCGCTACCGCGTTCTGAAAAACATCATGGGATTGTGGATCGTGCAGCGATTGTGCCAGGAGTTTAAGATTCCTATCAATGGTGCGCTGCTGCGTGAAGCGGCTGCGGTTGCGCCGTGGCGGTCAATTGTGAATCCGGACGATGCGCGATTTCTGAATCCTGCTTCGATGAAGAAGGCGATGCAAGATTATTGCAAACAGACCGGGGAGCCCCTGCCTGAATCCGCCTGCGAATTTGCGCGCTGCACCTTCGATAGTCTGGCGCTCAGCTATCGTCGGGTCAAAGAAGAACTTGAATTGTTGCGCGGGCAAAGCCTGACCCGGATTCGCATTGTTGGCGGCGGTTCCAGAAATCAATTTTTGAATCAACTTTGCGCCAACGCCTGCCAACTTGTTGTGAGTGCCGGCCCGGCCGAGGCCTCGGCTCTAGGAAACATTTGCGCTCAGATGATCGCTATGCAAGAGATTGCCGACATCGACGAAGCGCGCGCCCTCGTGCGGCGTTCCGTCGATGTCCACGAATATCGGCCTCAGGAGCCAATCCCGGACCGGGGGTGGAGACGGTTCAATGATTATTCAAAAGCAGGCACACTGGAGGAAACGCAATGAAGCAAGCAGCAGAAAAGATTGAAGCGGCCTATGAACTGGCCAGGGAGCGTTTTGCTGAAATCGGAGTCGAAACAGAGATTGCAATTCGCAATCTGGATAAGATTCCGATTTCCATTCACTGCTGGCAGGGCGATGATGTTCGCGGATTCGAGAATCCCCAGGGCGATTTGACAGGGGGAATTCAAACCACTGGAAACTATCCCGGACGAGCCGGAAATGGTGATGAGTTGCGCGCCGATCTCGAAGTCGCGCTAGCGCAGATTCCCGGTATAAATCGGCTCAACCTTCACGCCATCTATTATGAATCGCCCACGACCGTTGATTGGGACAAGCTCGAGCCCAACCACTTCGCGCGCTGGGTTGAGTGGGCCAAAGCGCAAAATCTTGGCCTGGATTTCAACCCCACTTGCTTCTCCCATCCTTTGAGTGAAAGGGCTACGCTGAGCCATCCGGATGCGGCCGTGCGCAAGTTCTGGATAGATCATTGCCTTGCCAGCCGTCGCATCAGCGAGTACTTTGGCGTCGAGTTAAGCAACCCCGCGGTCATGAATATATGGATTCCGGACGGAGACAAGGATAACCCAGCGGATCGCACTGCCCCTCGCAAGAGACTTATGGCCGCGCTGGATGAAATTGTGTCTGCGCCCCTCGGCAAGAATCATCTGGTCTCCGTGGAAGGCAAGCTATTCGGCATCGGCACAGAAAGCTATACGGCAGGCTCCAACGATTTCTATCTTGGATACGCCGCCACGCGAAAAACTTTGCTCACTCTCGATGCAGGGCACTTTCATCCCACCGAAAGCGGCGCAGACAAGATATCCACGGCCCTGTGCTTTGTTGATGAATTGCTTCTCCATGTTTCGCGCCCGGCGCGCTGGGATTCAGATCACGTGGTTCTTCTGGACGATGCCACGATTGCCATTGCGCAGGAGATCGTGCGCTCCGGGCAGATCGAGAAGATCCACATAGGCCTGGACTATTTCGATGCCAGCATCAATCGTCTAGCGGCCTGGATCATCGGCGCGAGAAATATGCGCAAGGCCCTGCTGCTCGCCTTGCTGGAGCCGGCGGCAAAGCAACTTGAGGCGGAAAAAAACTACGATGGAGCAACCCGTATGGCGATCTTTGAAGAACAGAAATCGATGCCGTGGCCCGCGGTGTGGGAGTATTACTGCGCAAGCCGGAACGTTCCTGCCGGAATCGAATGGCTGGATAAGGTTCACAGCTACGAATCCAAAGTGTTGAGCAGGCGTAAGTGAGCGCGATCAACGCTCCGATAACATCACGATGATTTATCCCGGCGAAGGGAAAGGTTATCGGAAGATGAGCGACTGAAAGGAGTTTCGAAAATGAATCTGCTTCTGCGAATGCGGAACGTGCGTGGTTTCACCCAACGGCTGGTTGTAACCCTTGCCTGCGTTGGCGCAGCCACAGTTCTTCACGGCCAACAGACAGGAACTCTCACTATCCACTGGGACAAGACCGTGGTGGTTTCAAGGTCCACGCCCACGCTACAGGTCGTAGTGAACCCATCCCTGCGGCCCGGCGAGCCATTGAGCATAGCTGCTTACAAGGCCGCAAGTAACCTGGGCGCCGATTATGTGCGCTACGTGCCTTGGCTGCCGTATCCAAAGCTGGCAGTGGCCGAACTTGAGCCGCCTACTGCGCAGAAGACTTCATGGGACTTCAGCCTCATCGACCCCATGACCAAGGATTTCCTCGCCGCCACAGATGGCCATCCAACCGTCATGAACTTCAGCACCATCCCCGCATGGCTTTTCAAAACAGACAAACCGGTGAGTTATCCGGCCGACCCCGACCCAGTAACCTGGGACTATACGCAAGGAACCGAGTTACGCGATCCTACCGGCAAGGATCTGGGCGACTACTACGCCCGGCTGGTGAGTTGGTATGTAAAGGGCGGATTTACAGATGAGAACGGCGTGCTTCACAAGTCCGGTTATCACTATAAGCTGCCGGTATGGGAGGTTTTGAACGAAATCGATTTTGAGCACAAAATGACACCCGAGCAGTACACAGAACGCTATGACGCGATCGTCAGCGCCATTCACGTGGTTTCTCCGGAGACGAAGTTCGTAGGACTCGCATTGGCTATGCCGGGTGTCAATCCGAGATATTTCGAGTATTTTCTGGATCATAAAAACCATCGGCGGGGTGTTCCCCTGGACATGATTTCGTATCACTTTTATGCGTTGCCGGTTCCAGGGCAGACCATCGATAACTGGCAGTACACATTTTTCGACCAGGCCGCCGGCTTTATGAATACGGTGCGGTATATAGAGGCGATACGCCAGCGGCTTTCGCCGGAAACGAAAACGGACATCGACGAACTTGGAGTGATTCTACCAACTGACAACACCGACATGGACAAGGCGCCGCCTCCAACAGCCTACTGGAACCTGGCCGGTTCGGTCTACGCCTATCTTTATATCGAACTCTCGCGATTGCGGATCGATGTTATTGGCGAATCGCAGTTGATCGGCTATCCCACGCAGTTCCCCAGTGTAAGCATCATGGACTGGACTGACAACAAACCCAACGCGCGCTTCTGGGTGTTGAAGCTGCTGAAGGACTCGTTCCATCCCGGAGACTCGCTGATGGAGACAACTCTGGACAGCAAGTACGCGGTAGACATAGCCGCGCAAGCGTTTGTTACGCCGGCGGGCCACAAACTGCTGCTAGCCAACAAGAGGAATCGAGCTATCGAGGTGTCTCTACCGGCCGCATTCAACGCAAGCGCTCTGACTGTGGATGAAAAGACAGGTGACGGCCCGGCGCGAAGCGTAAAACCCCACGACGGCAAGATTATGCTGGAACCCTTCGCCGTCACTGTGGTGAACTGGTGAGCGCCGGTGCGGTTTCCGCCGCGGACCAACCGTTAAAACGCTACGCTTTCATTCTTCGCTTGCAGCCAGGTGCGGCCAAAGCCTATGAGGAGGCGCACCTTCACGTGTGGCCGGAGATGCTTGCCCTGCTTAAACGCGCAGGCATTCACGAGTACTCAATTTATCGCCGAGATGAACTCCTGATTCTCACGCTGAGAGCGGCGGACTTTGATGCTACATGGAGTCTGATCGAGAACGATCCGGTAAACTTGCGCTGGCAGCAGACAATGGCTCCCCTATTTGTGCCCAACGAGGCATTGCGCCGCGGCGAGCGTTTCCCCATGATGGATGAGGTTTTTTATCTGCCCTAGAGTCAGTCCAATATTTGTGCAAATGTGGGATCCTAGCAGAGTTTTGATAACTAGCCCACATCTGCATTCACAACCTCTTCCGCAAGGAACGGCGGTTGAACGAAAATCGAGCCGTGAAAGAGTTTTTGGACAGGTTCTTGGAATGGGCTGGGACGGCGAGGAGCAAAAATGAGTGCGGAACAATCCTTGCGCGTGGGTCTGTGTGGCATTGGACTTGACGCATACTGGAGTCAGTTTGCCGGACTAAAGGCACGGCTTGACGGCTATGTGGCCCAAGTGGCGAAGCGGCTTGAGCGGCCCGGTGTGGAAGTAGTTAACCTGGGTGTGGTGGACACGCCCAAACTGGCTCACGAGGCCGGCCGCCAGTGTCGCCGCCAGGAAATCGACCTGCTGTTTCTCTACGTCACCACCTATGCCCTCTCGAACACCGTGTTACCCCTCGTGCAGCGCGCAGGTGTGCCGGTGATCGTGCTAAATCTGCAACCCGACGCGGCCATTGACTATGCTGCCTTCAACCGGCTTGAAGACCGCACCGCGATGACCGGCCACTGGCTGGCCTACTGCTCAGCTTGCCCGGTGCCGGAGATCTCCAACGTACTCCAGCGTGCACGTGTTCCGTTTAATCAGGTAACCGGTTTTTTGGATGCCGCCGCACCCTGGCATGAAGTCGAGGAGTGGATCGCGGCCGCGCGTGTGCGCTCCCCGCTGGCTTCGGTGTGCCTCGGACTGATGGGCCACTACTACAGCGGGATGCTCGACATTATGACCGACGTGACACGGGTCTCCATCGTCTTCGGAACACGCGTCGAGATTGTGGAGGTAGATGAACTGAGCGCACTCGCGCGCGAGGTAACCGAGGCCAGCATCGCGCGGCGCGTTCAGGAATTTCATGCCAGCTTTGATGTGCAGAATGACTGTCCGCCCGAGGAG
>VFSW01012164.1_pt1 | contig 12039 bp, 9 predicted proteins | sample 5358111 | NCBI WGS metagenome assembly VFSW01 (sample SAMN11554181, study PRJNA540505) | mine drainage metagenome | isolation source: sediment from site ElyBrook_90M | place: USA: Ely Copper Mine, Vershire, VT | collected 2017 | reverse complement strand
CCCCCACCCTTTCTACCACGTATCTTTGCGCCGGCTGCTTTTTTTTTTTATACGCTCCCCCTCCCTCTGTGCTACGTAACCGTTCGCTCCCGCGCGGCCGCCGCCGACGCGCACGACGCCGCCCTTGGCGGTGTGCAGGGCGACTTCGCGTACCGAGCGCACCGAGGTGAAGGCGTTGTTGGCGATCGCCAGATACAGAAGATCGTTATCCTCGAGCCTGCCGACCGCGCTGATGGTGTTGGTCGCGGCGATCGCCTGTGAGACATCCGCGAGGGTGAGTCCGTAGGCCTCGAGCTTCAGCGGATTGACGGTGACCTCGACCTCCGGCGTCTGGCCACCGGTGACGCCGACCCGGCGGATCCCCTGGATGCCCTCGAGCAGCGGGCCGATCTGGTATTTGGCGAGGCGCCGCAGGTCGGCCGGTGACACCCGGTTCGAGATCAGCGCGTAGGAGACGAACGGCATGATCACGTTCGGACTCATCTGGATCGCATCGTAGGTCGTGCCGGGCGGCAGGCTCGGCAGCGTTTGCGCAAACGCGGTCGCGACGCGCAGCACCGCCTGGTTCATGTCCGAACCCCAGGGGAAGTCGACGAAGATCTCCGCCGAGCCGCGCGAGGTGGTCGAGACGACGTCGACCGCCCCGGGCACCGCACGCGCCGCTTCTTCAAGCGGCTGCGTCACGTCGATCAGCATCTGCTTCGCCGGCATGCTGCCGGCACCGACTTCGATGCGGATTCGCGGAAAGCTCGTCACCGGGAAGAGTCCGACGGGCAGGCCGACCGCCGCGAACAGCCCGGCCGCGGCCAGTGCGAACGCGACGCACAGAAAGGCGAGACGATTGCCCTCGAGAACCCGGACGAAGCTCATCGAGCGGCCCGCGCCGCCGTGGCGCCGTAGCGCACCTTCATGCCGTCCTGCAGTTGGTACGCACCGGCGAGCACGAGCGGAGCGGCAACATCGAGCGCGCCGGCGACGACGTCGTGCGCGCCGCCTGCGAGCGTAACCTTTACCGGCACCGTCTTCGCGAGGCCGCCTTCGATTTGAACCACGTAGGTCGCGCCGCTGCCATCGACCAGAACCGCCGAATGCGGGATGACGTAACCACGCACTTCGGCGGTCGTGATCCTCGCCTGCGCCGACTCGCCGGGCAGCAGCGCGCCGACCGGCAATTCGATGTCGATGGGCACGAGGCCGCTCAGCGGATCGACGGCCGCACCGCGCAGCGACACGCGCGTCTTGATGCGCGCCCCGCCGCCGCTCGGCGCGACCAGCGCCACATCGCCGCCCTTGATCGAGGCTGCCTCGGCGGGGATCACGCCGACCCTGAGAACGAGCCCGTTCGGCCGTGCGAGTTCGACGAGCGGCGAGCCTTCGTTGACGATCGCGTGGGCGCTGGCGCCGATCGTCAGGACGATCGCGGCGTCCGGTGCGCGCAGCACCGTGGGGCCCGCCGCCCCCTGCGCACGCAGTGCCGCAAGCGCGGCGCGGGCATCGCCCTCGGCTTTGCGGGCCGAGGCAAGCTGCGGCTCGGTCGCGAGCCGCGCGGCGCGCAGCTGTCGCGTGCGCACGAGCGCATCGCGCGCCACGTGTTCCGCCGAGACTGCGGCCGCGTAGGACGCCGCGGTGGCCGGTGTGGGGGTGAGTTTCACGAGTGGGGCGCCCTTCGCGACCCGCTCGCCGACTCGTACGTAGAGCTCGCTCACGTTCGCCGACAGCGGTGCCATCAGGCTAATCTGCGCGGCCGGCTCCGGCTGTGCGCGGCCGAAAGCCGTCAAGGTGTGGGGCAGGCTCCCGCTGCGAACCGTGGTGGTCTTGACGAGTACGCTGAGGCCGGCATCGGCGTTGGCGGCCACCGCGGCGCCCGGCAGAACGGCGCACAGGAGGGCGGCGCCGAGCAGAAAGGCGCACGCGGCGGGGGCAGACAGCATCGATCGGCTCATGACAGGCTCGCTTTGCTGCCGTCGAGGACGGCAGGCTCGATTGGTGCGCCCGTCAAGGTGGCGAGCGCGATGGAGTCGGACCACAGGTTCTGTAACAGATCGTAGCGGTTGCCGGCGGCACCCAGGTAGGCCCCGACCAGGGTCAAATAACTTGCGGCCGGATAGCTGCCGGCCCGGTACGCGCGCCGCGCCTCGGCCAGACTGCGCCGCAGCCGCGGCAAGCGTCGGTCGATCAGCGCGAGTTCGGCGTGCAGTGCGCGCATCTCGTGCCACAACTGCCAGACGTCTGTCGTCGCTTGATCGAGCCGCGCCTGATACGCCGCACGCAGCTGCGCGCGCGTCGCACGCTGGATCGCGATCGCCCCCTGGCCGCGGTCGAAGATCGGCAGGTCGAAGGAAACCGTGCCGCCGAGGGAATGCACATCGGAGAAATCGCGCTGACGGTCGAAACCGATCACGATGTTGGGGAACTGAGAGAGCACCGCGATCCGCACCCCGGCTTCCTGACCGCGATAGCCGGCACGCAGCGCGCGCAAGTCCGGGCGCCGCGCGGGCAGCGCGCGCACGGCGGCGAGCAGTGCGGTGCGGTTTGGTACCTTCGGCGCCCCAAGCGCCCGCAGCGGCACGCGCACACCGGGCCGCAGCCCGAGCAGTGCCCGTAGTGCGCTGCGCGACTGCGCCGCGCTGCGTGCAGCAGCGTCGGCCTGGGCGCGGACCGTGAGCATCAGCGCCTGGTCGGCATCCGCCTGGTCACGGGCGAGGTTGCCTTCGAGCAGCGCCCGGCGCGAGCGCGCGGCGGTCTTTGCGTACAATTTTGCCGCCGGTTCGAACAGCGCACGCCGCCGTTCGCCGAGCTGTTGCGCGACGTACAGCAAGCGCGCTTCGGCGACCGTCTGCCACTCGCGCCACAACAGTTCGGCTCGCGCCTGGCTGAGCTGCGCGCGCGCCGCCTCGTACTGACTGTGATGGGTGAGCAGCGCGCGCAGGTCGACCGACAGGCCGATGCCGTACGCGCGGTATTCCGGGTAGCGAGGATCGGCCGGTGCGTTCACCCGGTCGAGCGGCCGGTCAGAACTCAGGTTGATCCGCGGGTTTGGCAGGATGCCGGCGGCGAACGCCTGTGCGGCGGCGACCCCGAGCGTGGCGCGTGCCGTCTTCAAGTCCGGATTGTTGAGCACCGCGAGGGTCGCCACTTGATCCATGTCGAGCGGCGCAGGCGCAGGCGCCGACGCCGTGCGCGTCGCCCGACCCGGCAGCGCTGCGGCGAGGTTGTCGTGCTTCGGCAGCGGCAGCGGCTTGTAGATCGCGCAGCCGGCGAGCGCGAGCAGCGGCAGGGCGATGAGCGCCCGCCGGCGCTTCGCGCGCCGATGCATACGTCGATTTTCAGGGCTCGCGGACATGGCCCACGGTCCGACCGCGGTATCTGGCATCAGTTCAACCTCCCGGGAAGCATGAGCAGTGTGCTGCACCGGCCTTAACCGGAACTGAATGCCTAGGATACCGCATCACGGGCGGCCACCCGTCCGGGGGTTTGCGGTGCGATTTAAGGTTGCATTTAGGTTTCACGACGACACTGCGCCCGCCGGGACCATCGCAAATGCCCGATGGGTTCAGGTATCGTTCCGTCCATACGAGCGACATCGCTTGCCCCTCCGTGGCTTGAGGATCATGAAAATTCTCGTGGTCGAAGACCAGCGCCGGCTCGGCGTGTTGCTCAAGCAGGGCCTTTCCGAGGCTGGCTACGCGGTGAAAGCCGTGGCGAGCTGCGCGGGCGCGCGCGATGCGCTCTGCGAGACGAGCTATGACGCGATCGTGCTCGATCTCGGCCTGCCGGACGGCGATGGGCTCGATCTTCTGCAGCAGTGGCGCCGCAGCGGCTTCAATGAACCGGTGATCATCTTGAGCGCGCGGGACGCCGTCGAGGACCGCATCCGCGGCCTCGACGTCGGTGCCGACGACTATTTGCCGAAGCCCTTCAGCCTGCAGGAGCTGCTGGCGCGCCTGCGCTCCTTGCTGCGCCGCCAGTCGAGCGTCAAGGACACGGTGCTCGAACATCGCGGCATCCGCATGGATCTGGTGGGCCGCACGACGCACTACCAGGGCGCGGTGCTCGAGTTGACCAGCCGGGAGTTCGCGCTGCTGGAAATTTTCATGCAGAACCCTGGACGCATCCTCACCCGCTCGCTGATCTGCGAGAAGGTGTGGTCCTCGCCGTACGAGGTCGATGCCAATCTGCTCGACGTCTACATGAGCAAGCTGCGCGCAAAGTTCGACACCAAGGATGACAAGCCGATGTTCAAGACCGTGCGCGGCGTGGGCTACAAGCTGCAATGAAGTCGATCGGCGCGCGGCTTGCGCTCTGGTACGCCTCCGCGGCGACCGTGACGCTCGCGTGCCTGTTCGTCGCCGGCTACTACCTCCTCGAGGGTTACCTGATCCACGGACTGGATCTGCTGAACCAGTCCGAGTTCGCGCAAATCCGCGCGCATCTCGGGCCGGACTACCGTGATTTGAGCCCCGCAGTGATCAATCAGCGCATTCGCGAGACCACCAACTTCGCCTCGGTGCTGTTCTACATCGACATCCGCACCCGGGGTCACGGCACGATTTTTTATTCGAACAATCTGCACGGTCGATCGCTGCCGGACCTGCGCGGCAAGAGCCGCTACCTGATCCGTTTGCCGGATGTGGGCCTTCTGCGGGTCGGCGAATTTCCCCTGCCGCCCTACGAGGTGATCCTGGCGACTTCCGAAACCCAGGTCGACGGCGTCATGGAGGGCTATTCCGAGGTCTGCGTGGCGCTGCTCGTATTGATGCTCGGCATGAGCACCGCGATCGGCTTCGGCCTGTCGCGCGTCGCCTTGCGCCCCGTGCGGCTGATCCGCGAGACGGCGAGCCGCATCGGCTCGGACAATCTGAGCGAGCGCATCCCGGTGCCGGCCGTCCAGGACGAGATCGCCGATCTGGCGCAGCTGCTGAACGCCATGTTCGAGCGTCTGGAGGACTCGTTCCGCAACGTGCGCCGCTTCGCCGCCGACGCCTCGCACGAATTGAAGACCCCGTTGTCGCTCGCGCGTCTGCACGCCGAGAAGCTCCTCGCCAACGGCACCCTGAGCGCGGACAACGAGGAGGAGATCCTCACCCTTCTGGAGGATCTGTCGCGGCTCAACGGAACCATCGATGAACTCCTCTTCCTGTCGCGTGCCGAGGCGCGCAGCATCACGCTGCAGCTTGCGCCGCACGATCCGGCGACGGTGCTCGCCTCCTTCAACGCCGACGCCGAAGTGCTCGCCGAACACCGTGGTTTGGTGTTCAGCTTCACGCACGAGGGCACGGGACGCGCGATCTGCGAACCGCGCTGGCTGCGCCGGGTGCTGCTGAACCTCTTGAGCAACGCCGTCAACGCCTCCCCGCCCGGCGGCAGGATCGAGCTGCGCTCGGTGATCGACCGCGAATTCTGGCGCATGTCGATCGAGGATGAAGGGCCGGGCGTCCCGGAGACCGAGCGCGCGCACATCTTCGACCGCTTCGTGCGCCTGCGGTCGGCGAGCGGGCCGGATCACGAAGGCACCGGACTCGGTCTGGCGATCTGCCGCGGCATCATCGATCTGCACCGCGGCCGCATCCATGTCGAGAGCGGTCACGGCGGGCGCGGCCTGCGGGTGGTGTTCGAGATTCCGGCGGCCGATCCCAGTTACACTGGCGCGTGACTTTACCTGGAGGACGATGTCGATGATCAAGCATCAAGCACGTGGAATGTGGATGGGGGCGGTGGCCGCGCTGACGCTCGGCGTCGGTGCGCATGCGGCCGCGAGGGTCGCGACGATCCGGGTGCCGGGGCGGACGCTGGCGAGTTTCGACATCGGCTTCGTGAACGATCGGGGCATCTACGCGTTCTCCGATCGTTCCAACCGCAGTCTCGACCTGTTCGATGCGGCGAGCGCGACATTCATCGGCCGCGTCCCAGGCTTCAGCGGCTACGATCCGGCGAAGGGCTTCAGTTCCGCCGGACCCGATGGCGTGGTCGCCGTCGGGTCACGTGAGTTCTGGGCCGGCAATGGCGACAGCACGCTCAAGGTCGTGGACCTGCGCAGCAAGTCGATCGTCGCTTCCATCCCCACCGGCGGCAGGAAGCGTGTCGATGAGATGACCTACGATGCGCGCGATCATCTCGTGATCGCGGTCAACAACGCCGACAAACCGCCGTTCGTCTCGTTCGTCTCGACGCGCACCCGGCGCGTGATCGGCAAACTCGTCCTCACCCGGGCGACCGACGGCGCTGAGCAGCCCGCGTGGGATCCGGCGACCGGCCTGGTTTATTTGTCGATCCCGGTGCTCGACGAGGTCAAGGCCGATGGTGCGGTTGCCGTGATCGATCCGCGTACCCACCGCCTCGAGAAGTTCATGCCGGTGCATGCGTGCATGCCGGCCGGTCTTGCGGTGGGGCCGCACGGGCATCTGTTGGTCGGCTGCAGCGATGACGCGGTCGCGGCCGGATTCGCCCCGAAGTCGCTGATCCTGAACGCGCGCACCGGCGCCATCGTCGCGACCATCCGCCAGGTCGGCGGTTCCGACGAGGTGTGGTATGACCCGAAGGCGCATCGCTACTACCTGGCGGCCGGCGGCTTTCCGAGCGGCCCCGTGCTCGGCGTCGTCAATGCGAACACCGATCGCTGGATCGAGAACCTGCCGACCGGTTCGCACGCCCACTCGGTCGCGGCCGATCCGCGCACCGGCAGGGTGTTCGTGCCGATCCAGGCGGACCCGAAGGCCGGGGTCTGCCCGGCCGGTTGCGTGGCGGTCTTCGCGCCCTAGGGCGTTTGCGGTTCGAACCGCAACGACAGGCCGTTCATGCAGTAGCGCTCGCCGGTCGGATCGGGGCCGTCGGCAAAGACGTGGCCGAGGTGCCCGCCGCAGCGGGCGCAATGCACCTCGGTACGCGTCATGCCGAGGCTCCGGTCCACGGTCGTGCCGACCGCGCCCGGCAGCGGCGCGTAGAAGCTCGGCCAGCCGGTGCCGCTGTCGAACTTGGTCACCGACTCGAACAACGCCTGACCGCAGGCCGCGCAGTGATAGTGGCCGTTCCGATACTCGGCGTTCAACGGACTCGTGCCTGCGCGTTCGGTGTCGTGGCAGCGCATGACCCGGTAGGTGCCGGGCGCGAGGTGCTGCTGCCATTCCTCGTCGCTGCGCTCGAGCGGTGGTGTCTTGGTGTCGTTCATGATTTCACCCTGCCTCATGCATGCGCGGCATCAAGAGCTTGGCGATCAGGCCGGTCCAGCCGGTCTGGTGCGAGGCGCCGCAACCCCGGCCGATGTCGCCGTGGAAGTATTCGTGGAACGGGACGTAGTCACGGAACTGCGGGTCCGTATTCACGGACGGTTGATGCCGCATGACGGGGCGCACGCCGCCCTCGTCGGCGAGGAAGATCCGCGCGAGCCGGCGCGAGATCTCCGCGGCGACTTCGTCGAGGTTCAGCATCCGTCCCGAGCCGATCGGACACTCCACCTCGAAGTCATCGCCATAGTAATGATGGAATTTCTGCAGGCTCTCGACGATCAGGAAGTTGAGCGGGAACCAGATCGGGCCGCGCCAATTGGAGTTGCCGCCAAACTGGCGTGTGTTCGATTCCCCGGGTGCATAGGTGACGGTGAGGTCCGTGCCGCCGCACTGGAATACGTACGGGTGCTCGAGATGATATCGAGACAGCGCGCGCACGCCGTAATCGGACAGGAATTCGGTTTCATCGAGCATGCGCCGCAACAGGCACTTGATCCGATGGCCGCGCAGCAGCGATAGCAGCCGTCGATCGCCGTGGCCGGGTTCGTGCCAGCGCGACACCAGTGCGGCCAGATGCGGCCGCGCCTTCAGGAGCCATTCGAGGCGGCGTCGAAATCCCGGCAACTTCTCGAGGAAATCCGGTTCCAGGGTCTCGACCGCGAACAGCGGAATCAAGCCGACCATCGAGCGTACGCCGAGCCGCATCCGTTCGCCGTCCGGCAGGTGCAACACGTCGTAGTAGAACTCATCCACGGTGTCCCACAGGCCGTCGCCGGCGTTGTACTGGGTGCTCATCGCCTCGGCGATGTGCAGGAAGTGCTCGAAGAACTTGGTCGCGATGTCCTCGTAGACATGGTTGTGCTGCGCCAGTTCGAGCGCGATGCGCATCAGGTTGAGCGCGTACATCGCCATCCAGCTGGTGCCATCCGCCTGATTCAGGTAGCCGCCGGTCGGCAGCTTCTGGCTGCGGTCGAACACGCCGATGTTGTCGAGGCCGAGGAAGCCGCCCTGGAAGAGGTTGTTGCCGAACTCGTCCTTGCGGTTCACCCACCAGGTGAAGTTCAGCATGAGCTTGTGGAAGACGCGCTCGAGAAACTCGAGGTCGCCCGCGCCGCCGCGGCGCTTGCGGTCGATCTGGAACACGCGCCACGCCGCCCAGGCGTGCACCGGCGGATTGACGTCGCCGAACGCCCACTCGTAGGCCGGAATCTGCCCGTTCGGGTGCATGTACCACTCGCGGGTCAGCAGCACGAGCTGGTGCTTCGCGAACTGCGGATCGATCAAGGCGAACGGGATGCAGTGAAACGCCAGATCCCAGGACGCGTACCAGGGAAATTCCCACTTGTCGGGCATCGAGACGACGTCGGCGTTGTCGAGCGTTCCCCACTCGATGTTGCGGCCGCTGCGCCGGTCCGGCGGCGGCGGCACCTGGGTCGGGTCGCCCGCGAGCCAGCGGCGGATGTCGTAGTTGTAGAACTGCTTGCCCCAGATCAGGCCCGCGAACGCCTGGCGCTGGACGAGCCGCTCGTCGGGCGAGGCGATGTCGGCCTGGAGTTCCTCGTAGTAGGCGTCGGCCTCGGCGCGTCGCGTCGCGAAGATCGCGTCGAAATCGGCGAACGGTGCGGCGCACGGCGTGCGCGTGAGGCGCAGACGCATCTGCACCCGCCCGCCGCCGCCGACGATCTCGTGCCGCCAGGCGCCGGCTTTGGTGCCGGTGTGCGCCGCATTCACCGCGTCGATGCGCGCCCCGACGATGCGTTCGTGGAAGGCATCCTTGTAGTGGCCGGTGCCGCCGCAGCCCCACAGTCGCGGCGCATTCGATTCGTTCTCGGTGAACAGCCAGTCCGGCGCGCCGTCGCAATACCAGAAGCTCATGCCGATCTCGGCCGGCTCGATCGCGACGCCGCCCGCGCCGAGCGCCTGCATTCGAGGCCGCGGGGCATCGGCCGACCAGCTCCAGGTGTTGCGCAGGGTCAGTTGCGGGATCAGATGCAGCGCCGCCGGCTCGGTGCCGCGGTTCAAGGCCGTGATGAGCATCAGCAGATCGCCGGGCGCCTGTTGCGCGTACTCGACGAACACGTCGAAGTAACGGCCGTCGGCGAAGCAGCCGGTGTCGAGCAGTTCGTACTCCGGGTCGTCGATGCCGCGCCGCGCGTTCTCGGCGAGCAGCTGTTCGTAGGGGAAGGCGCACTGCGGGTACTTGTAGAGCATCTTCAAGTACGAATGGGTCGGCGTCGCGTCCAGATAGTAGTAGTGCTCCTTGACGTCCTCGCCGTGATTGCCCTGCGAGTTGGTCAGACCGAAGGCGCGTTCCTTGAGGATCGGGTCCCGTCCGTTCCACATGGCGAGCGACAGGCACAGCCGCTGGCCGGCGTCGGAGACGCCGGCGATGCCGTCCTCGCCCCAGCGATAGGCGCGGCTGCGCGCGTGATCGTGCGGGAAATAGTCCCACGCCGTGCCGTGCGCGCTGTAGTCCTCGCGCACCGTGCCCCATTGACGCTCGCTCAGGTACGGGCCCCAGTGCTGCCAGCCGCCGATACCGGGCAAGTTTGCGGTCAATCGGTCGCGTTCAGCACTCATCAGTCGATCCTCGGGTTTTCGCGGCGATCCGCTCCAATGTGATCCAGGTGCGCAAAATCTCCGCGACGCTCCAGGCCTGCGCGAAGCAGCCGCGCGCCGCGTGCGGCGCATCGCCGTCGGCGATCTCCGCCACGGTGCCGACGCAGGCTTGCGCACTGAAGCGCGCGATCGGCTCAAGGTAGGCTTGCGCCGCGCGGGCATCACCGTACGCCAGATAGTGCGCCCGGGCGAATGGTCCGAGCAGCCAGCTCCAGGCGGTGCCCTGATGGTACGCGGCATCGCGTCGCCAGGCGTCGCCCCCGTAGAGGCCGACATAGCCGGGTGCGCGCGGGCTCAGGGAGCGCAGCCCGTGGCTCGTCAGCAATTCGCGGGCGCAGGTCGCGACGATCGCACGCCGCTCGGCACCGCTCAGCACCGAGTACGGCAGGCTTGCGGCGAGCAGTTGATTCGGCCGGATGCTGGCGTCGACACCGTGGCCGCCGTCGACGTCGATCACATCGTACAGACAGCCGAGATCGGCGTTCCAGAACCGCCCGAAGCTCGCGCCGGCCGCATCGCGCAGCCGTCGGCACGCCTGCGCCGCGGCCGTCAGCGACTGGCGCGTCGCGAGCCGCAGCGTCACATCGAGCGCGTTGAGCCACAGCGCGTTGATCTCGACCGGTTTGCCGACACGCGGCGTGAAGGCGTGGTCATCGCGCTTCGCATCCATCCAGGTCAGCTGCGTGCCCGCTTCGCCCGCGCGCAGCAGTCCGTCGGCGGCGTCGACGCCGATGCCGTAGCGCGTGCCCTCGACGTGCGCCTTGAGGATTTGCAGCAGCACCGGCAGCAGCTCGCGCTCCAGGTCCGCATCGGCGTGCGCCGCGAGGTGTTCATCGAGCGCGTGGAACATCCACAGGGTCGCATCGGCCGTGTTGTAGGCCGGCGCCGCATTGCCCGCCGGCAGGCAGTTCGGCAGCATGCCGCGGTCGACATGCCGTGCGTAGGTGCGCAACACCTCGGCGGCGACCTCGTGGCGGCCGAGCGTCGTTGCGAGCCCGGGAAGCGAGATCATCGTGTCGCGGCCCCATTCGCCGAACCAGGGGTAGCCGGCGATCACCCCCGTACCCTCGGCGCCGTTTACGCCGCGGCGCACGATGAACTGGCCCGAGGCGCGCGCCAGCTGGCGGATCCAGGGCGGTGCATCCGCCGGCAACGCTGCGCACAGCCGCGCCCCGTCGCGCTCGACCGCGTGCTCGACCACCGCGCCCTCGGCGCTCACCGCCGGCTCCGCGGTCGCGGTCAGGAAGAGGCGTTCACCGGCGCCGAGTTCGGCGTGGAACACCCCGGGCATCCACAGGTCCTCGATCGCGGCCAGGCCGCGCGCGGCCTCTTCGCGGTGCAGGAAATTCCAGTAACAGGCGCCACCGCCCTCGAATCGGCCCCGATCGATCAGGAGCCGGTACGGACGCGCGGCCTCGAAGGCGAGCACGCGGCACTCGCGTTGCGCGGTCTCGATCCGGTACGAGGGCGCGCCGCGCGAATCGCCGTGATGTCTGCGATAACACACATAGGGCTTGATCGCGAGGCTGGCCCGCGCCGCGCCGCGCAGCAGCGTGAAGCCGACATAGCTGGTCGCCGCGAACGGCGCCATGAAGATGCGCATCTCGAGGAGTGCGTCGGCGAACGCGTAGTGCCAGGTCGGTATGCCGTCGCGGACCGAGAACGACTCGATGTGCACGAAGCCCTGGGGCGCGATCGTGCCGTCGGAAAATTCGTTCGCGCCGAGTTCGTAGCCGGTGCCGTCGTACTCGATGCTCGCATCGAACTTCGCGACCATGAGCGTGCGCTCGGCCGGGGGGGTGAGGCTCGCGATCAGAAGACCGTGATAGCGCCGGGTGTTGGCGAGAGCGACCGTGCCGCAGGCATATCCGCCCATCCCGTTCGTGACGAGCCATTCGCGGCTGCTGGCGTCGCGCCAGTTGCCGCATTGCGCGCGGCCGATAATCAGAGCCGCGGCCTGAGATGAGCGAGGAGGAGGGGTCGTGTCATGTGCAGATCTTACGCGAAATCCCAGCGGTACAGGACGACCGCTGCGAGCGTCAGCGCACTCATGACGCCGGCCATCGAGCGGGCGCTGCCGTCGTAGAGCGCGCTCACCGCGGCGGCGGCGGGGGCGGCGGAGGCGGATTTGATAGTGGCGGAGGTTTGCGACGCCGGGCCGGCGGCCCCCCCCCAAGGGGGGCGCGCCCGGCCCAAA
>VFSW01012163.1_pt1 | contig 12039 bp, 13 predicted proteins | sample 5358111 | NCBI WGS metagenome assembly VFSW01 (sample SAMN11554181, study PRJNA540505) | mine drainage metagenome | isolation source: sediment from site ElyBrook_90M | place: USA: Ely Copper Mine, Vershire, VT | collected 2017 | reverse complement strand
TGCCGGGTGGTGTGGCAGGGGCGCGGTCTACGTTGACCGTCCCCTATGCCGATTTAAGGACCGGCAGGAGACGCCTGCCTGTACGATAATGGTTCCTTTTTGGTGTGAACCCTAAAGCCATGCGCCAACCGCTACGTAGGCTGTTTATTGTCATGATACTGGGTATCCTGCCCGTCATGGTCTGGGCGAGTCCGGCAACTGACCAGGACGAAGCGGTTCCGGAAGCCTGGTTGCATGCCGATTTTCTGTTGCTTGGTGAAGTTCATGACAATGTGGCGGGACATGCGCTGCGCTTCTACTGGTTGCAACAACTGGTTCAGCAGCGGCGGGTAGCGCTTGCCCTTGAGCAGTTTGACCTGGGTTCACAAACGTTACTGGATGAAGCCATTCAGCACTGGAAATCCTCCCGTACGCCCGTAAACGCCGTGACATCAAAGGCCATTGCAGAAGCGGCAGGATTTAATTTCAAGGGGTGGAAATGGCCCCTTTACGAGCCCGTGCTGAACCTCGCATTACAAAGTGATTTGCCTGTAGTGGCGGCCAATTTGTCTCGAGCCCAATTAGGGGCCGTGATGCGCGGGGCCCGTCCGGCACCCCCTGAACCCGTTCACTGGAGCGCGGTACAACGCGAGTCCCTGTTGCAGGAAATTAGGGAAGGGCACTGCAATCTGATGCCGGAAGACCAGCTACCCGCTATGGTGATGGCGCAACGTGCGCGGGATTTCGAGATGGCACAAGCCATGATTGCCATCCATCAACGGTCAGGACTTCCAGTGGTGCTGCTGGCAGGCAATGGGCACCTTCGTAACGATTTGGCCGTACCTGTTTGGTTGCGGCAAGGGGCACCCCAAGCTCGCGTCATCAGTGTGGCTATTCTGGAAAAAGGCGGTCCACAGTCCTTTAATCCCGAATCCGTGTACAACAATGTCTATTGGGTTCAACCGGAAAGCCGTCCAGACCCCTGTGAGGCCCTTCGACAACGGCTTGAAAAGAAACCCGATTAAGACCCCACCGGATTCCTCAAAACTTATCTGCGGCCACCGCGTCCGAATTCTTCCAGGTGCATCTGATTTGACACTGAGATTACTCCTGGTACGCGTGCAGCGACCTGAGCTGCCTCAAACATATCATTAGCCTCAAAAACAAACCCGGATAGCGTAACAACGCCCCGATATACATCGACTTCAATATGTCGAGCGTAGATGTTTTGGTCGTTGGCGAGTTGTTGCGTCACTTCAAGCCCAATTGCCTTGTCAGCTTTTATCTCCGAGGAAGTTCGGGGTGGTTTGGTTGCGCACGAGGCGATGAATGCAACAAATGCAAACAACAGGAAAATCCTGGTAACACTTTTTAATAAAATCATAGCAGTCCCATTTATCGTTATTCATTCTCAAGGATTATTCTGCACGATCTTTTGCATTTTGTGTGAACCCCCCAAACTTAATCAGGAGTTCCGAATCCTTGGTGGAAGCGAATTTTCCAGGGCCGCTTGAAGGGAGGTCACCAGTTGCGCGGAAGCTGCTGGAGGACGGACGCCTTTACCCAGCGTATGGATCATGTGCCGAATTTCGCCGGTAGCTGCCCAAAGGGCGTTCATGGTTTCGGCATCCAGGCTAAGCTTTGAGTGACGCAACGGGTCAAACAGGTTTTCAGCCAGTTGGCAAAGCGAAACCAGCTCATTGACGTTCAGAAATCCCGCAGCTCCTTTTATGGAATGAAATCCGCGAAAGATTTCGCTGCGCAGGTTACTGTCGTCGGGGGATTGTTCCAGGCTGGAAAGTTTGACGTCAATGGTGGCAAGTAATTCGTTGGATTCCTGAATAAAATCCTGCATCACTTCTTCCATGCCTGCAAAGTCATTTATTTCGGACACGACATCAAAGGGCGCTTAAGGAAGGCAACTGTTTGGCAAGCTTGCGTGTGGTTTTGCCAGCGCGTGAGGGAGGGCGACAGACACCGCATACATAGTTTTCGTAATAGGCGTTGGCAAGCCCCACAAAGCGGCCAGCGCAGGAATTACAATGCGTCAACTGCAACAGGCCTGCCTCAAGGAATCGAATCAGGAACCAGGCCCGGGTAAAGCTCAGGATGGGTACGTCAGCGCTGATACCGATTTGTTCGAGATACAGACGATAGCTTTTGATGAGCAGCTCAAGGCGGGAAAGCGCGGCGTTTTTGTCAAGGAACTGATAAATGCCAATGAATAATGAAGAATGGATGTTGGGCTGCCAGCTGATGAACCAGTCCGTTGAATACGGCAACAAGCCTCGGGAAGGGGAATGTCCGGTGACTTCCTTGTACAGCTTGAGCAGGCGTTCGCGACTGAGTGAGGTTTCTTCTTGAAGCAGCTGCAAACGTGCCCCCAGCTCGATCATTTCGACCGCAAACTGGATTTGCTGGGCTTCTGCAATAACGCTTTTGTTGCGCATCAATTTCCCCCGAAGGCCTGTGCTCAAGCGTTCATTTGTTCTACAGGCTGACCGGAAACCAGGATAGCGGCATGGGGTTGGGACATCAAGCGTTCCTTGCTGTAATCCCTGATCATATTGAACAGCAGGCTTTGATCAAAACGGAAACGGCATACCAGCATGTTGGATGCAGCCATCTTGATCAGGTGGGCAGGGGTCAGGCTGGCGATCAGGTCGGCAACTTCCGAGCTGACTCCCAGCCTGAAAAGCGCTGCAGCCCGATCCTGCCTGATCATATTTTGAGCGAGCAGCAAGTACGAAAGATTGGCTTCCTTGATTTCCTCATGCATCTGCGCAGCATTCATGACCGACTCCCTTAAGCGAAACGAGAAATGTAACCCTTTGGGGACATTGTGCAGAGTGCAAAGTGGGAACAGAATCAGATTTTTCACTATTCTGTTGTAGAAAGTTCCCTTACATTTTTAAAGATTCAAATGATTTTTCGACCTGAATAAAGCTGAAAATCAGATAATTCCTTATTATTTTCATAGGGTTGCATGCTTGCCGCAGCGGACTGCACCCTACTTGCCGTTTGGTTGGATACAAATCCGGGTAGCGTGACACCAACTTAATATACACAGGCAGCCACAGCCGACGAGAGTGTTAACGATGTCTCCGGAATAAACTGTAAACCATGTCTCCGGAATAGACCCTGATTGCAGTGGTGCTGATGAGAGGAGTCGAACCTCCGACCTACTGATTACGAATCAGTTGCTCTACCAACTGAGCTACATCAGCCCTTGGGACCGCAAATTATACCGGAACGGGTGTGTTGCGTCAGGACCCGAACATGACGTCCCTTGATGAAGAGCGCAGGTGCTGGCCACCGTCCACGTACAGGGTGGTTCCGGTAACGGCGTGTGCCGAGGCCAGATAGACGGCAGCCTGTGCGATATCCTCAGGGAACGAAGCGTGCCCGAGCGGGGTGTTGTGGTGTACCAGGGCAAAATCCGCGTCAGACTGGGAGCCTGAGGGCAGCGTAATTCCTGGAGCGAGGCCAACCACACGCAATATCGGCGCATAACATTGTGCCAGTAACCGGGTTGCAGTTTCCAAAGCGGCTTTTGAAAGGGTATAGGACAAGAAATCCGGGTTGAGATTGATGAGTTTCTGGTCCAACAGATTGATGATGACTCCAGAAGCTAACTCGGGTGTTGGTTTGCTCAGGCCTTGCTGACGATGCGCTTCATAGAGCTCGCGTGACAGCACCAGAGGTGCGTTCAGATTGATGGCCATATGCCGCTCCAGCATCTCGGGGCGAATGCTTTGTCCATCGTCGAATTCAAAAAGGGAGGCATTGTTGATCAGGCAATGGGGCAACCCCATGCTCTTTATACAGGCTGGAATCAGGGCGCTTGTTTCGGTGGGAGAAGTCAGATCGGCCTGAAGGGCATGCGCAGACCGCCCCATTTCCCTGATCTGACTTACTGTGGCCTGTGCCTCCTGTTGTGATCGATGATAATGCACGACAATATCCCAACCCGCCTCGGCCAGCGCCAAAGCCATGCTTTTTCCAAGTCGTTTGGCAGATCCGGTGATGAGGGCAATCCGGGAAGAGGGCGGGTTGCGATTCATTTCAACAGACTATTGAGGGTTTCTGGCTGAATGCCAAAAACGGAGTCAAGTGCAGACAAAGCCCCTGGTGGCAGAACATTGTCATGGCGCATCGATGCAAGATTGTCCCGTGACATCAGCATGGGTTCGGGCAAAACTTCAAACATCATGGCCTGCAGCATTCCTAGCCAGGCAGGAAGGGAGATGATGGGACGCGGATGTCCGGTACGCCGAGCTGCAAATTGCACCAATTCGGCCAGGGTCAGGATTTGGGGGCCGGCCAGGTCGTAGCTTTGACAGAGGGTTTGCGGCATGGCAATGGAGCGTACCAAAGCCTCAGCCACATTCTCCACGCTGACGGGCTGAAATCGGGCCGAGGCACAAGCCAGAGGCAGGACAGGAAAGCGCCGCGCAAGTTTTGAAAACAGGTTGATGAAATTGTCGTGGGTTCCAAAAATGACCGAAGGACGAAAAATGGTCCAGTCCAGATTGCTTGAGCGGACGCGGTATTCTCCTTCTCCCTTGCTGCGCTGGTACATGGAAGCGCCGTCGCGGTTTGCGCCCAAAGCGCTCATGTGCAGAATACGGCGCACTCCAGAAGCCTTCATGCTGTCCAGGATCATTTGTACCAAATCCACATGTGCTGCCTTGAACTGTAACCCATAAGGCATTGCAGGTTTATCATGGAGCAGCCCCACCAGGTTGATAACCGTTCCTGCAGGTCCAATCTGGCGGCAGAGCGAATCCAGAAATTGCGGTTCATGTACGGAGCCCTCCACCCATTGGATTTGCGGCGTCTGTAGATTCTGGTTAGGGTGGCCAGGCTTGCGTGTGGGAATGATGACAGAATATCCACGTTCCACCAGTCGTGTCGTGACAGAACGGCCAACAAACCCACTACCACCAATAAGGAGGACGGGAGGGTACGACATGAATCTTGAATTGTTTTTTTATTGGTGGCGGATGCGTACGACGATATCCACCCCTTCCTGAATCATTCCAGGAGGGAGCACGGGCAACCCCTCCACGCGCAATTCTTTGGATTCAATATCCATCAACAGGCCGGAATCTACGTCGAAGAAATGATGGTGCGGAATCGTGTATGTGTCGTAGAACACGCGCTCAGGGTCCACGATCACTTCCCGAACCAACCCCTTTTTTTCCAGCAGATTAAGCGTGTTATAGATTGTGGCCTTGGAAACTTCAGCATGTTCCTGATTGACCAGAGCCAACAGCTGGTCCGCGGAAAGGTGCTGGCGTTGCGAAAAGAGGGCCTTGGCAATGACCAGTCGCTGATGGGTTGGAATGATGTCGTGCTGCCGTAGTAACTCGGCAACGTGAGAACGGTCCGGGGTCAGGGTTTCCATGGTATAAGGCAAAATTTCCTTTGGTTTGGTCTTAATATTACCCCAATATAGCCCGGATTGACGCTAAATTTCAATTACCCCAATGCCTTGGGCAAGGGGAAAACGACACTTTCCGGTGTTCCCTTCAGTTCATGAACTTCTCCCGCACCCAACGCCTGAAGGCGTTCGACCACTTCGTTCACAAGCACTTCCGGGGCCGAGGCCCCTGCTGTGACACCAATCCGGGTTTTTCCGACCAACCATTCCCGCTGGAGATCAGTGGCCCGGTCCACCATATAGGCGTCAATGCCCCGGTTGGCCGCTACTTCGCGTAACCGATTGGAGTTGGAACTGGTGGGAGAGCCCACCACAATGACCAGATCAGCCTCGGCCGATAAGGCTTTAACGGCATCCTGACGATTTTGAGTGGCATAACAGATATCGTCTTTACGCGGCCCTTGAATGGCGGGAAACCGCAAGCGCAATGCTTGTATCACCCGCTGTGCATCGTCCACCGACAGGGTGGTCTGGGTAACATAGGACAACTGGTCCGGATGCTCGATAGAGAGGCCAGCCACGTCCTCAGGGGTTTCCACGAGGTAAATACGGTCACGCACTTGTCCCAGTGTTCCCTCCACCTCAGGGTGGCCCCGGTGTCCAATCATGACAATTTCGCGTCCGGCTGCGTGTAGACGCGTCACCTCGGTATGTACTTTGGTTACAAGGGGGCAGGTTGCATCAAACACATGCAATCCGCGCGCATCAGCCTCTGCCCGGACTGCCAAAGAAACGCCATGCGCACTGAAAATGACGGTAGCTCCGGTGGGGGCTTCACTCAACTGGTCAATGAAAACAGCCCCTTTGCTTTTGAGGTTATCGACAACAAAGCGGTTGTGGACCACTTCATGGCGCACGAAAATGGGAGCACCAAAGCGCTCAAGGGCGCGCTCAACGATTTCGATGGCGCGATCCACTCCGGCACAAAACCCCCGGGGATTGGCCAGGAGTACAGGGATGGGTGGTCGGGGCTCAGACATTACAATGGTCCCCTACAAAGCGCCCGGCCAACCGAAACGTTCTTCCTTCCAAGGGTCACCCTCATTGTGGTAGCCACGTACCTCCCAAAAACCCGGACGGTCCCGTTCGTGCAGTTCAATGGCTTTAAGCCATTTGGCACCTTTCCAGGCATAGCGTTTTGGCACGATGATGCGTACCGGACCCCCATGCTCGCGTGGGATCGGTTGATCTGACCAGCTGTGCGCAATAATGACGTCGTCATCCAGAAGTGCCATCAAGGGTAAATTGGTTGTGTAGTCATCATAGCCATGTAGCGTGACAAACCGGGCCGTCTCCAGTGGGCTCGCCAAAACCAGCAAGTCACGTGCGAGGACGCCACGCCATACCATATCCAATTGCGACCAGCGGGTTACGCAATGGAAATCGGACACTGACGTGGTTTGGGGTAACGCCTGAAAGGCGGCCCAATCCAGATCCTGTTCAAATTGCACCAGTCCGAATACCCGGAGACGCCAACGATCCAGTGGAATTTGTGGCTGTATGCCGAGGTCAAGAATCGGAAAATTTCGGACTTCGGTTTGACCCTGTGGAATACGCACATTGGCATTGACGCGTCCGGGCTTCATTTCCCTTCGGGTCACGGCAATTTTTGCCTGGATAAGTTTGTTCCAATCAGTCATTTGCTTGTCTTGAGGCTATCCCACAGCAGGATAATGACGCCGATGGTGATGGCCGAATCTGCCAGATTAAATGCGGGCCAGTAGTAACTGCCCACATGCCATTGAATGAAATCGGTCACCGTTCCAACCAGCACACGGTCAATCAGATTGCCAAGCGCACCTCCCATGATCAGGCTGAGCCCCAGGCAAAAGCGCCGGTTTTCAGCATGGCGATAGACCAGAATACTCATGAACAAGAGGGCTGCCAAGGCAATGAAGCTGAAAAAATAACGTTGCCACCCATTGGCGTTGGAAAGAAAACTGAAGGCGGCGCCCTGATTATAGGCCAGCACCAGATCAAAATACGGGTTGATACGACGAATGGGGTCTGACCCCATCCAGTCCATGATCCAACGTTTGCTGATCTGGTCGGCAAAAGCAACTACCAGGGCCAACCCTGCCCATTGGCTGAAGTTACGCATAGTGCCGCGTTTCGCCCGATCCACAGAGGTTGGCAATGCAACGACCACAAAGCCCAGGATACTGGGGCTGCTGGTTGACGTCACTGCGATAGTGCCAGCAGCGTTCGCATTTGGCGTGTTTTGTAGCTTCCACATAAAGACCGATCACGTCAGGGTTTGAATTGCCTGGAAGTGCCAGGGTCAGCGCCTGGGCTTCGGGAGGAAGCGCCACTTCGCTGCTGTCAAGGGCGATGGCTTTGGAAGTGATGAATACAAAACGCAGATCATCTCCAAACTGGCGAAGCCAGGCCAGAGTGCTGCCCGTGGCATACAGGGTGGCTTCACCAGCCAGGGATGATCCCACATCTCCTGCCATGCGCAATTCCTCCAGCCGTTTTTGGACATGGCTGCGCAACATTCTAAGCGCACTCCACGAAGCCACAAGTTCTGTTTCACCAGAAATTTCCGGTAGGACATGCCAGGTCTGGAAGAAAAGTGTTTCTGCACTATCCGGGGTGGTGCCTTGCAATGTGGCCCAGACCTCTTCGCCGGTAAACGTAAGAATGGGGGCCATCAGCCGCACGAAGCTTTGGGTGATATGCCATAAGGCATTCTGTGCAGCGCGTCGTGCTGTTGACTGTGCAGCGGTGGTATACAGACGATCTTTGAGGATGTCGAGATAGAACCCTCCGAGGTCTTCCGAACAAAAGGTTTGAAGGCGCTGGGCCACCAGATGAAATTCGTAACGCTCGTAGTCTTCCAGGGCCTGTTGCTGAAACTGGTGTGTCAGTGCAACGGCATAACGGTCGATGTCGAGCCATAGTTCGGGGGGCAAGGCATCCCGGACAGGATCGAAATCGGACAGATTGGCCAGCAGGAAGCGTAGCGTATTGCGAATTCGTCGGTACGCCTCCACCACGCGCTTGAGAATTTCGTCGGACAGATTAAGTTCGCTGGAGTAGTCCGTGCAGGCAACCCAGAGCCGCAGGTTGTCAGCGCCCAGGGTATCCATGACCTTTTGGGGCAGCACAACATTGCCCAGGGATTTACTCATTTTGCGGTCCTGTCCGTCTACTACAAAACCGTGGGTGAGCAGGGCGCGGTAAGGAGCATGACCGTTCAGGGCGCAGCTGGTAAGCAGGGAAGACTGAAACCAGCCGCGGTGCTGATCCGAGCCCTCCAGATAGAGGTCTGCGGGAAATTCCAGTTCAGGGCGACGGCGCAATACCGAAGCATGGGTAGTACCCGAGTCAAACCATACATCCAGTGTATCCGTCAGCTTCCGATAGTCTTCCGCTTCCTGGCCCAGCAGTTCGGTGGGGTCAAGCGCAAACCAGGCTTCAATCCCCGCTTTTTCGATTTTTTGTGCTACCAGTTCAATCAGGGCCTCGGTACGTGGGTGCAATTGGCCCGTCTTGCGGTGGATGAAAAAGGGAATGGGAACACCCCACGCCCGTTGACGCGATACGCACCAGTCCGGCCTGCTTTCGATCATGGACGAGAGGCGCGCACGCCCCCAGGCGGGATAGAAACGCGTATCAGCTACGGCCTGACGAGCGCTGTCGCGCAGCGAGGAGCCCTGTTTGGAAGGCTGGTCCATGACAATGAACCATTGTGGCGTGGCCCTGAAAATGATGGGGGATTTGTGGCGCCAGCAGTGCGGATAGCTGTGGGTCCATGACGCGGCGCTCAACAGCAGATGACTGGATTTCAGGGCGTCAATCAGCACGGAGTTTGCCTTCCACACATCCAGTCCGCCAACCAGGGGCACTGAAGCCATGAAAATTCCGTCATCGCCGACCGGATTGTCTACCGTAAGGTGGTAGCGCAGCCCCACGGCGTAATCCTCCGCGCCATGGGCAGGTGCTGTGTGAACCAGGCCCGTTCCGGTTTCCACCGTGACGTGTTCTCCGCAAATGATCGGGGAGGGGCGTTCATAAAGAGGGTGCTGCAGTTGCAGATGCTCCAGTGCGCGCCCGGAAACGGTCCCCAATACACTGAGAGCTTGCAGGCCGTAGCGTGCCAGGCTGGCGTCCATCAGGTCTTTCAGCAAAATCAGCGCGCCGCGTTCGGTATCAACCAGAACGTAGTCAAGATCGGGGTGGACGCTGACCGCCCGGTTGCCAGGCAGGGTCCAGGGGGTGGTTGTCCAGATGACAGCATAGGCGGGACGCTTGCCAAGGGAAGTACCAAAAATTTTTTCCAGCCCAGAAAGGTCGGCAACCGGAAAAGCAACATCAATGGCGGTGGATTTCCGGTCTTCATACTCCACTTCGGCTTCGGCCAATGCCGATTTGCAATCGAGGCACCAGTTGACGGGTTTTTGGCCCTGCACCAGAAATCCGCGTTTCCAGATTCCCCCGAGAGCCCGCACGATGTCCGCCTCAGTCTCAAAGTTCATGGTGAGATAAGGATTTTCCCAATCTCCCAGAATTCCCAACCGGATGAAGTCTGCTTTTTGGCGCTCCACCTGGGTTGCCGCATAAGATCTGCACAGCTCGCGAAACCGGGCCGGGGCAATCGCTTTGCCGTGGGTTTTTTCGACCTGGTGCTCGATGGGCAAGCCATGGCAATCCCAGCCCGGGACATAGGGTGCATCAAACCCTGCAAGGGTTTTGCTTTTGACGATGATGTCTTTGAGGATCTTGTTGACAGCGTGCCCGATATGGATATCTCCGTTGGCATAAGGGGGGCCGTCATGCAGGGTGAACCGGGGGCGGCCGGCGCAATGAGCGCGTAACTTCCGGTAACGCTGTTGTTTTTGCCAGGCCGCAAGCCATACGGGTTCCCGTTTGGCGAGATCAGCTCTCATCGGGAAAGGGGTGTCAGGCAGATTGAGGGTTTTTTTGAAATCGGTCATGTCAAAGGGTCGGTTGCCTGCGCAAAATAGTTTCGGGCTGTAGTAGCATCATGGGCAATCTGCCGGGTCATTGTTTCTACACTGTCAAATCGAATCTCGTCGCGAATCTTGTAGAGAAAGTGCACATGAATTCTGGCACCGTATATGTTACGGTCAAAGTCGAACAGGTGTACTTCCAGTTGCCACTCTCCGCTATCGCTTACGGTGGGACGCGTGCCAAGACTGGCAACTCCGGTCAGCGGTGACATATCCAACCCGCTCACCGACACGGCAAAAATGCCCGACAGTGGCGCTTCGCGCCTATTAAGGCGGATGTTGGCGGTGGGGTACCCCAGGGTCCGCCCCAATTGTTGCCCGGTGCCAATTCGGCCGCTGATGGAAAAAGGGCGCCCCAGCAGTTGCCGTGCCAAATCCATTTGGCCTGCGGCCAGCGCTTCGCGAACAGCGCTGCTGGATACGCGTACACCGGCGACCATTACGCTGGACAGGGCAAAACATTCAAATCCTTTGGCAGCGCCCACCCGTTGCAATGTTTCAAAATTTCCGGTCCGTTGGGCGCCGAAACGAAAATCATCACCCACCAGCAGCCAGCGTGTCTGCAACCGGTTGACCAACCACTCTGTGACGAACGCTTCGGCAGGCATGGACGCCAGTGTCCGGTTAAAACGCAGGACAGTGACTTGATCAATGCCAGCGGCATCCAGCAGTTCCAGTTTTTCGCGCAGGGTGGTCAACCGGGGTGGCGCCTCGCGGGGAGAAAAAAATTCGCGGGGATGCGGCTCAAAAGTGACAACGCCAGTATCCAACCCCAACGGCTTGGCCGCCAGAAGAAGGGCGTGCAACATCGCCTGATGGCCCAGATGGACGCCGTCGAAATTTCCGATGGTCAGTGCCATGGGCCTGTCGCTAACGGCAGGGGTTCCCAGGTGAATGCGCATGGCTCTGGCAGGCAAAACCCTGATTCTATCTGATTTGACAGGCTCAGAAAAACAGCTTGGCGGCGATCATCATCAGCAGTGCGGCAAGGAGCAGGCGCGAGAGCTTTTCCGGGATGTGGGCATTGAGATGGGAGCCTATCCAGATGCCGGGAATGGAACCCAGCAACAGATTGACCAGCAAAGAGTAGTTGACGTGTCCCAGGGACAGATGTCCCAGTCCGGCAAGTAGTGTAAGCGGCACCGCATGCGCAATATCGGTTCCGACGATTTTTGGGATGGGCATTTTTGGATACAGCGCAATCAAAACAGCAGTGCCCAATGCCCCGGCGCCTACTGACGAGACAGTAACCAGCAGTCCGATCAGCGCCCCCAGGGCCACTGTCAAACCCACCGGGTAGCTGGTTGCGGTGCCGGGTTGAAGGCCGCAACGACCCTCGCGCAACCCACACAGCAATGCCCCCGCAGTAAGGACCAGCGCGATTCCCAAGCCATGCTGGATGAAAGGCTCAAAGCGGGGTTCCGATTTAAAATCCCTCAACACCCACAAGGTAATGAGGCTTGCCGGAGCACTTCCAAGAATCAGGAGTCGCGCAGCCTTCCAGTCGATGTTGTTCCTGCGGGCGTGAACCAGAACCCCGCTGGCTTTGGTTATTCCGGCGTAGAGCAGATCGGTGCCCACTGCAGTCGAAGGGGAAATGCCGAAGACCATCACCAGCAAGGGTGTCATCAATGACCC
>VFSW01012162.1_pt1 | contig 12040 bp, 10 predicted proteins | sample 5358111 | NCBI WGS metagenome assembly VFSW01 (sample SAMN11554181, study PRJNA540505) | mine drainage metagenome | isolation source: sediment from site ElyBrook_90M | place: USA: Ely Copper Mine, Vershire, VT | collected 2017 | reverse complement strand
ATCATATGAACGGGTGGATTAGTGCGACGCGGGGGACCGAGCCATGATGACTAATCGTGCCCATCTGGAGAACGCTAGAAAGCTCTTAGTCGCCAATGACCAACACAGCCTGCGCTACTGCGCTTTGGAATTGAGGACCTGCATCGAGCTGCTGTGTTACGCACGACTGTCGATGTATCTCGACGAGATTTCTGAAGAGCAATTGAAGAGCTGGAGGCCGCAGGACGTGGACAAGATCCTCCTCGAATGCGATCCCGATTCCGACCAGGATTGTACGTTCGGAATCGCAAAGGAACTTCCAGGGGGCGGGACAGCTCCGATAAGAGTGCTTGGCCAATCCAAGGGGATCACGAAGAAATTTATCCAAGCGAACTACCATAAGCTTGGAAGCTTCCTCCACGCACCGACGCTTGCCGAGGAAAAAGACAGTTCGCGGCCTTCTCCCGCTGAGATGAAGATCGGCCTACAGAATACCTTGGACGAGATCGAGGTCTTTGCCAGTGGGACCGGGATGACGAATTTCAGCACGTTTCTGACCTTCACTTGCAACGAATGCGGCCTCAAGAATAAGCGAAATCTCCGCGCCCTTGAAGAGGGGAAGCAAGTCAAGTGTATCGGCCCGAGTTGCCCAGCCGAATTTGTCGTTCATGACCTAAAAGGGCCGGCAGCCCGGATCGAGCCCGTGTGCATTCCGTGGACTTGCGACCAATGCAAGACCGAAAGATACCTTCTTCCGGGGCAAATCAAAGCGGGGAAGGTCCTGATTTGTGATGGCTGCAAGATAAGCTGGCAGATAGGCTATTCGCTCAGGCTTATGGAGAGTCCTCCCAGGGATTCTCCGGATGTGTCCCGAGAGTCGAAGGTGGCGTCGTGATGACTGTTGAGCAAAGCACTGACTCAACGGCGCTCGTGTTTCCACGGCCCTTCCTCCGTGTTGACTCCGACATTCTTCGTGGATTCGATCTCGGCCGATTTGCGACGGCACTTGTCGGCTCGGATCGAGTAATCGTTCAAGTCGCTCGGTTCTCGGACCTTATTCCTCTCTTCGAGGAAATCCCTCAAGACGAATTCGCAAGTCTTCTCAAACAGAAGCGGATTCAATTCCTATTGCAGCCTGAGGAGGCCGGAGTTCTCCGCTTTGATGGAGTCGAACCCCACTTGGGAATAATGACAATTGGCGGCGATCCCCGCGCGTCATTCGCAGAGCCAGGAGGACTTCAACGCAGTATCAGAGCCGACATCAGCGATCACCCGCTTTGTGAAGTCGAACTTTCGGCGGAAATGGTGGAGTTGATTTCTTCATCTACTACGGTGGTTCCGCTCGAACTGTCATCGCGCCTTCTATCCGAGATGGTGAAGGATGTCGTGGACATTAGGTATCGACCCGCGCTTTCTCGATGGCTTCAGGAATGCTGTCGAACCTCCTACTCGCCGCTCGAGCATTTGCGTGTCTCCTCAGATGGAAACTCAATTTGTATACACGTGGACATCCTTGATGTCGTTCAGGGAATAACGGCCGAGAAAAACGCTCACACGGCCGCCCTTGTGCTTTATGAGGGCTACCGCCAATTCTCCATTTCCGCATTGGCAGGCACCTCCACTCTCTACACGGAGGCGCCGTTTTATGGCTTCCTAGATTCACTTTGCGCGAGAACCGGATCCGCTACAACGACGGGCAAGACTCCTCCTGTCAACGTCGTGACGAAGACGTTCGAATTGCCTGATCTCGGCTGGTTGGTAAACCGTAATGCCCTTCGACTTGGGGATGTGGTTTCATTTTTCCAATCAGAGCGAGGTTCTCAGTTCCGCGGCTTTCTGAAATCGTTCTTGGCGGACTCTGGCGACGCCGTCGCTCTCCAAGTCAAGATGCAGCAAGCTATTATTCAGTCATTTCACGATAGGACTTGGTGGGAAAAGAATTGGTCTTCGGAGAGGGGAGAACTGAGCAGATTTACGGCCACGCAATTGATCGGACTTGCTGCTTCAGGCTGGATGGGTACTGCTCTTGGAGTCGTCGCAGGACTGGTTGATATGGCCGCCGGATCAAGAATCCCTAAGACCTTTCGTCCCACGCTGATATTTCAGGCAGAGCTCGATGAAAAGATCGACTCAGTGAGACTCAACGCAGAAGCCAGACGGAAACATTTGTTTCCGTCGCTGGCTAAGCTGCGACGCTTGGGTTTTGAGGCGACGATGGCATTTGAGAAGGAAGGCGGAAATCTCTGCTTGATTTTAGATAAGCCCGGTGTTGACGAGCACTGGTCATTAGAAATTGATCCCAAAGACGTCGAAGGCAAGATTTATTTCTCCTCGTTTGAAGCACTGCTTCCTCCCCTGGGAACAAAGCTTCGTCAGCTAACAGATGCTTTGGGGAAGGGCGCTTCGATTGAGATCGTCAATATCACCGGGTCGACGGACAAGTTCAAGGCTTCCTTTACTCTGCGGCTTAGAGACCGCAGTAGTCTTGTCATAGCCGATGACTCCGACGAATTTGTCTCCTTTGTGTTGGGCCGCGACTATTTGAGGGACCCGAAGAAGTACGAGAAGTTCCAGAGGGATAACGAGGCTTAGAATCCGCCCAAGCCGGTAAGTTCCTGCACTCAAGCGGACCAGTTCGCGGTCATACTCCATCCTTTGGGCCCGAACCTTGCACCCAACTTGCTAAAATATGTGACTGAAAATGGAGTTTATTGGCGAATTCAGTTTAAATGACCGCCTGGACCGACATGCGATTGACCGAGCTGATTGATAGGGGCATCTCATGACAAGCTTCACGTTTTCAGTCGACAGCGCTTTACTTAGCGAGCTTGGAGAGAAGCTGGTTGAGAGCGTGCATGTGGCTCTCGTCGAGTTGGTGAAAAACTCCTACGACGCCGACGCGACTGGGGTTACGATTCGGTTTACGGCCAGCCCGCAGGGCGCCCCTCGGATCGAAGTCTCTGATACTGGAAGCGGGATGAGCGTTGATGACCTCCAGAAATACTGGATGCGCATTGCCACGACAAACAAAGTCGATAACAATCGCTCGCCGATTTATGGCCGATGGCGGACCGGAGCAAAGGGCATAGGACGCTTTTGCTGCCGACGTCTTGGGACTCACCTGGAGTTGATCACGACCGCCCGCGTCGCCAAGGCAAAACTTGAGCGCACCACGATGAACTTCTCATGGTCCGACTTCATCGCTGGGACGAACGTCGATTCGGTCAATTGTCCTGGATCGACTGAACAGCTTACGGATGGACAGACAGGAACAACCCTGATCATCTCCGGAGGAGATCAGAACGAATGGCAAGTGCGCGGCTGGGACTATTTGAAACGTCAGCTCGCCGTGCTGGTCGCTAATCGAGGAGCCCGCCAGCCCGGCTACAAAGAAGATCCTGGATTCAACATAACTCTCGACGCGCCGGATTTTGAAGGCGAGGTGATTGATCTTCGCGAGCAACTCATGCAAGGTGGCTGGGGCCTCCTGACCGGAAAAGTCGACAGCCACGGCGAGGCCTCATGCCATCTAACAGCGCTTGGTATTGGCAAAAAGGACTTTACGTTTTCAAAGCAATATCCGCGCCTAAAAGGCATCTCATTCGAAATCGGGATCATCACGGATAAGAAGGGGCACCATCGCAATCCCAAACTCATATCGCAGGGAACACTCAAAGAGATTCTTCCCGCGTGGGGTGGAGTTCAAATTCGGTTTAACGGTTTTCGCGTCTATCCCTATGGAGATGACGACTGGCTGAATATCGACAGAGATCGTGGCCTGCGCTTGGGAACACCTGGCAATAAGCAACTCTGGGCGTTTGCTCAGTCTTTGAAGGGTATGGATCCTCACCAAGCTCTTCTACCCTTGCTATCGATGCGGAGCCATGTCGGCACGGTAGAGATCACTGGCAAAGCCCCTGGGTTTGAGATGAAAGCCAGTCGCGAAGGATTCGTCCGCAGTGCCGCCATATCCGACCTCCAGGAATTTGTCCGACAATCGATCGACTGGGCGACGATATACCGGGCGCACTTCATCGCGCAACAGAAAAAGCAAGAAACCGAAACCGCAAGGGAATATCTGGAGACGGCACTTCAGCATCCCGTCGAATCTTCCGAAGTCGTCAAGAGCGCCGTCGAGTATATCGAGCGTGAGGTCAAGAATATCGCGCCGCTGTTGCCCTCAAAGCAGGTCGAGAGGACCTTCCTGCGCGCGACAGACGCGATTCTCAAACGGACCGCAGAAAATACGGAGGAGTTGAAGCATCTACGGCTAATCGCCTCCACATCTACTCTCCTCCTTATTTTCACACACGAAGTAAAATCTTTGCTCGGAAATCTCGAATCATCTAGCGGCTCACTCGAAACCATTGAGAAGAGGCTGGGGGGTAAAGATGCCAGTCGCCTAGCTGAGATTCGCACTGGCCTCCAGAACGCAAAGAAACGATTTGGGGACCTCATTGAGATGACTTCGCTGATTGGGGTCGATAGTCGAACAGCAACCCCAGAAAAACTGACGCTCTCTGGCCGAATCCGAGACGCCATCCGCTGCTTTGACCTTATCAACAGCACTTACGACATCAAGATCGACGATACCGGCGTCCCTCAAAACCTACAAGTTGGCCCCCTGCTCGAGGCAGAGCTCTTCGCAGTAGTCTTAAACGTTCTTTCAAATTCGATCAAGTCGGTGATCGCTACTGGGGACACGAAGAAGATATCGATTGAGGCTACTCGAATCGATCACGCAGTGACAATCCATGTTCGAGATAATGGCGTGGGGCTTGCTCCAGCGAATTACGAGGACGTGTTCACGCCGTTTATCGCAGATCCGGACGGCCGCCTATACAAGAACTTGAAACGCCACCTGAACCCTCAAGACCAATATATTGTTGGGACCGGAAGCGGACTAGGGTTGAGTATCGTGAAGGAGATTGTTAAAGCCCGCGGAGGGGACATCCGGTTCGTGAAACCGACTGATGGCTGGAAGGCCGACCTGGAGATCACGCTACCATGACCGCGACCTACCAATTCCTCTGGATTGATGACGACAAGACGCGCGAGGATTTTAAAGATTCGCTCCAGGCTGCGCGTTTCCCTGGCCTGAAACGTGCTCAGCTAACTTTTACCAATGTTAAGAAGCTGGACTCCGGCGTCGTCTTGAGCGAGTTGGAGAAGGGCACTGAGCCAGATCTGGTGTTGATGGATCAGTTTATAGATACGAAGGGTGTGATCAGGCAAGGCTACTCATTCACCGAAATCTTGCGAGAGAAGTGGAACCGTTGTCCTATCGTGGGAGTCACAGCAGCGCGTCGTCGAGACGACATCGATTTGGACAAACAGGAGCAGTACGAAGACATCGTCTCAGTTGAAGATCTTCGCCAGAACTATTACACGCTCTTCACACTCGCGGAATCTCATCGCAGGCTGGCCAAAAAGACCCTGCGCACAGCCGATAGTCTTCTCAAACTTCTCAAAGCTCCCAAGGACGAGCTTGACCGGCTTCAAACTGCCCTACCTCAATCGCTGAAGAACGATTTCACGGATACGAGTTACCCGAGGCGCCTGTCGCGTTGGATTCGACATACATTGCAGGGACGCCCGGGCTTCCTTTACGACAGAGCCTGGGCTGCGACGCATCTGGGCTTAAACGAGAAGGGCTTCGAAAAAGTCGAGAGACAATTTTTAGGGGCGCTATATTCCGGCATCTTTCGGACGAAAGATCTCTGGTGGAGCAGTACCTTAAGATCGATCCTTTTCCAAGCGACAGGCGCCCAGAAATCAAAGCTCCCCTGGCAATTGGGGGGATCACTCAAAGGTATCACGGAGTCGCATCTCAGCAAGTGCCATTGCTGCTCGAAGCTCTACCCCGAAACGCTGGGATATGAGGACTTGGGCGCGAAGGCCCGTCTCGTGCCGCTACATCTCTCCTGTTCAAAACCACATCCGAAATATGACAGCTCGCTTTTCTTCGATGAAATTCGTGTGATGGAGTGCGACTGACGATGATGTCATGCATTCCTTCCCCAGTTGAGTTCAAGAAGCTCGAATTGGCGACTCTGAATTTTCTGAAGTCCAACGCTACGATTCAGGCACGATTTTCCCAACTGTCGAATGATGCGAACCTTGCCTACCACCGGATCGAGAAGGCCAGCGGTGGCTACGATTTTGAATCTTTCGTAGATGTAACTCTCGAGGGGCAAAACCGAAGAGTTTTCCTCGGTGGGCGAGTCGAGGTAAAAAACAATGCCCACGATAACATCTCCTACTACCTCGGCGTTAGCAAATACAGATCCCGCGGCTGCAAGCTGATCAGAAAAATTCATTTCGACTACCAACCGCATTCTGGACATGGAGAAAAGCCGATCTTTCATCTCCAATATGGCGGAGAGCTCAGCCCATTACTGAAAGCCTTTAACTGCAATGACCAGCTGTTGCAAAGCTATGAGTCAAAGCCTCGAATCCCATTTATGCCGATGTCGCTTGCCCTCCTGATCAATATCCTCCTCTTCGAGTCTCAAGATTTGGCCTGCAGCCAAGTCTCAGGAAGACGCGAGTGGCAGGATTTAGTAACCACCAATGAGTCGACGTTCTGGAGTCCCTTTTTCACTCAGTTAGCGGCCAAACAGAAAAAGCGGCTCCACCATTGGTATGCGAAAGCCTAGCACTCGCCAGAAACAGCGTAACGGCGTCTTTTACACACCGGAGCTCCTTGCCCGCGCGCTTGCAACCCCACTGATCAATCGAGGCACGCGATCCGTTTTCGACCCGTCATGCGGCGATGGGCGCCTACTTCATGCGGCTTATCGGGCTTCACGATCCCGACAGGGATTTCGCTCTGCGATTTCTTTCTCAGGATGTGACAGGGCTCTACCACACACTAAGCGGACCCTCGGAACCGCCAAGCTCGTTCGCAGTGATTTCATCGACTACAGACCGTCCACCTTGTTCGATGTCATCCTGATGAATCCACCTTTCGTTCGCCATCACCGCCTGAGCCGCGCTCAGAGGGCTAAGTGTCAAGCTGAAACAGCATCCCTTCTCAAGGTAAAACAAACTTCTGATCTGTGGGCCTACTTCGTCCTGAAGGCTGCCCGCCACTTGCGCAATGGCGGCAGTATTGGGGCGATACTTCCATGGTCCTTCCTGAGCGCAGACTATGCCAAACCCCTCCGCATTTGGCTTGCCGAGCGGTTCTCCGAGATTCGAGTCAAAGTCTTATCAGGCAGCCACTTTGACGACACGAAAGAGAGGGTCATCATCGTTTGGCTCAAGGGCTATGGCACGCCGGCTTCGAAAATATCACTAGAGTATTCTGACGACATTCACGCCACGGGCTCAAAGATCCCCATCTCATCAAAGGACTGGGCGGCAGATACGGTCGTCGCAGGAACTCAAGGACAGAATATCCAGAAATTCTTAAAGAGGAATATCTTCAGCGCGGGCTTCACACATCTTGAAAATCACGCGAAGATAAGGATCGGCGTCGTCACGGGTGCCAACGAGTTCTTTGTTTTGTCGCGGTCAGCTGCCCGAAGAATCGCCGTTCAATCGGATTGGCGCTCTCCAATCCTGAGCAGCGCGCGAGAGTTCCATGCGCTGCATTTCAATGGCTATCGCCCACCTTCGTTGCTAATCCACTTCCCGAAAGATCCGCAGAAAGAATCGATCAAGAGCTATCTCGCCAGCGGGAAGAGGAAGAAGCTTCATTTGCGGACGCATTCTCAACCGCGCAAGCCTTGGTTCCGCCTACGCCGTGAAGCATGTCCGAATGCTTTTTTCCCTTATCGGGTTACGGATACGCCATTCATGGCTCTTAATGATTCTGGACTACAGAGCACGAATTCGATCCATCGTCTATATTTTAAGAATCTCACTACAAATCAGGCGAAGTGGCTACAGGTGGCTCTTTTGGCCGCGCCGAGCCAATTGTTTTTCGAGGCACGTGGACGGATATACGGCAATGGAATCCTCAAACTGGAACCCGGCATTCTGAAGCGCGCGCCCGTCCTGGTTTCGTCCAAACCGTTATCAATCAAAGCCTACCGGAAGATCGAGTCCTTAATAATTGCTGGTAAACGTCAGGCCGCAGTCGCTGCTGCCTCGCAACTCATTTATAAGACTGCCGGTATCCAGCCAAGAATCCAGGCGACGATAGACCGCATGCTCCTCGATCTGAAGCTGAGGCGCTCGGGCCGCGGATTCCGGTCATAGCAATTCGAGCAACCAATCCTTGGCCTAGATATGACTCCGCGTACAGAGCGAGACCTATTGGGTCGTCCCATTCGTAAGCGCGCGCCAAGATTCCAGCCGCTTCTAAAAAGGCATGATCGCGCAACTCTTGTAGCCAGGGCAGAGAGACTCGAATATCTGGACAGCATTCAACCGGGCTGTTCCTTCGTATATTCGACGGTGTTAACGCCGTTTGAAGAATGTCCAGAAATCGCCGGTCGTTAAGGGCCGTAAGCTCGCGCCGTCGATCATGTCCAGAAATCGCCGCGGAGTTGTCCACCTACTTTTCGTAGCCCGATAGGCGCACGCTTCTGGCAGGGGGCCCCTGCCATGAAGGCCAAACATAAGCGTTGCCCGTACTGCAGTCGCTCATTCCGGCCCGATCGCCGCGCGCGCGTTCAAACGTGCTGCGGCCGAGCCGCCTGCCAGCGGGCGCGTAAGCGGCAAAATCTGCGGCACTGGCGCAGCCTACATCCCGGCCACGCGGATCGCTATCAAGCCAAAGAACGTGCATGGGCGAAGGCGTACCCGGACTACTGGCGCGATTATCGCAAGAGGCACCCGGAGTACGTGGCGCACGACGGCCAGCGGCGCGCGGCGTCGCTGAAGCGTACGCGGCGTTCCGCAAATGAAACCGAGATGAGGCAAATCGTCGTCGAGAAGCTCCGCGTCCTGGACCAACTCGAGCCGCCGGTTTGTTCCGCAAATGAAACCGGGTTCCTCCGACGGGTGAGCGCGATCGAGGAATGCCTGCGCTCGACGGTGGCGGTAGTGTGTTCCGCAAAGGGAAACCGGGTTGAGATCGTTGCCGGGCACGGGTCATAATGGTCGCACGATGGAAACGGAACTGTGGGCGACGATCCGGCGGCTGTTCGAGATCGAGAAGTTGAGCAAGAGCGCGATCGCCACGCGGTTGCAGGTACACCGACAGACGGTGCGGCGAGCCTTGGCGAGCCCGCAGGGTCCGCCGGCGGACGCGCGCAAGCCAGCGACGGCCCCGGGCAAGGTGGACAGCCACGACGGCTACCTACGCCGACGACTGCACGAATACCCGGAACAGTCGGCGGCAAAGCTTCTGGCGGAGATCCGTCGGCTGGGCTACGACGGCGGCTACACGATCCTCAAGGAGCACCTGCGCACGCTACGGCCGGAGAAGCCGAAGGCGTTCATGCGCATCGAGACGCAGCCCGGTGAGTTCGCGCAGGTGGACTGGGCGAACGTGGGGACGATCCGGATCGGCAACGCGACGCGCAAGCTGTCGTGCTTCGTGATGGTGCTGAGTCATTCAAGGATGATGTACGCGGAGCTGACGTTGTCGCAGTGTCTGGAGGACTTCGTGGCGGCGCACGTGAACGCGTTCCGGTTCTTCGGCGGGGTGACGAAGAAGATCAACTACGACAACCTGAAGACGGTCGTGCTGTCGCGCGTGGGCCGGGAGATCCGGTTCCACGAGAAGTTCATGGATTTCGCGGGGGCGTATCTTTTTGAGCCGGTGCCGTGCACGGTACGAGCGGCCTGGGAGAAGGGCAAGGTAGAGTCGGGGATCAAGTACGTGCGCGGATCGTTTCTGGCGGGGCGGCCGCTGCTGGACCTGGTGACGCTGAGACGGGAATTGGCGGCCTGGCTGGAAGGAACGGCGAACGTGCGCGTGCACGGGACGACGCGAGAGCGACCGCTGGATCGGTTCTTGATTGAGAAGCCGCTGCTGCAAAGCGAACCCGGAGTGCCGTACGACTGCGCGATCGTCTGCTCGCTGCGTGCGACGAGCCAGGCGCTGGTTCAGTTTCAGACGAACCGCTACAGCGTGCCGCACGCGCGCGCCGACAAGATGCTGACGCTGAAGGCGACGGGGCAGACGGTGATGATCTACGATGGAGCGCAGCACGTGGCGACGCACGCGCGGTGCTACGAGAAGTATCGGGTGATCGAGGACCCGGCGCACTACGCGGGAATGCTGGCGCAGCGCAAGAAAGCGCGATCGGCCAAGCGCGTCGAGCAGTTCCTGGCGCTGGGCCCGTTGTGCGCGGAATATCTCAAGGGGTTGTCGGCGGCGGAGTTGAACCTTGCAGCGCATCTCGACAAGATCTTGGAGTGCGCGCGGGACTTCGGCCGCGAAGAGACGCTCGCAGCGATCGCGCGAGCCCAGCAGTTTGGCGCGTTCGGCTCGGCGTACATCCACAACATCCTTTTGCAGCGTCGGGCGGCGCGGGGGCAGAGCGCGCCGCGGCCGGTGGTGTTGAGCAGGAAGCCGTCATGGTCGGAGATCGCCGTCGAGGAGACCGACCTAAGCCTATACGACGAGCTATTCAGCAACGAGAAGGACAAAGGTGGTGACGCGTGATGCCTTCCGCGGCCACCGGCGGCGACGCGCACGACGCTATCGCAGCGATGGCCGAGAAGTTGTGCCTGACCCGCACGGCGGCAGGCTATCGCGAGTTGCTGGAGACCGCGGCGCGCGAGAACTTGTCGCACCGGCAGATGCTTGAGCGCGTCCTGAGCGACGAGATGGCCTGGCGCCATGAGCGCCTGGTCGCGCGCCTGATCCGCGAAGCTCATTTCCCGTCGATCAAGACCATCGACGCGTTCGATTGGAGACATCCGGCGGCCATTCCCCAGAGCCTCATCCTGCACGCCCTTGAGCTGGACTTCGTCGCCAAGCGCGGGCATCTCATCTTTCTCGGTCGCGGTGGCCTTGGCAAGACGCATCTGGCCACGGCCATCGGCTACGCCGCCTGCCAGAGGGAAATCAGAACCCTCTTCACGACGGCGGCGGACATGATCAACCGTCTGGTCGCCTCGAAGGTCGACCACAGCTTGGAGCGGGTCCTACGTCGTTACTGCTCGCCCCGGCTGCTCATCATCGATGAGCTCGGTTATTTGCCCCTGGATAAAGAAGGCAGAGACCTCTTCTTCCAAGTCATCTCAAAACGATCGGAGGCAGGTTCGGTCATATTGACCACCAACAAAGCCTTCCGAGACTGGGGAGAGGTGTTCCAGGACAACGCTGTGGCGACGGCGATCGCCGAGCGCCTCATCGAAAACGGGGAGTTGATCAAGATCGAGGGGAGCAGCTATCGAGTCAAGCGAAGAAAGAACAAAGAATCGGACATTGCGGGATTGGGCGAATAAGCCGGGCCCGTTTTTATTTTTTGCGCCGCAATCCCGTCGGCCCGTCATGCCCGAATCGTCAGGGAATCAGGCGACTGGACACGATCGACCGGCGGAAACTGGACACTCGCGGAGCGGCGCTAACAGACGGAAATGTTCCATTTGCACGATGAAGTAAAGGCGACGTTCATCAACGCCGAGTTCACAGCCACCATAATGCTCTCCGTCGCATTCATAGAGCAATGGCTAAGCAGCGTCCTCGAATCGCACGGCTTTCGAAAGGAGTCTAAATCTGGTTTAAAGGGAATCCTCGAGTGCCTCCGTAAGCATCGTCTCGTCGATGAATTCGTGCTCTCCAAGGTAGACCGGCTACGCTTGATAAGAAATCCGTTTACTCATCTGAAGGAAATCGGCCATGAGCACGGCCTTGGTAAGCGTTCGCTTGATCACGGGACCTTCCCCGTTGTGTTACTTGAACGCGACGCTAGGGAAGCGGTCAGCTTGCTCTACACCGTTGCGACGGTCAGATACTAGAAAGAAGTCTTCTGTGGGGACTATTTTGCCCGTCGGAGAAGGGTTGTTGACTCAGCGGTAGCGCGCCGGTCTTACGAGCCCTTCGCGGGCGGGCTGAGGAACCGCCCTCCGGGCGGGGACAAGCACGGCAGGCGCACCCCGTCCGCGTCCGCGGCGCTCGCCGCGGGGCGGGCGGGGTGCTTGGCTCGGCGCG
>VFSW01012161.1_pt1 | contig 12041 bp, 15 predicted proteins | sample 5358111 | NCBI WGS metagenome assembly VFSW01 (sample SAMN11554181, study PRJNA540505) | mine drainage metagenome | isolation source: sediment from site ElyBrook_90M | place: USA: Ely Copper Mine, Vershire, VT | collected 2017 | reverse complement strand
ATCAGCAAGAAGACACTCTACCGCGAGTTTGCAACGAAGGAGGACATCCTTCGGGCTGTCGTCCTTCCGAAACTCAAGGACTCGACAGCGCGTATCGACGCCATTCTCGCCGACCGCGGAACGGCCTTTCCTCAGAAGCTGCAATTAGTGCTGAATATCATCGGTACACAACAGCAACGGGTATCGCCGGTTTTTATTCGGGATATTTCCGTTCATGCGCCGGAGGTCTGGAACGAAATTCAGGAGCATAAGCAGGCGCGGCTGAAAAAATTCGAATCACTCCTCGAAGAGGGGATCAAGCTCGGTTTTTTCCGCTCCGACATTCCAGAAGAAGTAATCGTCCGGATGCACACGGCGGCGGTCGAAGCGTTAACGACGCCGCAAGCACTCGCCGATCTTCCCTGCACGTCGCAGGAAGTATTTCGGAACATTGTCACCGTGATGTTCGAAGGAATTCTGAGCGATGGAAAGAGAAAATCCTTCACCCGCACCTGCGCTGCAATGCCGTCGAAAGCATAGTTATGGCACCGCAATAAATTTACATCGCAATAACTTTTATCTTTTATCGTCAACAACCGCAATGGCAGATACCAAAATAGAACAACCGCGTATTGCACCGCCGCCAATCAACGGACACGCGGCGGACGGCGAGTTGCGCTCAACTAGCCGACCTACGGAATCCAATGGTTCGGAACCCGAGAGGAACGAAAACCGCCCAGCAGCGAAAAAAGAAAAGGGCTTATTCCAACGCGCTCTACCCTTTATTTTCGGCGCGATTCTCGTCGCCGCCGCGCTCTATGGATGGCACATCATTCAATATAATAAAGTGCATGAGGAAACGGACGACGCGCAGTTCGACGTGGATATTAGCCCGATCATCCCACGTGTGGCTGGCTATGTGCGCGACGTTTGGGTCAATAACAACGACCACGTGGATTCGAACGCAGTGCTCGTTACGCTCGACGCACGGGATTTAAACTTGGGCGTCCAGGGTGCGGAAGCCGCGGTCGAGAGTGCCATGGCGGCGGTCAAGAGCGCCCAGGCGGCTGCGATTGCGGCACACGCGAACGTCGCGACCGCGGAAGTCAATCGCAACAAGACCGTGAACGATCTACGGCGAGCCAAGGGCCTTCTGGCCGGCGGCGCAATGACGAAAGAGCAATTCGACGCGGTCCAGGCAGCCGCGGATGCTGCCGAGGCACAACTCAAAAGTGTGACCGACCAGGCCGCGACATCCCAGGCGCAAATTGCGATCGCTCAGGCGCAAGTACAGCAGCGACAGGTCGATCTCGATAACGCAAACCTGAAGCTCTCGTATGCGACGATCGCCGCGCCCGTCGCAGGGACGGTGGCCGAGAAAAATGTTCAGATCGGGGAATATATTCAACCGGGCCAGCCGCTCATGGCTGTGACGCAGCCGGATATTTGGATCACCGCGAACTACAAAGAGACGCAACTGCACGATATTCACCCAGGCCAGCCCGCAGTGTTTACCGTTGACGCCTATCCCGATTCGACCTTTCACGGCACGGTGCAATCCATATCCCCGGCGACGGGCGCAAAGTTTTCGCTTTTACCGCCCGATAATTCTACCGGCAATTTTATCAAAGTTACACAGCGCGTGCCGGTGAAGATCCTGGTCAATCCGGGCAATTACTCGAAGACACCGCTCCGCCCGGGCATGAGCGTGGACGTGACGATAACAACCGGGAAATGGTAGAATTTTATTTTCAACGTCATTGCGAAGAGGATTTTTCGACCGAAGGGAGAAAAATACGACGAAGCTATCCCTCGTTATATCAACGGATTGCTTCGTCGAATCGAACTTTCTCGGATCGTTGGATTCTCCTCGCAATGACAACCTCTTCTTAGCACTCAGCATTTAGCACTTTCCCCGTGGCAGAACAGGGTTTTAGGAAATGGATTATCGTCATTGTCGTCGTATCGGCGGCGGTGATGGAATTGATCGACACTTCGATCGTTAATGTGGCGCTCACGGATATGAGCGCCTCGCTTGGCGCAACGATCGAGGACGTGGCATGGGTCATTACCGCCTATGCGATCGCGAATGTCATCATTATTCCGATGACGAGCTTTTTGGGCGGCTTGTTTGGCCGGCGCAATTACTATGTTTTTTCTATACTGCTTTTCACGTTAGCCTCGTTCTTTTGTGGTAATTCCCACTCGCTCGTTGAATTGATCTTTTTCCGGTTTATGCAGGGCCTGGGAGGTGGCGCCCTGCTTTCGACATCGCAATCGATTCTCTTCGATACGTTTAGCATCCAGGAACGCCCGGTGGCCGCCAGTATTTTCGGACTTGGCGTCGTGATTGGTCCCACAATTGGCCCGACGCTGGGTGGCTGGATCGTCGATAATTTTACCTGGCCATGGATCTTCTTCGTCAATATTCCCATCGGCATAACCGCCGCCATGCTCGCCTTTAATTATGTAAAGGAGCCGAAGGATGAGCGAAAGGTGGGAGCGATTGACTGGACCGGTATCCTACTGCTAATTATCGGTATTGGATCCTTGCAATACGTCCTCGAGCGGGGCGAGACGGATGACTGGTTCGACTCGCGCACGATTGTGCTGCTCGCGGCGACGGCGATAATTGGGCTTTTTCTCTTTGTCTGGCGAGAACTGACAACGGAGCATCCTGTCGTGGAATTACATGTCCTAAAGAGCCGGACGCTTGCCTTCTGCGCATTCCTTACGTTTGTCATCGGATTTGGCTTGTTTTCCTCGGTGTTTATCATTCCTGTTTTTGCCCAGCGTTTGCTGGGCTACGATGCCATGCAGACGGGGTTACTGCTACTACCGGGCGCCATCGTGACGATGTTTGTGCTCCCCTGGGTTGGAAAAATTCAGCAAAAGGGAATGCCGGCGCAGCTCATGATTTTTATCGGGTTTTCGCTCACCGCGCTCTATACCTTTATGCTTTCGCGAATAAGCCTCGATGCCGGGTGGTGGACCTTCTTCGGGCCGCTCGTCATTCGCGGGATCGGGCTTCCATTTTGTTTTATACCCATCACCGTGCTCGCGGTTTCCGGGCTTTCACCGCGCGATATTCCGCAGGGTGTCGCCATGAACAATATGATGCGGCAGCTTGGGGGCTCCTTTGGAATTGCAATCGTGAACACCTATCTCGATCACCGCATGATGATTAATCGGGTCGGCCTTATCAGCCACATCTCGCAATATAGCTTTGCGACACAGCAGCGGCTCAAGATGTTGACACAAGGATTTATGTCGAAAGGCTCGACGGCCTACGTCGCAAAACAGCGCGCGCTCGCCGCGCTCGAAGGCATCGTAACGCGGCAAACGATGCTGAAAAGCTTTCTCGACGTGTTTGTTTTTGTAACGATCTTTTTCTTGCTTTGCCTGCCACTTATTTTAACCATTCGAAAAGGCAATGCGCCCGTAAGCGCGGAAATGGCGGCGGCACACTAAAAATTTGAATTATGAAGTTTGAAATGAACCCCTTCCAGCGGAATTTCTTAGGAGCCGTGCTGATATTTTCCCTTGTGCCGGTTACTCGAGTGCTCGCTCAAACCAGCGACACGCTCACGCTTTCGGATGCCGTGAGGATGGCCATCCGCAATTCCCCCTCCTTGATGGAAGGGGAAGCCGCCGTCGAGCAAGCAAAAGCGCATTATCGTGAGCTGGAGAGCTATGCCTATCCGCAATTGAGTGGCGACGCAAGCTATACGCGTATCGATCCGGTCATCTCACTCGCGTTTCCCATTAATGGCCATAGCGAGACGTTCAGTACACAGCCAAACGATAATTACAATGGAAACCTGAACGTGCAGCAGCCGATCTGGACGTTCGGGAAGCTCGACGCTGAGGACCGCGTAGCCGAAAGCGGCATCAAAAGCGCGACCGACAATCTCGATCAATTTCGCGCCCAGGCCGCGTATCAAACGACGCAAGTTTATTATCAGGTCCTCACGACCGATAAGGGATTGAACGTCGAACGGGAACAGGTAAGGGTGCTTGAAGGAAATCTTTCCGACGCCCGAAAGCGCGTGCGGCAAGGCACCGCGACTTCGCTCGATACGCTCGATATTCAGGCCCGTATTTCGCAGACGCAAAGCCAGATCGACGAACTCCAATCCTCGCAAACGAAGCAGGTCTCGATGCTGCGCCGCCTGCTTGGCATGGCGCCGGGCACGCCGATAAACGTCACCCGCCCGCCTGTTGCGCTCGGCTTGCCGGAACAAGAAGACACCCTCCTTTCGATCGCTGAAAAACAACGGCCGGAACTTATTGCCGCCGAGGACGCCGAGAATACTGCCAAATTGCAAATCGACGCGGCAAGCAATAATGACGATCCCCTGCTAACCACGAACGTCATGGGTGGCGTGAAGGACGGTTACTTGCCAAATCTGACCCAGCCGAAACTCAATTGGGCCGGGACGGTGAGCCTGCATATCCCGATCTTAGACGGCGGACGCACTCACGCGCAAGTTGATGAAGCCGCCGCCGAATACCGCGCCGCCCAAGCGCGCGCCGAGGACGTAAAGCGCGGCGTTCAAAGCGACATCGAGCAGGCACTCGCCGATCTTCAATCGAGCCGCTCGCGATTAGGTCTTGTGAAAATTCAGATCGACCAGGCGCAACAAGCGTTTAATGTCGCGCAAGTGCGATATAATAACGGCGCGGCAACAAACCTCGACGTGCTCACTGCCCAAAGCGCTCTCGAACAAGCCGAGCTAAACCAGGCCCAGCTTATGTTCGGCGTCGAACTCAGCGAGTATAATTTGAATCGCGCGGTCGGGACGCCAATGTGGTAAAATTTCGGAAGACTCTTTTTTAGTCGTATCTTTGTAAGAATGAACCACCCCGACCACGCCTCCGAGGCCTTCCCGCGCGACGCCTTAGAGCGCATCGCGCACCGTATCGCCGATGTCGAGGAATCGACGGGCGCTGAGATTCGCGTCTCGATCCGCGATCTTCGCGATGCCGGCGAGGCCGATCTTTCGCTAAAAGCACTCGCGCAAAAGGAATTTGCCACGCTCCATCTCCATCATCACAAGGACCGGCTTGGAATCCTGCTCCTCGTTCTTTACCATGAGCGGAAGTTTTATGTCTATGGCGATGAGGGCGTCCATAGTAAGGTTCATCCCGAAACGTGGGAGGACGTGGCCGGCACGCTCAGTAAACATTTCGCCGCCGGCGCGTATGAGGCGGGTCTTCTGGAAGCTATTAAAAAGATCGAGCACCATTTGAAGGGGAAGCTGCCGAAGCAGGCCGGGCACGCCCATGAGCCGAAGGATGAAGTAGTTGTGAGATAGATGGATTTCATCCGGCGCGAAGAGTTGTTCTATGGTGCCGATGACCTCCTCCGAAGAGATGCTCCTTCAGCCCTCCACGATTGCGCTGGCGCAAATCGCGCCCGTCCTGGGCGATGTAAAACGCAATGTTGAACTGCACGCAGGTTGGTGTGAGCGCGCAATCGAGCGCGGCGCAACCGCCATTATTTTTCCCGAGCTTTCTCTTACCGGCTACACGCTTCGCGATCTCAATTTTGAATGCGCGGTCGGGCTGGAAGCGCCGACCTACGCGCCGTTAAAAATGTTGAGCAAAAAAATCACCATTGTCGCGGGCGCGGTGGAAGCGGATGCGCGGGGCGCGGTTTATAATTCGGCGCTGCTTTTCGAGAATGGCGAAGTGAGGCATACGCATCGAAAAGTTTATCCGCCGACTTATGGCATTTTCGAGGAGGGCCGATATTTTACCAGCGGGCGCAGCGCAGATGCTTTCACGTCGGACCGAATGGGACGAATCGGGCTGATGGTCTGCGAGGATCTATGGCATCCGGCACTCCCCTATCTCCAAGCTCTCGCCGGCGCACAACTCCTTATCACGATTGCTGCCAGCCCAACGCGGCTTGAAACCGGGGAAGACTACGCGGGAAGCTCTGGCCCACGCGATCTCGATATTTATACGATCAATCGAGAGCACCACGCGGCATACGCGCGATTGTTGGGATGCTTCGTCGTTTTCGTCAATCGTGTCGGCGTCGAAGAGGGCGTAAATTTTTGGGGCGGTTCCGAAGTCGTTGCTCCATCGGGCGAAACAATTGCGCGCGGAAAGTTTTTCGATGAAGACTTAGTCATTGCCGAAATCGATCCAGCGCAAATCCGGCAAGCACGGCAGCGTTCACGGCATTTCCTCGATGACGATCCCCTGCTGACACAGCACCTTCTGGCACAGCTTATTGGAATGAAGGTAATTCCCATCGCGCCCGAAGTAAGTGCTCCTTAGTCCTTCGCTGACTCTTCCGCTTCACTGCCTTCCTCGACGATGTTGCCTTTCGTAAATAAAATGCCTTGAAGGATTTCGCGCCAGCGCGGCGATGCGCGAAGTAGAAACTCCAGGTGCATACCGAAATGCTTGAACTCCTCTTTCTGCGCGCTACGCATGATAGCTTTCGCAATTTTGTCACTCTCGACGGCCATGCGCTGCTCATACCATCCGATCGCCTCCGCTTCTTCAGTGAGCGAGGTGATCATCCGTGCGAAGGTGCGTGTTTTTGCCGAAAGTTCGTTGGGGGGTTCGTGGTATTGTGTGGTAGCCATAGTTATGTTTGGTGAGTTTTCGATCACCTGAAACTCCTCTGCTCAAAATTCGTTCTCTATCGCTATGGAAAACTTCGCAAATCCCGTATATTCATTCACTCCGGAAGCGCTTACGCTTGTCGGCGAGGCTCGGCTTGCCTACATTCGCAAGGTCTATTCGTATTTCGCTATCGCCGTCGGAAGCGCGATCGCTGGCACGCTCATCGCGATGAATACCGGCCTCGCGTTCTCCTTCGCGAACGCGCCGCGCCTGGTCGGCCTGGCCTTCTCGTTTGCGAACGCGCCGATCATCGGCATTGCCGCATTCTTTGGCTCGATCTGGTTCGCCTCCCGGAGCGCGAATAATCCCTCACGCGCCGTGCCGACGCTTTCCATAGCGACGTTCGTGAGCGGCCTGTTCGTCGCGCCCATGCTCTATGCGATCGCGCATGGCTACATCCGAGGCACCAGCACCGGGACGATTTACGATGCGCTGCTTTTATCCGGCTCGATCTTTGGCGGCCTTACGCTTTACACCTTCGTTACGAAGAAGGATTTCAGTTATCTGGGCGCGAGCCTCACGATCGGCCTCTTTATGCTGATCGGCATTATGGTCATCAATTTCTTCGTCCAATCGACGACGCTCGATCTGGGGCTTTCTATCGTTGGTGTCATTATTTTTTCGGGATTTATTCTTGTCGATACCTCGCGCATCCTTCGCCGGGCGCATGAAACGCCACCCACGCTCGCGGCGCTGAGCCTCTATCTCGATTTTCTGAATTTATTCCTCATGTTGCTCAGTGTGATGAGCGGCGGGCGAGGCCGGAAATAAATTCGGTGCACCCCGCCAAGGATCCATGACCAAGCGCGAGCAGAACGAACGAAAATTCCAAGCATGGGAGACGCTGCCCAATGGCGGAAGGCGGTATCAACTGGAAATCGAAGGCCGCCATCGATGGAAAGCACGTTATGTGAAAGAGGTTGATGCCAGTGAAATAACCCTTTCGTTTTGGCAGGAAATTTACAATGAACAAAAAGAGTTAGTGGAAATACATCATAAATATCCAGTCGATACGGGACATCAGAAACCAGTAAGATAATATGAGAATTACAAAGCAGAAGGTGGCGGAAAAAGTGGAGGCTTACCTGCATCACGCGATAGCGCTAAGCGAACTCGTAGATTGGTCTGAGAACGCCCTGATGGAAGGAGAATTCGATGCTGATGATTCGTCGGTTCTCTCGAAGGTCCTTGGCAGAATTGGGCTGGCGGACGTCCGTGCTTTCGGACTCACGTGGGAAGACTGCGAAGAGCTTCTTAAAGAGCTTGGCTATGAGGCCCGAATAGACGTTGTTTCGGCGTAAGCAATGCCGAGCCGTTTTCATCACCACATTTTCCGTGAAGTGAAGATGGTGTAATCGCACTATATTGTGTCGTATTTTTAACTAATGGCAGAATTCAAGAACATCCTTCTCACCCGCGATGGCTTCGTCGCCACCATCCAGCTTAACCGCTCGAAAGCCCTCAACGCGCTCAACACCGAGCTGATGACGGAGCTTGTCGAGTGCCTCGAATCGCTCGATCAGGACGCGGACGTTCGCGCGATCGTCCTCACCGGAAGTGAGCGCGCATTCGCCGCCGGCGCGGACATCAAGGAAATGGCGGACGCCACTGCCATCGAGATGTTATCGCGCGATCAATTCGCGCGCTGGGATCGAATTCGCAAGATTAAGAAGCCGCTCGTTGCGGCAGTTTCCGGTTTTGTCTTGGGCGGCGGCTGCGAACTGATGATGCACTGCGACATCATTATTGCGAGCGAAACAGCGCGGATCGGCCAGCCGGAAATTCTGATCGGTGTTATACCCGGCGCGGGCGGCACGCAGCGGCTCACGCGCGCCGTCGGCAAGGGGCTGGCGATGGAAATGATTTTGACGGGGCGGCAAATTACTGCCGAAGAGGCGCTGAAAGCCGGACTCATCCAAAAAGTTGTTCCGGTGGAATTTTATCTGGAAGAAGCCCAGCGTCTGGCTCGCGAAATTTCCGAGCGACCGCCGATTGCAGTCCGCCTTGCAAAAGAAGCCATTCTTAAATCCTTCGACACCACAATTGAAATGGGCCTGGAATACGAACGCAAGAATTTCTATCTTCTCTTCGCCACCGAAGACATGCGCGAAGGAATGGCCGCATTTATCGAAAAACGGAAGGCGGAGTGGAAGGGGAAATAAAAACCTTCTTGCAAGGCATTCGGTTAAGCAAATATGAGCAAGATCGAAACATTAGTCGCTATCGCTACTCGATTGCCCGAACAGAGGGTCAATGAGCTTGTTGATATCGCAGACTATTTCCTACAAAAAGGCGATGAAGAATTCGATGGCGCTCTGCTTAGTGAAGAGGCTCTTGCCCAGAGCTGGCTCAGCCCTGAAGATGAAGAAGCATGGAAGGATTTATAAGCGGCGACGTTGTTATCCTTCCATTTCCTTTCACGGACCTTCAGCGAGAGAAATCCCGTCCCGCGCTAATATTGGGGTCGTCTGTGGATGGAAGTTACATTATGTGTCAGATTGCCACACAATTCCAACGTGGGCCGCATGCGCTTCCTCTGGATGACAAAGATTTTGTGGAAGGCTGTTTAACAAAATCGAGTTTTGTGCGGGTCGACATGATTTTCACTATCCTCCCCAAGCGAATAAAAAGGAAAGCCGGACGTGTTCACTCGGCGTATGTAGCCCGCGTTAACAAACTTCTATTTGATTTCCTCGAGCTTCAACGTTAATAGAAAAATGCCAGCCTATCAAACCATTCTTACCACCCTTTCCGGCGGCATCTTCACGATCACGCTGAACCGCCCAGAGGTTTATAATGCTTTTAACGAGCAGCTCACGACCGATCTGCTCGATGCCTTCAAAGAGGCGGGAAGGAACGACGAGATTCGCGTCGTCGTCGTGACGGGCGCGGGCAAAGCCTTCTGCTCCGGGCAGGATTTGAAAGACGCACCGACGGGTAGTGGCAATCGCTCGCTTCGCGATTCACTCGAACGGCGATACAATCCACTCATTCGGGCGATCCGCAAACTGCCGAAGCCGGTGATTGCATCGTTAAATGGCGTGGCCGCCGGCGCGGGCGCTTCGCTCGCCCTCGCGTGCGATTACCGCATCATGGCCGAGAACGCCAAGCTGATCGAGGTATTCGTGCGTATTGGTCTTGTGCCCGATTCCGGGTCGAGCTGGTTTCTCGTGAAAAATTGTGGCGTGGCAAAAGCATTCGAATTAGCAGCGACCGGCGAAGATATTCCCGCGCAAAAAGCTCTCGAACTGAGTCTCGTGAATAAAGTTGTTCCCGCGAGCGAATTGAAGGCCGAGACGATCAAGATCGCAGCGGCATTTGCATCTGGCCCCACGAAAGCCTACGGCTACATCAAGCGCATGATGGACCGCGCCGCGGCCTCATCGCTCGATGAGGCATTGGACTATGAAATTTTTATGCAGGAATCCGCGGGGAGAACGGAGGATTACCGAAACGCCGTCGCGGCATTTACTGAGAAGCGAAAACCGGAATACATTGGAAAATAAATGACCACCATCGGAATCATCGGCGCCGGGACCATGGGGACCGGCATTGCACTTTCTTCCGCGCTCGCGGGGTATGATGTTGTCCTGTACGATATTTCGGACGGCTTCCTTCAGCGGGCTTATAAGAGTATCGGCGTGATGATGGATAAATCCATCGAGCGCGGAAAGCTGACGCATTCAGACGCGAACGCCGCCGCCATACGCATTCGAACGACCACGCACTTCGATCATTTGAAAACCTGCGATCTCGTGATCGAGGCCGCGATAGAAAAACTCGAAACGAAGCAAGAGCTTTTTGCTAAACTCAGCGATATGTGCGCAGAGGATTGCATTCTCGCGAGCAATACCTCCTCCCTTTCTATCACAGCGATTGGCAGCGCAGCTCGAAGGCCTTCGAGGGTTGTCGGTCTTCACTTTTTCAATCCCGCGCATATTATGAAGCTCGTCGAAATTGTGCGCGGGCACGAAACGACGGACGATGTGATGTACCGCGCCGAAGGATACATCAAGCAATTGGGCAAAGTCCCGGTGCTGGCGAAGGATACTCCGGGATTTATCGTCAATCGCGTTGCTCGGAATTTTTACGGCGAAGCATTTCGCTTGCTTGGCGATGGCATTGCCTCGCACGAGCAGATCGACCGCATTATGAAGGCGAATGGTTTCTCCATGGGACCATTCGAACTCATGGACTTGATCGGAATTGATGTCAATCTCGCAGTGACGGAATCGGTCTATCATCAATTTTTCGAGGAGCCGCGCTTTCGCCCGCATTTGCTGCAGCAAAAGATGGTGGAAGCCAATCGGCTCGGGAAAAAGACAGGAAGAGGGTTTTATGAGTACCCTCAAGACAAACGCATTTAGACGCATTTAGCCATGTCATCCTGAACGAAGAAAAACGCAGCGAAGGATCAAAAAGATTATTGGCCAAGAAGATGGTTAACGTTGGATTCCGTGGAAGACTCCATAATGTAACGGCGGCCCAAAAGATCCTCTCCGTATTTCTCATCATAACGTTTGACACTTATAGTCACTCCATCGCCCGTATTGAACGAAGAAAAGGTGCTCGCGGGAACTGTAAAACTTCCATTATCCGCAATTGTGAACGATCCGACAGCATTGCCAAACGGTATTGAATCTACCGCAACGAAAACACTAATCGTAATAGAATCGGAACTTCCAGGAATATAATCCCACTTGATGGTTAAATCGCTCGATTTCGAAATCGTCCTTCCCACCGCCGGCGCGGTTACGATTATATCCTGATTTGGGAATGCAATACTATCGGTAAGCGCGGAAAACTGCGAGGAACCGGAAACTGAAATAACAAGCGGGCTCCCATTGAGTGAAATAGGAACTGATTGTCCAGCCGCCTGGTCGAGTTGATAGTCGAATCCATTGCTAGCGGAACTGCTCGCGCTGAACGGAATCACGGTCGAATTTAAGGTAACAGTTCCCCCTGAAACCGGCACATGACTGGACGGATTCCATAGTGTCACGCTGACTTGTTTATCGGAACCCGATGAGCCATCCACATTCGTCATCGTCCATTTATCCACAAAGAACGTGGCAGCGTAGTTTTGTGCGTACCAGTTAGGTGAAGTGGTCTGTGCGCAGCCCCAAATAGCCGCAAGTATAAGTGGTAAACAAATCCCTTTTTTTCGGTTCATGGCTAAATGAGTTTTGATGATTAATCCTTAAAAATAATAAACAATTGATGCTGAAGCAAGTTCTCTGGCGAAAGGTCAATTATAGATCCCTTTTCTGGATGAAATCCTCTCGCACGAATGTATGAGATTCTTCGCTTCGTAAAATCTTCGCTCAGTATGACACTCGATGAAAATCAAATAGCCTTTGCCGGAATTCAGATGCTTGCATTCTCGTTTAATAAAACCAATCATCGGAACCTCTTTT
>VFSW01012160.1_pt1 | contig 12041 bp, 8 predicted proteins | sample 5358111 | NCBI WGS metagenome assembly VFSW01 (sample SAMN11554181, study PRJNA540505) | mine drainage metagenome | isolation source: sediment from site ElyBrook_90M | place: USA: Ely Copper Mine, Vershire, VT | collected 2017 | reverse complement strand
GGCCGAGGGCGCGCGTCGCGGTGCGTGGAGCAGGCCGCGGGGGCGGCGCAGGCGGGCCAGCAGGCTTGGGCGCGTCGGTCATGAGCTCCTCGCCAAGGAATACGAACAAGAGAACAAAACGGTGCAGGGCAATCGTACAGCAAGAAATACGCCCGGGCATGGGACTTTCCTCCGCCTGAGGCGGGTTTCGGAGGGAGACGGGGGCGCCGGGGACCGCAGATCCGTGGTAGTTGGCGCCACCTCCCACACCATGGGCTACCCGCTCACCGTCGCGCTTCGCTACCTCGCGTCCAAGAAGCGCAACATGGTCTCGATCAGCACGGCGCTCGCCATCGGCGGGGTCGTCCTGGGCGTGGCTGCGCTCACGATCGTGATGAGCGTCACGGGGGGCTTCCAGGAGCAGTTCCGCGAGAAGGTCCTGGGGGTCAACGCGCACGTCCTGGTGCTCAAGTACTCGATCGATTTCCGCGAGTACCGCGACGTCATGAAGAAGGTCGAGGGCGTGCCCCACGTCATCGGCGTGGCGCCGTTCGTCATCAACCCCATGATGGTCACGCACGGCGACCGCACCGCCACCGGCGTGCTGCTCAAGGGCGTCGACCCGAAGCTGATGCCCACGGTGCTCGACCTGCCCAAGCACATCGTCGAGGGCAGCCTCGACGGCCTGCGGCGCGCCGGCGCGAAGCCGCCCGACCGGGCGATCGACGCGCCGCGCTTCGGTGGGGGCTACGACGGGCAGCACACCTCGCTGTCGCCACCCGACAAGCTCGACCCCGACAAGGCCGACGGCGGGAGCGACTCGCTGCTCGCCATCATGCAGCGCGAGGTCGAAGAGGAGATGCGTCAGATGGACGCGGGGGCGCGCGCCCACGAGGAGCCCGACGCGGGCGCACCCGTCGCCGTCGCCGCGGCCCCCACGGGAAGGCCCGAGGACCTCACGCCCAGCGGCGGCTACAAGAGCCGGCTCCCGCAGGACGACTTCATCCCCGACGCGGTCGACCCCGATCCGTGCAAGAGCCGCGACCAGGTGGCCCGCATGCCCGGCATCGTCGTCGGCAAGACGCTGGCGAAGCAGCTGGACGTGGGCCTCGGCGACTGCGTCCAGGTCACCTCGCCGCAGATCGGCCTGTCCTTCGGCGGCGCCCGCCCGCCCATCGCCAAGCAGTTCCGCGTCATCGCGGTCTTCGAGGCCGGCTTCGACCAGTACGACTCGAAGCTCGTCTACACCGACCTGTACGAGGCCCAGGACTTCTACGAGTACGGCGACAGCGTCACGGGCATCGAGATGAAGCTGGACGACATCGACAAGTCCGACTCCGTCGCCCGCATCATCGCCGCGCGCCTGAACAACGGCCTTTACAACACGATGACCTGGCAGCAGCTAAACCACGGCCTCTTCACGGCGCTGCTCTTCCAGCAGATCGGCATGAGCTTCGTCCTCGGGCTCATCATCCTCATCGCCGCGTGCACCGTGATCGCCACGCTCATCATGGTGGTCATGGAGAAGAAGAAGGAGATTGCGCTCCTGAAGGCCATCGGCGCCACGAACAGCGCCGTCATGCGCATCTTCCTCTACCAGGGCGCGATGATCGGCGTGGCGGGCACGGTGCTGGGCGTCTCGATCGGATGGGTGTGCTGCCGCTTCCTCATCGCGTACGCCTTCCCGCTCGATCCGAAGGTCTACTTCATCTCGAAGCTGCCGGTGTCCATGCACCCCAGCGAGTTCGTGATCCCGGCGCTCATCGCGCTGGCGATCTGCGTCGACGCGACCATCCTGCCGGCCCTGCACGCCGCCGAGATGCGCCCGTCCGACGGCCTGCGCGACGAGCCCGCGGACGATCTGTCGTCGTGGCGCGTGCGCGAGGTGATCCGCGCCGCGTGGGGGCACTTCGGCCGGCACTGGGCGGTGCTCACCGGGGGGCTGCTGGTCTCGACGCTGGCGGTGGGCGGGGTCGGCTACGGCGCCGCGTTCGGCCTCACGAAGCTGATGGCGCGCCTGCGCCCGGGTGCCCCGGCGGGTCTGCTGCCCCTGGCGGGCCTGGTCCTGGCGCTGCTGCTCAACGTGTTCTTCCAGGTCGGCCTGGTCCGGATGTGGTGCGACTCGGCGCGTGGCAACCGGCCGCGCTTCGGGCAGCTCTTCCGGGGGGGCGACCGGTTCCTTCCCCTGCTGGGCGCCCTGCTCCTGCGAGCCTTGCTGGTCACCGTGGCGTTCGTCCCGCTCGTCCTGCCGGGGGTGGTGCTGGCGCTCGGCTTCTCGCTGACCGAGTTCTACGTCGTCGACCGCGGGCTTTCACCGCTGGCGGCCCTGCGGGCGAGCTGGGATGCGAGCGTCGGCAAGAAAGGTCGGGTGATGCTGTACCTGCTGGGCGCCTTCTTCCTGCTGCCGCTGGGGTATCTGGTGGTCGTGCTCGGGGCGCTGGTCGCGGTCTCGGTCATCTCGCTCGGCCTGGCGGTCATCTACCTCAGCACCCCGGTCCTTCTGGCCCCACGCGCCGCCGCCGGGACCGAGGCGACGGCCCAGCCGTGACGGGGCGCCTGGCAAGATGGCGAGCCGACTCGAACGCTGCGTTGACCGTTCCGACGCCTGGCTGATAAGTCTTTCGGGCAGAGGCGAAGCAGGAACATGCGCTGGCTCGTCGAGGTGACGGCGCTCGGGAAGAGCGAGAAGGAGTCGCTCTTTCTGGAGTCCGATTCCTGGCAGAAGGCCTTGCAGGGGGCGCGCGCCCAGCGAGGCGACACGGCTCCGATGAGCGGCTTCTCGATCGAGCTGCTCGACGACGGTTGCCGCGCCGTGGACCCGGTCTCGCGCGTCCGCTACGACGTCCGCAAGGCCCCCGACGACGCCGGGCCCGCTCGCTCGCAGCCGGCTCGCCCCGCTTCGCAGGCCGCTGCGCCCGTCGCGTCTGCCCCGTCTACCCAGTCTGCCCCGTCTGCACCTCGGGCACCGGTGGCGCCGGTCGCGTCGGCCGCGTCCGCGCGCCCGCAGCCGAGCGCATCCCCGGCACGCACGGCGGTCGCTTCATCCGCTTCAACCGCTGCGTCTGGCGTCGCGATGCACGCGCCCGCGGCCGCCCCCCAGCCTCCTCCGGCGGTCATCGCGCCGCAGCCGGCCCCGGCCCCCGTCGCCGCTCCCGTGCAGGCGCCGGCGCCGCAGCGAACCGACGTCGCCGCCGGCATCCCCTCGCAGATCGTCTTCAAACGCGAGCAAGACCCCACCGACTCCATGCCGCTGGCGTACCGCGAGTACGTCTATTCCGTCCCTCCGGGGACGACCGAGGCCATGGCCGAGACGCTGCTGGCCACGCAGTTCGAGCTGGTGCGAGGCTCGCTCGAGCGCCTGCCCCCGGGCAAGCTCGTGAACCTGGCGGTCTTCGACCTCGTGTTTCAGGGCAAGCCCCCCGTGCCGCCGCTGGCCACGGTGGCGTGGAAGGACTGGCGCGGCGCTCCCGTCATCGCGTTCCCCCGTCGCGCGCCCCCGCCGCAGCCGCAAGCCGCGGTCCCGCAGCCGCCGCCCACGGCGCCCGTGCTGCAACAGGCTCCCGTGCCGGTCGTGGCCGCGCCCCCTCCGGTGGCTCCGCAGGCTCTCCCACCGGCGCCGGCGCCCGTCTTCCCTCCCGCCGGGCAGGCCTTCCCCGCGCCGGCCCCGGCCTTCGCGCCCCCCGTCGTGGCCCCGACGTTCCAGCCGCAGCCCGTCCCTGCGACGGCGCCCCAGCAACCGGCACGCGCCCCCTCGAGCGGCGGGATGCGCGCCTCGCAGCCGGGCGTCCGCGCGCGCGCCGAGGACCTCATCGCCGACCTGTTCGAGGCGATGCACGACCTGCACTTCGTCCCCGACGCCGTCGAGGGCGGCGAGTTCTGCCTCGCGCTGGCCATGGAGAAGCTGCCGTCGCGCGCCGGCATCGTCCACCTGTACGACATCGACCGGCGCGAGTTCCTGGTCACCAGCACGCGCGGCCCGGGGACGGGCAAGCTCCTGCTCAAGCGCCACACCGAGAACGACGCCATCCTGCAGGCGGCGATGAACCGCCGTCGCGCGATCGTCATCGCCGACGCGACGCACAGCACCGCCGTACAGGTCGAGCGCTACGAGGCGGTGGGCGGCGTCCGCAGCCTGATCATCGCCCCCGTGATGCAGCACGGCCGCTTCCTGGGGGCCATCGAGCTCTGGAACCCCGTCGACGGCCAGCCGTTCACCGACGCCGAGGGCAACGCCCTCAACTACATCGCCGAGCAGTTCGCCGAGTTTCTCGCCTCCCACGGCATCGTGACCGATCCGGAGCGGATCAGCGCTCGACAGCTGCCCGACGCCTGAGCGCCGCGCGCGGTGTGTCGGCGTGCCAACTGCACGCCGACGTGAGGGCCAGGGGCGAGGTAGACTCCGCGGGCCATGGCTCGTAGTCGAGAGAGCCTCGCCCGCTTCGTCTTGCTTCCCGCGGTCCTCGTGGCCGTCGGCACCCTGGCGTATTTCACCTTTCGCACCACGTCCCAGGTGGAGCGGCTGCGCACGCAGTCGGTCCTCGAGGCGACCTACGGCCTGGCGAACGAGAAGGCCGATCGCCTCGACAAGCGCATCATCGAGCAGGACAACGTCGTCCTGGCGCTCGCCGACCCCCAGCGCCTGACGGACCTCACGTCCCGCTGGCTGCCCACTTCGCAGCGGGAGACGCCGACGGTGCGCGCGATCCTGGTGCTCGACGAGTCGCGCACGGTGCTCGCGTTCGCTTCACGCGCGGGCGGCGCCTTCGCCGAGGAGGAGGCGTTCCGGCGGCTGCTCGTGCAGCGGATGATCCCGGACATGGAGCTCGCCAAGCAGGCGCCCGACGAGCTGCGCCACCTGCACCGCGTGTACCGCGGGCAGAGCTATCTCGTGAGCTACTGGCAGCGCGTCGAGGACGGGCGTCGGTACCTCGTGGTCGCGTGGCACGACATCGGGCGAATCGTGAAGGAGGCGATGCCGATGCTCTTCTCGGAGTCGGCCGCGCCGAGTCGCGTGAACGTCCTCGACGAGAGCGGTCGCATCGTCTGGGGCCCGCCCCTCCGAAGCGGCGCGTTCACCGTGGTGGTGCCCTTCCCCACGACGCTCTACGGCTGGAGCCTCCAGGTCTCGCCCAGCGCGAGCGACGAGCTGATGAACCGCGTGCAGAACCGCGCGATGCTGGAGCTCGTGATGGTCGTGCTCTCCAGCGCGGTCATCGTCCTGGGGGTCGTCGTCATCCTGCTCGCCAACGAGCGCGAGCGCCGGGTGTCCGCCATGAAGAGCGAGTTCGTGGCGAACGTGAGCCACGAGCTCAAGACGCCGCTCGCCCTCGTGCGGATGTTCGCCGAGATGCTGCAATCCGGCCGCGTGGCCAGCGAGGAGAAGCGCGAGCAGTACCTCGACATCATCGTGAGCGAGAGCGAGCGGCTCTCGGCGCTCATCGAGAACGTGCTCGACTTCGCGCGCGTCGAGCGCGGCCGGCAGGCCTACGAGTTCGCCGAGGGCGACGTGGGCGAGGCCGTGTCCAAGGCCGTGAACGTCTACCGCTACCGGGCCGAGCGCGAGGGCGTCGAGCTCGCCACCGAGCTCGAGCCCAACCTGCCCAGCGCACGGATCGACGACCGCGCGATCCAGCTGGCGATCATCAACCTGCTCGACAACGCCCTCAAGTACGCAGCCGGCTCCGAGCGCGTGACCGTGCGGGCCCAGCGGGAGAACGGGAGCGTGGTCGTCCGTGTGGTCGACCGCGGACCGGGCGTCCCTCCCGAAGATCGCGAGCGCATCTTCGAGCGCTTCGTGCGGGGCTCCACCGCCCGGACGCCGAACGCAGAGCGCCCTGTTCGCGGCAGCGGGATCGGCCTGGCACTGGTCAAGCACATCGCCGAGAGCCACGGCGGCCGGGCCTGGGTCGACTCGAAGACCTCCGACGGCACCGAGGCTGCCCCCGGCGCCACCTTCGCATTCTCCATCCCGCTCGGCTGATCGTTGCGGGCGCGGCCCCCGCCGCCTGTTGACGGCCGAAACGTGCTAGATATCGTGGGTACTCGCGTCGTACGAGGGCACGTGGTCGCGTTCGGAAACGGAGGCTTGTGAGTTTTCAGATGGGCAACGAGGAAGCGAAGCTGTTCGTGGCAGGGCTGCCCGACAGCATCTCGGAAGAAGTATTGAAGCAGCTCTTCGAGGCCACCGGCGGCAAGGTCGTCGCCGTCAGCTTGCCGAAAGATCGCATGACGGGCCGGCCACGGGGCTTCGGCTTCGTCACCCTCGCCAGTCCCCAGGAAGCCCAGGCGGCACGCGACGCGCTCGACGGGTCGTTGCACGCGGGAAAGTCCATCTCGGTTCGCCCCTTCCAGGCCGAGCCCCCGCGTCGCGGTGAGGGCGGCCCGATGGCCGGCGGCGGTCCTGGCGGTCCCCGCATGGGCTCCGGCCCGCGCCCCGGCGCCGGTCCCCAGGCCCCCGATCGCACGCTCTACGTCGGCAACCTTCCCTACGACTGCACGCAGGAAGAGGTGCAAGTCCTGGTCAACGGCGTGGCACCCGACAGCGTGGTGCGCGTGCACCTGCCGATGGACCCCGACGGGCGCAAGCGGGGGTTCGGCTTCGTCACGCTCGCCAGCTCCGAGGCCGCGAAGACCGCGGCCGACGCGCTCCGCACGGCCGACCTCCGGGGGCGACGCCTGGTCGTCAACCTCGCGCACCCCAAGGGTGAGGGTCCGTCCCGCCCGGCAGGGGGCGGTTTCGGGGGCTCGGCGCCCTTCCAGCCAGCGTTCGGGGGTCCGCCCGGCTCAGGCGGCAGCGCCGGCCCTCCCCACAAGAAGGGCTTCGAAGAGAAGCGCAAGCGCAACTTCGACGACGGCGGCGGGGCGGCTGCCGGCAGCGGGCGAAAGAAGGCCAAGGAGCGCGGCGGCGCCAACAAGTTCACCTACGGCGGAGACGACGACGAATAGCCGAGCGAGCCAGCGAGCCGTGGGCTGGCAGACCGCCAGCCTCTGCTTGACTAACCGTCGTCCGTGCGTAATCTCCCGCGTCCCTGCGGCTTCGTCCTGCGGGCAGGATTTCCCATGCGCGATCTCATCAAGATGACGTGCGGCAACTGCAACCGCGCCAATTACACGACGACCAAGAACAAGCGGACCATGTCCGAGAAGTTCGAGATCAAGAAGTTCTGCCCCGTGTGCCGGAAGCACTTCCCGCACAAAGAGGGCAAGATCTCCAAGGGCTAGTCGCGTAGGGCCACACGGTGTGCATCGCTCGTGGCTTCATAGGCGCGCCCAGAGCGGCCTAGCTGCCTGGATCGCTGCGCAAGTGCGCAGCCTTCGGGGCCTGCGTCGGTAGACACCCTGCCTCCCTGTGGTACAAGCGGCTTTCCCCGCGGCGCTGGCCGCAAGGCCACATCCCATGCAAGCCCGAGCTCGGACCCCCGGACGTTGAGCCCATGATCTTCGACTGGCTGCACGGCCTGTTCTCGAACGATCTGGCGATCGATCTCGGCACGGCGAACACCCTCATCTACGTCAAGGGCAAGGGCATCGTCTCGTGCGAGCCCTCGGTCGTGGCGGTGCAGAAGGACGCGCGCGGCGGCAACAAGGTCCTGGCCGTCGGCCGCGAGGCCAAGGAGATGCTCGGCCGCACGCCCGGGAACATCCGCGCAGTCCGCCCGCTCCGCGACGGCGTGATCGCAGACTTCGAGATCACGGAGGCAATGCTGCGCTACTTCATCGCCCGCGCCCATTCCCGGCGCACGCTGGTCAAGCCGCGCATCATCATCTGCGTCCCCTTCGGCATCACCGAGGTCGAGAAGCGCGCCGTGAAGGAGAGCGCCGAGAGCGCCGGTGCACGCGAGGTCTACCTCATCGAGGAGCCCATGGCGGCGGCGATCGGCGCGGGACTGCCCATCACGGAACCGAGCGGAAACATGATCGTCGACATCGGCGGCGGGACCACCGAGGTCGCGGTCATCTCCCTGGCCGGCATCGTCTATTCGCAGAGCGTGCGGGTCGGCGGCGACAAGATGGACGACGCCATCGCCGCGTACCTCAAGCGAAAGTACAACCTCGCCATCGGCGAGCAGACGGCCGAGAAGATCAAGATCCAGATCGGCAACGCGTACCCGCTGGAGCGGCAGCTGACCACCGAGGTCAAGGGCCGCGACCTCGTCGCGGGCGTGCCGAAGACGGTCGTCGTCAACAGCGACGAGATCCGCGAGGCTCTCACCGAGCCCATTCACGCCATCACCGAGGCCGTCCTCACGGCGCTCGAGAAGACCCCGCCCGAGCTCGCCGCCGACATCGTCGACAAGGGCGTCGTCCTGACCGGCGGTGGCGCCCTGCTTCGCAATCTCGACGTGCTGCTGCGCGAAGAGACGGGTCTGCCGGTCATGGTGTGCGACGATCCGATCAGCGCGGTCGTCCTCGGCAGCGGCAAGGCCCTCGATCACATGGAGCTCCTCAAGGAGGTCACGATCGCCTGAGCCGGGGGCTTCCCTGGTGCGGCGTCGTAAGGGTCGGTCGTGTCCTCCGGGTTCAAGCGTTATCGCGACGCCGCCGTCGTCGTCGTCCTGCTGGCGGTGCCTTTCTTCGTCTTGAAGGCGAACATGAAGTCGCCCGACAGCCAGAGCGCCATGGATCGCGCCATCCTGCGGGTATCGGCGCCCATCGAGGTGGCTGCAGCGACCATGGCGCGGGGCGTGGGGGACGAGTGGGACGATTACGTGTACCTGGTCGACGTGAAGGCGGACAACGCACGCCTGTCGTACGACAACGCGCGCCTGCGGGAGCGCGTCCACTCGCTGGAACAGGCCGAGGCCGAGAACCGACAGCTCAAGCGCCTGTTGCAGCTGCGCGACTCGATGCAGGAGGGAAGCGTCAGCGCGCAGGTCGTCAGCAAGGACTTCACCGAGTTCTTCCGGGTAACGCGCATCGTCCTCGACAAGGGCGCACGCGAGGTCCGGCCGCACATGCCCGTGGTGGCTCCCGACGGCGTCGTGGGCGGTATCCTACACGTCGCAGGAGACACGGTCGACGTGCAGCTGGCCGTCGACGCAGCCTTCGGCGTCGACGTCGAGGACGAGCGCACGCACGCGCGAGGATTCGTGCGCGGCACGGGTGACCCCGCTCGCTACGCGTGCAAGGTCGAGATGGTCGACTCGCGCGACGAGGTCGAGATCGGCGATCTGCTCGTGACCAGCGGCAAGGGTCGGTGGTTTCCCAAGGGCATTCCGGTTGCGCGCATCACCAGGGTCGTCAAGCGTGAGCTCGGGCGCGACCAGGACGTGGATGCGACGCCGACCGTCGACTTCTCGCGCCTGGAGAACGTCCTGGTGATCGTGACGGCGCCCGGCGAAGAGTCATCGTCCACGGGGACGCTCGGCCCGGGCGCTGCAGGCGGGCCGCGCGGGAGGCCCTGACATGAGGCACGTCTCGTTCCTCCTCGTGGGCCTCGCGCTGCTGGTGCTGCAGGCGAACGCCTTCCGCTTGCTCGACGGGCTCCGGCCCGGCGTGGCGATCACCCTGTGGGTGCTCGCCCTGGCGGCCGATGGGCTGCGCACACTGCACGAGCGGCGCGACAGCCCCGGGCAGCCACGTTCCATCGCCATCCTGCGCGTGGACTTCCTGCTCCCCGCGACGGTGCTCGCGGGCTACGTGCTGCTCGTGACGTTCGGTCACGCGCACCTGGGGCGCCCCATCCCCGCCCTCGTCCTGCCGCTCATCCTGTTCATGGGCGTGCACGAGTACTCCATGGCGCGCGGCGCCGCCGTCGCCTTCGTCCTGGGTTATGCGACCGACGTGCTCGGCATCGCCCCCGTGGGGCTGTACACCGTCACGTACGTGACGACGTTCGTCCTGGCGCGCGGGGCGGGCGTGCGGCTCGCCGCGCAGACCACCTGGATGCAGGTGCTGCTGGTAGGCGCGTTCGCGGTGCTCCAGAGCACCATGATCCTCGTGCTCATGGCGATCTTCGGGCGCGACGCGTGGGTGCCGCGATCCCTGTATCCGCTCGCTCTTCCGCATGCGATCGCGACGGCGGCCATCGCGCCTGTCGTGTTCCGCCTGGCACAGGCCATCCATGTCGCGACGGCGGCGTCGCCGCGTGCCGAGGTCGGGAGCGCCACGCCGTGAGCGACCTGCTCGTCGCCCGCTCGGACGTCGGGGAATTTCGCACGCGCTACAAGTGGCTGGCGCTGTTCTCGACGCTGGCCCTGCTTGCGGTGATCGTCCGCCTCTTCCAGCTCCAGGTCGTCGAGGGCGACGAGTTTTCGGCGATTGCGCACGAGAACATCATCCGTCGGGTCGTCTTGCCGACGACCCGAGGGGTCATCCGGGACGAAACGGGGAAGGTTCTAGCCTCCACGCGCCCCGCGTTCGACGTCGAGGTCATCCCGGGCAAGGTGATGCCGAGCGCACGCCCCCCGCACTACCGCGACGGCCGCCTGCTCACGCGAGACCCGGACTCGTTCCCGAAGCTCGCCGACATCCTCCGCCTCAACCCCGAGGAGCGGCGCACTATCGACGCGCTCATCCACGCCGCATGCACGAGCGACGACGACAAGTCCCCGTGCTGGACCCGGCGCATCCTCGTGCGTGAAGACGTGCCGCGCGACATCGTGTCGGAGCTGAAGCAGCACACCGACGAGCTGGCCGGGGTCGACGTGGAGGCCGTACCGGTGCGTTTCTACCCCTTCAAGGAGCTCGGCGCGCACATGCTCGGCTACGTCGCCGAGATCGATGCCGCGGCGCTGGCCGGCTACGTCCCGCCGGGTTTCGACGAGCTGCCGAAGGAAGACCAGCAACGGCTCAACCCCCTCGGCTACGCCACGGGGGATCGCATCGGCGCCACCGGCATCGAGCGCGCGTGGGAGTCGTACCTGCGGGGGCAGCGCGGCTGGGAAAAGAGGGTGAACGACGCGCGAGGGCGCCCTCGGTCCGGGCCCGATGCGGAAAGGCTGGTCGACGCGCCCGGACGGCTCGACCCCATCCCGGGGCGCGACCTTCGGCTGTCGGTCGATCTGGAGCTCGAGCAGGCCATCGAGAAGGCGATGCGGCCACACCCCGCGGGCGCGGTGGTCGCGGTCGACGTGCGCACGGGGCGACTGCTCGCCCTCTTCTCCAAGCCGGGCTTCGACCCGAACGAGCTGTCCGGAGGTGAGGGGCGCGCCCGGACGCGAGAGGCGTTCAACCGCCTCTACGCCGATCCCCTGCGGCCGATGCTCGACAAGACCATGAGCGGGGCGTTCCAGCCCGGGTCGACGATGAAGCCGTTCAGCGCCCTCGCGGCGCTCGAAGATCACATGGTGGACCCCGATCACACCGAGAAGTGCGAGGGGTTCCTCACCTTCGGTCATCGCGTGTTCCGGTGCACCCACCACCACGGCACGGTGAACCTCGAACAGGGGATCGCGCGGTCGTGCAACGTGTACTTCTTCCATCTCGCCGAGACCGTCGGAATGGATCGCATCGCGCGGGTTGCGCAGGCGTTCGGCCTGGGTCAGAAGACGGGGCTGGGGACCAACCCCGAGGCGCCGGGCCGCATCCCCACGCGATCGTGGTACGCGCTGCGCTACCGTGGGCAGTTCCGGCTGGGCTTCACGCTGAACATGGCCATCGGCGAGGGCGACGTGACCGTCACGCCGCTGCAGCTGGCGCTCGCCTATGCCACGCTGGGCAACGGTGGGACGCTCTACCAGCCACAGATCGTGCGAGCGGTGGAGACGAGCGACGGCGCCGTGGTCCAGGAGTTCCCGCCGCGGATCCGGCGGCAGGTGGCGCTTCAGCCCGACAACCTGCGACTGGTGACCGAAGGGCTCTTCGACGTCGTCAACGATCCCCTCGGCACCGCCTACGCCGTGCGCGATCCCACGATCGAGGTCGAGGGCAAGACCGGTACGGCACAGACCGGTTACCGGGCGAAGAAGGAGGACGAACCCAAGCTCGGCCGGTTCCTGGAGCAGAACCACGCATGGTTCGCCGCACTCGCTCCGGCACGATCGCCCGAGATTGCCGTCGTCGTGCTGGTCGAGCACGGCGATCTCGGGCCCCGAGCCGCCGTGCCCGTGGCCATGCAGATC
>VFSW01012159.1_pt1 | contig 12043 bp, 5 predicted proteins | sample 5358111 | NCBI WGS metagenome assembly VFSW01 (sample SAMN11554181, study PRJNA540505) | mine drainage metagenome | isolation source: sediment from site ElyBrook_90M | place: USA: Ely Copper Mine, Vershire, VT | collected 2017 | reverse complement strand
TGTAAGCTTTGTATCGTGACGCCGCCAACCCGCGCAATTCAACCTCACCGCTGAAATGTCCCTTCGCGAAAAAGAAGTAGTAAAAATCGTTTCCCCTCTTGATGACATGCGTTTCCGGCTTGTAGTATGCTATATCATAGAGATTTAAATAGCGCCCCTCACTCAATTTTTCTTTTGTGTAGATACCCAGCCATTTGTGGTAGTATCTCCGCTGTCGTGGATTCAACTCCAGGCTGGAATCCGCCTGCTTGATGCCGGAGATTGTGAACTTCGAAGCCGGCACCCCGCCCACTGCCAAAGTGGATGCAAAGTCCGGTTCCCCAACTGAAGCAAACACCTGTAGGCTGTCGTTCCATACATGATTTGTGAGCTCAACATGGTCCCCGCTGTAAGCCTCAGTATGACTGCCATAAAGCGCCCTGAAGGTTTTGCCCTTCAGTCTTACCTGCCATGAAGACAATGGATCCGAGGCAACGGTCTGATTGACATACGGCAGGTTGTAAATCGAGAAATTTGTGCCACATGGACAAAGCTGAATCAAGAAATCTTTCTTCAACTTTGTCGCCTCATTGTATATGTCCCTGAAAAACTCAGGGACTGATTCACACGAGGCAACCGCATTACCGTGATGATGGGAGTTGTTAAAGCACTCCGGCACCATATTCAGGTCTTGGCCATCGAGCTTGAAGCCGTCGATTTTCCACTCGGTGATCGCTTTTCTTACGAGGGCTACATAGTAATGTCTTACTGCCGGCAGCGCGGGGCACAGCAAGTAAGAATTCCACCAGGAAACTCTCACGCGTTTGCCGTCCTTGTCAAGTATGAACCAATCGGGATGCTCAAGCGCCAGCTTGCTCTGCAAATTGAATCCATACTCGTGCATCCTGGACGGATAGTATTCATGGCTGTAGGTCGAATCCTGCACAGATAACGGAGACCACCATAGCCTTACCTTCAATCCGTAAGAGTGGATAGAATCTATGAAAGCCTCAAAACCCTTCTCTCCTCCCGGAAACTTGGCCGGGTTAGGCTCCCAGTCTCCCATGTTGTTCTGCCAACCGTCGTCAATGGTAACCCATCCGAACCCCAGCTTCTTCGCCGTCGGCAGGCTCCTGAGTATCTGCTCTTCATTGAATTCCCGCTCGTAGCCCCAGGCACACCATTCAGGTTCAAAAGCGTCGGTAGGTGCCTTCGGATAATGGAACCCTTCCGCCTGGAGCATGTCCGAATAGGTTCGGAGGCCGTTAAAGAAGTCACCATGATGCAGCATGATAGCACTGCGAACCAGTCGCGTTGAATCCCCGGGCTTCATCACTGTTTCATTCGTATCCCTGATACAAAACGAAACGTTTCCTGTACTCGTGACCCTAACGGGCAGTGAAACCAGGCGGGGTTTGGGGTCGATAACTGAAAAAGTGATCCCCAATTCCCTGGTCCAGAAATCCACAACAGGGATTCCCCCGCCGTAGTCAGGCGCGTTCATCCCCTGATAATTATCCCGCCGGTAGTTAGGATTGAGTGGGAATATCCAGTCGTACCTTTCCGGATAGCTTCCTCCTTGAAAACTCCAAAACTTGTAAGAACTATCGGCCCCGAACTTCTTCGCGTCCAATAGAGAGTGAAGCAGCTCGTAAGATGCTACTTGAATTTCTTTCCGTGTCTTGTTTTTGAGAAAGGCTTCGAAAATAATAGTATTATGAAAACGAACAGGGACGAGGAGGTTGAATTCTTCAGCTACACTTGAATCCTGAGAAAGGGCAACGAACGAAACAATTTGGGCTTCACCATATTGCGTGTACGCTAACTTACTTGTTACGGATCCCCGGACAATATGGAAATTCTCTGGTCCGTCCGAGCCAACCAGCTTTACCAGGGACAATACGCCAGGCTTTGAAATGAGCTCAACCGGCTTCGATTTCGAAGCATTAGAAGTATATATGAGAAAACTCAGATCATGTTGAATGCTGATCTCAATATCATTAGCCCTTACCCTGACAGGAATTCCAGATTCGTTCTCGGACGCATAACCATCCCGTTGATCCGACTCTAATTGATGCACCACCATCTTTGCACTTGCACCCTGACTGGCCTGAGCGGATTTCCGAACGCCAGGAAGCAACATCAGCAATGACAACATCAGGACTAGCAGCACAAACGCACTTCTGATCGTAGTATCTACTCCGTGCAGGTATATTCTCCAGTCGAAGACCATCACACTTTCTCAATTTAAAAGATGGGGTGGGGCGACTTTGGGCACGTGAGTGAACAATGGGGTCCCACCCCGATTTCGTTTATGGCTCTAGGCCCTTTTCAATGTTATTTTATCAACATCATCTTCTGAATTTTCGTGTAGGTACCTGCATTTATCCTGAAGAAATAAACACCACTGGCAAACCCAGAAGCATTAAACTCCACACTGTATTCGCCGGGAGCCTGCCTGAGATCAACAAGAGTCACAACTTCCCTTCCCAGTACATCATAAACCTTTATCGTAACTTGCGACGATTTAGGAATATCATATCGGATAATTGTGGTCGGGTTGAATGGGTTGGGAAAGTTTTGAAACAGCTCAAATTTTTTCGGGACTCCACCCACTTCACCCACAGCCAATATCCCCGTGCCCGTCGAAAAGGAACCGGTTGAATATAAGCCTGCACCCGCTGTATCCACTCCGGCAACATGCCAGAAGTATTTTGTATTTGCCTGAAGCGGTGAGGATAGTTGCAGTGAAGTATCCTTCGCGGCAGTTAAAGTCGTATCAAAAACGAGATCCTTCGCCAAGAAAAGGCCGACGGAATCGCCGCTGGTATAGACGGTAGAGTCGGTTGCGACTTGTAGGCGATACTTTGCAGCGAGGTTCACAACATTCCATGCAAACTTAGCCCTTCGGGCAATCCCTGTGGAAGTTACTGCGGGAGCAACGAGCTTCGGTTGTGTCGGCACGGACATGATAGTTGTGAAGGAGTTTGCATTCGAGAATGATCCCGCACCGCCGCTGTTGTAGGCCTCGACGCGCCAGTAGTACCTGTGAAGATATTCCAACTTTGTAACTGTGAGCACAGTGTCAGAGGTGGAGTCGCTAATAGCAAATCTTGAAAAAGATGCTGTATCGGATAACTGCACCCAGTATCCTGAAGCTAAGGGAACTGAGCGCCATGCAAGGGTCAGAGAATCGGCCCGCTGGGAGGTTGAAATGTTGGCCGGGGAGAGAAGAATTGGTACTGTCAAAGGCGAAGCTGTGCCAAGGATCACGGGAGTACGCGGAGCGTTGATAACGGGCATGACGTTGCTGCCGGGTTCCGCTCTCCATTGAAGATAAATCGCAGATCCTCTTGCGACTCCTATATCAGAATACGCAACTGCTAACTCGCATGAGCTATCTTTATATGCGGCATCGATGGGCTTAGAACCGTTCAGCGTCCCGCCCCATCCCCAGGCATCATCACTCTGGGTAGTTCCCATAAACTTTTGTATGTATTCTGTCGAATTAATTATCGCTATTCGATAATCAGCGCCCATACTCCACCAACCGTTAGTCAATCCTGTTGACGTACTTGTATCCGCGTCTATATAGATTAAGTAATAGTGGTTATAGTCCAATGACTGGAAAGTACCAGCAACATTAGTGCGCACGTAAAGTGAGTCGCTTCCCGCCACGTAGTAACCGGCGGTTAATGTACCGTCAGAACCCCACGTTGTATTCGGCGTGCTGTTAGTCACATACGCAGGCACTCCATTCCAGTCGCTAAAATTACCGTCAATGGTTATTTGAGCCCAAGCCTGTGTAACAATGGAAAGCAGAGCCAGCATTGCGATCGTAAAATTCGTTTTCATATTTTCTCTCCTATGCTATATGTTCAAAGTGCTGCAGAATCCGAGGGTACCGTCCTCGCGTGACACATGCGGAATGGTGGGATAGCAACACTTGCGTTTTGGCAGTTAAGCTTATCCCACCAACCGCTCCGCTTAAGGAGAAGCAACTCTAATTATTTGAGGAGAAGCATCTTCTTTGTCATCATCTGAGAGCCTTGTTCGAGTCTGTAGAAATAGACTCCGCTGGAAAGGTTATCCATGTTTACATTATATGTGTACTCACCTGGCCGCTTGAAGCCCTGGTCGACCACTCGCACCAGCTGACCCAGCACATTATATATCTTCAAACTCACCATACCAGAACGTGCTAGACTGACCTTAATGGTCGTTGAAGGGTTAAACGGGTTTGGATAGGCATTGTATAGCGCAAATTTATTGGGTACTTGGGCCGGAGTCTTAGCTATACCCGTATAACCTCCACTGAACCAGCCCACATCTCCAACTGGTTTGCTGTCTGTTCCACCAATTTTGAGCGAGCCGTTCGAATATTGCATATCTTGCAATTCGGGAAGAGGCCATTGTGGGATCCAATTCGACCCGGTTACATTTTGGATTTGATAACCATAGACATCGGTCGAGGCTGTGTTCCCTCTTATGTTCATGAAAACCTTGAATATGCCGACGCCATCGCCCTCGTTTGGATACAGCATATTGTTAATTGAGGGCCCAAAACCAGGGTCAACAAATGTATTTCCTTTTTCAATCATACCGGGCCACTGTGTAGGGTCATTGAACATGTGGGCTGTTCGATCGTTCATCCACGTCGGGAACATGAGCGAATCGTTACCATGTGCTGTGTCGTCATAAGCCTTCCAAAAACCCAACACGGTATCAGGCATAAAGTAGTTGTTATTCTTCACTTCGATGGTTCTCTTTGCCTCAGCCAGCCACCGCAGGTTCGGATTTGAAGAGTCCGCAGGGTCGAAAGCCTTAGCTTGAGTCTCGGTCAAAGTATCGAGGTCAATTATCGAACTGATGGCAAGCGAGTGGACCTCATTCCAGAACTGAATATATTCGAGATATGTGATGCCACCACACCATGATCCGTAAAACATGTTATTATCGACTTTCCCATTTGTGATCTCCCAAATTCCAAGTGGCGGACCCACAAATGAGAATATATCGGTATTGTGGTCAAATTGAAGATAGTTCGTCAACCAAATCGGGCACACATCATAACAATTAACGGCAATAAAAGTATTATCGTCCATGATAATTGTATCCGCTTTTGCTATATTCCCCGCATTACGCAAGCCTTCGCCAGAATACCACGCAGTTGCGGAGATAAGGTTTCTGAACTTGCAATTTGTAATATAGAAGTCATCATAGTTGCCGGTATAGCCTATGGCTTCATTGGGCATATCCTCGAATATCACGTTGTCTACATAAAGCTTCGCTGAATCAGCCGACACCTGAATAAACGAACCTATGCCATTCACATTCAAAGCGTTTATAGTATTGTTCGGCGCTCGACCGGTGAGATAGAGGTTCTTGAAAGTAGCCACCGTGTGAGCTCCGTTGACGATGAACAGGTAATAGGGCAACGAGCCATCACCTAATACACCGGCTTGTATGCAGGGCGGTCGACCGTCAGAACCCAAGACCCCAATAACCTCAAAATTGGACTTTACGGTTATAGGGCCGAGCCAGAGGTAAGTTGTGTCGCGGCTGACAAGTTTATACACTTGATGTGCCTGCATGCCAGAATTAGTCGTATCGGCGGAAATAACTTCATCGATACTGGGACCATTCGCATAAACCACCAACGTATCGCCCGCCTGCGCGAGACTCTTGTGGGGGTTGGCAAGGAACAGTGCTACCATAAGCGCCGTCACCACTGAGACCGTACGCTTGTTACTCATGATTTTCCTCCTTCGTTCATAGATATTGTTTTTGTACTATTTTCTCTTGTTGAGAAAGAGAGAAGTACAATAGTGAATGTTTGAAAAAAATGCTCGCAGCAAGTGAAATCGACGCCATTACCGCCCCCCGGCCGATAAGGGCGATTCTGAACAAGTTCCTTCCATGACGTATCCGGACAATTCATAATTCTCCATGCGTCGCGGCTCTACTACTTGATTAGGACCATTTTGCTAACCTGCACAGAACCCTCTCCGCGAAGTGCGCACAGGTACACTCCACTAGGAAGTCGCGAGCCGTCGAACCGAATAGTGTGAAAACCGGGCTCCTCAGTTTGGTCAACCAAGGTAGCAACAGCTTGACCAAGGACGTTGTACACGACGATCTTCACACGACTCCTCACCGGCACGTTGAATCCAATGATTGTCGAAGGATTGAAAGGGTTTCGATAGTTTTGGCGCAGACTTAAAGCGATAGGTTGCGACGGATCATCACGTTCAACCCGGCTCACACTATTCATTGCATAAAGATATCTTTCTGTTTGGAAGCTGTCAGGTGCGGTACTTTCCAGTGAATATGGAGAGGCTGTTTGGTTTGCTTCGAAAATTAGCCCAACCGTGTCCCCTGACCCGTTCGGAAACAAAGTCTTAAGTGGGAGACTAAGAGAGACCGATCCAGTTGAGTCTTCCTGCTGCATTCCTAGAAGAGCTGTCCAGGCCCAGTCTGACCCGCCGCTACCTGCGTATTGGGCAAACTGCTCGTTTTCAACCAGGAACTCGGCACCGACTGAGGCACTGTCATAAACGAACCCGGTTTGATGCCCTACAGTGTCGTTGTCAGTGTCAATCAGGATGTGGTAGTAGTACTTGGAGAAATTTATGCTGTCGGCAACTTGGTATCTCAAATAGAGATAATTGGCATCATTGGCGGCCCATAAATTGGTAAACCGAGCATCGGGATCCTGAGCTTGCGAGGGACTTGGATTAGGAGGCGAGTCTAGCGTTGGTACATTGTTCCAATTAATTTTGAGCAGATTACTGGTCCCGCTGCTGGTGCCTCCTCCGGTGCCGGTGATAGTGTCGACCCCTGTAACGATATAACTACAGAACCCTGCGAAATATGATGGGAGCATGTCATATGGATTTGGAAGGGTCGCGTCCGTACAATAGATCCAGCCTATATTTAGGGAGGCTGCCCTATTGACTACGCTTTGATAACTGTTGGCGGGTGTATTGTATGGAACCACCAGGAAATTATCTCTGGAGTATTTACTGCACCACTGAGCAGGGGACCATGAGCTAAATCCTGAATTTGTTTCGAAAATACAGATTACGTCTGCTATTCTTTTGCCGTTGTAGAAGAGATAGCTTTCAAGCGTGTTGGTTCCAGGATTAGTTGCTACTATTGCAGATGAATCTTTTTGCTTGACATAATCGTATATTTGAGCATAATATGACTCGTCACCGCTCACATTTGCCTGCTCGTCAAACAATATCCCGTCTATCGAAGGATAGAAGGAGAACCATGAATCGATGTCGGCCTCCACGCTGCTAATCGACCTTTTTCCATATTGAGTGTAGACATAACCGATAACCTTGCCGCTACTATCGTGCATACCGGTAATTCCAGCCGCATAAGTCGACAGATAACTGGATCCAGGTCCGTTGGAAACATTGGCTATGGCATAGAGCCGACCGGGCATTCTCGCAGCCTGAGCTTCCATCTGGGCCCAGTAGCTCGAAGAAGGACTGAAATAAGCCGGTACCATGACCTTGAGCGAATCTCGGACCAAGGAGCTGTCGACATTTACCTCCCTCGCGGGAAAGGTTGAAGCAAATGTGACTGCTTCGCGGGTTGACAGGAGAAATAGGATGATGCAGACACCTTGTACAATTTTCTTAAGTCTTACAGAGCGTCTGATGTCAAGTCTTTTCATGATTTACTTCTTCCTTCCTCTTTTTGTTTTCCGAGAGCTTAGAATCTGAAACGGACCCCCAAGTCACCTGTCATGCCGTAATCCTGTTCAGACATTGGGACACCTCCACCCTGAATGACGCTGACATCATTAGCCCCATTGATGTTGTACAGGTCACCATAAACCTGGGCCCCAAACCACGGCAATCCCTGCTGACATTCAAGGTCCCAACGACTATATGCGGCGGTGTAGCTTCTAAGCTGCGGCCATGGGCTAGGACCTGTAAAGATATTGTCCTGGTAGAGCCACGACACCCTGATGGAAAAAGCTTGATAGTCAAAACCTAAGGAGAGGTTAAATAGATTGTCGGGCTGATACAGAAGCCTGTCTGTGAACGAGGTATCAATGTAGTTTAACGATCGCCCTGTCGACTCTATGATCAGGTAGGGGTATTGAGCCTTGGAGAATATGTGTGAGTAATTGACATTAAGAAGGAGTCCGGATAATACACCTGGCAAATACCAAAAGTGCGTCTCCCAGTCGAGTTCAATCCCGTAATCATTAATCACATCAGAGTCATTAATCGTGGTACTAATCTGATAAGTCCCGGATAGAGGTGAAGTAGAGCCGAGGAGGGAATAAGGGAAGTATTGCTCCGCGTTTGCCCCGGAGGCATACAAAGTCCATGGATAAATCAAATCACGGATGTTCTTCCAGAATCCGCCTATCGTGAACAATCCCATCGCGTTGTCATAGAATGAGAAGTAAGCATCGTAATTCGTTGAACGTGATGGAACGAGCCGAAAATTGTTCCATGCAATCGCTGCTGTACCTACATCTATTCTCGGAATGATCGCGCTGTAATCTGGATAAGAGAGCGTATGAGTGTAAGAAAGCCTGATGTCAAACCACGAAAGCGGTTTGTACCTTAATGAGACATCAGGGAGATAATAGCCGTGATTTTGTACTACGGTTGTATCGTAATGCGTGTAAGTGCTCACAGCACTGCGGGTTTCAATGCCACGGATCCCCTTATACGCTGTCCTCAGATCCTGGTAACGCACGCCGGGAATTATGGTAAGATTTGATCCTATGTTCAGAATTCCCATAAGATAAAACGCTGACTGGCCTTCATACCCAGAATAGTTGTAGCTCGTTGAATTGAGGACATCATACCCGTAGGACTGCGTACCATGATTTGCGGTTATGTATTGGAGGCTATCTTGCAAAAGGTTGGCCATACGGGAAAGCTTAGCGTAGCTCAGTGGCGCGACCATCTGATAGTTGCCACCAAGGAACTTCCCATAGCTGAAGCTCGGATCCAAGAAAGAAGTCATCGGTATTCTGAACTTTACTGTAGGAGATAAGTTGAACCAGCTGATAATGAGATCGTTCACGATTTCCGACCCGCCAAACTGGAGACCGCCACCGTCGTAAACATTCTGGTTGTAATACCGGGGTTGATACCGGTACATCCCGCCGAATTTGATTTGCAAGTTCACCAGCCTCGAGAACGTGATACTTGTTTTCAGGCCGAGTGATCCCGTTGATGCGCTTGATTTGGAGAAGTAATTGTCTGCATAAAGGCCCTCGATAAGCGCACTTGGTAGGTCGTATGTTGCGGCCTTGGGAATTTCCTCCGGGTTAACATTCGCCTGGTTATTGAAAGCGGAAAGGCCGGCGCCTGAGGGCTGATAGAAGCCTATTCCCCAATAGCTATTACTCGTCTGCGAATACGCATGAGAAAATCTCGCGTCAACCTGAAATACCGATAACGTGTTTTTAAATTCAATACCGTTGATTAAAGTGAGACCTTTCCCGGAGGAGCTCCCAAGACTCCAGGAAATGCTGTTCCCGCCGACAGCGAATGATTGCTGTCTGGCTTGAGTGCTGGAGATTGTGGAACTTAAAAAGTTTGTGAGTTTAATTTCTCCTTCGGGCAATCTGTAGTCGATTACGAGTGCGGCATTTCGTCTCTGTATGTCTCTTGGGTTGTCCGAAAGAGTCAGCCCTGTCGTAACGTACTGGGTTTGACTGTTCCCGAGGTGGTTATAGGAAGCTCCCAATTCATTGGAAGTAAGATTCTCTCTCTCTATGTCTACTTGAGCAAGTATACCGAAACGATCGCCGAAGAATCTTTCTTCCGCCGTCCCGACGTATTTGTAATTGTTGAACTTGTTATACGCATCGGAGAGCCCCTTGTAGCCTCCCTGCGCGAGGAGATGAATTCGTGGAGTCCCGGGATGTCCCCCCTCAGCTTCACGAAGGTCAAAGTCAACCGTACCGCCGATAACATTGGCATCCATATCTGGGGTGACTGTCTTGTAAACCTTAATGCCTCCCAGCATGTTTGATGAGATCCCGCTCAAGTCCGTGCTTCTATCGTTCGGATTCGAAGATGCCATCTGGATTCCGTCGATCAGTATGTTATTGTACTTAGGTGCGAGACCTCGGATTACGACCTCGGTTCCTTCTCCCCCATTGCGTAGCACGGAGATACCCGGCAGTCTGCCCACAGACTCAGCGGCATTTTGATCTGGTAGTTCCTGGATCCTTGCGGCAGAAACTGCGTTGACTATTTGATTGGCAGTTAGTTCCGTGTTGATCGCCTGATTCTGCCCGCTCGCTTGCCCAGTGACCACGACCTCTTTACTGCGTATTCCGACAGGCTCCAACTTAAAATCGCTTTCAACCCGAGAGTCCGGAGTCACGGTAATCTGTTTTTCTTCCTTCCGGTATCCAAGATAGGTAGCCCTCATGGTGTATGTCCCCTGAGGAACATCAGGAATGATATACCTGCCATCTCCGTCGGTTACCGCACCAAGGACTGTACCCACCAGCAACACGTTTGCCCCCAACAATGGTTGGCCGGTAGCAGCGTCAGCAACCTTTCCCCTTATGGAAGAAGTAGCGGCGAGGGCACTGATGTTTAGAAACAACAACAATGAAACTACGCATAGAAGATTGTGGTTAATCCCGCGCATTTGCGTCTCCTTGGTTTGAAATACAATAAACATTTCGTGACCGGTCAAAGGGACCTCCACCCAGACTTAAGAAAAGGGACATTTCAGACCCTAACATGGATTTAGTTTCGAAATAAATACCCGTGATCCTCGCAACCAATGACGGAAGTATAGAGTCGCCAAGAATCAACGCATGGCATCGGGGCGTTTGGGGCAGGCTAATCGAACCAATGCGTAGTTGCATGTGCGCTATTTCAGTCCTTAGAGATCCCGAGCTTCTTTCAGCCATTTTTGGTGCGTCGCCTTGTCCTGGATTATCCTTCCACTGCAACATTTTCAGTAAACGCTAATTGCTTTTTTTCAAAATTCGATCGGCATTATCCCGGTATAATTTCTTCAGCGTCTTGTCACTCAGGACAAGACCATAAAGGGGCCAATGATAACCGAATAGGTTTATGTGATAAAAATGTTCGTCTCTTGTTTCAAGAATTGTGAAGGTTAACTGGTACATACGCAGAGTGGGGTAGTTATCTGTACCATAAAGAAGCCTGTCCCTATATTTTTCAATAAACGCCTTCGTATATCTCGGGATCGCAGCCACTTCTGCGTATCTGGCAGCTATGTCTGCATATAGATTCGCATACTTGTCAAACAACTTTCCGAGTTTCGACAAATCAGTCACTTGGTTGGCAAAATGGCATGCAATGAAAATGGTCTTGGGATGTCTCGCGACGGCGTTAGCCAAATGTTTTAATTCCTGGTCCAGTGTGAGAATCCCCTTCTGGTTGTCCAACCGCCAACTGTATGCGTTCATCAGCCCATCATTTGTCGAGTCCATTGGCCCATAAAACCATTGAGGCTCACCTACGTGGATGCTTACAGGTATGCTCAATTTTGCACATTCTTTCAGTAAGGGATCCATCCTGGGATCATCAATGTGCATCCCCCATGCGGGAGGATAACAGAAGTACAGGCCTTTCCCTTTGTCTCCCAACTCCCCGACGCCTCTCGCGCCTTCTTTATAGCATCTTTCCAATTCCTTGACGGCGGCAGGTCCAAAACCCGGTTTGTCATATCCATTGTAGTCGATGCCGCAATAGAGGATGAATCTGGTAGGGTATTTAGAGTAGAAAGTCTCCAGTGAATCGAATTTCTTGCCGTATGCCATCGTCAAAATGATGGTCTTACGAATCCCTGCCGAGTCCATTGTGCGCACCCAGCTATCCAACTCTGCCTCTGATCCGACGTAGGGGTGCGAATGCATATCGATCACAGGGTACCTAGCTTCCTTGACGGCCACGTAAGGAACCTTGTAGATGCTGACCGGCCTGTAATCTTTCAATAGAAGATTAGAGTGAACTGTTTCATGGTGCGGGGTGGTTTGACAATTGACTGCGCCTACAATAGCAAGCAGTGTGAAACCTATCGTGCT
>VFSW01012158.1_pt1 | contig 12043 bp, 10 predicted proteins | sample 5358111 | NCBI WGS metagenome assembly VFSW01 (sample SAMN11554181, study PRJNA540505) | mine drainage metagenome | isolation source: sediment from site ElyBrook_90M | place: USA: Ely Copper Mine, Vershire, VT | collected 2017 | reverse complement strand
AGTTGAAAGGCCGCGGCCGCTTTGGCCTCGTGTACCGCAAGCGGCTCGGCCAGGCCCATGAGTCCGAAGTTCGCCGCGTAAAGACGCAGACGAAGAAGTTGCGCGTAGACGTCGGAGCGCACGAAGACGCTCTGAATCTGGCCCAGGTAATGCGCCGCCCGCTCGATGCCTTCCGCGAGTGCGCGTGCACACGGTTCGCGATCCGCCACCTGCAACAATCCCTCGAGGAAGTAGCAGTAAGCGTGCAGCCGGTCCATGACCTTGCGCGGATCGGAGTCTCCCGGCAGGAAGCGTTCGCGCGCGCGCAGGCAAACGTCGAGCGAATCCTCCCAGGCGTCCAGGAACGCCTCCTCTCCGGTTTCTTCGTACAACCAGCGCCACGCCGTAGCCGCTTTCAGTTGATAGCATCCCGGCTGGCCGGCCCAGCGCGGCTCCTCCGGCAGCGGGCGCAGGTCCTCGAGCCGCACGATCGGATGCAGGGCGCCGTCGTTCCAGAAGGTGCGGAGCATCGCCTGGCCAGCTTCGGTAGCGGCCTCGAGCCAGGCGCGCTCGCCGGTCTGCCGCCATAGGCTGAGCAGCGCGCGGACAATGATGCCGGTGTCGAAGAAGTAGGCGTGCTGGGAGGGTTCCTCGCCGTCCCGCGCCTGTTCGAAGGGGAACAAAGGTCCGGCGTTACGCAGGAGGTGCGCGGCGGCGCGGGCTTTGTTGAGGAACTCCGGCTCCGAGGTGCGGCGATGAAAATACAGCAGCGTGCTTGCCGCATAGCCGGTGATTTCGAGGGAAATGCGGGCGTTTTGCCGGAGATCCGAGCGATAATATCGCGCGACGCCGCCGGAGGGCTCCTGGATGCCGGAGCGGAGGAACCAGAGGCCGGCCTGCGTGAAGGACGCGAGCTTCGCAACCTGGGTGGTTTCCGTCAAAACGCCTCATTGTAGCATCGGGGGTACGCACCGCTCGCCAAATCGGCGGAATCCTTGGAACAGCGCGGGGTTAATGCGCGTTGCCGCCGGGGAAACGCAGGCTGCTATTCAAGGAAATCTCGCGATGTACGGCTTTGGTCAGCAGCACGAGGATGATCAACAGCCATCCGAAGCTGGCGGAGTTTCCGCCGAACCACTCCCCGACAAACACGTAGGTCGCCGGACTCCACCCCGCCGGAAACCAGCGCTGGTAATAGGTGAGCCCGTGCCAGGTGGGGATGATGGCGGAAAAACAATCGATATCGATGGCGGCGCTTACCGCCCAAAGAGCGAGGACACCGTAAAGTCTTACGCGATCCATCCGCCCGCCGCGCAGCGCCCAATGGAAGGCGAAAATCACTACGAACGGGAGCGTTGCACACAGATACCGGCCGGGGGCGCACTCGCCGTCGCCTTGTGGATTCAGTGCGAAGGCGAAGCTGTATAGAGCAACGCCGGCCGCCATCACCGCCCACGGGCGGCCGCTGCTCTGCTCCCAACCCCGCCGAAGCAGGAACGGGATGGACCAGAACGACAGCAGGGTCAGCGGTTGCTCCGGCGCGATCCCGTGCGTCCGGTCGAAGAACAAGCGCCAAAAGCGTTCCCAGGAGCCCGAAGGGCTGAGTATGGTTCCGTTGAGAATGGGCGGCAGCCGATAGCCGACGGTCACGGTTTCCGGGGAACCCGAAACACCACTCTGTGTAGCGGCGGCGGGGGTTGCCGAGACCGGTGCGTCGCGGTACACCTGCCATGTGAGCGCCAACTCCGCCGCCACGAGCAGGCACAGCGGCGCCAGAAACCACGCGTTCCGGCGCATGACCGGGTTGCGGAAACTGATCCAGGCCAGAAATACCGTGAGGCCAAGAAAGCGGATATAGAGAAAGGGAAGGTAAGCCAGGCAGAGCGCGCAAATGACGGCCAACAGCCGCCCCGGACGGGATCGTAGGGCAATCGTGAGGCAAATCAGCGCCAGGGCGCCGCCGGGGACTTCCGGGTAAACGTGCGCGCTGTAGTTTTGCCAAGTGGGCAGCGTGATCAGCATCCGCCCGGCCAGGGTTCCGATTGCTGTGCCGAATTGGGCTTCGAGGCAGGCGGCCAACACGAGCGCCGCGCCCACGCCAACGGCGGCGAGCGCATAGCGAACCCGCATCGCTCCGAGCAGGCGATAAGGTATCGCGACCAAGAGCGGAAACCCGATGCCGTGTTCGGGTCCGAGATAGGCCCGGTCCGGGGTCTCGCGCGCGTCGTGGCGGAACAGGTTCGGAATGCCGAATTCCCGATACTGCCGGGCGCGGTAGTTGTTGGCTTCGTTGAAATCGCCGTCGTGGACGAGCGAGGCCGCCGTCATCAGGTAGTGCGGTTCATCTCCGCTGGTAGGAAAAAACGCTCCGATCCGGTGGTGGTAGACCAGGGTGATCAGCGCATAGAGAAGCAAACGGCTAAGCCAGACGAAAGCTCGTGAGGGCGTGACACGCCAAGGCACGTTGCCCAAGTATACCCCGCCCTGCGTCCGGCGCCGGCTTCCGCCTGCGGTGCGAGCCACACTGTGGCTCCGGGTTCACACGCTGGAGTACGGGTAAATCCTTTGCTGCGTTGATGAAACCATAGCTGTGCGCGCGTCGTCGGAGGTGCATACGCTATACTAGAAAATTCGTCTGATTCGCTTACCATGAAGTGTCTCGCCGCTCTTCTTCTACTGCCTCTCAGTGTGGCTGCTCAGAACCGCTTCGTCACCGGAATGGCCGCTCGCGCGGTCATCGGCCAGGATACGTTTACGGCCCAGAACTCGGCCGGGAATCCGCCCATTGGGAACCCCTCGGCCAGCCTGTTGGGCGCCGTCAGCGGCCTCGCCTGGGCGAATAACATGCTCTTCGTCGTTGACTCCAATCGCATGCAGGCGATGCCGACGCAGAACCGCGTGCTGATCTTTCCCCTGTCGAGCCTACCGGTTCCCTCGCCGGACGCGGAGTTAACCTACCAGTACGCGCGCTGTCCGGTTTGCGGCGGCACGGCCAGCGTGGTTGTCGGGCAGCCTGACTTTGTATCGGTGAATCCGTACCGCACGCAGGCCGGGCTGCAGAATCCGGCGGCGGTGGCCAGCGACGGCAATATTCTCGCGATCGCGGACACCGACAACAACCGCGTGCTGATCTACAATCCGATTCCGACCACCAACGGCGCGAATGCGACTCTCGTGCTCGGGCAGAAGGATTTCACGACACTCGCGCCCGTGGTGCAGACGGCCAGTTCCTTGCTCGGCCCGCAAGGCGTGTGGATTCAGGGGAACCATCTTTTCGTCGCCGACACGCTCGGCAACCGCGTGCTGATCTGGAATACGATCCCGACTCAGAATAACCAGCCTGCCGATGTGGTGCTTGGGGAATCGAGCTTCACGGTTTATGACGGCAACCCGCCGACCGATGCCTCGCACATGTTCAACCCGGTTTCGGTGACCAGCGACGGGACCCACGTGTTCGTGACCGACATTGGGAATAACCGTGTGATGATCTGGAACGAGATCCCGACACAGAACGGCCAGCCCGCCGACCTGGTGCTCGGCCAACCGGACTTCAAGAGCAATGCGAGCAACAACACAAACAACGGCGACTGCCCGAGCACGGGGTCCGGATCGAGCATCACCTATCCAGCCCTCTGCGCCGCGTCACTCAGCTTTCCGCGCTACGCGCTGGCGGGCGGCGGGCGTCTGTTCGTCGCCGACGGCGGCAACGACCGCGTGCTGGTGTATGAATCCATGCCCATCAAGAACGGCGCGGGCGCGGACGAGGTGCTTGGCCAGTACGACCCGTTCAGCAACATCAATGGCATCGAGCCCGACCCCTCGCAGGGCAGCCAGTCCGACGCCAACCAGATCACCGCGCCGCAGTCGCTCGCCTGGGACGGAACGAATCTCTACGTCAGCGACCCGTTTGACCGGCGTGTGCTGGTCTTCACGCCGGGGCAGAACCTGATCGCGCGCACCGGCATCACCAACGCCGCCAGCCGCGAGGTGTTCGCGCTCGGCACCGTGACGTTCGGTGGGACCATTAACGCGAGTGACACGGTGACGATTCAGATCAACAGTACGAACTACACTTACACGGTGGTGAAGAACGACACGTTGACCACCGTGATCAATAATATGGTGAAGCAGATCAACTCGTCCAACGGTGGCGCGGGGGATCCGAGCGTGTACGCGATCTCCGAGACGGCGATTAGCGAGATCGTACTGGTCGCCAAGGCTCCAGGGGTGGATGGAAACAACGTCACTTACACCACGACGACTTCGTCGACCGCGCAGATCACCGCGACCGCCGGCGGCGCGAATCTTTCCGGCGGCCAGGATGCGACCAATGTCGCGCCCAGCACACTTATCACCGTGTTCGGCTACGGCAATTTAACCGATCAAGCCCCGGCGGCGGCGGACCTGAGTAAGCCGCTTCCCGTCCAGCTTGCCGGCACGGAACTCTACATCGACGGTACGCGCGCGCCGCTGGAGTACGTTTCTCCCACGCAGATCAACGCGCAGATGCTGGCGCGCGTTGCCGACGCCACTAGCGTGACCACGTGGGTGCGCTCGGTGCGCCAGGACGGTTCGGTGATGTGGACCGCCGCGGTCGGCGTGCCGATCGTCCCGGGAAATCCGGGCATCTTCGCTTATCCCGGCCCGGAGCCTCGCCAGGCGATAGCGGTGCATGCCAGTAGCTACGGCACCGATGTCGTTTCCGTGGATGGAACGATCAAGGCCGGCGACACCGGAACCATCACCATCGGCTCGAACGCCTACAGCTATACGGTCACCGCGAACGACACGCTCACTTCGGTCGAAAACCAGTTCATCAGCCTGATCAATGCGAACACGAGTGAAGTAGTGACGGCGCAGGCGGCGGGGGCGTTCAATCGCATTATCCTCACGGCGAAGCAGCCCGGAGCGGCGGGGGAGAGCACGTCCGTCACGGTCAGCACCAACAGCGGCTCGAGCGTGCTGCTGACCGTGCTCGGCGCCGGCACGATGTGTTGCGCCAACACGGCCGGTGCGCCAGTCACCACGGCGAACCCTGCCGTGCCGGGCGAACTGATCAATATCTACGCCACCGGCCTCGGCGTCACCACCGCCGCGGACGGCACTTGGGAGAACCCGGACGGCGTTCCTTACGCGGGGCCCGAGAACAATGTCCTCCAGTCGGTGGACGCGCTGTTGAACGGCAACAGCACGGCCAACGTCCTGTTTACTGGTTTCCAGCCCGGCTCGATCGGCGTGTACCGGGTCACGCTTCAGCTGGGAACCAGTCTAACTACGAACCTGCAGAGCACGCTGCGCATCGCACAGAATCTGTTTACCAGTAACATCGTCACGCTCCCGGTTTTTGCGCCGTCGTCCTCGAGCAACACGCCGGCGGCTGCCCGGAACCGGGCGCAGCGTCCCGGACCAGGGCGCTCCGCTCCCGTTGTGAGGCACTAGATGGGTTTGGCAGTCAGAACGATTCGCGAATCGGCCTCGGCACAGGTGCTCTCGCGTTTGCGTGCGGTCTGCGCCGCGCTGCCCGACGCGCATGAGACCGTCGCCTTCGGCCATCCCACGTTCCGCGTGAAGGAACGTATGTTTGCGGTGCTCGAAGAGTACCGCGGCGAGTTGACGGTGGCCGTGAAGGTCGGCAAGGCGATGCAGTCGGTGTTCTTGAAGGACGCGCGCTTCCTGCGCACGCCGTATCTCGGCCAGCACGGATGGGTGTCGCTGCGGCTGAACGCGGGCGGCGCGGCAACCGACTGGGACGAGGTGGCGTCGCTGGTTCGCGGCAGCTACGAACTGGTCAGCGCGAAGCGGCGCTAGCGGACCGGACGGGCACGGAAGGATTCAGGAAACCAACGCATGATTGTTGTGATGCAGGAGGGTGCGGCTGAGGCGCTGGTGCAGCGAGTGATCGACCGCATGGTGTCGGCGGGCTTCACCGTGCATCGCTCCACCGGGGTGGTCCACACCGTGCTTGGCGGCGTGGGGCCGGAGGATGGCGTCGATCCGGCGGACTTCGAAATCCTCGAAGGCGTTAGAGAGTGCCACCGCATCGTGTCGCCGTACAAACTGGCCAGCCGTGCGTTTCGGCCCGGCGGCACGGTGATCCGCATCGGCAAAGTCGAGATCGGCGGCAACCGGGTCGTCGTCATGGCTGGCCCGTGCAGTGTCGAAAACCGCGACCAGATTGAACGGTCGGCCGAGATCGCCGCGCGGGGAGGGGCTGCGGTGATTCGCGGTGGCGCCTTCAAGCCGCGCAGTTCGCCCTATAGCTTTCAGGGCCTCGGCGAAGGCGGCTTGAAAATGATGCGCGAGGCCGCGGACCGTCACGGACTGCTGGTCGTGAGCGAGGTGATGGACCATACGCAGATCCCGCTGCTGGAAGCCTACTCGCACATCCTGCAGGTCGGCGCGCGCAACATGCAGAACTTCAATCTGCTGCGCGAGCTGGGGAGCCGCCGGGTGCCGGTTCTGCTCAAGCGCGCCATCTCCGCCACCATCGAGGAATGGTTGCTTTCGGCCGAGTACATTCTCTCCGGAGGCAACTACGAGGTCATGCTTTGCGAGCGCGGCATTCGCACGTTTGAAACCGCGACGCGCAACACGATGGACATCTCCGCCATTCCGGTCATCAAACAGCTCTCGCATCTGCCCGTGCTCGGCGATCCCTCGCACGGCACCGGCCGGCGCGACAAAGTGATTCCGATGGCGCGCGCCGCGGTGGCTGCCGGCGCCGACGGTTTGCTCGTAGAGGTTCACCCCGATCCCGACCACGCCCTCAGCGACGGCGCCCAATCGCTCCGGCCGGATCAGTTCACCGAAATGATGGGACAGCTCCGCGCGATGGCTCCGGTGCTGGGACGGTCGATTTAGCGGCCGTGGATTCGGTCGCCATCGCGGGGGTCGGCCTTATCGGAGGCTCGTTCGCGCTCGCCTTGCGCGCGGCGGGTTTTCGTGGCGAGATCCTCGGCGTTTCCTCGAAGGCGACCCTCGAACGCGCTCGCGCGATGGGTGCCATCGATCGTGGCTGCGGACTCGAGGAAGCGGCGGCTCAGGCGGACCTTCTTTTCCTCGCCCAACCCGTCGGAGCGATTCGCGACTCCCTCGCCCACATCGCACCTCATGTGCGGCCCGGCGCCTTAGTCACCGACGCCGGCAGCACCAAGGCGGAGATCGTCGCCGAGGCGCGGAGGTTTCCGAGTCTGCCTTTCCTGGGCGGCCATCCGCTCGCGGGCAAGGAAACGCGCGGCCTGGAGGCAGCCGAAGCCGGCTTATTCGCCGGGCGCACGTGGGTGCTTACCCCGGCGGAGGAAGACGCGCTGCACCGCCCCGCGGTGAAGGAATTTACCGCCTGGCTGGAGCGCATCGGGGCGCGCGTGGTGATGCTCGATGCCGAAGCTCATGACGGCCTGCTCGCTTTTTCCTCTCATCTTCCCCAGCTTGCCGCTGTAGCTCTGGCAGCGACTTGCGGCGCCTCGGGCGTTGGGGAACCTATCGCCGCCGCCCGTCTTTTCGGTCCCGCGCTGCAGGAAGCCACGCGCCTGGCGCGCAGTCCATTCAGCATCTGGCGCGACATCCTCGCCACGAATAATGGCCCCGTCCAACACGCGCTCGAGTGTTATATCATAAAACTGCAGCGGTTGAAGAACGACTTGGAACGCGGTGAAAACTCTGGCCTCGATCGGGAATTTCAGGCGGCGGCCTCATTTGCCGGGTCTATTCGGACTTCGGGAAAATAATCAAAGATCGCGATTCATCGCGACAATGCGGTCATTAGGGGACGAATTCTCTCGGAAATGAGATTTATTCAGGTGGAATGGCATGACTGAAACGCTTGCTGGAATCGTCCGGAATGAGCTGCTGGCCCGAGAAGGCGCCGTGCGCGAAATCAGTGCGCGCCGCTTCACACCCGTGTTCGCCGAAGGCGACCCGGCGGAGATTGTCTACTTTCTCTTTTCCGGCCTCGTTAAGCTGCATCACCGCTCGCCCGACGGCAAGGAAGTGATCTTCCACGTTGTCTCGGCGGGGGAGATCTTCGGCGAAGAGGCCATCGAGGAGGACGCCCGGCGCAGCTGCTCGGCCGAAGTCCTTCAGGACTCGATTTGCTACCCGATCCCGCGCTCCGGCCTCCTGACCTTTGCCGACAGCCGGCCCGGATTCTGGCAGGCGTTCAGCCGCGCTCTCGTCGAGCGCGAGCGGCACCTGTGCCGTAAGGTGGAGATGCTCTGCCTGCGCGAGGTGGAAAGTCGAATCCTCTTTTATCTGCACGAGCTAGCCGGGCGTCTTGGCGCCTCGGGCCAGGAAGCGGATTTCGAGATTCCGCTCTCGCAAAGCGAACTGGCGAATCTGATCGGCGCGACGCGGGAAACGACGTCCACCACGCTCAATTCGCTGGCCCGGCAAGGACGAGTGAAGCTGGGCCGCCGCATGGTGGTAGTGCCGTCGCTCAAGGACGGCGTCTCCGCACCGGAACCGCTGCAGACGGCCACCTCGGCCTGAGCACTCGCGGGAATCGCGGGACGCTTCGTCGCTCCATGCCGCAAGCCGCAAGCCGATACCTGGTCGAAGGACGGGTGCAGGGCGTAGGTTTCCGCTGGTACGTGGCTCGCTCGGCGCGCTCGCTCGGTCTCAACGGCTGGGTGAGGAATCTCGCCGACGGCCGCGTCGAGGCATATGCAACCGGCGACGCCAGGCAGCTGAAGGAATTCGAAACGCTGCTTGAACTCGGCCCGCCGCGCGCGGAGGTGCGCTCCGTCGCTACCAGCGAAGCCGCGGTCGAGGGCGGCAAGGGCTTCGAAATTCGCTGATCGCGCGAGCCTGGGACGGCGGCTCACTTTCCCCAGGCGCGATCAATCTCGCCGCGCCGCTCGCGAAATTCGTGCAAATCGTCGATCGTCTGCCCCGTGTACGCCGCCGCGAACGCCAGCACGCGATGCACGAACCGATCCTCGCGCCCGGCGATCTCATTCAGCAGTGCGCGCGGTCCGCGTTTGCCCGGCGTGGCCAGCAGGTGCGCGCGCGCCGTGATCTCGCCAAAAATCGCCGCCGCCTTCTGGAACCGCTCGATCGCGGTGAACTCGCGGTGCGGAAAGCGAGCGTCGTTGGCCCCAATCTCGCGTCCCTGCACCGGCGTCCGCTCCAGCGGCGTGTAACCCAGATAGCGCTTGGGATGAAGCTGGAAGGCACGCGTGCTGCCGACCACCACTTGCGCGCGCCGCCGGCTCCACTCCGGCCGTCTCGCATCCAGGGCCGAGTCGAGCGAATCCTTCCACTCCACTAGTCGCAGTGTCTCCCACGCCGCCTCGCCGTCTCCCTTGCTGAGCAGCAACGCGTACCGGCGCCGCCCGAGGCTCCCGCAACCGGCGAAGCGGAACGCGACGTCCTCAATGCGGTAACGCCGCTTCCCACGGGCCTGGCCCAGCACGCAGGTTTCGAGGTAGCGGGGGAACGCCTCGGCAACCGCGGCCGCTGCCTCGCGGCTCGCCGGCGCCAGATGTCCCGGCACGCGCTGCAGCACGAACCGCCCCTTGGTCGACTCCGCCGCGAGCCTACGCATCATCTCCATGCGAGACTGCTCGGCGGCGAGCGCGAGCGTCTTGCGCACGTCGTGCCGGTCCGGCAGCCGCTCAAAGTCCCGCCGCTCCTTCAGCCTTCCCAGACGGTGCAACGCTTCCAGGTACGTCCTCACATAGGTCTCGGCCAGCAGAACCCCGTGCCCGAATGCGTGCGAGGTATCGAGGGAGGCCAGCACCAGCGACGTCGCCATCCTTCGCAGGTCGAATTCATACGGCCCGCGCGTGGTTTCGTCGAAATCGTTGATGTCGTAAACAATTTCGCCCGTCACGGCGCGAAATGTGCCGAAATTTTCGGTGTGCAGGTCCCCGATGATCGGCCCGGCTGCTTCCGCAACCGTCCATTTCCGGAACGGACCTTTCGTGAGGTCGCTGGCGAAGAGATGAAAAGTACCCCGGAAAAAGGCGAAACTGGACGCCGACATTTTCTCCCGCTTCAGAGCGAGGCTTGCGGGATCGAATCCGCGATTGAACCGGAGAACCGCGTCAACAGCGCTGCGCATGGGGTAAGGGGGGCAAATACGAAGGGCCGCCAACGAGGGCGGCCCCTTTCGCAATCTCTCTCTGAAATTCCGGATCAGGGCCGGGAAACGTTCTCGGCCTGCAGCCCCTTCGGGCCCCGCTTGACCTCGAACTCCACCTCCGTGCCCTCCTCGAGCGTCCGGTAGCCGTTCATTTGGATCGCCGAGAAGTGCACGAAGACGTCCTCGCCATTAGTCCTCTGTATGAATCCATAGCCCTTCGCGGCGTTGAACCATTTCACTACACCTTTTTCTTTCACTACTTGTATCTCCTAACTTATGTCATGCGGACCGCTGCGGGACCGCCCGAGGAGGCCGTTGCACAGCCCCACCCAATACGCCCCTGGCGATTCGCATGGGTCGTTCAAAACTTCGGCTATAGTATCTCAAACTCCGGGCCATCTGCAAGAAAAAACTCAACCTGGGTAGTGAAAGATTCCGGTCATTTCGGACCACTAAGGTAGGACGGAACCTCCCTGGCAAGCCTGGTACGCGGCCTCGGGGTGTCAAAGCTGGGCCGCCGGCATGGGGCGCGCCAAGCCCAAAGCCCGGATCCGCTTGTGCAGGTTGGTTCGCTCCATGCCCAGCGCCCGGGCCGCGCCCGAGATGTTCCACTTCGATTCCTCGAGCGCTTTCAGAATGTGGTCCCGCTCGGCGGCGGCACGCGCTTCCTTAATGTTCGATGCGGGCGCGCTGTCGATCGCCAGCCGGATCTCGATCGGCACCGACGCTGCCGGGATCGTGTCCTCCGGCGTCAGGATCGCCATCCGCTCAATGATGTTCCGGAGCTCACGCACGTTGCCCGGCCATGAGTACGCCTCCAGCAGCGGATACACTTCCCCGGCAAGCTGCTTCTGCCGGAAGTTGTTCCGTGTGCAGAAGTCTTCGAGGAAATATTCCGAAATGGGCCGGATGTCGCGCGGGCGCTCGCGCAGCGCCGGCACCTGGATCGGAACCACGCACAGACGGTAATAAAGGTCCTCGCGGAATTTGCCCTGGCTCACCAGCGTGCCGAGGTCGCGGTTGGTCGCCGCGATGACGCGCACCGCAACCTGGATTGGCATCTCCCCGCCCACGCGATGAAACTCCCCCTCCTGCAGCACACGCAGCAGCTTGGCCTGCGAGGCCGAATGCAGATCCCCCACTTCGTCCAGAAAAATCGTCCCGCAGTGCGCCAGCTCAAACTTCCCTTTGCGCGCCGCAATGGCTCCGGTGAACGCTCCCTTTTCGTGCCCGAACAGCTCGCTTTCGAGCAGCTCGCCGGGGATCGCCGCGCAGTTCACTTTCACAAATGGCCCGGAAGCAAACGGGCTCTCGCGATGAATGTGCGCGGCCAGCAGTTCCTTGCCCGTGCCCGATTCCCCGTTCAGCAGGATGCGCGCATCCGAGCGGGCGGCCATCGTCGCCTGCTCCACCACGCGGACAAACGACGGCGCCGCGCCGATCATGCGAGGCCCGGCGCCGACAAGTTCGCGAAGCTGCGCGTTTTCCCGCCGCAGGCGGATCTGTTCGAGCGCGTTCTTCACCGCCAGCAGCACGCGGTCCCGGCTCAGCGGCTTCTCGAGAAAATCGAACGCGCCGGCCCGCGTCGCCTCCACCGCGTCGGCGATGGTCCCGTGCCCGGAGATCATCACCGCCGGCGTTTCACTGCCGGCCTGGCGCTGCTCGCGAAGAAACGTAATCCCGCTGCCGTCGGGCAGCCTGACGTCGAGCAGCATCGCATCGGCCCGCGGGGCCTCGCCGCGAGCCTCGCCCAGCGTGCGCGCCACCGCGACCGCATAGCCCTCATGTTCGAGGATCATCTGCAGGCTCCGTCCGATATTCGGCTCGTCGTCGACAACCAGCAATCGTGTTTCGGGCATCGTTACGATCGACTCGCACTCACCGGCAGCACCACCCGGAACCCCGCCCCGCCGAGTCTGCCCGGAATGCAGGCGATGTCGCCGCCCATCCGTAGCGCGCTCTTGCGGGCGATCGACAGGC
>VFSW01012157.1_pt1 | contig 12043 bp, 7 predicted proteins | sample 5358111 | NCBI WGS metagenome assembly VFSW01 (sample SAMN11554181, study PRJNA540505) | mine drainage metagenome | isolation source: sediment from site ElyBrook_90M | place: USA: Ely Copper Mine, Vershire, VT | collected 2017 | reverse complement strand
CAGCCGCACTGCCACCGCGTATTCGCCGTGGTGCAGTTCGAGTACGTCACGCGCAACCGGGGCGGGGCATCGATGTACGGACGGCTGCCGTCGTCGATCGCGGTGCTGGCGCTGGATCAGGACCGGCGCACCGGGCGCCTGACGCTCGCCGGCTACCGGGCGGTGGACACGCGGGCCGCGCGTGGGCTGTGGATCACCTGCGGCGCCAGCCTCTCGCCCTGGAACACCCACCTGTCGAGCGAGGAATACGAGCCCGACGCGACCACCATCGCCAGCAACGCCCAGTTCCGGGCCTTCAGCCGCAACCTGTTCGGCGACCCCGACGCCGCCAACCCCTACCACTACGGCCACCTGCCCGAGGTGACGGTGCACCCCGACGGCAGCGGCAGCGTGCGCAAGCACTACTGCCTGGGCCGCCTGTCGCACGAGCTGGTGCAGGTCTGCCCCGACCAGCGCACGGTGCTGATGGGCGACGATGCCACCAACGGCGGTGCCTTCCTGTTCGTGGCCGACCGGCCGGCGGACCTGTCCAGCGGCACGCTGTACGTGGCGCAGTGGACGCAGACCTCGGGCCAGGGCCCGGGTGCCGGCCGGCTGCGCTGGATCGAACTCGGCCACGCCAGCAGCGACGAGATCGAGGCGATGGCCTCGACGCTGAAGGCGGCCGACATCCTGGACGTCGCGCGCACCGATCCGCAGGACGCGAGCTACACGCGCATCCCCTACAGCGGCAGCACGCAATGGGTGCGCATCAAGCCCGGCATGGAGCGGGCCGCGGCCTTCCTGGAGACGCATCGCTACGCCGCGCTGGTGGGCGGCACGCTGGGCTTCACCAAGTGGGAGGGCACGACGCTGAACGCACGCGACAAGGTGGCCTACGTGGCGATGAGCTACATCTACAAGTCGATGACCGACGGCAGCACCGCGATCCAGGTGCAGGGCCCGGTGGCCGGCGCGGTGTATGCGATGAACCTGCGCGGCGGCCAGACCACGCTGCAGGGGCAGCCGATCCGCAGCGACTGGGTGCCGGTGGACATGGCCGCGCCCGCCGCGCTGGTGGGCGAGGACCTGGTCGTGCCCGATGCCCTGGGCAACCGCGCCCACGCCGGCAAGATCGCCAACCCCGACAACCTGAAGTTCTCCGAGCGCATGCGCACGCTGTTCATCGGCGAGGACAGCGGCGCCCACGTCAACAATTTCCTGTGGGCCTACAACGTCGACACCCAGCAGCTGTCGCGCATCCTGTCCACGCCGGCCGGGGCCGAATCCACCGGGCTGCACGCGGTGGACGAGGTGAACGGCTACAGCTACATCATGAGCAACTTCCAGCACCCGGGCGACTGGGAGTCACCGCTGCACGACATCGTGCGGCCCACGCTCGACCCGCTGGTGCGCGCCGCCTCCGACGAGCGCCCCACCCCCGCGGGGGGGGGGGGGCCGCACCAGGCGCGGGGGGGGCAGGTCGGCAGCCTCCTGCCGAGGCGGGTCGTCATCGTTCCTCGGCCCCCGATGCCTGACGAGGACCGCCGATACCCAGGGGGACGGAATCGAGCACCGAGCCCGGGCGCGCGCAGGGCATCCCGGCGCGCACCTCGAAGCAGCCGCAGGTCACGCGGACTTGCCACGCGCCGGCCGCCGCGCCGTGATGCGCAGCCGGCCCTGGCGCAAGACCGCGTCCCCGACCCGCGGGCCGGCGCCAGCGCCGCGGGGCCGGCCAGGGCCCGGGGTCGCGGACGCAGGCCGCGCCTCATGGCAGGCGCCGCCCGGCCTGGTCGAACACCATCGCCCAGCCGGCGTCAGGCACGAGGCCTGCGGCCTGGCCGGCGGCCAGATGGGCGTGACCGGCGTCGACGCGGGCGTGCAAGGGCTCGGCGACGCCGTCCACCTGCAGGTGCAGGATCGACGAGTCGCCCAGGTGCTCGGCCAGCACGACGCGGGCCGCGATGCCTTCGCCGGCCGCCACCAGGCGCAGGTGTTCCGAGCGCAGCCCGGCGCGCGGCCCCCCCGGCGGCGCCCCGCCCCCCCGCGCGCCCCAGCGCCCGCGGGGCGCCCCGGCCGCGCCTCCGGCCGGCCGGTCGACTAGGTTGATGCGGGGCGCGCCCAGGAAGCCGGCGACGAACTCGTTCGCGGGCTGGTTGTACAGGTCCAGCGGGGCGCCCAGCTGCTCGATCCGGCCCTGGTTGAAGACCGCGATGCGGCTGCCCATCGTCATCGCCTCGACCTGGTCGTGCGTGACGTAGATCATCGTGTTGCCCAGCTCGGCATGCAGGCGCGAGAGCTCGATGCGCATGCTCACGCGCAGCGAGGCGTCCAGGTTCGACAGCGGCTCGTCGAACAGGAACACCTGGGGCTTGCGCACGATGGCGCGCCCGATCGCCACGCGCTGGCGCTGGCCGCCCGACAGCGCCTTCGGGTAGCGCGCCAGCAGCTCGGTGATGTGCAACAGCTCGGCCGCGCGCCGCACCTGCTGCTCGCGCTGCGGCCGCGGCATGCCGGCCATGCGCAGCGCGAAGCCCATGTTCTCGGCCACCGTCATGTGCGGGTACAGCGCGTAGTTCTGGAACACCATCGCCGCGCCGCGATCGGCCGGCCGCACCTCGTTCGCGCGCCGGCCGTCGATCAGCAGCTCGCCTTCGGTGATCGCCTCGAGCCCGGCGATCATGCGCAACAGCGTCGACTTGCCGCAGCCCGAAGGGCCGACGAAGACCAGGAATTCGCCGTCGTGCACCTCGAGATCGACGCCCCGGATGACCTCCACCGCGCCGAAGCGCTTGTGCACGCCGCGCAGGCTGACCGCGCCCACCTCAGGCCGCCGCGGCCGCACGCGCGGCCAGGAACTCGCGGTACCAGCGGGCGCTGTCCTTCAGCGTGCGCTGCTGGCTCGCGTAGTCGACGTGGACGATGCCGAAGCGCCTGGCGTAGCCGCTGCTCCACTCGAAGTTGTCCATCAGGCTCCAGACCATGTAGCCCGCCATCGGCACACCCTGGCGCAGCGCCTCCGCCACGGCCGCGATGTGGGTGCGCAGGTACTCGGTGCGGTCGGCATCGTGGACGCGGCCGTCGGCCGTGAGCGCGTCCTTGAAGGCGCCGCCGCTCTCGGTGATGTAGACCGGCGGCAGCGTGTACTCGCGGTGCAGCGTCAGCAGCAGCTCGGTCAGGCCGCGCGGGTAGATCTCCCAGCCCATCTCGGTCAGCGCCAGGCCCGAGCGCTTGACGTCGAAACTGCCGTCGGCGCTGGCTACCACGCGCGAGTAGTAGTTGACGCCCAGGTAGTCCATCGGTGTGGCGATGACCGCCATGTCGCCGGGCTCGACCGCCGGCGCATCCGCGCCCAGCTCGTCCAGCACCGCCTGCGGGTAGTGGCCCTTGAACAGCGGGTCGGTGTACCAGCGGCGGCCGCGCGCGTCGTCCAGGCGCGCCTGGGCCCGGTCGGCCGGCGTGTCGGTGGCCGGCTCCGTGTGGGCCAGGTTCAGCACGATGCCCAGGCCTGCCCGGGCGCCGTCGGCGCGCAGCGCCCGCAGCGCCAGGCCGTGGCTGAGCAGCAGGTGGTGCGCGACCTGGATCGCCGTCTTGCGGCTCTTCAGGCCGGGCGCGAAGCTGCCGCTCTCGTGCCCGAGCACCGCGATCACCCAGGGTTCGTTGTGGGTCGTGATGGCGGCGACGCGGTCGCCCAGCCGGCGCTGCAGGCCGCGGGCGTAGTCGACGAAGCGGTGCACGGTGTCGCGATCGGCCCAGCCGCCGGTCTCCTGCAGCGCCTGCGGCAGATCCCAGTGGTTGAGCGTGAGGTAGGGCCGGACGCCGCGCGCGCGCAGGCCGTCGACCAAGCGCTCGTAGAAGTCCAGGCCTCGGGCGTTCCAGGCGCCATGGCCCAGGGGCTGCACGCGCGGCCACGAGACCGAGAAGCGGTAGGCGTCGACACCGAGCGCGGCGATGAGGTCGAGGTCGCTGTCGAGCCGGTGGTAGTGGTCGCAGGCCACGTCGCCGTTGCTGGCGTCGGCGATCGCACCCGGCTGGCGGCAGAAGCGGTCCCAGATCGATTCGCCCTTGCCGTCCTCGTGGGCGGCGCCCTCGATCTGGAAGGCGCTGGTGGCCACGCCCCAGACGAAATCGGACGGGAACTGGCGGCGCAGGTCGTCGGCAACGGGCATGGTGAGGTCAGGACAGGCGCGTCACTTCACGGCGCCGGCAGTGAGGCCGTTGATCAGCTGGCGCGACGAGATCGCGAACAGGACGAGGAGCGGAAGGGTCGCGATGGCCGAGCCGGTCATCAACGCACCCCACTCGGTGTTGACCGTGCTCTGCAGGCTGCGCAGCGCCAGCGGCAGGGTGTAGTGGTCGGCGCTGCGCATCACGATCAGCGGGCCGATGAAGTTGTTCCACGAGGCGATGAAGGTGACCAGCCCCAGGGTGCCCAGCGCCGGCCGCAGCAGCGGCAGCACGATGCGCCCGTAGATGCCGAACTCGCCGCAGCCGTCCATGCGCGCGGCCTCGATCAGCTCGCGCGGTACCGCCGTCAGCGCGAACTGGCGCATCAGGAAGATGCCGAAGGCGCTGGCCGCGCCCGGGATGTAGAGCGCGCGTGCCTGGTCGATCCAGCCCAGCGCGTCCATGATCATGAAGGTCGGGATCATGTTCATGAACGAGGGCAGCAGCATCGTCGCCATGACCAGCGTGAACAGCGCCTTCTTGAAGCGGAACTCCATCAGCGCGAAGGCATAGCCGGCCATCGAGCAGAACAGCAGGGTCAGCGCGGTCGAGGCGAGTGCGACGTAGACGCTCCAGCCCAGGTTGCGCCAGAACGGCAGCCGCCCGGTGAGGATCTTCAGGTTCGCGAGCAGGTCGCCGCCGAACCACAGCGGCGGCGGCAGGTTGAAGATGTGGGTGCGCGACTGGGTCGCGAACACGAACATGAAGTAGAACGGCGCGAGCATGACCAGCGCGCCCAGCCCGACGACGGCGTACGCGGCGCCGGCGGACAGGCGCTCTTGATGCAAGCCGCCCCTGCCGCGGATGCCGCTCATGCCGGGGCCCCGCGCGGGCGGAAGGCGCGGTGGGTGAGCCAGGTCAGCACCGCGACGACGACGAAGAGCAGCCACGACATCGCGCTCGCGCCGCCGAAGTCGTTGAAGTCGAAGGCCATGCGGTAGAGGTAGATCGCCGCGGTCATCCCCGACTGGTCGGCGCCGCCCCGGCCCCCCGTGAGGATGAAGGGCTCCTCGAACAGCTGCAGGCCGCCGATGACGCTGAGCGTGACGCCGAAATAGATCATCGGCTTCAGGCTGGGCAGCGTGATGGCCCAGAACTGCTGCCAGCGCCCCGCGCCGTCCATCGTCGCGGCCTCGTACAGCTCCTTCGGGATCGTCTGCAGCGCGGCCAGGTAAAGCACGACGTTGAAGCCGAGGTAGCGCCAGAACACGATGAGCGCGATGGCCGGCTTGATCGTGGCGGGCTGGCCCAGCCAGTCGATGTGCGGGATGCCGAACAGCCCGTGCAGGCCGGCGTTGACGAGGCCGTAGTCGGTCGAGAACAGCGAGCTGAACATGATCGCGATCGCGACCGTCGAGGTGATGTAGGGCAGGAAGTAGGCGCCGACGACGGCGTTGCGCAGACGCTTGAAGGACTGGTGGATGAACACCGCCAGCGGGATCGCCACCAGGTGCTGCGGCGCGCCCGAGGCCAGCGCCAGCCAGGCGGTGTTCTTCAGCGATTTCCAGAACCATTCGTCGCCGAGGGCGAACGTGAAGTTGTCCAGCCCCACCCAGTGCATCGCGCCCAGGCCGCTCGTCGGCTCCCAGCTGTGGAAGGCGAGGTAGAGCGAGAAGCCGAGCGGGAACACGCCAAAGACCGCGAACAGCACCAGGAACGGGCTGATGAAGACATACGGCGCCCAACGGGGCGACAGGCGCAGGGCGGCCGGCAGGCGCATCAGCGGTGGGCCCGGTGCTCGAGCAGGCGGTAGGCATCGGCCAGCGCCTGCTCGATGGGCTTGTCGTGGTCGAGCACGTTGTCCAGCTCGGTGCTGACCACCTCGTCGGCGAAGTTGTCCTGCTTGTGCACGCGCCGGGCCGTGATGCGGCGGGCCGCGTCGCGCCACAGCCGGCGCGCCGGCTCGCCGCCCAGGAACGGCATGGGCTCGGCAAAGAACGGATCGTCGAAGGCTTCGAGCAGGGCCGGGAACGCGTCCTGGTCCTTGAAGGCCGCGAGCTGCTGCCGGCGGTCGAGCGTGAGCAGCTCGATCAGCTCCCAGGACAGCGCCTTGTTCTCGGCCGCTGCGCGGCGCGGCATGGCGTAGAACGTGCCGCCGTAGCTGACGAAGGTGCTCTCGGGCAGCTGGGCGGCGCGCCAGCGCCCGCGCGTGCCCGGCGCCACCCAGTTGGCCATCTGCCCGACCATCCAGGCGCCCGACAGTTCGGTCGCCAGCGTGCCGCGGCGGAAGCCCTCGGCCCATTCGTTGGACCAGGCGTTGACGCGGGCGTCCAGGCCGTGCCGCCGGAGCTTGCGCGCCAGCTCGAACGCGCGCACGAAGCGCGGCTCCTGGACCAGCACCCGCGAGTCGCGGTCGAAGTACATCCCCTCGCCGGGCCGGATGCCGGTGCGCATCACGATGTCCTTGAGGGTCTGCGCGTTGCCGATCAGGTAGGCGCCCGTGGCCGCCTTGAGCCGGATGCCGGCTTCGACGTAGGCGTCCCAGGAGGGCGCGAGATCCGCCGCCGTCAGGCCGGCCTTGGCCAGCAGGTCCTCGCGGTACAGCAGCGTGCCCGGTCCGATGTCGGTGGGCACGGCCGTGACCTCGCCGCGCGAATTGACGGTCTGGTCGTAGGCGAAGCGCACGAAGCGCTCGCGCAGCCGGTCGGCGCGGTACGGCGGCTGCGAGAGGTCGGCGAGACCGGTGCCCTGCGAAAAGCGGCCGACGTAGCTCGACTCCAGCGCCATCACGTCGGGCAGGTAGACCGAGGTCGACAGCGCCGTCGTCATCGCCGTGTGGTGGTCGGCGTACTGCCGGCTCACGACTTCGACATGGACGTCGGGATGGCGCTGCCGCCAGCGCGGCAGCGCGGCCTTCACGATCTCGTCGACCAGCGGGTAGGCCGCGACGCTGAGCGTTCTGCGCGCGGCGGCCCGCACGGGCAGCGCGGCCCCGAGCCCCACCGCCAGCCAGGCGCGCCGCGCGGCCGAGGGGGCCGTCATCGCGGGCCGGCCGCGCAGTGCTCGGCGATGAACGCGGCCTGCGTCGGCATCGCCTGCACGCACTTGGCGATGACCTGGGCGACGTTCGCCACGTAGGCTTCGACCTCGGCCTCGGGCCGGAGGTCGGCGAAGGGGTGATAGGCGCGCGGCACGATGCGCTGGCCGATCATCACCTGCAGCCAGCTCGGCTCGGCGAACAGCTCCAGGCCGTCGCGGAACACGCGCCCGTTGCTGCGGAAGAGGTCGATCTTGCGCTGCAGCGTGTCGGGCACCGGCATCGTGCGGCAGTAGTTCCAGAACTCGGAATCGTCGCGCTCGGTGGCCTTGTAGTGCAGCACCAGGAAGTCGCGGATGCGCTCGTACTCCCAGTGCGTGAGCGCGTTGTATTCGGCGATGTCGGCGGCGTCGAACCCCCGGTGCGGGAAGAAGGCGAGCAGGCGCGAGATGGCGCTGCTGACGAGATGGATGCTGGTCGATTCCAGCGGTTCCAGGAAGCCGCTGGACAGGCCCACGGCGACGCAGTTGCGGTCCCAGAAGGTCTTGCGCCGCCCGGTCCTGAACGCCAGCGGGCGCGGGTCGGCCAGCGGCTGGCCGTCGAGGTTGCGCAGCAGGATGTCGGCCGCTTCGTCCTGGGCCATGAAGCTGCTGCAGTAGATGTGGCCGTTGCCGGTGCGGTGCTGCAGCGGGATGCGCCATTGCCAGCCGGCGGCATGGGCGGTCGATCGGGTCATCGGCAGCAGCGGCCCCGCCGGCTCGCAGGGCACCGCCAGCGCGCGGTCGACCGGCAGCCAGTGCGACCAGTCGTCGAAGCCGGCGTGCAGCGTCTGCTCGATGAGCAGGCCGCGCAGACCCGAGCAGTCGATGTAGAAGTCGCCCGCGATGCGCTCGCCGCCCTCCATCACCAGCGCCTCGATGTAGCCGTCGGGCTCGCGCTGCAGCACCCGCGCGATCTGGCCCTCGGTGCGCACCACCCCGCGCTGCTCGGCGTAGCCGCGCAGGAAGCGGGCGTACAGGCCGGCATCGAAGTGGAAGGCGTGCGAGATGTCGGCCACCGGCGAGCCCGGCATGTCCTTGCGCGCACGCATGAACTTGGCGTGGCGGGGCGCGGCCGTGTTGATCGAGTAGTCCTCGAGCCGGCCCGCCTTGCCGCGCTGCGCCATGCGCAGCCAGAAATGGTGAAACGGCAAGGCCTGCGTGACCTGCCCGACGAAGCCGAAGCCATGGATGTAGCGGTCGCCGATCGCGCCCCAGTCCACGAATTCGATGCCGAGCTTGAACGTGCCCTGCGTGGCGCGCATGAACTCGTCTTCGTCGATGCCGAGCGCGCGGTTGAATTCGGCGATGTGCGGGATCGTCGCCTCGCCGACGCCGATGGTGCCGATGGCGTCGGATTCGACGAGCCGGATGCGGCAGCCGCCCTCGAGCACCTGGGCCAGGGCCGCGGCGGTCAGCCAGCCGGCGGTGCCGCCGCCGACGATCACGATGTTGCCCACCGGTTCGGGATTCATGATGAGACGGCCCTCGAGCTGAACCTGGCGTGATCATGTCGCCCCGGCCCGCGCGCAGACTCCCCTGCCGCCGCGTCGACGGGGGCATGGCGGGCCCGCGGGGTCAGAACTTGTAGTTCACGCCGGCCAGGGTCTGGCGCCCGAACTCGTAGGTGTAGTTCGGGATCAGCTGGGTCGGATCCGGCACGTCGGGGTTGCCCGGCGTCTTGTAATTGCGGGTGTAGGTGTTGGTCAGGTTGTTGACCTGCAACATCAGCGACACCCCCTTCAGCGGACTGGCGTCGTCGAAGGCGTAGCCGAGCTGCATGTCGACCACCTTGTCGGCGCCCTGCGAGCGGGTGGTGGGCCGGAAGAAGATGTCGCGCGTGGTGGCCGTGAATGCCGACCGGTAGCGCTGGCTGATGCGGGCCGAGAAGCCGTAGTTCTCGTAGTAGAAGGTCAGGTTGTTCGAGATCCCCGACAGCCCGTTGATCGAGGTCGACGAGCCCGCGATCACCTGGTTGGAGTTCTGGTCCACCTTCTGGTCGCGGATCGAGCTGTTCAGCTTGGTGGCGCTGAAGACGACGCCCCAGCCGTCGAGCGCCGGCGTCAGCAGCGCGCCTTCGAGCGAGACCGCGAACTCGAAGCCCTCGACACGACCCCCGTGGCCATTCAGCGGCTGGAACACCGGGCCGTACTGCTGCACGGTGATGCCGGCCGCCTGGGGCGGCAGCGGAATGGCGGAGTTGTCCCGGGCACTGTCGCCATACGTGATGTAGCTGGTCAGCCGCTTGCTGAACGCGGCCAGCGATACGTAGCTGCGCTTGCCGAAGTACTTTTCGATCGACAGGTCGAGGGCCACCGCCTTCCAGGGCCTGAGGTTGGGATTGCCGGCATAGGCGGTCGACCAGTAGCCCTGGTTGGGCCCGGGCTTGATATCGACGGTGGGCGTGCTCGTGCCGGCGCGCATGTCGTTGATCGCCGGCCGCGCGGTCGCGATGCCCCAGCCGAAACGGGTGATCAGGTCGGGCCGCCATTCGGCCACCAGATTCATGCTGGGCAGCAGGTCGTTGTAGCTGGTGCCGCCATTGCGGGCGTACAGCAGGTTGAAGTCGACGTTGTCGTTGTTGCCGCGGTATTCCCAGCCGGTGGAGTTCTGCTGGGTGTGGACCGCCTGGACGCCGATGTTGCCCCGGATCGGCACGTTGGCCAGCGCGGTGTCGATGTCGAGCATCGCGTACGCGGTGGTGACCTTCTCGTGCACGCCCGAGTCGTTGGCCTTCAGTTCCAGCTCGGCCGGCTTCAGGCTGAGCGTGCCCGAGTCGACGAGGTAGGGCACGTCGAGCCGGATGAACTGCGGCACGCCCATCCACGACATGTTCAGCGGCGGACGAACCGCGCCGGCCGGGATGTCGCGGATGTTGTTGCCGCTCGCATCGACCGGCATCAGCAGCCGGGTCTCGTTGCTGGAGACGGTCTTGTCGCGCTGGGTGTAGTTCAGGCCGCCGGTGACGGCGCTGAAGATGCCTTGGTCGAGCGAGCGCTTGAGCGACAGGCGGAAGGTCTTGATCGTGTCGGTGACGTGGGGATTGCGGATCACGCCGGTCCAGCGCGGCTCGCCGGGCACGTAATTGAAGCCGGCCACGTCGCCGAACTTGATTCCGTTCGCGTCGGACAGGAAGCCCGGCTGCAGCGGCGTGAACGACTGCGCGCCGCCATCGACCGGCACGTTCCAGCGGAAGGACCCGAAGGTCCAGTTGTTGTTCGCGCTGCTCCAGGGGCCGGCGTAGACCTCCTGGTACTTCTCGTCGCGCACGTCCCGCGAGTAGCTCAGGTCGGAGACCGCCGTCCACTTGTCGGCAAACTTCAGCGAGGTGTTCCAGCCCAGGGCCGAGATGGTGTCGCGCCGCTTGGTGTCGTAGTTGGTCGTCGTCGTCGGCAGCGCGCTGTCGGTGGCGCTGGTGGCGAAGGTGTTCCGGCCGACCTGCGTCGTGCCCACGTTCGTCAGGTTGGCCGCCGCGCCGCCCCACTGCGCGAATTGGTTGACGGTCAGCTTGCCGCCGACCTCGTGGGTGTCGAACTTCGAGTAGTACAGGTCGAGCTGGCTGCGCAGATCCTTGTTCGGCTTGTATTCCAGCACCGCCATCAGGCCGTCGCGGGTGTTCTTCTTCGTCGACTGCGAGCCGGTCCAGAACATCGGCAACATGGCCTTGCTGGTCGGCCCCCCGGTCACGCTCGGCGCCTGGAACAGCGAGTTCGGGATGCCGCTGACGGGCAGGCCGTAGACCGAGTAGTCGCCATACTGGTCGAGCTCTTCGAGCTTCAACTGCGTGGTCGATTCCAGATGTGCGAAGCCCACCGCGAGCCCGATCGTGTTGTCGGCGAACTGGTTCACGTACGAGGCGCTGACGCGCTTGCCGATCGGGCTGGCGACACCGGGCACCTGGGTGCCGTTCGAGTTGGCTTCCAGACGCGCGTTGAGCGCGACCTCGCGGACGCGGGTGTCGAGCGGGCGGCGCGTCATCATGTCCACCGTGCCCGACAGCCCCTGGCCGATCAGGGCGGCATTCGGCGTCTTGTAGACGACGGCCGAACTGATCAGCTCCGAAGGGAACTGGTCGTATTCCACCGCCCGGCCGTCGTTGGAGCTGACCATCTCGCGCCCGTTCAGCAGCACGCCCGAGAACGCCGGCGACAGGCCGCGGATCGAGATCACATTGACCCGGCCGTCGGCGCCGCGCTGCCCGGTCAGGCCCGGCAGCCGGGCCAGCGACTCGGCGATGCTCGAATCGGGCAGCTTGCCGATGTCCTCGGCCGAGCCCACCCCGCCGAGCCAGTGCCCCCCGCGCTTGGCCGCCATCCAACTCGCTAGCGAGGCCCGCACCCCGGCCACCCCCCCCCCCCCCGCCGAGCCCCCGGGGGCGGACGCGGAGGCTGCCGAAGCCGGTGCCGCGGCGGCCTGGGCCTGCTGGGGCTGCGGGGTTTGTTGAGCCTGGGCATGCCCGGCGGACAGTGCCAGCGCACAGGCGGCCGCCACGGCGTTCAGGCACGAAGGCGCCGGCGCGGCAGTCTCCTGCCGGGCAAGGATCTTGGGCTTCATCGGTTGTCTCCCGTCAACTTTGAGGTACCGGCAGACACGCTGAGATGCCGGGTGCGCCTTTTTGCAAGCGCTTTCAGAAGTATCCGGCAAAGGTTCCCTCAGCCCCATCCTCGCTAACCCGAAAGCGCTGTCAAAGCAGCGCCAGCGCGGCCGGCCCGTCGGCCGGCCGCCCCTGCCCCGCGGGGTCGCCCCGCCGGCCCCGGGGGGGGTGCGCCCCGCCGCCCCCCCCCCCGGGGCGAGCCGCGCCCCCCGGCGCCCCCCGGGGCGG
>VFSW01012156.1_pt1 | contig 12043 bp, 14 predicted proteins | sample 5358111 | NCBI WGS metagenome assembly VFSW01 (sample SAMN11554181, study PRJNA540505) | mine drainage metagenome | isolation source: sediment from site ElyBrook_90M | place: USA: Ely Copper Mine, Vershire, VT | collected 2017 | reverse complement strand
CAAACACGCCCGCCATTTCGCTACCCCCCCTGTTTTTTAAAACAAAAAACCGCAAAAAAACACCCGGCCCCCCTTCGGGGGGGCGGGTCGACCAAATTGATTTCTTTTACGAACGGGGCGGGAGACCCAGATCGCGGATAACCACCGAAGTGTACCAGCTCTGCCAGAGGATGTAATCGTCTTCAATCATCCGTTTGGCGATCTGCTTCTGCAGATTGCAGTCGTAGATCTGGTTTTCCCAATCCGCGGTATTTTTGAGAATACCGTACTTCTTGCCGTAATTCTTGAAGGTCCATTCCTGGAACTGCAGACAGCCGTAGGAATAGTGGCCGTTTACATCCAGGATTTTGATGTGGTCCTCCCCGTGGGATTCCTTGTCCGCCAGTTTCGCGAGCCACAGATCCAGAGCCGAAGTTTCCTGAATCCGCAGGGCGGGGGACTGGCTGATGGCCAAAACGGCATCCGGCGGCGTAGAAGTATTGACTGGCCCGTATGTATTGGCGGCGGCGTTCTGGGGCAAAACGGCCGAGGAAGCGGGCGAAACGCCCGTACTTACCATAGCCGCTGCGGCCAGAAAGCTCGCCGTCAAATTTTTATATTTAAGCTGCATATTGGGCGGTTTTAAAGCATCCGCCAAACTCTCGTCTCCAGTCAGTTTCAATCGGCTCGTGAAATCCGGAGTTTTGCCTTCCGGCAAACAAAAAACCCGCCACATGACGGATTTCTATCCTCCAGTATTTCGCCATACATTGTATCTCTACCTAATCTAAAAGTCAAGTGGAAATGTCTAAAAACCCTTGAAAAATAAGGATTTTTGGGCCTTCCCGCCGGGTGCAAAAAGCAGTTTTTAGGGCAAAAACACGGCCTTCCGGCTTGACCCGGAGATGAGGCGTGTCAAGCCGGCTACTCGTGGTCGGACACGGCGCGCACCCCTATTTTCCGCATCAAAAACAGCAATACCGCGATAAACAGAGTGGAGATGAGGGTGAATTGCCAGAGCCCCGCGCCGGCCATGGCGCCCAGGGCGGCAGTGGTCCAGACCACGGCGGCGGTGGTCAAGCCGTGCACCCGTTCCTTGTCCTTGAAAATTATGCCGGCGCCGAGGAATCCTACGCCCACCACGATGTTCGCCACTACCGCCAGGAAGCCGCTGTTCCGCGCAATTACGTCGTTCAGGTTGGTTGGAGAAGTGGCCACGATGTAGGGCAGGGTGAGTCCCAGCATGGCGAAGATGGCCGCCCCGCCGGAGACAAGCATGGAAGTCCGGATGCCGGCTTCTTTGCCGATGAGTTCCCGTTCGCAGCCGATAATCGCGCCGGCCGCCATGGCGACCACCAGCCGGACGAGCATTTGTGCGAGCGTCAACATTATCTTATTATTATACAACTCACCGCATGCGCTACAACAAGCTGGTTCGGGATAAAATTCCGGAGCATATCGCAAGCCAGGGCGGCACCTATGCCGTTCACACGGCGGACAAACAGGAGTTTTGGCAGAAGCTGAAGCAAAAACTGGCGGAAGAAACGCAGGAATTCACGGCCAGCGAGAACCCGGAGGAAATCGCGGATATCCTGGAGGTGATATCGGCCATTCAGGATTTTAAAAAGTGGGATGCCGGATATATGGAAAAATTGAGGCGGGAAAAATTCCAGAAGCGCGGCGGGTTTGCCAAAAGAATAATCCTGGAAGAATCATGAGAACGAACATCGGCGATATAGCCAAAAAGACAGGACAGGAAGTGGAACTGGCGGGCTGGGTGCACGCCCGCCGCGACCACGGCAAGATTATTTTTATTGACCTCCGGGACCGCTCCGGGGTCGTGCAGGTGGTTTTCACACCCGGTATTCCGGAAGCCAAAGACCTGCGCCTGGAATACGTGGTGAAAATCAAAGGACTGGTCAAAGAGCGCCCGGCCAATATGGTGAATCCAAACGAGCCGAACGGCGCCTGGGAAGTGGAAGCCAGGCATCTCAAGGTTATTTCCGCGCCGGTCACAACCGGACTACCCATACCGGTGGAGGGCGACGGATACGATGTAAACGAAGAAATGCGGATGAAATACCGCTACCTGGACCTGCGGCGGCCGCGCATGCAGAAAAATATTTTCCTGCGGCACAAAGTGACCACGCTGGTCCGGCAGTTTCTGAATAAAAAGGGCTTCGTGGAGATAGAGACGCCGCTTTTGACCAAGACCTCGCCGGAAGGCGCGCGCGATTTTCTCGTGCCCTCCCGCCTCCAGCCCGGCAAATTTTATGCCCTGCCCCAGGCGCCCCAGCAGTACAAACAGCTCCTTATGATTGCCGGCTTTGAAAAATATTTTCAACTCGCCCGCGCGCTCCGGGATGAGGACCTGCGCGGCGACCGGCAGTTGGAGCATACCCAGATAGACATGGAAATGTCTTTCGCGACGGGCAAAGACGTCCGGCGGATGACGGAGAAGCTCATGATTTACGTGGCCGAGGCCTGCGGCAAAAAAATCTGGAAGAAGCCCTTTCCGGTATTCACCCACGAAGAGGCCCTGAAGCAGTTCGGCGCGGATAAATTCGATCTCAGGGAAAATAAAAATGATCCGGACACGCTCGCTTTCGCCTGGGTGGTTGATTTCCCGCTGTTTGAATTTGACGAAAACGAACAGCGCTTTACTTTCGCGCACAATCCTTTTTCCGCGCCGAAAAGGAAAGACGTGAAGAAGCTCATGAGCGCAAAACCCGGAGACGATTTGAGCGGCTTGCACGCCGAGCAGTACGACCTGGTTTGCAACGGCTACGAACTGGCTTCAGGCGGCGAGCGCATTTCCGACATGCTCCAGCAGAAGAAAGTTTTCAGTTTGATGGGACTGACGGACGAGCAGATTCAGAAGCGGTTCGGCCATCTGATAGAGGCCTACAGCTACGGCGCTCCGCCGCACGCGGGCATAGCGCCGGGCCTGGACCGGTTGGTCATGCTCCTGGCCAAAGAACCAAACATCCGGGAGGTCATCGCTTTTCCAGTTTCCGCTTCCGGCCAGACGTCGGTCATGGATGCGCCCTCCGAAGCGGACCCGAAGCAGCTGCGCGAACTGGGCATAGAGGTGAAGAAATAGTATTAATGGAAGAGATCGAGGTTAAATTTTTAAACGTAGACAAAGCGGCGATGGAAAGTAAACTTGCCGCCTTGGGAGCAGAAAAAATCGGCTCCTGGCTCTACAAACGCCAGGTTTTTGATTACCCAGACCTAAGACTGGACAACAACGGCGCCTGGGTGCGCCTGCGGATGGAGGGAGAGAAAGCAATGCTGGCCTACAAAGAACGCCTGGGCAAGAATTCGGACGGCCGGGGTAACGATGCCGGGATGTACGAAGTGGAGGTTGAAGTCAGCGATTTCGACAAGACCGCGAAGCTCCTGCGCAAAGTGGGTTTAGCGGATAAGTTTTATTTCGAGAACCGGCGGACCAGGTATATTTTGGATGAGATTGAGTTTGATATAGATGAATGGCCACTCTTGAAGCCGTATCTGGAGATAGAAGCGAAAAGCTGGGCGGAAGTAGACCGGGCCATAGATCTTCTGAAATTGGATAAAGTTGAAGCTAAAAAGTTTTCTACCACGCAGATATATGAACTTGCCGGCATACAGGACAAGGATTACATCCGGCTGACTTTCAACGAAGCGATAAAGCGCGGTGCGGGTGGTTTGCCCAAGAGCTAAGTTATGTTACAATTTTAACCGTTATGGCTGATGGGAAATTGCACCCGAAAGAGGAGCTTACTTTCCTGATGATTAAACCCGACGGAGTCCGCAAGGGTTTAATCGGGGAAATCATCGCGCGCTTGGAGAAGCGCGACCTTAAAATAGTCGCTCTGGAAATGTTCCAGCCGACGCGGGCGCAGATTGACGGGCATTACCCGAAAGATGAAGGCTGGCTGAAAAGGGTTGGACAAAAAACACTGAAGACATACGAAAAATACGGCGCTGACCCGAAGGACGAATTTGGCACCGGTGATGACTTGAAAATAGGCAAAGAGGTGCGCAAATGGCTGGTTGATTTTATGACCTCGGCTCCTTTGGTGCGGATGGCGGTGCAGGGCGTGCATGCGGTGGATGTGGTGCGCAAAATCGTGGGTAATACCATTCCGGCTATCGCCGAGATGGGCACTATTCGCGGAGATTTCTCCATCGATTCGCCGCTTTTGGCCAATAAGGAAAAACGCTCCATCATGAATCTGGTGCATGCTTCGGAAACCCAGGAAGAAGCCAAGCACGAGATAGAACATTGGTTCGGCAAGAATCCCAAGGTGCTTTCCTATAAACGTTTCGGGGTGGACGAGTAAAATTTTCTAAAATACTTCCCACCAAGCCACGTTTGTGGCATTCTTTAGTTCAAAGAGATGAAAAAAATAGAACCTACAATTTTAAAGGGTACCCGTGATTTTACGCCGCAGGAGGTGGCGCGGCGGAGTTTTGTGATGCGTAAAATCCGCGCCATTTTTGAAAAATTCGGCTACGCGGAACTGGAAACCCCCATCCTTTCTCCGGCGGAGACGATTTTGGGCAAATACGGGGAGGAAGGCGACCGGCTGACTTACTCTTGGACGGATGCAGGGGAGCGACAGGTGGCTTTGCCCTACGACTTGACCGTGCCTTTCGCGCGCTATGCGGCGGCCAATTGGCGGGAACTGCCGATGCCTTTCAAGCGCTATCAGATTCAGCGCGTCTGGCGCGCGGAAAAGCCGCAGAAAGGGCGTCTCCGGGAATTTTACCAGTGCGACATAGACGTCATCGGCACGAAATCGCTCCGGGTAGAAGCGGAGATTGCCCGGGTCATCGTGGATGTTTTGACCGAACTCGGCATTCCGGATTTCAAAATCAAAATAAATTCCCGGCGGCTGATGAACCAGGTCTTGGCGAAATTCGGCATCGGAGAAAATTCCGCCGAGGTCATCCGCGCCATTGATAAGCTGGATAAAACCGGTCCGGCGCCGGTCGCGGAAGAATTGCGGAGATTGGGCGTGGAAGAAGCGGATAAGCTGATGATTCTCTTATCGCCGGCGGAGACCCAAGCCAAAACTCTGGCCAAGTTCGGAGCTTTCGATACTTCCGAAATTACGGAAACCATTAAGTTGGCCAAGGAACTCGGCGTGGATGAGGATTACTTCGAGTTTGACCCGTCGCTCGCGCGGGGACTGGACTATTACACCGGCATTATTTTTGAGGTAGTTTCTACGGCAGCGGATTTCGGCACGCTTTGCGCCGGCGGACGCTACGACAATCTGACGGAACTTTTCGAAGTAAATTTACAGGAGGGCCAAACCGCTTCCGGCATGGGCGTGGCTTTCGGTTTCGAGCGCATCCTGCTGGTTTTGGAGGAGTTGGGATTATTGAAAGACGTCAAAGCCGGGGCCAAAGCGGTGGTGGCCCAGTTTCCGGGCCTGGAAAAAGAAGCCGCCGCCGTCTATCGCGAACTGCTGGCCGCCGGAATCCCTGCGGAAATTTATTTTGAGCCGGCGAAGCTGGACAAGCAGCTGAAATACGCGGACAAGAAAGAAATTCCTTTTGTTTGTCTGGTTGGACCGGAAGAGAGTAAAACCGGGATGGTAACTCTGAAGAATTTGGAAACTGGAGAAGAGCGGAAAATGACTTCTGCAGAAGCCGTAGAAGCGCTTAAATAATTCTTTATCCCCTTGACGGTTACAGGAATTGTAATTAGTTTTAGCGGCAGAGGAGGAGTTTGCAATGCTTATCAGAGGTGTTTGGGTTGTACCATGCACAGAGTTTCAGAAATTTGATCACGGCGAAGTGATAGAGGATGTAATACCAGCGTTCTGGAGTCCCAAACCCGGGATGCTGATTGCCTTCGAGATCGCCCAGTTCTACGGAGACGCGGAGATAGTCAGCGTGGATCCGAATCCCGTTGACCTGTTCGACTATCCGGACGATTTTCTGGATGAGGACGAGAGCGAACCGCTCAAGGTTCCCGGACTCCGGTGCAAGCTGAGGAAGTTGTGCATCAACGAAACTAGTTTTGTTCCAATCGTCCACCTATGATCCGCCCCGACGGAATCCGTCGCCGGGCGGATTCTGTTATTGTTTCTGCTCCCGGAAAGCGCTGACTATCGGTTCCAGGTCGCCGTCCAGAACCTTTTCGATGTTGTGGAATTTTTTGCCGAGGCGGTGGTCGGTGATGCGGTCCTCCGGGAAATTGTAGGTGCGGATTTTTTCCGAGCGGTCGCCGGTGCCGATGAGGTCGCGGCGGGTGGCTCCGGAAGAAGCGGCGACGCGTTCCTGTTCCATTTCATACAGCTTGGAAGCCAGAATGCTCATGGCTTTCTGCCGGTTGGCCTGCTGGGAGCGCTCGGAGCGGGAAGAAATGACGATACCTGTCGGTTTGTGGAGCAGGCGCACGGCAGATTCAATTTTGTTGACGTTTTGGCCGCCCGGGCCGCCGCCGCGGGAAAAGGTGACTTCCAGGTCGCTGTCCTTTATGTCCACATTTCTGGTCTCGATAAGCGGCATGACCGCCACGGTGGCGGTCGAAGTATGCACCCGTCCCTGCCGTTCGGTTTTCGGCACGCGCTGGACGCGGTGTACGCCGGATTCCTGCTTCAGGTCGTCGTAGGCGCCCTCGCCGGAGATCTCTGCCACGAAGGTTTTATATCCGCCCAAGGTGTTTTCAGAGGAATCCACCACCGCAAAACCCCAGCCGCGCTTTTGGGCGTAGCGCTGGTACATGCGCGCGAGGTCGGAGGCGAAAATAGCGGCCTCATCTCCGCCAGTGCCCGCCCTGACCTCTAAAATTAGCTTGTTCATACATTGCAAATAATACTGGATTATTCTATAATGGCAACATGCGTAGGATAGTAATAGTCCTGACAATTTTAGTGCTCATAGTTTTGGGTATTTTTGTTTGGCAGTATTTGGCGCTCAAGAAGGCGCACAGTACTTTTGAGAACTACTACGCCTTCCGCGGCTGCGTATCGCTCGTCAGCCGTACGAGCGACTCCGGCACCTGCAAGCTCGCTTCCGGTCAAACCATTAAAATCGTGCAGTTTAACGGGAAGTGGTATCTGGACGGCGATTTGCCGGCGTGCGGGTTCGGATTCTGTATCTAAACCAAAAACCGCCCAGTGGGCGGTTTTTGGTGAGATCCCTCGACGAGCTCGGGATGACAGAAAAGGGGTTTTTGGTTACTTGGATTTCGGTTCTTTCTTGACCCGCGGCTTTTTGACTTTGGGCTCGGATTTCTTGGAGGCGCGGGTTTTGAAGCGCTCCACGCGTCCGGCCACGTCCACCAGTTTTTTCTCGCCGGTGTAAAACGGATGGCACTTGGCGCATATTTCCACGTGTATTTCCGGCCGGGTAGAGCCCACCGTGTAAGCGGCGCCGCAGGCGCAGGTCACTTTGGCCGCGGGATAATAAGTCGGATGTAAATCGGTTTTGGGCATAGCGGAAACTATTTTAAATGCATTTTAAATAATTAGCAATATGCGCTAATTCGCGCGAATAAGGGATGTACGGGAATGGAAGTTTGTGTTCTTCTATTCTCTAATTCGCGCGAATTAGAGAATAGAAAGCCGGGGGAACCACTGTGGACAAAAGCATTATTTTTCTAAAAGCGGCAAGCAGGCGCCCCAGGCGGCGGCGTATTCCGGCAGTTTGGCTTTTTCTATTTTCACCCGGATGCCCTGCTTATGGAGTTCCCGGCGAAGGCGGGCTAAAAATCCGGCGTGTTTCAGGACTCCACCGCCGAAAACTATCAGTTTAGGATTGTGTTTCCGGATGAGCGGCCGCAATTTCCGGGCGAGATAAGCCGCCAGTCCGTTCGCATAAAGGCCTTTTTGGTACTCTTTTTCCCAGCGCTCCGGCTTTTCCAAATTTTTTATTTTGCGGACCGCGCCGTTTTTGGCGTAGGCCCGGCCGACGCCGGTGCCCAAGGTTACGGCCAGCATATCTTTCGCGCCTCGCCGCGCCCAAAGTTCCGCGCGGGCGAAGGCCCGCGCGTCGTTCATGACCGCGAGTTTGCCGGCCGCGTATTTGCGGAAATCAAAGTTGCGGAGGTAGGGAATGTTCGGACTCCACGCGATTTTGGTTCCGGAAACCACTCCGGCTGCGGATACGCCTACGGCTTCGCGTCCCGCGCAGGCGGTCCGGACTATTTGACGGAAGGCCGCCAGCGTCCGGGGCGTCCGAAGTTCCCGGAATTTTTCAATCTTGCCGGATTCAAACTCCGCGATGCGAATATGCGAGCCGCCGATGTCTATGCCGGTCAAATGCTCCATTTGTTTTTGCCTCATTGGTGCGCGATGGTTTGTTTGGCCAGATTCCAGAAATCGGAGTTGTTCTGCTTGGTTTTCATCCAGTACCACCATTCCACACCCCAAAGATAGTTGGTGTCGAATTTCGCCTGCTTGATGTAAGCCAGGTCTTCCTGCATGTCGGCGTAGCTGAAGAGCTGGAGCTGGCGGCTGACCGGAATCTCGTAAATCTGCTTTTTATCCCAGGGCTCCAAGCCGGCTTCAATAATGATGAATTTCTCGCCGGGTTTCCGGAGAAAGAGCTGCACGACATCGCGCTTCAGGGCATAAAACTCCGGGGAAAGGGGATAAACGAAATGACCGAAGCGGTCGCTGTAAACCCGGCGGTATAAAGTGGTGCCGAAAACGTCCGCGCGGGAGGCGGCGCGGTACCAGTCCCCGAACTCGCCTCCGTCCGTCAGGATTATTTTATGCGCCGGGTCAAGCGAGCGGACCAGGGCTATTTCTTTGTCCAGGAAGGCGGGGTCGGGCGTGGGACACGCGCCGAAATTAAGGAAGGGTTCGTTTTCTACCTGCCAATACTGCAGGGCGGGGCTATTCCGGTAATGCTCCACGACGGTTTGGAGATAGCTTAAAAGTTCGTTTTGCCTGGCGGAGACATCGTTTTGATTGACCCAATCCGGATAGTGGCATTCCGGCCAGCGGGGAACCTTCTGGCCGACGGTCAGAATCACCGGTATATGCGCGTTTGCCGCCTGCGCCATCTGCCAGTCTAGGTCGGCGAAGTTCCAGCTGCCTTTTTGCGGCTCCAAAAACTCCCAGTAGGCGACCAAACGGAGGCCCTGCGGCCGGAGGTCGTTCAAAATCGCGGAGTAGGCTTCCTTCCAGTCGAGTCCAAGCTTCTGGCTCATCAGTTCGGAAAAAGTGACGCCCCAAGTCACGCTCGCCGGCGGCGGGGCGGGCTGGTCCTGATAGTAGCGTTCCAGGCCCAGACCGAAGAGTCCCGCTACAATGACGATCGTGGCGACAACTTTGCCGAAAAGCTCCAAACCATGGAAATGTTCTTTGAGCAATTTCGGCCGGAATTTGGTGAGGAGCCAGACAAAGATGAAAACCCCCGCCGCGCGGACGCCGGCCAGCGCGTCTACGATTGCCGGATGCTCCAGTTTGATGGAAAAAAAGATAAGCAGGGTTGCGGCGGCGGAGAGCGCGCGATTCAGGAAATAAAGGAAGCGCCGCTTGGAGCTGGATTCCGCGGACCGGGTGAAAATCTGCCGCCGCCAGGCGGGACGCATAAGGAAAAACGCGGCAGTGGAGGCCATTCCCAGAGAGCTGAGCGCAAGCCCGGCCAGGAAAGAGGTTTGGTTATAAACCAGCTTTTGGATGACGTTGGCTGCGCCGTAGAAAACCGCGCTCGCTACCGCCCAGGGCAGGACCCGGCGCAGTTTGGCGGGCTCGGTCAAAAACATGATTACGCCGCCGCCCACCAGCAGGCCGAAAGCGATTTGCTCAGCGATGTTCAGGGGAGAATTCAGGATAAAAATGCTGAGTACCGCCGCGGCGATGGGCGTAAAGGCTCCGGTTACAACCGGCGCTTGGGTGGCTTCGCCGCGCTCCAGCGCGCCGAAATAAAACCGCTCGGCAATCAGGAACAAGATTCCGGACAGGACTCCCAGGGCCGCAACCTGCCAAGAGGACGCCTGGCGGAAAAAGAGTACGGGTATGAGTACCGCATTCACCGCGCCTATCCAGAAAACGTAAGTAATGCTTGAACCGACCACCCGGCGCTTCAGGATGTATTTGTCCAGTACGAGCGACAGAGCCAGGACGACGTAAGCGCAAAACGCCAGAAGTATGCCCATTAGTTCTTAAATTCCTCTTTGATCAGGGCCTTGTACGCGTAGGCGCTGGGGCGGATTTTCCGCTCCATAGTTTTATAGTCCATTGCCGCCAGTCCGAAGCGCGGCCAAAAGCCCTTGTCCCATTCGAAATTGTCCAGTAAAGACCAGTAAAAATATCCGCGCACGTCTGCGCCCGCAGCCATCGCCCGCCGCACGGCGGAGAGCGCCGCCGGAATAAATTTCTGCCGCAATTCATCCGATGCATCAGCGATGCCGTTTTCGGTTATATAAATAGGTTTATGATAGCGGCGAAGTTCCGTCAGCGCTCCGTAAATGGAGTCCGGATGGTATTCCCAGCCGAAGTCGGTCTGAAGCGCGTTCGGATTTTTATTGAAGCCGTTCCGGATGACATTCCGGTTGTAATGATTAAGTCCGATGAAATCCTGCGAGTTCCGGATGCGGTTTAAAAAGTAAAAATTCCAGACGTAGTCGGCGGCGGATTTGAGCAAATGATTTAACAGAGACGGCCGGGCCATTTCAAAATAAATCTGGTGCTTGGCCACCCCGATTTCGGCCTGGGGCAGGCGTTTTTTGATGGCGCGGTAAGCCGCCTTATGCGCGCGGACCAGATTGCCGATGGCCTGCCAGGCGAGCCAGATGCTTTTTTTCTGCGGCGGCCACTGGCCCTTCAGATAAGCGTGGGAGGTTTGTACGTCCGGTTCGTTCAGGGTTATCCAGAATCTTACGTCCGGAAATGATTCCGCGGCCTTGTCCGCGTAGCGCGCGAATTTTTCCGGGAAATCTCCGGCCAGAGTTCCGCCCCGCTCCGCGAGCCAGAGCGGCAGTGTCCAGTGCCAAAGGGTAAGAAACGGTTCTATATTCCGCGCGCGGAGCGCGCGGAGCATGGCGGCGTAGTGCGCAATTGCGGATTCATCCCATTTGCCTTCCTGCGGCTCAATGCGCGACCACTCAAGCGAAAAGCGGTAGGCATTCAATCCCAGCGAGCGGAGAATGTTAAAATCTTCTTCGTAGCGATGCCAGCTGTCGCAGGCCCGTCCGGAAATGTAGTTTTGAGGGTCTTCCGCCTCGGTTTTAAATTTCTGCCAATTCGGATTTCGCTGGAATTCTTTTTCGGATTCGCGCGCCAGCCGCTCCGCATTTTTCTTTTCCCAAACCGACCAGTCGTTATGGTTGCCGCCTTCAATCTGGTGCGACGAAGTGGCCGCGCCGAAGAAGAAATTCCCGGGAAAAACATCCACCCTTCAATTATATCAATTGCGCCGGACCGCCTTGACACCCCCGGCTTCTTCTATATAATGGAGACGCCTCTTAAAGGGGCCTTAACACTGAATTTTTGAAAAGCAGGATTGCGTCGCCCCATGTTCGTGGGGTGGCGTTTTCTTTATCGGTAGAACCCATCTCCAAGACCATTCCTGCTGCAGCGCAGCATATTCGGCTGCGCGCCGTTTTTTCCTTCTCCGGAGACTCTAAGCAGAGTATCCGTCGTCGGAAGAAACCGCCGCTCGCGCGAATCTTCTGCGCTTCGCTACGGAAGCGTTTTGGAGATGGGTTCTATTACGTGCAAAACAACGAATAACGAATAGAGAGTTTTTTCGTTGTCCCAATGCATTCTTTTTTTGCGCGTCTGGTTTGAGAATTAAAATCAAAAAAGACGCGACTTTGAACGGCTCTTCGGAGCCCGGAGATTTTATTTTAGAGGATTTGATCCTGGTCCAGGATGAACGCTGGCGGCGTGGATAAGGCATGCAAGTCGAGCGATCTTTCGGTAGCAATACTGAAAGAGAGCGGCAAACGAGTTAGTAACACCCTAGTACGTACCTCGAAGACGGAGATAGCTCATCGAAAGGTGAGGTAATATCCGATAGTGTAGCAATACTAAAGTCGCAAGACGCTTCGAGATCGGCTTAGGTCCGATCAGCTAGTTGGTAGGGTAACGGCCTACCAAGGCTATGA
>VFSW01012155.1_pt1 | contig 12043 bp, 11 predicted proteins | sample 5358111 | NCBI WGS metagenome assembly VFSW01 (sample SAMN11554181, study PRJNA540505) | mine drainage metagenome | isolation source: sediment from site ElyBrook_90M | place: USA: Ely Copper Mine, Vershire, VT | collected 2017 | reverse complement strand
CCGGCCCCCGGCGAGCGCCCCGAGGCCCCGCGAGGCCTCGGCCTGGACGCCGAGAAACGGATGGCGGCGCGCCAGTGGCGCGATCTTGGCGTCGGCGCCGGGGCGCGCGCGCCGGGCGACCTCGGAGACGACGGCGCGCAGGACCTTCGGGTGCGCGACGCCCGACAGCAGCCTTTCGAGCGCGCGGTCGGCGTCGGGCCCGGGAAGCGACGCGAGCGCGCGGACCATCTCGACGGCGGCGCCCCAGAACTTCTCGCGGCGGACGGCGGCGTCCAGCGCGGCGAGAGCCTTGGCTCCTCCCCAGCGCGCGACATGGTCGGCGGCGAGCAGGCGCGCGACGGCGGTCTTGCCGCGCGCGAGCGAGTGGAACCACATCGGCGCGGGCTTGGCCAGGGTCAGCTTCTTGAGCAGGACGAACTCGGGGTCGATCTCGACGTCGAGCGGCTCTCCGGGCAGCTTCCAGGCGAAGCGGTGCTCCTTGTCGGCCGCGGTCTCGTGGAAGTCCCGGACCCAGCCGCGGCCGGTCACGCGCACGTGGAGCGGAAACTTGAAGGCCGGGTGCGTCTCGTCGACCGTCTGCGTCTGCATCAGCCACAGCGAGCCGCTCTTGGAGGGCGCGTCGTAGGACCATCGGGCGCGAAGCGCCGGATGGCCGGAGCGGTAGACCCACTGGTCGAAGAAGGCCTGCAGGTTGCGGCCCGTGGCCTCCTCGATGGCGAGGACGAGGTCCTGCGTCTGCACCGATCCGTCCGCGTTCTTGCGCAGGTAGTGGCCCACGGCCTTCCACCACAGCTTGTCGCCGAGCTCGCGGCGCAGCATGTGCAGGATCCAGGAGCCCTTCTCGTAGAGGTGGCGGTCGAAGATCGTCCACGGGTCCATGTAGGTGCGGCAGACGATCGCGCGGCGGTAGCGGCGGGAGTCCTCGTCGAAATACACGCGGGCGTTGCCCAGCAGCTCGTACTCGGCCTCGTCCCGGCCCTTGTCGTGTTCCTGAAACAGAACCTCAAAGTAGGTCGCGAAGCCCTCGTTGAGCCAGGCGTGAGGCCACTCGGCGCAGGTGACGAGGTCGCCGAACCACTGGTGGGCGAGCTCGTGGGCGACGAGCAGATCCAAATCGTGATCGAGCGCGGCGCGCTTGTCGATCAGGCACGCGTCGGTCTGAGTCGTGCAGGTGGTATGCTCCATCCCGCCCGGATACTCGGCGACGGCGACCTGGGCGTAGCGCGGGTATGGGTAGCGCACGCCGGTCTTCTCGGAGAAGAACTTGAGCGCCTTGGCGGTCTTGCCGAAGCCGCGCCGGGCCTCGTCCTCGCGGCCCTTCTCGCAGTAGTAGACGACGGGGATGCCGTCCCAGTCCTCGACGATCTCGGAGAACGCGCCGACGACGAGCGTGATCAGATAGATCGAATGAGGCCGGTCCATCTTCCAGTGCCAGGTCTCGGTGGCGCCGAACGATTCGTGCTCCACGAGAACGCCATTCGAGACGGCGCGCATGCCCTTGGGCACGCGCGCGCGGATCTCGGAGGTGACCTTCGCGTGCGGCGAGTCGTGGCACGGGAACCAGCGCCTCGCGTCCTCGGGCTGGCTCTGGCTCCACATCTGCGCGGGCTTGCGGACGAAATGGAGGCCGGCCTCGGGATTCGCGACTCGATACTTGAAATTCAAGATCGTCTCGGCGGACTCGGAGAGATCCTTCGCGAGGGACACCGACAGCTTGCCGCCCGTGTGGCGGAAGCGCGCCGCTTTTCCATCGACGAGAATCTTGGCCACCTTGAGGTCCACCGCGTCGAACTCGAGGCGGCGCACGCCGGAGCGGCGGGCCTGGACGGTCGTCTCGCAGGAGCCGGAAAGAGATTTGCGGCGCAGGTCCACGTCGAGTTGAAGAGAGATGTGTTTGGCGTCGAACGCCCGGTCGGGGGCGTACGACGGCGGCTTGCCGAGAAGGGCCCCCTGGACGCCGGGGCCGGAAGCTCCCCACTCCAGGCGATGCCCGCAGCGCAGGAACTCCCGGCTCTCGGTCGTCATTCGGAGATCCTTAGGCCGCGACCGCTTCGGCCTTGGCGGCCGAGGCGGCTTCCTTGATCATCATCGCCGCGACTTCGTTGCGCTGGATCTGGTTGGTGCCCTCGTAGATCTGCGTGATCTTGGCGTCGCGCATGAACTTCTCGACGGGGAAATCGGCCATGTAGCCGATGCCGCCGCACATCTGCACGCAGTCCGTGGTCACCTTCATCGCCACGTCGGAGGCATAGTACTTCACCATCGCCGACTCCTTGGTGTAGCGCTTGACGTCCATCTTCTGCAGGACGTCGTAGACGATGGCGTTGTCGGCGATGGCCTTTTCGTAGACGGGCTTCATCGCCTTGTCGATCGCGCGGGAGGTCGCGTAGAGCAGGGCGCGGGAGGTCTCGATGCCGGTCGCGCAGTCGGCCATCATGTGCTGGATGGCCTGGAAGCTGGAGATCGGCTGGCCGAACTGGCGGCGCTGGCGGGCGTAGGCGACCGTCTCGTCGAGCGCGCCCTGCGCGATGCCGAGCGCCTGGGCCGCGATGCCGGGACGCGAGCAGTCGAAGGTCGTCTGGGCGGTGAACAGTCCGAAGCCTTCCTTGTAAAGGAGGTTCTCCTTCGGGATGCGGCAATTCGAGAAGGCGAGCTCGTAGGTCGGGTTCGCCCGGATGCCCATCTTGTGCTCCTTCTTTCCGAAGCCGAAGCCGGGAGTGCCCTTCTCGACGATGAACGCGCTGACGCCGCGCGCGCCGCGGGCGGGATTCGTGGTCGCGAAAACGACGTAGACGTCGGCGACCTCGCCGTTGGAGACGAAGGACTTCACGCCGTTCAGGACGTAGGAGCCGCCGTCGAGCTTGGCGGTCGTCTTGGTGGCCGTCGCGTCGGAGCCGGCGCCGGGCTCGGTGATCGAGAACGCGGCCAGCTTCTTGCCCGAGGCGAGGTCCGGGACGAATTTCGCGCGCTGCTCGGCGTTGCCCAGAAGCATGATCGGCAGGACGCCGAGGCCGGAGGCCGCGAACGCGAGCGCGATGCCGCCGCAGGCGCGCGAGAGCTGTTCGATGACGAGGACCTGCTCCAGCAGTCCGCCGCCGAGGCCGCCGTAGGCCTCCGGCAGGTAGACGCCGTACAGGTCGGCCGACGCCATCTTCTTGACCACGTCCCACGGGAAAGTGCCGTCGAGATCGTGCTTCTCGCGGACGGGCTTGATGTCGCGGACGGCGATCTGATAGGCGAGATTCTTGATTTCTTCCTGGGTTTCGGTCAGCTCGTAATCCATGTCAGTCTCCTTCCAGCATCCGGCTCAGCGCGTCGCAGGCCGCGGCCTGCTCGGCTTCCTTTTTGTTCTTGCCGGTTCCCCGCCCGAGCTCGCGATCGGCGATGCGGACCACGATCTGGAACGTTTTGTCGTGATCCGGCCCGTTCGCCGAGGCGAGTTCGTAGGTCGGGGGCGTCTTGTGGCGCTTTTGGAGCAGCTCCTGGAGGCGGCTCTTGTGGTCGGTTTCCAGCAGGCTGCCGTGCCGCTTCGCGCACCACGCCCGGACGAATTTCGCCGCCGCCTCGTAGCCGCCGTCGAGATAAACGGCCCCGATCACGGCCTCGACGGCGTTGGCCAGGAGGCTCTGGCGGGTGCGCCCGCCGGTCGTCTCCTCTCCGACGCCCAGGTACAAGCGCGCGCCGAGTCCCAGCTCCTCGCCCCACGCGGCCAAGCTGGGCCGCGAGACGAGAAGGGACTTTTTCTTCGAGAGCGTGCCCTCGGGCTCGCCGGGGTACTCGACGTACAGCTGATGGGCCACGACGGACGCCAGCACGCTGTCGCCGAGGAACTCCAGGCGCTCGTTGTCGGCCCCCGACCCGCTCTCGCTGGCGAACGACTTGTGCGAAAGCGCCTGCTTGAGCAGGCCGGGGTCCTTGAAACGATACCCGATGACCGCTTCGAGAGAATCGGCCACCCCCGCGCCGTTACTTCTTGGCGTGGGACGTGATGTAGTCGATCGCCTGGCCGACGGTCTGGATCTTCTCGGCCTGCTCGTCGGGGATTTCGGTGTCGAACTCCTCCTCGAGGGCCATGACGAGCTCGACGGTGTCGAGCGAGTCCGCGCCGAGGTCGTTGACGAAGTGCGCGTTCGGCGTGACTTCGGCGGCGTCCACTCCGAGCTGTTCGACGATGATCTGCTTCACGCGGTCCGCGATGTTGGCATCAGCCATGATGTCGTTCTCCTTGAAACGTCTCGTGCTACATGTACCCGCCGCCGTTCACGTTCAGCACGTGGCCGGTGACGTACGACGACTCGTCCGACGACAAGAACAGCACGGCGTGCGCGACCTCGCGCGGCTCTCCCATGCGGCCCAGGAGAATCTTGTCGAAGAGCTTCTTCTTCGCGTCCTCCGGAATCGCTTCCGTCATGCGGGTGTGGATGAAGCCCGGCGCGACGGCGTTGGCGGTGATGTTGCGCGAGGCGAACTCGCGCGCCACCGACTTCATCATCGCGATCAGGCCGCCTTTCGAGGCGGCGTAGTTGGCCTGGCCGGCATTGCCCTCCTCTCCGACGATGGAGGCGATGCTCACGATGCGGCCGTAGTGAGCCTTCATCATCGGCCGAACGCACGCCTTGGTGAAGTTGAAGGCGCCCTTCAAGTTCACGTTCAGCACCAGGTCCCAATCCGCCTCGGACATCCGCATCATCAAGTTGTCCTTGGTGATGCCCGCGTTGTTGACCAATATATCAATTTTGCCCCATTTTTCCACCACGGCCTTCACGACGGCTTCCACCTGGTCGTACTTGGTGACGTCGCAGGCCATGCCGAGCGCGGTGTCCTTGCCGGCGGCGAGGGCCGCTGCCGATTTCTGCGCCATTTCGGCGTTGACGTCGACGATGACGACCTTCGCGCCTTGGGCGGCGAAGACCTCGGCGGTGGCGTAGCCGATGCCCTGGGCCGAGCCGGTGATGATGGCGACCCTGTCCTTGAGCCGGAGTCCCGTCGCGGGAGCGGCTTGCGTCGCGGTGTCGGTGCTCATGTCGATCTCCTTGTCTCGTGCGAACTCTTAAAGCCGGGCCGGCTCGGGCGCGGCGGCGTCGGACGCCAGGGCCGTATGCAACGCCGCGACCAAACCCGATTCGGCGGTCTTGGCGGCGGCGCGGACGGCGTGCGCGATGGCGCGGGCGTTGGACGAGCCGTGGCAGATGATCACGACGCCGTTGACGCCGACGAGCGGGGCGCCGCCGTACTCGTCGTAGCTCATCTTCTTCTTCATCCGCGCGAACGGGCCGCGCAGGGCCAGCGCGGGCAGCTTGTACTTCCACTTCGACGTCAATTCGCCCTTCAGCAGATTCACGACGGCGGCCGCGGTGCCTTCCATGGTCTTGATCACCACGTTGCCGATGAAGCCGTCGCAGACCACCACGTCGGTCTTGCCCGCCGGGACGTCGCGGCCTTCGACGGCGCCGGCGAAATCCAGGCCCGAGGCCTTCAGCTGGACGAAGGCCTCCTTGACCAGTTCGTTGCCCTTCCCCTCTTCCTCGCCGATGGTGAGGAGGCCGACGGTGGGCTTGGCGATGCCGTAGGCGTGGCGCGCGAGCAGGACGCCCATCGTCGCGAACTGGACGAGGTGCCACGGCTTGCAGTCCACGTTGGCGCCGGCGTCGAGCAGGATGGTGACGCCTTTGGGCGTGGGCACGGGCACGGCGATGGCGGGACGCAGCACGCCGGGGATGCGCTTGAGGTGCCAGAGGGTGACGGCGGCCATGGTGGCGCCGGAGTGGCCGGCGGAGACCATCCCCGCGGCGCGGCCGGCGGCGACGAGCTCGCCGCAGACCATGACCGACGAGCGCGGTTTGGCGCGGCAGGCGGACGCGGGGTCCTCGTCCATCGCGATGGCGTCGGGCGCGTCGACGACCTCGAATCGGGGATCGCCCGCGCCGATGCCGCGCGAGGACAGCTCCGCGCGGATCTTCTCGGCGGGGCCCACCAAAACGAGCTCGACGCCGAAGGCGGTCGCGGCCTGGACCGCCCCGTCGATGTTCGGGGGCAGTCCGTGGTCGCCGCCGACGGCGTCGAGCGCGATTTTCAAGCGGGGCTTCGCCCCGCTCGAAAAATTCCCTTCATAAACGTCCTCATTCCAAGGCGGTTACTTCTGCTCTCCACCTTCGCCGCCGGCCTTCTTCTTCGTCTTCGGCGGGCGCACCAGGATCCCGTTGTAGAAGCCTTCGGGGCTGATGGTGTGCGGGCGGTGCCAGCGGCCTTCCTTGTCCTTGCTCAGCGGCACGGCGTCGAGCTTCCAGTTGGCGCTTCGGCGGCTGTCGCGGCGCGAGCGTGTGTGCTTCCGTTTCGGATTGGGCATGATATTCCTCTTAGTTTGCGGTGCGCCGGGATTTTAGCCTTTATCGGGCCGGGGGGTCAATCGCGGACGCGTGGACGTCTCCGGCTCCGGAAGCTTATGGCCGCAATCGGCGAGGTTGCGGTTCTTGCGGCACACGACGCACAGGCCCTTGCAGTCGGGCTTGCAGTAGATCTTCATGGGCTGGGCCAGGACGATGGACTGCCGCACTTCGTCGCTCAGGTCGATCTTCTCCGAGTCGATGGGGACCTCGAGCTCGACGGCGGCCTCGTAGGCGCCTTCCGTCGGCGTCAGGCAGCGCGTGCACTCGATGCGCCAGCGCCCGCGCGCGAAGCCCTCGAACACGGCCGAGTCGTCCTGATGGCTGAGGCTGCCCTTGACCGAGACGGGCCCCGCAAGCTCGCCGTCGGCGACGGCCTCGGGGAATTCCCCCTCCGGCACGACGACGTCGACGGCGACGAAGCCCTTCTCCTTGACTTCCGTCAGCGGGAAGACCAGCCGCTCGGTCATGCCGCGATCGGCTCTTCTTTGAACGCCTCGACCATCTTGAGCGCGATCAGGTCCATGTCGGCGACGACGCCCTTCTGCGCCCGCGCGACGGCCTTGAAGTCGACGGCGTCCACCAGGGCCGCCGCGTCGGTCTCGGTGGTTCCGGAGACCAGCGCCACGCCCTCGTTGGCGACCCACGACGCGGTGTGCGCGGCGTGAACGCGGCTCATCGCGCGCCACGCGTCCTGGGTGAAGACCACGGATTCGGACAGCTCCGGCTTGGCCGCGGCGCGGCAGAAGGAGGCCGCGGTCTCGGCGAACGCCATCAGCTCGCCGAGCTTGATGTGGGCGATCTGATTGGCCGTCAGCTTCTGGTCGTAGCAGGCCTTGAGGACGTGCGAGAGCGCGCGCAGGGCGAGCGCGGCCGCGTCGGCGCCGACGTCGGGGCCCTTCGCGTGCAGCGCGTCCATTTCCGAGGCGAGCGCGTCATAGTACTTGCCCTCGGCGTTGATGTTGGCCTGCCAGCGCTCGCGGAAGGTCGTGAGCTGGAGGATCTCGGTCGTGCCTTCGTAGATGCAGCAGATCTTGATGTCGCGCTTGAGCTTCTCGACGGGGAACTCGCGCACGTAGCCGTTGCCGCCGAACGCCTGGATGGCGTTGTCGCAGGCGGTGTTGGCGGTCTCGGAGGCGAGCATCTTGGCGATGGCGCCCTCGGTCTGCAGGCCGTCCTCGCCGCCGTCGATGCGGCGCGCGACCTCCTCGACGTAGGCGCGGCAGGCCTCCATGCGGGCGACGAACGGGACGAGGAGCTTGTGCGTCATGCCCTGCTTGGTGTTGAGCGGCTGGCCGCCGACCTGGCGCTGCTGGCTGTAGCGGATGGCGTGCTCGAGCGCGCGCCAGCCGGTGCCGAGGGCCATGGCGGCGACCATGAGGCGGGTGTAGCCGAACACGGCCTGCGCCTGGCGAAGGCCCTTGCCCTCCACCTCGCCGATCAGGTTCTCGAGCGGGACGTAGACGTCGACGAGGTTGACGGGCGTGGTGTCGCTCAGGCGGATGCCGTGCTTGTCCTCGTGCTTGTCGCTGGACAGGCCCTTGGTGCCCTTCTCGATGACGAACCAGGACACGCCCTTGGGCGCGCGGGCCAGGATGGTGTACACGCCGGCGACGCCGCCGTTGGTGATCCACATCTTGCCGCCGTTCAACTTATAGCCGACGATCTTGTCGCCTTCCATCACGCGCTCGGCCTTGGTCTTCAGGTGCAGCAGGTCGGAGCCGGCCGCGGCCTCGGTCGCGCCGTAGGCGACGTAGCAGCTGTCCGCGGCGATCTTCTTGATCCACTTGTCCTTCTGGGCCTCGGTGCCGCCGACGAAGATGGGGTCCATGCCGAGGAAGGTCGCGAACACGGAGGTGCAGATGCCGAGGTCGATGCGCGCGAGCTCCTCGCAGGCGCGGTAGATGTCGAAGGAGTTTCCGCCCAGGCCGCCGTACTTCTCGGGGATCATGATCAGGTTCACCGCGACCTGGTTGGGGTCGTAGAGCTCCTTCATAATCTCGGTCGGGAACTCGTTCTTGGCGTCGAACTCGATGAGCTTGGAGTGCGGGAGCTTCTTGCGGCCGTACTCGCGGATGGTCTCCACGACCATCTTGCGCGTCTCCGCGTCCAATCCCTTCATTCCGAGGCTTTCCGCGATGCCGCTCATGTTCAGATCCTCACCCTTGCGAAATTGGTTCCCTATGCTATCACAGGTCGATAGCCGATCGCCATTGCATCATTCCGTCCATTCAGCGGTTCGGATGCCGCCGATCACCGGGGCCATGGGCCCAGCCGGCGCGCTCAGAACCCGGCGGTCTCGCGCACGAAGTACGGCCTCATGTCCTTGAGGTCGTAGTAGATGCGGACCAGGATCTCGGCCAGGAGGCCGATGAGCACCATCTGGAAGCCGATGAGCAGGCAGAAGATGGCGACTTGGAAGAGCGGCTGGTCCTTGACGAAGATGTCGAGGTAGAACTTCTTGTACAGCGTGTCGATCATGAAGGCCACGCCGAGCAGCCCCATCATCACTCCCCCGCCGCCGAACAGGTAGATCGGCTTGCCGAGGTAGGAGTCCATGAACTTCACCGTCATCAAGTCGAGCAGGACCTTGAACGTCCGCGAGATCCCGTACTTCGACACCCCGCGCGTGCGCGCGCGGTGGTTGACCGGCACCTCGGCCACCTTCGCGCCGAGGAAGCCCGCCAGCGCCGGCACGAAGCGGTGCATCTCTCCGTACAGCCGCAGCGGCTTCAGGTACTCGGACTTGTAGAGCTTGAGCGTGCAGCCGTAGTCGTGGAGCTTCACGCCCGTCACCCGCGAGATGAAGCCGTTGGCGATCATCGACGGCAGCTTGCGGTCGAGGAAGCGGTCCTGACGGTCCTTGCGCCAGCCGCTGACGCAGTCGTAGCCCTCGTCCATCTTCGCGATGAGCTTGGGCACGTCGCGCGCGTCGTTCTGCATGTCGGCGTCGAGACACACGATCAGCTCGCCCGTCGAGGCCTGGATGCCGGCCAGCATGGCCGCCGTCTGCCCCGCGTTGCGGCCCAGGCGCACGGCCTTGAAGTTCGGATATTTCTGGATGAGCTTCTGGAGCTCGTCCCAGGAGCGGTCCTTGGAGCCGTCGTCGACGAGGATGACCTCGTAGGGCTTGCCGATGGCGCCCAGCGCCGCGGAGACTTCCTCCCCCAGCGCGGGCAGGTTCTCCTCTTCGTTGTAGACCGGGATCAGCGCCGACAGGTAGGGGCGGTTGGCCATGAAATGAGATTCTAGCGCATTTTCAGCCGACGACGACGGCCAGCGCGAAGCCGTCGTAGCCCTTGGCGCCCACGGTCTGGATCGCCGTCGCGCTGACGCGCGTCTCCTTGGCCAGCATGTCGTAGAAGCGCCGCACGCCCTGCACGTTGGCGTCGGAGCTTCCCGCGTCGAGGATCTTCCCCCCGCGCACGACGTTGTCGACCACGATCAGGCTTCCCTTGCGGCCCAGCTTCAGCGCCCACTGGAAATACTCCGGGATCGCGTCCTTGTTGGCGTCGATGAAGAACAGGTCGAAGGGCGCGGGATTTTCCGCGGCGAGCTTCGGCAGAGTGTCGAGCGCCTTGCCCACGCGCACCTCGACCGAGTCGGAAAGACCCGCGCGCGCGATGTTGGCCCGCGCCACCTCGGCGTGCTTGGGGTCGGCCTCGAGCGTCACGATCGACCCGCCGAGCGGCAGCGCCCACCCGAGCCACAGCGTGCTGTAGCCGCCCAGCGTCCCGATCTCCAGGATGCGCCGCGCGCCGATCATCGTCGCGTAGATCGAAAGCATCTTGCCCTGCGCCGCCGAGACGCTGATCGCCGGGAGCCCCGCGTCCGCGCAGGCCTTCTGCGCCGCCTCCAGGTCCTCGTCGCGCGGCGCGAGCCGGTCCGTGATGTATTGATCGACCGCGCTCCACTGTTCTTGGCTCATGGCTGAGATGATAACTCAAACCCCCGGTTCATTGCTCGACGCGCGCGGGCTTGGATCGCGACCCGGAAAAGAGTGTCTACAATTGCAGACATATGTCTATAAATGCAGACGCGTTTTTCGAGGAGACCATCTCCCCCTCCGCCGTCACATGCCGCGGCGATCGCGCGCAAAGAAAAAGGCCGGCGCCCTCTCGAGCGCCGGCCCTTTCTCGGATCGAGGGATTAAGCGGCGACCGGAGTCCCCATGTTCTTGACGATCGCGGCGCCGAACTCGGAGCACTTCAGCTTCTTGGCCCCTTCCATCTGGCGCTCGAAGTCGTAGGTCACGGTCTTCGCGGCGATCGTCGCCTCGAGCCCCTTCACGATGAGGTCCGCGGCCTCCTGCCAGCCCATGTGCTCCAGCATCATGACGCCGGAAAGGATCAGCGAGCCGGGGTTGACCATGTCCTTGTTCGTGTACTTCGGGGCGGTGCCGTGCGTGGCCTCGAAGATCGCGACGCCGTCGCCGATGTTGGCGCCCGGTCCGATGCCGAGGCCGCCGACCTGCGCCACCGCCGCGTCGGACAGGTAGTCGCCGTTGAGGTTCGGGGTCGCGATGACCGAGTACTCGTCGGGGCGGAGCAGCAGCTGCTGGAAGGTCTGGTCGGCGATGCGGTCCTTGATCAGAATCTTGCCGGCCGGCATCTTGCCGTCCAGATTGTCCCAGAGCTCGGCTTCAGTGACGATTTGGTCGCGGAACTCGGCCTTGGCCACTTCGTAGCCCCAGTCGCGGAACGCGCCCTCGGTGAACTTCTGGATGTTCCCCTTGTGGACGATCGTGACCGACGGCTTCTTGTGCGCGATCGCGTAAGCGATCGCCATGCGGATCAGGCGCTGGGAGCCGGTCTTCGAGATCGGCTTGATGCCGATGCCCGAGTCGGGGAACGGGATCTTGACCTTCATCTCGTTGGTCAGGAAGTCGTAGACCTTCTTGTTCTCCGGCGTGCCCTGCTGGAACTCGATGCCGGCGTAGATGTCCTCGGTGTTCTCGCGGAAGATCACGATGTCCAGCTTCTCCGGATGCTTGACGGGGCACGGGACGCCCTTGTACCAGCGCACCGGGCGCACGCACGCGTAGAGGTCCAGCTTCTGGCGCAGGCCGACGTTGACCGAGCGGAAGCGCGGCGTGATCCACTCGCTCGAGCACTTCGGGCATTTCGCCGGGCGGTCCATCAGCTCCGCGGCGCAGTCCAGGCAGACGAACTTGAAGGAGCCGGCGGGAGTGGTCAGCGGGCCCTTGATGCCGACGCGGAACTCGCGGAACGCGTCGATCGTCTCCTGCGGGAGCACCGTGTCCTTGTCGTAGTTCTTGAGGGCGGTGAGACCGGCGTAGACTTCCATCCACGCGATCTTCTTCTTTCCCTTATATGCCTTCTCCACCGCGCCGTCGAGCACGACCTTCGTCGCCTTCCAGATGTCCAGGCCCGTGCCGTCGCCGGGGAAATAGGGGATGATGGGGTTGTTCGGAACCTGGAGCTTCCCGTTTGCGTAGCCGATTTTCGCGCCGTCCTTCGGAACCTGATACTTCGCCATGGTCGAATCCTCCTCAGAGAGTGTGCGGTCACTCTATCCTATTTCCCGGACCGCGGCAAGGCGCGAAGCACCATTCCGGCCAGCGCGCGGGCCCGAGGACCCGCGCGCGGCGGGGTCCTAAGGCCCATTTTTTATCAAAATGATGTAGAATGACGGCCGGG
>VFSW01012154.1_pt1 | contig 12043 bp, 12 predicted proteins | sample 5358111 | NCBI WGS metagenome assembly VFSW01 (sample SAMN11554181, study PRJNA540505) | mine drainage metagenome | isolation source: sediment from site ElyBrook_90M | place: USA: Ely Copper Mine, Vershire, VT | collected 2017 | reverse complement strand
CGCGTCGTCAGCTACGGCAAGGAAAAACAGTTCTGCACCGACGAGACCGAGTCCTGCTGGCAGCAGAACCGCCGCGCACAGTTCTCCCTCGACCGCTAGAACGCGCTGCAAGGGAACGCGACCCATGTCGCGGCACGAGTCATTCAGTTCGAATCGCGGCTTCAGCCGCTGAGGGAATCTCCCCATGCCCACGGATCGTTCCTCGAAAGTCGCGCAGACAAAGCCTATGACAATCCATCCATCTGCAATGCGGTTCGCTCTCTCGATTGCCGTCCTTTCGCTCGCCACGCTTGCCACTCCTCCGGCCTTCGCCGTCAACAAGGACATGGTGCAGCTCCAGACCCAGGTCCAGGAGTTGCAGACCGCCGTCGCACGCCTTCAGCAGTCCAACGACGAGCGCATGGGCGTTCTCAAGGACCTGGTGCAGCAGAGCGCGGATTCGGTCAACAAGATGTCGGTCGCCATCGACGCGCTCCAGCAGCAGATGCACAATCAACAGGACGCTACCAACGCAAAGATCGACCAGGTCTCCGGTCAGGTGCAGACGCTCAGCGACTCGCTCGATGAGGTGAAGGCGCGTCTTGGCAACCTGGAGAAGTCCCTGCAATCCGTGCAGAACCAGGAGCAGTCGATCGACGCCGTCCTGCAAAACCTCGCTCCCAGCCCTGCCGCTGCGCCCGATGCGTCCGGCACGGCTACGCCGCCTCCGTCCGGTTCCTCAACCCAACAGTCCAGCGCGCCCGCTCCCACCGCGGAGATCCCGGATGGCAACGCAACTGCCCAGTCGGTGTCCTCGACTACGCCAGCCGCCTCCGTCCTCTACAAGACCGCCCTCAGCGACTACATGGCCGCCAAGTACCAGCTCGCCGCCACGGAGTTCACTGAAGTCACCCGCGCCTATCCCAACGATCCATACTCCGGAAATTCCTACTACTATCTGGCTGAGATCGACTACCGCACCGGCAAGTACACCGCCGCCGTCAAGGACTACGACCACGTCCTCGAGCAGTTCCCCAACAGTCCCAAAATCCCAGTCTCGCATCTGCACAAGGGCAAGGCCTTCTTCCAACTCAGCAAGCGCGAGGCTGGCATCACCGAACTGCGCACGCTCATCACGCGCTTCCCCAACTCTCCCGAGGCCGCGCAGGCCCGCAGCACGCTCAGCGGCATGGGCGTCCCCATCGTCCCCAGACGCCCCGCCCAATAGGCAGGAGAGAGCACTCGAGTGAAAGAGCGCATTCGCAGACTGGACGGGCACGGCAGCGCAAACGACAAGCCTGACCGGCTGGTGGTCGCTGCGTTGATCCTGCGCCAGACCGTCGGAGAAGACGGCGACCGCACCGAAGTCCTCGTCTGTCAGCGTCGCCCCGACCAGCCGATGAGCCTCAAATGGGAGTTTCCCGGCGGTAAGATCGAGCCGGGAGAGTCCGCCGTGCAGGCGCTCGCCCGCGAACTCGACGAGGAGCTTGGAATCGCTGCGGTCATTGATCGCAGGGTCGCGCAGATCCGCCACAAGTACCGCAACGGCGGTGCCATCGACCTTCAGTTCTTCGTGGTCAAGGACTTCAAGGGTGAGCTGGACAACCGCATCTTCAACGAGATTCGCTGGGCTTCCCTGGGCGAGCTGCCCACCTACGACTTTCTCGCCGCCGACTACGGCCTCATCCGCGACCTCGCCGAAGGCAAGCTCCTCTAACTGCACCGTCGTCATTCTGGCGAAGCCCCTAGAAGTCGTCATTCTGGCGAAGCCCCTAGAAGTCGTCATTCTGGCGAAGCCAGAATCTCCGTATTTCGTTTTTGCTTGTTCTGGCTTGTCATTCTGACCCTGAGCGGAGCGAATGGGGAAGAATCCCCGCATTCGTCTTTGGGGCAGGCAATACGCTCTGGGAGATCGCCCCTACAGCGCGGCCACAATCTCCTCAGTTCGCCGCACCCGCCCGATGCGGGGAAAGATGCGCTCGATAGCGTTGGCATGGCTCGCGGCGCTGCGGCCCGTCATCGCGTCCTCCGCAAAGACAATCTCGTAGCCGCGTTCATACGCATCGCGCGCGGTGCTCTCCACGCCAAACTCGGTGGCAATCCCGCACAGCACAATCGTCGTCACTTCACGCCGACGCAGTTGCAGATCGAGGTCCGTCCCATGGAACGCGCCCCACTGACGCTTCAGAATCGTAACGTCTCCCGGTTGCCGATCGAGTTCGGCCACGAAGTCGCTCCAGTCCGGCCCACGCGGCGCAGAGGTCCGCATCGGCTGGTCGACCGCCTGACGCAGCCGGTCCGCACCATCCGCCGCCCAGCCCACATGCACCAGCACGGCCTGCGCGCCCTTGTCGCGTGCGACCGCAAGCAGACGCGCGCTGTTCTCTACCACCGTCGCCGTCGAATGCGGTTCGCCCGGCACTCCGACAATCCCCTCTTGCAGATCGATCGCCACCACCGCCGTCCGCCGCGCTTCCAGTCGAAGCTCGCTCATCTCAACCGCCTCGCTCTTCGTTTCACCAACTGAAATACGTTCGTACCGCCCAGACAGACAAGCCGTGCCTACCCGCCCGTCACCTGGTTCCATAGCATCACCAGCGACAACCCAATCACGATCGCCGCCGTCCCCCACGCAATCCAGTTGAACCACGTCGAGTTGGTATGCTCTCCCATCAGCTCCGTCCGGTTGATCAGCCGCAGCATGAAGATCATGATCACCGGCAGCAACACTCCATTCAGCACCTGCGAAAAGATGATGACCTTCACCAGCGGAAAGTTTGGCCACAGCACTACGCCAGCTCCCAGCACGATCAGCGCCGTATAGAACCAGTAGAAGAACGGAGCCTCCTTCAGGCTCTTATCCAGCCCGCTCTCGAAGCCCATCCCCTCGCACACCGTATACGCCGTCGACAGCGGCAGGATCGACGCCGAGAAGACCGACGCATTGAACAATCCCGCGGCGAACAGGATGAAGGCAAAGTCTCCGGCCAGCGGCTTCATCGCGCCCGCCGCATCCGAGGCATCCTGAATGTTGCGCATCCCATGTGTGTAGAGCGTCGCCGCGCACGCCACGATGATGAACCACGCCACGATGTCGGTCAGGAAGCAGCCCACAATCACATCCAGCCGCGATGCCTTGTACTGCCGCACCGTGATCCCCTTGTCCACCACCGACGATTGCAGGTAGAACTGCATCCACGGCGCGATCGTCGTGCCGATCAGGCCGATGGTCAGGTAGATGTAGCTTTTGTCCTTCCATATCGCGCGGGGCGGCAGCGTCACCGTCGCCTTCAGCGCCTCGTGCCAGTCGGGATGGCTCACCACGCCCGCCGCAATGTAGGCCAGGTAGATGGCGCTGGCCACCAGAAAGACCTTCTCGACGCTCTTGTAGTCGCCCTTGACCACCAGGACCCACACCGCGACCGCGCAGATCGGGACGCTCAGGTATTTGCTGACGTGGAAGAGCTGCATCGAGGCGGCGACGCCGCTGAACTCCGAGACCACGTTCCCATAGTTGACGATCACCAGCAGGATCATCATCACAAACGTCATGCGCAGGCCGAACTCCTCACGGACCAGGTCGCTCAACCCCTTGCCGGTGACCACCCCCATCCGCGCGCTCATCTCCTGCACCACGATCAGCGCCAGCGTCACGGGCAGGATCGTCCACAGCAGCAACAGCCCGTACTGCGCTCCTGCCTGCGAGTAGGTGAGGATTCCTCCGGTGTCGTTGTCCACGTTGGCCGTGATGATTCCCGGCCCCAGCACCGCCAGGAACAGCAAGATACGCGTCTTCCACTGTCGCCAGAGGCTCTTCACTCCACTCATCGTCACGATTCTCCGGCTCTCAGGTTCAGATGAAGAGCACTGTCTTCAGCCGCTCATGTTTGCTCAGAGAGAGGGCACACACTCTCTCTGCATCCGCTTCCGTCGAAAGGACCGCGCGTTAGCTGGGGCGAAAGCATTCGACGCCTAGACAGTCCTCCCAGCGGTCGAGAGCCTCGACGTCCAGAAACCGGCTGTCGTCGGCGTCATGGTAGGACGCTCTGCGAATCCTCGTAAATCCTGCCTGCTCCAGCTCTGCGGCCATTCCCTTGTAGTCCCACATGGTCAGGTGCTGGCTGCGCCCGAAGAGCGCCTTCAGGATGCCGCCCACTCCGTTCGCGCTCTGTGTCTCCCCCAGACACGCCTCCTGCATGAACCGGATCGCGGCGTCCGCGCTCTGGCGCGCCGTGTAGCGGGTGGCCAGCGATTGTAGGTCGGGAACCACCAAGCGGAAGATGCCTCCCGGTCTCAGATAGCCGAAGACGTTGGCCAGCGTCCTGCGCATCTCGTCGAGTGCCATATGTTCCAGCACATGCGAGCAGTAGACCGCCTGGGCGGACCGCGCCGCCACCGGAAGTCCCACGATCACGTCTCCGTATTCGATATTCTTCGGGTAATTCGGGAATCCTCGGCGGACAAGGGTGCTGCGCAGCACGGGCAGGTTCTTCTCCAGCCAGAAGGCGGGGCCTGCGTCGAAGTTCCGCCACGTCGGCGGCGCACACAGTCCGCAGCCAAATTGAATGTACTCGTGGCTCATGGGAATAATTATACAGAGCGCACGCCGTCGTCTCGGCGGCCTTTCTCCCGATGCCGTATCGCTTGCATGCGCTCTACGATCCGCTCCACCTGAGCGTCGTTGTGATAGCCGCAGGCGCTGGCGCGCAGGCATCCGGCGGCGGCCACCCGCGCCCGTCCCGCCTCATCGGGCAGCCATCGTCGAATCTTCTCCGCGCACTCCTCGACCGAGGAGAAGTACGCCGCCTCGCGGTCCTCCGCATATCGCTGGAGGTGCCCGTCGGACCTCTCAGCCAGCAGGAAGGCACCGCATCCTGCGATCTCGAAGCTCTTGTGCGCAAACTCGTCCCGATTGGCATGGGTGATGAAACTCAGGTTGATTCTGGATCTCCAGATGCCCTGGCGGTACGCTTCCCGGTAGAGTTCGCCCTCGCGGAACAGTGCGACGAACGCCTCTGGATCGAGCGCTTTTCTCCACAATCGTTCGCAGCCGGAGACCGTGATGGCGAGGTTGAAGTCGCGCCACAGCCGGGTGAGGAACTCGCCACGCCGGTCATAGGGCGTGCCGATGAACGAGACTTCGCGGTTGCGGTCCGCATCCGACCACTCCGCGGGCGGAGGAAAGTGGATCGTCGGCTCGTAGGCCGTCTGAATCTTGATCACATCCCGCGCGCCGCGCGCCTTGTACTCGGCGATGTTGGCGTCGCGCTGTACGACGTGCAGATCGTAGTAGGGAATGTCCTTCCTGTAGAGTCGCCAGCCCGGGTCCTCGCGCGTGCCAAACAGGTTGTCGATCATGTAGCTGACGGTGGCGACTCCTCTCTCCCGCAGCTTCATCAACGTCTTCGGCTGCATCTCCAGCAGCTTGTCCGTCCATACCAGGTCGGGATGCTCGCGCTCCACCAGGCGCAACAGGTCGCGGTTCAGCCGCTCCACCGTCGGCCCCGCCGCCAGCCGGAAGGCGATCTTGCGCAGCAGCGGATTGCCGAACTGGTACTCGTCGGCGTTCAACGGAACGACGGTATGTCCCAGCCGTTCGAGCGCCCAGAGCCGGTACAGTGAGGAGTTGTTGGGCGAGAGTCCCGCCGCGTAGACGATCTTCATCGCGTGGCCTCGATGCCCGTCGCAACCGGCGGTTCCGTCGCCTCTGTCTCCACGCAGCGGCCAATTCTCTCGTCCACTCGTCAGCTCTTGGTGCGCAGTTGCGCAATCACCTGCTCTGCGTAGATCGTGCCAACCAGCTTCTTCTGTGCATCCACTACTGGAAGCGCGCGCAGATTGTACTTGTCGAACAGTTCCTCAACCTTCCTGCTGCTGGCGTGGACGTCGCACGAGACGATGTGGTCGTCCGCCAGGTCGGTCAGCATGCTCTCCGGCGGTGCCAGCAGCGCCTTCAACAGCGGAACCGCGGCGCGCAGCGTCCCCGCCTCGTCCACCAGGAAAATGTGGGTCAACGTCTCCATATCGTCGCCGAAGCTGCGCAGCGCGGAGACCGCATCGGTCACCTGTGCCCCCTCCCGCAGCGAGATGTAGTCGGTCGTCATCTGCCCTGCCGCCGAGTCGCCGGAGAACTCCAGCAGCTCCTCGACATCCTGACGCTCGTCCGGCGCCATCTCTTCCAGAATGGCCTCCGACCGCTCCTCCGGCAGCTCCGCCAGAAAGTCCGCCGCCGCCGCAGGATCCATCTCGCCCACAATGCCGGCGACGTGCTCCGTGTCGAGCGCGTCCGTCAGCGCCTTCTGCATCCTCGGCTCGACCTCTTCCAGCGCCTCTGCCGCCACGCCTTCTTCCAGCGAGGTGAACAATGCCTGCCGCTCCGCCGGAGCCAGATCCTCCAGAATGTCCGCCAGGTCCGACGGATGCATCTTCGACAGCTTCTCCTGCTCGATCTTCAACCGCACCCGCCGCGCCGGGTCGCGGTCGATCAGATCGACAAAATCCCATGGGATCGCGCTCGTCCCGAAGCGTCCCGAAGCCCGCTCGACCGTCGCGTTGGACAACCCCTTCAGCAGCCGGCGAATTGCGCCCCGCGTCCCCACCTCCACCTCGGCGATGCGTAACTTCACCCGGTGCTCCAGTTGCGGCCCCTCGGCCTCACCCGGCCTTGCCTCCACCTCGGCAGCGGCCACTGGCTCCCACACCAGGTTCACGTCGTTGACGCGCACCACCTTGTGCCCATGCACGTCGATGATCTGTTGGTCCAGCAGGTCGCGCTCCAGCAGCAGATACGACTCCTCCTCCGGCATCGGCGTCGCAGTCGCATCGCCGCGCATCCGCAGACCCTCCGTCGCAGTCATCTCCAGATCGTCTATCGCCACCATCGACATCCGCTCTGCCCGGCCCGTGCCCACCAGTCGCAACACCAACCCCAGCACATGGTTCGCGTCCACCGGAGGAGACACCGCGAACTCGCGCACATGGCCCACCGTCCGACCGGCGGCATCCTCCACCGGCGCGCCCATCAGTGCGGAGACGCTCGTCATTTGTCCTGCATGTTTGGTCATCGGCATGGTTTGGCCCCGGTCGCTTGCACAAAACCCCTTGTTCGCATCCTACCCCAGCCAGCGGTACCGTTGCCGCCCGGGTGCCAAATTCATCGGACCGTCGCTCACATGGATACCCACCCTGTGCGATACCCGCCTCGCAACCTTGACATTCGATAGAATCGCAAGCAAACTTCCATCATTGTCGTTGTTCGCATACATCCGTCGTTTGGCGGCTGCGACAGGGATTAAATTGCCCGATTCCACCACAAGTCGTGTCTCCCTCACGCTTGGCTCTTCGCTGGAGAGCGTCGATGCGATCGGGCGGACAGCCGAGGACTTTGCCCAGCGCGCCGGGTTCGACACAGATACCGTGCCCAACATCGTCATGGCGGTGCGCGAGGCCGCCATCAACGCCGTTTTGCACGGCAACGCATACAACCCGGAAAAGTGCATTGCCGTATCGTTCGAGGTCGGCTCCGACGGCCTCACCGTCCGCATCGCAGACCAGGGAACCGGTCTCGATCCCAACTCTCTGCCCGACCCGCTTGCCCCGGAGAACATCCTGCGCAGCTCCGGTCGAGGCATCTTTCTCATCCGCTCCTTCATGGATGAGGTACACTTTCGCCAGTTGCATCCGGGGACCGAACTCACCCTCATCAAACACCGGGCACAGGCCCAACCGGCGCATAAGCCGTAAGGAGACAGACCGCATGAGTATGAAAGTCACAACCCGCCAGATAGATGGGGTCACCATCCTCGACCTCAGTGGCCGCATCACTCTCGGCGAAGGCAGCATCACCCTGCGCGACAGCGTCCACGACCTGCTCGCCAAGGGATCCAAAAAGATCCTGCTCAACCTCGAGAACATCAGTTACATCGACAGCTCCGGCATCGGCGAGCTGGTCAGCGCCTTCACTTCGGTCAAAAACGCGGGCGGCGAGCTGAAACTGCTTAAACTCACCCAGAAGGTCCACGACCTGCTCCAGATCACGAAGCTCTATACCGTCTTCGACATCTGGGACAACGAGACCTCAGCCGTCACCGCCTTCGCCTAGCGCGGGGCCAACCAGCCATCGCAGAAAAGGCCGTCGCATCCAGCGACGGCCTTTTCCTGTAGATCCTCCCAGCAGGACGGTCTGTCATTCGGCCTCTGAGCTTTCCGAAGCGGTAGAATCCCCGCATTTTCTTCCCGCCGCAACCCTCTAATTCGAGTTCGAGAAGTCCACCTTCGGCGCAGTCTTCGCTCCCTGGTCGGCGGAGTAGTACTCCGTCTTGGCATGGAACCCCGCAAAGTTCGCCCAGATGCTGTTGGGAAACTGCTGGATGAACACGTTGTAGTCCTTGATCGCCGCGTTGTAGCGCAGCCGCGACACCGCGATCCGGTTCTCCGTGCCAGACAGCTCATCCTCCAGACGCATGAACTGGTCGTTGCTCTTCAACTGCGGATAGTTCTCCTGCATCCGCATCAACGGCAGCAGGGCCACGTTCAGCCGGTCGTTGGCGGCCAGCTTCTCGTCCGGAGTGCGCGCCGTCATCAGTCCCGCCCGCGCATTCGCGATCGCCGTCAGGATGTTCTCCTCCACATGCGCATAGCCCTTCACCGACGCCACCAGATTCGGGATCAGGTCCATCCGTCGCTGCAGATCGACGTCGATGTTGGAGAAGGCCGCATCCACATCCGCGCTCTTCTGCACCATCTGGTTCTTCGCGGTCACATAGCTTCCGCCGACGAACAGCGCCAACACCACCATCAGTCCAAGCACGCCCAGAACACTCAACAAAATCTTGTTCATGTTCCCCATTCCTCCGTTTATCCCATCGCTAAAACCAACAACCAACAACCAACAACCAACAACTGTCTTTAGAAACTCCCGCTCGCGCCGCCGCCGCCGGAGCCGCCTCCACCAAACCCGCCAAACCCGCCGCCACCCTCGTTATCGCCTCCGCCTCCGCCGAAACCGCCACCACCGCCGCCCCCCATCAGATTGAACAGAAGGAAGAACAGCAGGCCGATGTGGCCGGTGCGGATCAGCACCGCAATCACCACCAACAGTATTCCGCCAAAGACCAGGGCCTGTAGCGGACTCACCTGGATCTGCGGCTGCGCATTCTCGTATGTGTACCGCACCGGGGCATCGCCATTCGGATTCAGCGCGGCCAGCGTCACTCCGGCATCGCTCGCAATGTCCTGCGCAACATCGCGCACGCCCAGCGAGACCGCCTGATTGTAGTCCCCGGTGTGCAACAGCGGCTGCATCTCCCGACCGATGTCGCCCACCTTGCCATCGGGCAGAATGCCCTCCAGCCCGTACCCCACCTCGATCCGGTACTTTTTAGGATCCAGCGATACGATCAACAGAACGCCGCGGTCGGTCCCCTTGGCCCCCACCTTCCACTTGTCTTCCAGCGCGGTGGCAAACTCCTCGATCGAAGGTGCGGGCAGGGAATCGCCCGCCTTCATTCCAGGCACCGGGTCGGACTCCATCTTTGCCACCGTCACCACGGCAATCTGCGCGTGTGCCTGGCTGTCCACCTCGGTACACAACTCTTCCAGACCCTGCCGCGTCTCCGCCGTCAACACTCCGGCGTAATCGTTCACATAGCCTGGTGGATGCGCTGGCAACCCAGCCACCGTCTCGCCACTTACCAACTGGCCCGGCACAACCAGCAGAACAACCATCGTCAACCAACGCAGGATTCGCAGCATCGCTCCCCATTCTACCCTGTCCGTTCTCCGCGCAACGGGAATAGGAACAGCATAGAATCCACACTCCGTCGATGGACCGCCCCCATCGCGTCTCACCCCAACAAAAAAAGAGGGCCAGATGGCCCCCTTTCTGCAATCTCTGCAAAATCTCTTACTGCTTGGTAGCAGGTGCTGTGGGGCCAGCGGATGCTGCGGAGGCAGCAGCCGTCCTTCCTGGTCGCGGCGGACGTGGCGGCAACGCAATCCCGTCGGCTGCGGCCACCTTTGCGATCATCCCAGGATGCTGATGCATCACCATCAACGCCTTCACCACCTCCTGCGCCAGCCCAGGGTCGGATGCCGTCGAGGCCTCCATGTAGAAGTTGTGCAGCCGCTTCCAATGCTCCTTCGCAATGAAGGGGATGTACTCCATATCGAAGGATTTTCCCGAAAGTGCGCTCAACTTCTCGTACTCTGCCTGGTCGTCCTTGTCCATCTTCCTCGGCAGCATCACGCCCAGCGAGTCGGCCACATTCCCCAAATCCTTATTGATCGTCGAGTGGTCGTCCACCATCTGTTGCCCGAACGTCTTCACCTCCGTCCCGCCCTTCTCCACCGCAAGCTGCCCCATCTTTACCTCCGCGATGCCCTCCGCGGCGGCCGTGCGCAGGAACTCGCTGTCCGCCATCTGTCGTCCCGTCAGGCCGGGAGCGCCCAGGCTCTCGCGCATGGAATTTGCAGCGGGCTGCGGTTCATTGGTCGACATCGCACCCTGAGCGCCATTGGATGGCGGAAGATTTGGATCCATCTGCGCGATCGAAGCCGAGGGCAGCGCCGCCACCGCAACCCCAAAGATCGCAATACGCATCTGTCTTTTCATGGTGAAACTCCTCGGCCCGGCTCTCGTCCGGCCCACTCGCATTCAAAGCGCCGACAAAATCAAGGCGTTGCCAGATCGTTCACGCCCCGCATCCTTTAGTTGACTGCATTCGCTGCCGAGTTGCCCGGTTCACAACCCGTCGCCCGCATCTCCCTGCTCGGAGCGTTATCCTATCTCCATATCGTCTGAAGTGGCAACCTCCTTCATCCAACGCGCTCCACCAACGATCCAACGCATCCAAGAACTCAGGAGTCTCTCCCAGGAATGTCTCACTCCAGCGTCTCCAACGCATCGAACCCATCCCTCCAGCCGCCCACAGCCCGCCGCGATCCCACGCCCACCACGCTGCACGGCGTGACTCTCCACGACGACTTCCGCTGGATGCGCGACAAGTCTTCGCCCGAACTCCTCGCCTACCTCGAAGCCGAGAACGCATACACCGCCGCTGTCATGGCTCCCACCACCGCGCTCCAGACCGCGCTCTACACCGAGATGCTCTCCCACATCCAGGAGACCGACGAATCCGTCCCCTACCGCCTCGGCGACTGGTTCTACACCACGCGCACCCTCCAGGGCAGTCAGTACCCGGTCCACTGCCGCCGCCGCGCCACCAGCTCGGACCTCAACTCCCCCTTCGATCCCACCCAGCCCGAACAGGTCATTCTGGACGTCAACGCCCTCGCGGAAGGCAGGCCCTTCCTCGCCGTCGGTGCACTGGCAATCAGCCCCGATGGAAACCTGCTCGCCTACACCACCGACCTCACCGGATTTCGCCAGTACACGTTGCATCTCCGCGACCTGCGCACCGGAACCGATCTCCCAGACACGGCCGAGCGCGTCGGCTCCATCGCCTGGGCCGCCGATTCCAGCACCCTCTTCTACTCCACCGAGGACGAGACCACCAAGCGTCAGGACCGCGTCTTCCGCCACAGCCTCGGCTCGCCCGTCGCTGCGGACGCGCAGGTCCTCCACGAACAGGACGAGCGCTTCAACCTCGGCGTAGGCCGCACCCGCGACGGCCTCTACCTGATGATTGAGTCCGGCAGCCACACCACCAACGAGTTCCGCTTCCTCGCCGCCGACAGTCCCACAGGCGACTTCCGCCTCATCGCGCCGCGTCTCGACCAGCAGGAGTACTACCCCGAGCACCGCTCCTCGCCGCAGACGGGCAGCCTCTTCTACATCCGCACCAACGATGCGGGCAAGAACTTCCGCGTCGTCACCGCCCCCACCGCCACGCCCGACCGCGACCACTGGCGAGAGCTCCTGCCGCTCGACCTCGACCACCCGCTGGAAGACTTCGACCTCTTCCAGTCCTTCGCCGTCGCCACCCGCCGCAAACTTGGCCTGCCCACCCTCGAAGTCCTCCGCTTTACCAGTGATTTGTTGTCATCCCGCAGCGCAGCGGAGGGAACTGCTTCTTCTACTCCAACTCTCGCCCCACCCATCCAC
>VFSW01012153.1_pt1 | contig 12045 bp, 20 predicted proteins | sample 5358111 | NCBI WGS metagenome assembly VFSW01 (sample SAMN11554181, study PRJNA540505) | mine drainage metagenome | isolation source: sediment from site ElyBrook_90M | place: USA: Ely Copper Mine, Vershire, VT | collected 2017 | reverse complement strand
TCACAATACAGACGCCCTTTCTTTTTTGGGGGGCAAGTTTTTTGCGTAACGGTTTATAGCAGAGCAGGGCTTTTCAGGCGGAACCCCGCGAGTCCCCTCCCCGCCGTTATTCAAATCCGAGGAAACAAAAGCACATCCGACTTATTTGCGTAACGGTTTTGGGGGGTTTCTCGCGTAACGGTTTTAGGTTTCAGGCGGTCTGGGCAGGGCGATTTCCCTGTTCGGCCACTCCCAGGACGGCTTGCGGCTGTCCATATCTTCGATGAGCTGTTTGGCCGCATTGCGCACCCTCGACGATACGTGCCACTCAACGTGCATGGCGATCAGGTTGGAATGAGTTTTAGTGCTAACCCACGAACAGGTGATACTGGCCTGCAAGTGAGTCTCCCCCATTTCCAGGATTCTGGCGGCTTTGCAATACGCATAGATCACAACTGCCAGCCGGTCGAGCGCGTAGACGGGATGGGACTGGATACCGGCGAGCACCTCAAAGCGCACGATCGGGGACCGGGACGGGCTGGGAGTTGTCAAACCCGCTTCGGCGCTGCCGAACAGGAGATTTCCGTCAAAGTGCGCGGTCGCGTACGGAGAATAAATGCGAGAAAACATACAACCTACTCCGTATCCGCCAGCAGCAGGCTGGCTAGCTTCGCAAGAAAATCCATCCGGTTCCAGGGCTTGGTGAAAACCGCACTCACCTTCCCAACCAGGCGCTGTGCGGCAATTGGATCGGCGGTCACAATGGCAACTGTAATGTCCCTAGGCAGAATGGCATCAAGCACATCCTCGCCGCTGACGCCTGGCAAACTCAAGTCAAGAATGACGAGACGGATTTCCCCCTGGCTGGCGATAATGCGTTGCAGCGCGTCTGAACCATCGTATATCTGCTCGACGAGACAGTCGCAGACCTGCTCAATCGTCATTTTGAGCAGGTTGTTCATTTCAAGATCATCCTCAACGATCAGGGCGATCTTCCTGCCGGGAATGTTTGTGTGATTATTGTTTGGCATTGGGCTACCCTACCCTGCTACTTCGAATTCAGGCTTGGATTGGAGATCACTTGAGTTGCAATCAACTCAAATGCGTCATTCGATACGGGGCCGCCAGTTTGATGATTGTATTCGAGACAACCTTCCACAAAGACAACGGATTTCTTTCCTTGCATACGGGCGATGCAATGTAACGCGAGATCGTCGTCTGGCACAGAAACGCGCACAAGCATCCTTTTCTCTGACTTGGATTTAGATATAACTTCCGCCGAAAAATGAGCGGCTCCTTCTTCGTCGAGTTCCGATCTGGACGTGGTGATGCAGAACGCGGAGAAGAGGTTCATATTGGTCGTTGCTGAACTCATGGTTGAAAATGCTCCTTTGAATGATTTTTGGGGATTGCAAATAGCAGGCACGCAGAATATCCTACGGGGGCAGATCGTCCGCGCGATGCATTTATTTTTCCAGGTGTCCGTCAACGACATGCGTTCTTGTCCTCTCGCTGCAAATCATAGCAAACCGTGATTCGGCTGTGGATTTGGAGCAGCGAAATTCAACTCTGATCTGATCGCGTAATCGGATCAAAGTCTGCTTGACTTTCCATTGCGCGTCTATGCTTTGCTCGGTCTCACCCTCCGGGTTCATGCTCATCCAGGCCAGCAACTCGTTGTCGCGCTGGCTGGCCGTCAGTTCACGCGCACGCTCCAGGATGTCTGTTCGTCGTTTAGCCATTTTTTTCTCCTCTCAAATCAAGGACATTGCGGGAATAAAGCCTGCGCCGGTTCTGGGAAAGCAGCGACCAGAGCAGTTTTTCGCCGCCGAAGTTGATCAGCACACCGCTGGCCGCCTCACAATAGGCGTCCAAGCAGGCCTGCGCCTCTTCGACATCTGTGGGTTTGGTTTGATACGATGAGATCAAGCACACCACCACAGTCTCGCCGTCTTTATTCTGAACGATAAAATCCGGAGTGTGTTCGAATGTCAGCCTGCCATTGACTCGCCTGGCAAGCAACGGTCGCGGTCGCACTGTCAAGCCGGACGTCTGCATTGCATGGAGTAATGCGGAGTGATAGATTGGAGCAGGCTGCTGGCACTCAATTGATTCCTTGGCGAGCAGTGACAATGCGATGATGAGCCGGATCAGGGGTGTGGAATTGTTCAACGCCATAAGACTATTTTTCTCCAGTGCCTAACTACCGAACAAACGGCGGTATAGCTCTTGTTTATGAATTTTTAGTAGACCCTGAAAATTTATGGTGTAGATATTCGCTTCGATACTATCGCCCAAAAATTCCTTGCCTGCCAGGTCCGCATCGAACAAGGATTTCAGGGCGTGCGGGGGCATTTGTGCGAGACGATTGAGATCACCGCCCGCACCTTCATGCATCTCCGTGCACAGGCGTTTTACCGCCAGGGCAACTGGGTCATTCACCCTGGAACCGGTCGGGGAATATGCGTACAACAGCCAGGACACAAAACCTTCGGACAGACGTTTGATGTTGCGCCCAAATTTTTTGTTGGTGATCAACAGATTTTTCTTGCCCTGGGGCTGAACAGAATTATTCTCGATCAAAAAATCAAAATCCCAAAATGCCGGACTCCCCATCCCCCCGCTCTTGCTTGTCAGCGGCTGGTTCGGCAAGGGGGATGTCTCAGTTTTTTGCGATGGGTGGGGATTTAAGTTTAAAGGGTTTGGTTTTAAAGTAGTTAAAGAGTTAAGTACTCCTGTGCAAGTAGCGTAAAGCTCGTCTGCAACTGGCGTAAATACGATACTGCAAGCTGCGTAAAGCTCGTGTGCAAGTTGCGTAAATGCGATACTGCAAGTTGCGTAATGATCGTCTGCAAGTCGCGTAAAGCCGATACTGCAAGTTGCGTAATGCTGACGGGTTTCGTGGTCGAAGTATCCCGCCAGGTCCTGGCCGGTCAAAGCCAGTTCCAGAAGTTCGTGTGGAAGATCCTCTGTCGCCACATCGAACGCACGGTCAGACGTTTCAAAGCCAAGCTCCTTTTCCCTCTTTGCCTCGCGTAAATACATGCGTAGACCGGCTTCTCGAAACACATCGCCTTTTTTGCTTTGCAACCATTCGTAGATCGTCAAGGGACGACTCATTCCCATCCAACCTGCGATCTCTGCGTATCCGCCTTTGACAACCACGCGGTTACGGACTTCACCGCTCTTCGGATCAACATAGCACATGTCGCGCAGGATAGTCAGCATCCAAGCCGGACCGGCCCCGAGGTGCGGCAGGATGTGCTCGAGGAAAAAGAGCGAGATTACGATCAGATCATTCGGAGCCATGATGTGAGTTTGGAGAGCCGACACCAGACTATCCAACAATTTCTCGTCCAGTTGCTCCTTATACAAATCGCGCACCAGTTTGCGAACTGTCATCGGTTCATCCCCGTCTTTAGGTTCTGCATTCGCAGGGATCAGTTCGTCGAGCGGAGTTTCGATAGCCGCGCGCAGAACAGCCTCCGGTCCGCCAAACTTCCCGACATTTCCAGTGATCCATTTGCGAAGAGATGTTGCATCGGTGGATGTCAATGGCAGGGTCATCGAAACCGTATAACGGCGCGGCAGACGTTTGGGAGTCGAACTGTTCGTATCCCATTCCGGCCCGGCATCGATGATCTTGACGAGGCCTTTCAACTTTTCCCATGTGGCTGGATTGCCCAAGCGGTTCCAGTATGTGCGATCGGAAATGCCAGCCAGTCTTGCGATCACTTCGCCGGAGAAGCGGCTGGATGCGTTTCCCTTTCGCGATCCTGCAACATAGGCCGCCTGACGAAATGCAACATACATCCAGCCGAGATCAGGACCGGTGGTCTTGAGCCAGCGGCGAAAATAGCCAGGCAGATACACGGCCCGATCAGGCCGAACGATCTGCTCATAAGCCGATTGATATTCCTCGGCGTTGATCTCGACTGTGTTGTCTGGGACGGGCGATTCCTGCTCCTGGCCACTCGCGACTTCAGCGCTGTCTTCTTCGTCATCGGTCACTTCTTCTACGACAAAATTGACTGCGACATTTGCGTTGAGAATTCCAACCAGGAGACGCGATACCGTGCTGGCAAGGCGAGACTCCAACCAGTCGCGGGCGTAAACGTTGCGAACTGCGATGGTCATCACGCCGTTATCATAAGAGCGCGCGCGTGTATCCCGCACCCAGGTATCGAACGAGGCTTTGGGCATCTCCATCTGGAGTTGACCGAGAACAGATTGCCAGGCTTGTTCCGGGTTCATGAACGAATCTCCAATAAAGATTCTTTGGCTGTGATGTTTGCTTTCATAGTGCCTCTTTGCGGGACTTACATCCCAAAATAATTTTTACAACGGTTTTCTTCAAAACCCACAGGAAGCCTTACAGTGGGGGATGTTTTCGTACCCACACCAGTAGACCTAAAACGTTTTTCAGAGGGCTTGTAGAACTTTCTGGCGCAAGAGCGTGAACGTCAAGGTAAACGTCAAATGTGAACGTCTGTGAACGTCCGCGAACGTCCATGTGAACGTTGACGTTCACACAAATTTTTCTCTCCAAAAATTCGTGCAGTTTTGGCGGAAAAGTTGAAGTTCATTTTTCAGCATCCCATGATGGAGACACTTTATTGGTGACAACAACCGATTCGGGAGTGAGGATCAATTGGCCTTTTCCGTACGCTTCAATCGCGTGACTCAGGAGAAATACAACCACCTCCCCGCTAGGCACGCCTGTCTGTTTGGAGATGGCCCTGATCTGCTGATCCACATCCGCGCCATAGCGATAACCAAGAAAGACCGGCTTCACTACTGCTCGGATATTTTCCTTCTTCCTCTCGTTGACCGGCTTGATGTCCTGCGGCCAGCCGCTTTCAGCTTCCAACCAGTGGAGCGTCAAGGTGCGGCGCTCAGGATTTGGACGCGGTTCGATCACCAATTTCCCGGACCGCAGATGAGACAGAGAGAAGGCCATAAATGCGGCGGCCACACTTGAGATGCTTGTCATGTAACGGCCTGCGGCCTTCTTTACAACGGAGCGGATATCCTTTGCATGGGCGTGAAGATTTGCGGGTATGCGATAGCTGATGACAGGATTTTTCGCGTCCCATGGGCGATTGCGTTTTGCCCGCGACTCTTTGGCTTGCTTCGCGGTGGGGATCATGTGCATCACATCGACGGGCTGGACCATGCCAGTAGCATCCGTTGGCAATGTGGTGATTTGGGGGCGCAGGGCGTTTTGTCGGGCCATAAAAAACCTCACGAATATTTGATCAAGTGTTGACTCAGGGCGTAATACTCACGAGTGGCACGGTGTTGCGGATCGAGTTCGTAAACTATTTTTCCCTCAGCGGGGGCTTCGCGCAAAATCGTGGCGCGGTGGATCGGAGGCAGAACTGCATCCCCGAAATTCCTTTTCAATTCATCGAGGGTCGTTTTCGATTCGCTGGTCTGTTCGTCAAAGAAGGTCGGCAGGATACCGAGAAGTTTGCCCGGCCAGTTGTGCTTGCTTTGCAGGGTGGTGAGCAGGTCCATTGTTTGACCGAGACCGTTGGTGGACATGAACTCACAAGCAGAAGGGATCAGCACCAGATCGGCCGCAAAGATCGCACGCTCTTGTACACCGCCAACAGATGGGGCGGTATCCAGGAATACGTAGTCATACTCTTTCAATGGGTTAAGTAATTTGCGAATAGTGTCGATCCCGCGATTCTCGGCGTTGATCACGATCTGCGCGGTGGCGGTCATGCGATCGCCGGGGATGATATCCAACCCTTCCCGACCAGTGGGCCGGATCCACTGGTGTGCGTCAAAGGTAGTGTTGACCAGTAGGTTGAACACACCTGACTCTTGGGTAAGACCGAGGGCTACGGCGCATTGTCCTTGCGGATCAAAGTCCACGATCAGGCAGCGCCGCCCGCGCAGGGAAACTTCCCCGGCCATGGAAAGGGTAGAGGTGGTCTTTCCGGTCCCGCCTTTGTCGGCGGCTATGGTGATTATTTTCATCATGATGTTTCTTCTCCTTATGTTTTTTTTGAAATCGCTTCGGTTTTTTGGATGTCTTTATTAGAATGGCTCGCTCTATGGCAAGGGGTGACTCGTTCTCTGTGGCTCGCTTCAGGGTGCATGGGTGTCTTTGGATCAATGGCTCGTTTTTTTTTGATGGGCGTCTTACGAAGATTAGCTCGCTTTCTTGGCTTGGGTATCTCGGTAGATATGGCTCGCTTCTACAGCATGGGTGTCTTGCTTCCCACGGCTCGCTTTCAAAGTCTGGGCGGCTTTTGGCTTGCATCTCGCTTGCATTTATAGGGTGTCACGGCTTATATGGCTCGCTTCCATCAATTGGGTGTCTCAAGGACAATGGCTCGCTTGATTTATTCGGCGGTTTTGATATCAGGCCATCCGAAGTCGGCGCGTTCGTATTCGGTGGTGTGACCCAGCTTCTCTTTCACGTACAGCGGGCGGGCGGAGAGGCCTTCGAGTTCGCGCCACTGCATCCATGTGTGCGACAGGAATACCTTGATCATTTTCCTCGTCGCCGCTGCGTGGGCGTGGCCTTTGGCACCTGCCACTTTTTTACCGTTCTTCTCAAACCATTCGGGACGTTCGTTCGTGTATTTCTCCTTGGCCTCGTAATACACGGCGGCGTAGGGAGAATGGGCACGGATGAAGCCTTGGGCGGCCAGGTACATATAAGTTTTAAGACGCTTGTTGTAGGGGGCAAGCCAGCCTTCGATATTGCGGTCGCGGGACTCAACCATCTTCCAGTCTGACTTCCCCGCAATAACTTCATGCCTCTTGGCCTTTATCCTTTTCTCCTCGCCCCAATGCGTGCCCTCGCCTGGAGAGATGAGTTTGCCATCCGATCCCGCCCAATACTTTCCGACCCCATAACCAGAGTAGCGCCACAAGGCCGATACAGTGTCGGCCTTTGTGATGTCAATCTGTGACACAATCTTGGCTGCGGTCAACGCGCCCATGCCCCGGATCGCTGTCATATCTTCGATGATCTGGAAGTTGGCGGCTAGGGATAGCAGTTGGCCTTCCGCGTCCTTCTCGAAAGAGAAGAAGCGGTTGCCCCATAATGCGTAGATCTCTTTCACTAGCGGCGAAGCTGCGTCGCTGCCGCGCTCGATCGCGGAGATGCGGTTGCCAAACGCGATGCGGGAACGTTGAAAGCTTTCGCGCAACTCGGCTAGGATGCGCAGGGCTGGTTGATCTTCAACGGCGACTGGGAGCATTCCCAGGTCGCCATCTTCCAGCGCTTGGGGAGTGAGGTTGCCGGGGTTTGTATCTTCCTCGAGGACTGCTTCTTCCTCGTCAAAAATTACGTCTTCGTATTCGTCATCGTGGTTCATGATTTTTTTCTTGAGATTGTTGGTGATTTCGGCGAACTGAAGTTGCGGCCTGCGGCTCTCTTTTCCAGGTCAGCCTTGAACTCGTTGAACTCCGCGCTTGAAATCATGCGGCTGGGAGCGGACTCGATGACTTTCATGGTTTCGCCGAGCGGGTAGATGCTGTTGTAGATTTCCGCCTGAAAAAAGCCTTCCTTGTCGGGGTCTGTTGTTGCTACGCCGACGATGGTCGGGAATGACGTGCTTTCGATCTCGAAGTGCGAACCTTTTACGATGTGCATGATGTTGATCTCTCTTTAGTTTTTAGTGTGTCAGTTGGACGTACTCGGCTTTTACATAACAAGGCCCGATCCATTCTTCTTCACCCGGGCCGCGTTTTGAAATATAAACACGCAAACAGGAACGATCTCCGTTTGGCGCAGAGTTCGACAGGACTTTACAAGATAAGTTTGCAAGGCCGATGCGCTTTGTTTCTTCATTCTCCAGGATTTTGCCGTAGCCAATGGCGGTGGTCATTTCTGTATCTCGCAAATGTAGATTTTGTTGGACCAGCCCTCAACCGGCGATAGGAGCTTTATCCACTGTTCATCCTGTATGGTTTGCGTTGCCATCTGGCCGCTGACGAGTACGATCTGGACAGTCTCGCCTTCGGCTAGGTATCCACGCACTTCACTACCTTCACCTGGTGTAAAGCGCACATGCAGGCGGCCATCGGGGATGTTGGTACAGACCTTCGCAGACACGCTCGCGGGATCTGTCACCGCCGAAGATGGCGATGCGACCGGCGCGCCCATCTCTGGAAATGGCGATGCTTCAGTCGTTGTGTTCGCATCAAGAGATTTGGCGAAAGAGTAGATCGCCCAGAATGCCACTCCAAAGATTAGGATGGTCAAAATCAACATCGTCCAAATGAAGCGTTGAAAGATGCTCAGAGTGCGCTTTCGCTGCTGTGGGGCAGGGGGTTGGGTAGCGCGTGCGTTCCGACGGGCGCGTTGTGCTGCAAGGATTTTTTGGAGTTCTTCACGGTTCATGGTGAGTGCCTGATGATTCTTCTAAGCGAGAGGGCCTATTTTCAAGCCGCGAGACCCAACCGCTTTATCGTTGAATTCTTCCAGCGCATCGGCCACGCGCTTGACTTGCGCGGCCAGCAATAGTGTGGCGCGGACTTGGGCCTGCGCGAGTTTGTCTGCATCGGTCGCGGTGGGGTAGGCGCAGGTGGCAGCTGCCGCTTCCTCAATCTCCGAAAAGGATTGGAGAGTCGCAGCAAGAACATCGTCCGCGATTCCAGTCTCGTCGAAGAAACTATCCACTGGTTTTTGCTTTTTATCTACCATTGAAATTTCATTCTCACTTCTTTGGGCTTGCCTTGCGGTTTTTGCTCTCAGAGCGATAGCCGCCGATATCCCATTTCCAGAACAGGTACGCGGCCAGCGGCCAGAACACAAGAAACGGCAGAATAATGAGAAGCGCTTCATTGATGTTTGTGTTTGTCATTCAAAAATCTCCATGTTCGATTTTTTGAAAAGCTCCGTTCAAAGAACGAAATCCTTCGACTTCATTCCTTGAAGGGAGCCGCTCAAGTGAGCGACTCGTTTACTATTCTTCGACTTCGTTCAAAACCGTGTTGCCGTTTTCGTCTTCGCCGAACCGCGCTCCGTCAATCACGGCCACAGCGACGTTCTTTCCGTCTATTTCGACGTTGGTTGCCTTTACGCCGGACAGCCGACCGAGAGTGCCAAGCGCGCCGAGCACGAGTGACAAAGCCTCGTCAGGACGGGGCAGGCGGCTGGCGCCCCTGCGCTGGACCTGGATGGAGTTGGGGCGTTTGACGCTCCGCAGCGCACCCAGGTCAAAGCGAAAGGTTGTCCGGCTCAGATAGGGTCTTGGTGGCTGTGACCGTTTCCTTTGACTGCTGCTTCGGATGGAGCGCCGGGAACGACTACCGGCTCGAGGGACATCGACTGGAGACCATCCGGGACCTGAAGGGGGAAGGGGACTTGCGCGGCCTTCGAGTCAACAGGCGTTTTGAAGTTGTGGCGAACTTTCCACGCGACCTGACCGCAGGCGCACAAAGTATCGGGCGCAGGTTCGACGTTCGTAGCGTTGGCCCAGGCGTGGAAAGAGCCTTGACACTTGATCCAGGAAGCAGAAGGAGTTTGTGGGGCAGGGCTGGAAGTCTGCGGCGCTGGAGCATCGGAGTTTGCGGCGGAGCTAAGTTTGATTTTCAGGTCAGCCAAGTGCGCCTTCATTGCCGCAAGTTTGTCTTCACTGCCGGTTCCGTTGTCGGTGAGATTGTTGGCGTTTTGCTGGATGCCCATCTGGTCGCGCAGTTGAGCGCGAGTGGCCCTTTCGACTGCATCCTGCGCGGTTTTGATCTGGGCCAGAAGCACAGCCTTGTCGAGGGTTTCCTGCTTCGCCAACAGGTAGGACTCGGCGTAAGTCAGATCGCGCTCCATTGCTCGAACGTCAATCATCTTGCGCTTGTGTTCAGCCTTTGCTTTTCGATCTTCGCGGCGCGCCTTCGTTTCAGGACTGGTCATGTGGTACACAAAACCGGCCACGATATTGCCCACCACGATCATCGGAATCGCCACGACTGCGACGCCGGACAACATGCTGGTCATCGTGCCGCCTTTCGCGCCGTACATAAGACTGTCGGTCAGGCTGGTCAGCACCACGCCGATCAGGTCGATGATGAAGAAGGCCATCGAAACCCAATCCTGATATTGGGCGCTGGAGCCGAAGATCCACACGAGACTCCAGGCAACCGCGCCAATGTCCAGGCCCCACAAGCCCACGATAGCAAGCATCTGAAAGCCAGCGGGCACTGTGGTGGTCAGGAAGTCGTAGCTGCGCCAGGCCGTGTAGACCAAAAGCACCGCATCGAGCAGCAGGACGACCAGATCGCCGAAGCCAAGAGCGCCGTGATCGGTTTGTATGCCAGTGTTGCCGGTTAGTTCATCAGTCAGAGAAGTTTGGTCGTTCATTGTTTACCTCTTGTTCGAGTTGTGATTACCAGTTGGCGGCAGTGGTAAAATCTGCTTGCTTGCTCCTTCGCAGTTGGGCCGCCGTGCTCACTTCGAAGGGGGTACTTTTTATTCGGGGGACCGATCACCACCTCCTTTCGAGTTTTTCAGCCACACAAAGGCCGGAGCCGACATACTGATCTTGCCTTCACTTCGCCACATCAAGCGCAGGCGGATCGTCTCGAATAGAAGCATCACTGAGAATAGGACAGAGGGCAGGACGCGAAAAAAGAGATCGGCGTATTGCCAGTGGATCCTGAGCCAGTTCGCGGAGTACGAAAAGCCGTAAAGCACCAGGCCACCAGCGGCCAGGCCGCCCCAAATCTTCTTTGGATCAAAGATGAGCATCGTAATTGCCCAGGCAACCATCGTGGCGATGACTGCGAACTGGAGGGCCAGTACTGGAAGGATAGGGGAGAACGGCGCGTAGATGGCATTGACCGTCGTGATGCCAGCGTAGCCAGCGACCAGCCAACCAACCACCGCCGCCGCACGCAGGAGCCAGGGGATGGCGTAGAGCAGGGCGACTGCGATGCCGAGAAAGAGAACCTTAAAAAATGTAGCGAATGACCGAAGCGCTTCCGCCGCTTTTTCCTGCAAGGATGTAATGGTGTTTTCGTTCATTCGTTTGCATCTTTCTCTGTGTTCAACTCATTGAAAAACGAGAGTTGAACGAGGATCTGCTCGGCATCTTCCAGTGTCCGACTCTCAATGCCCGGCCAGCCGCATTTCGGGCACACCCCGATCTGGTCGAGAAAGTGTCCGTGTCTTTCGGGTGGACCGTACTTTCTGCACTGCGCTTTCCCGCAGCCGCCACAGACTCTCACGATCAAACCGCGTACAGATGGGCATGGGCGACGAATATCAGCTTGATCGAGTAGCCTTGTTGTCCATGACTCTGCTTGATGAGGTTGGCTGGTTTTTGCGCGGCTTCGCTGAAAGCCATGGCTTCATCCACTTTGGTCTGCGCGCCGTTGCTTTCGTCTCGCAGGGTTTCATAGTGGCCAGCAGATGACATGTCGCACCTGCGCCGGTCCGCACTCATCGTTTGAAAGTGCATAGCGTTTGGCGATCTTTCTCTCAACGACCGAGAGGAGAAGAGACGGAATTTCACGCAGGGAAAGCGCTCCGCTGCGGATATCGCTCACGATTTTTTGCAGTTCTTCCATTGCATACCTCCAGTTATGGGTCTTGTATAAAGCGCACGATGATTACATTTATCGCCGCGTCGAAAATCGCATCGGCTGAGACTGTCCTGGCAAGTTGGGTCAGTATGATGCGTTAGCAGTGTGCATTAGGATTGCAAAAAATCATCCGTGATTCCTTGGCTCAATCAGGTGGTCATATCCGGCTCGTCGAAGTTGTTCAATTACTGCGCCTGCAGGGATGCGGTAGGTACGATTGCCAAACTTCACCACTGGGATATCTCCCGACTCGATCCAGCGGTAGATGGTTTTTGGACTCACTTTTGCCCATTCAGCGACTTGCTGAATAGTTAAAAGCTCAATGCTAAAAAGTATTTCCTGATCAGAATCTTGTTTTCCGACTGGCATATATCCTCCAAAAGCCGGAATACGAAAAGACCGACTTTGAATGAGTTGTTCTCATCGAAAGTCGGTCTTTTCACTTGCCCGAAATGTTACGCTCTGCGATCCCGACGGGATTCGGACCCGCGATCTCGGCCTTGACAGGGCCGCATG
>VFSW01012152.1_pt1 | contig 12045 bp, 14 predicted proteins | sample 5358111 | NCBI WGS metagenome assembly VFSW01 (sample SAMN11554181, study PRJNA540505) | mine drainage metagenome | isolation source: sediment from site ElyBrook_90M | place: USA: Ely Copper Mine, Vershire, VT | collected 2017 | reverse complement strand
CGGTCGCGCAAAGTCCGTAGGATCCAGCCACCAATGCCGACCGGCCAGCGCCCCCCGCTTCTAGGATTTTGGATGTGCGTCGCCCTGGGGGTCGGCAACTCCATCGGCTCGGGCATCTTCATGCTGCCCGCGGCGCTCGCTCCCTACGGACTGAACAGCGTCCTCGCCTGGGGCTTCACCGCCTGCGGCGCGCTGCTGCTTGCCGTGGTGTTCGCCGCGCTGAGCCGCGCGTTCCCGCAGGCCGGCGGACCCTATGCTTACGTGCGCCTCGCGTTCGGACCGTTTCCGGCGTTCATCGTCGCTTGGGGCTATTGGATATCGGTCTGGGTGGGCAACGTATCGATCGCGACCGGCACGGTCAGCTACCTGAGCGCCCTGCTGCCGTGGATTACCCGCGTGCCGGGCGCGGCGGCCGGGGTCACCTTGTTGCTGCTCTGGTCGCTCACCGCGGTCAACTGGTACGGAGTCAAGGCGGCCGGATGGGTGCAAAGCGTGACCACCGTGCTCAAGGTCCTGCCGCTGCTGGCCGTGACCGTGCTCGGGATGCTGCTCCTTCGCCCGCGCGCGCTCGGCGCGGCGATGAACATCCCGATCACGCTCGACGCCACCACGGCTTCGGCGACGCTCACCTTGTGGGCATTGCTGGGATTCGAGTCTGCGACCATTCCGGCCACCAAGGTTCGCGATCCAGGCCGCAATATTCCGCGCGCGACGCTGCTCGGCGCCGTGCTCACCGCTCTCATCTGCATCTTCGCCTGCACCACGGTGCTTCTGCTCGCACCTCCGCGCGCGCTCGCCGTGTCGGACGCGCCGTTCGTCGACTTGGTGACCCGCTACTGGGGTGGATCGGCCGGCAAGGCGGTCGCGGTTCTGGCGGTGGTCAGCGGATTCGGTGCGCTCAACGGCTGGATCCTGCTGCAGGGAGAGATGCCGAACGTGCTGGCGAAGAACGGGGTATTCCCGGCCGTGTTCGGCCGCGATTCGCCGCGCGGCACGCCTTCCTTCGCCCTATGGTTCACCAGTTCACTCGTCACGGCGCTGGTTTTGATGAATTATCAGAAGTCGCTGGTGAACGTGTTCACCTTCATGATCCTGCTCGCCACCACCGCCTGCCTGGTGCCCTACGCCCTGTGTTCGCTCGCGCTGCTGCGCCTGCAATTCCTCGGAAGGATCGGTGCAGGGCGCGGCGGGAAACGCCTCGCGCTCGCCGGCGCGTTGGGCGCCCTGTATTCGCTCTGGGCCATCGTCGGCGCCGGCCCGCGGGCGGCCGGGTGGGGCTTTGTGCTGCTGGCGCTGGGCGCACCCATGTATTTGGCGCTGCGAGGGCGGACTTCACCCGGTTCGGCGTAGGCCGGTCAGCTGGCGCTCGAGGCGCGCGCGCGACGCCAACGCGCGCACGACGCATGTGGCGCGGTCGCCGGACGTATCGACGACCAGCAAATGCGTCCGCCGGGTCTCCTCGAACAGCTGAAGCAGTTCGCGCGCGGTCGCCCGCTGCAATGCTCGCCAATCGATCGCCACGAGCTGGTCCCAAGGCGTCATCACGTCGATGACCCGGATATCCTCGTGCCGGCTGTAGTTCGAGGATTGCAGGAATTGCAGCGGCCTTTCGCCCTGAATGTCGTACGACGTGACCAGGCCGACGATGCGGTGATCACGCACCACGAGCAACGCCCGTACCCCGGCGCGCACCATGTCGGCGAGCGCATCGTCGATCTGCCGATCCTCATCGACGGTGGCCGGGTGTTCGCGCGTGAAGTCGGTGACGACGTGGATGGCCGGATCGTCCGGGCCGAGCACCTGGCCGTCGGTCACCGACCTGCGGGGCAGTATCCCGTCGCCGGGTATCTGGATGGGTTCGAGCGTCAGGTTCATCTGTCTGATGACTCGACGGTTTCCCCAAGGTTCCGGTAATGCTTTGCATTTGCAATGGATACGGCGAGATCGTAAGCTATTAGTTTGATAGCTAACCATTAGAGGGCTTTCTATGGCCGAGCTTCAAGAGCGCTTTTCTAATGCGCTGCACAACACCGCGCGCGCCTGGCGACAAGCCGTGGACCGGCGACTAAAGCATCTCGGAGTCAGTCAGGCCAGCTGGATGACCATCGCCGTGGCGGCCAAAGCCCGCTCGCCCCTGTCGCAATCCGAGTTGGCCGATCGGCTCGGCGTGGAAGGCGCCACCATGGTGGCGATGATCGATCGCCTCACCAAATCCGGGCTGGTGACCCGGGATCCCTCCACCACCGACCGGCGCGTCAAGCGCATCGTCCTCACCGAAGGCGGTCGCGCGCTTTACGAGACCGTGCAATCCGCGGCCGCGCAAGTGCGTCAGGAATTGCTCGCCGAACTCGACCCGAAGGAGCTGCAGGTCGCCACGCGGGTGCTTGAGACCCTGCAACGCCTGATCGATGCCACTGCATGATCGGCACGCTGCAGCGGCGCATGATCACGCTGTCGATCATGCTCGCCACCATCATGCAAACCCTGGACAGCACCATCGCCAACGTGGCGCTGCCGCACATGCAGGGCAGTCTCTCGGCCTCACAGGACCAGATCGCCTGGGTACTCACCGCCTACATCGTGGCCGCGGCGATCGCCACCCCGCTGACCGGCTGGCTGGTCGATCGCTTCGGCCAGAAGTACGTGTTCCTGGCTTCCGTCGCGGGCTTCACCGTCGCCTCGGCCTTCTGCGGCATATCCGCGACGCTCGCGCAGATCGTCGCCGCACGACTCTTGCAGGGCGTATTCGGTGCAGCCCTGGTGCCGCTCGCGCAGGTCGTGCTGATGGAGATCAATCCGCGCGAGAAGCAGGGCTCGGCCATGGCGGTCTGGGGTATGGGCGTCATGGTCGGCCCCATCCTCGGACCGACGCTCGGCGGCTGGCTCACGGACCGCTATGACTGGCGCTGGGTGTTCTTCATCAACATCCCGATCGGCGCACTCGCCTTGTACGGCATCTGGCGATACATCGGCAGCGTCCCCGGAGTCAGACGAATGCGCTTCGACGTGTTCGGCTTCATGACGCTGAGTCTCGCGATCGGCGCGCTGCAAATGCTGCTCGACCGCGGTCAACAGAATGATTGGTTCTCCTCGGCGGAGACCTGGACTGAGGCCGTCGTTCTCGTGGTGTCCTTCGCATACTTCGCGGCCCACACCGCGCTCACGTCGGTCGAGCGGTCCTTCTTCGACCGCCGACTCCTCAAAAACGGCAACTATGTGACCGGACTTCTGTTCATTTTCGTCGTCGGCCTCGTGCTCTACGCCACTCGTGCGCTGACGCCGACCATGCTGGAAACGCTCCTCGACTATCCGGTGGCGACCACCGGCTTGGTCACGGCACCCGCGGGCTTCGGAACCATGCTCGCCATGTTGATCGCCGGCCGAATCATCGGCGTGGTGGATCTGCGTCTCACGCTGTTCGTCGGCTTCTCGATCACCGCACTGGCCTTGTGGTGGATGTGCGGATACTCGCTCGACCTGTCGGCCGGCGACATCATCTGGCCAGGAGTGATTCAGGGCATCGGCACCGGTCTGGTGTTCGTGCCGCTGAGCGCCGCCTCGTTCGCGACCCTCGCGCCGGAGATGCGTGCGCAGGGTACGGCCATCTACAGCCTGGTGCGCAATATCGGCAGCAGCATCGGCATATCGCTCGTGCAGACGGTGCTCGTGCGCAACTCCATCTCGACCCACGCGAAGCTGGTCGAACGCATCACGGTCCTGAATCCGGCTTGGAACGACCCGGCGGTGGCCGCGGCCTTCGACCTGGCTCAGCCCGCGAAAGCGGCCGCCCTGGATGCGCTGATCGGCCGGCAGGCCGCCATGATCGCCTACATCAACGATTTCCGCCTGATGCTCTATCTGACGGTGCTGGTCATACCGCTGCTGCTGCTGATCCGCACGCCGCGCCGATCGGGCGATGGGGGCGGCGCGCAGGCCGTGATGGATTAGCGGCGCGGCGCCGCGAACACCTGGGTCCAGTACACGCTCGAATCGCTGTCGAGATTCACCGCGTAGCCGATGCCGATCTGGGTGAAACGCGCGTCCATGATGTTCTCGCAGTGCTCCGGACTCGCAAGCCAGCCGCGCGCCACCTCGAGCGCGGTCATGGCTCCCGCCGCGATGTTCTCACCCACCAGCCGGTACGGACCGTAACCGGCGCGCCGCACGCGAATCGCCGGGGTACTGCCGTCGTGACCCCGGTGCTCGAACTCCCCGTGCCGCGCCATGTCGAGCGAGTGCTCGAGCGCTGCGGCCGACAACAGCGGATCGAGGCTGAGCGGTGCCACGGCCGGGTAGGTACGTGCACCGCAGCGGCGGCCGGCGGCACGCGCCTCGTTGACGATGTCGAGAATGAGCCGATCGACGGCCGGTGCGTCCGCCGTCGAGGGCACGGGGAGCGCCGCGGCCAGCACGAACCAAACGTCGCGGCCGCGCCGCAGAGCGCCGAACTCGCGCAGACCGGGACTGGCCAATGTGAGGCAGTAGCTGTCCACGAGGGTCCGGGCGACCTGCGCATCGTTTACGCCCCCGGACAGATGTACCGCCGCGCTCTGGCGTGCAAAGTAACCCGCCTCGGTGAGTGCCGAGCGCAGCGACTCGCCCGCCGCAAGTCGACCGGCGGCGCGATCGAGCTGCGCGCTCTCACGGAGAGGCTCCCGCGAGCCGCCGGCCGGGCAGCCGTGCAAACGCGCCCAGTTCAGATCCTGCGCAAGCGCAGCGCTTGCCGAATGCGCCGGCGGCCCCCCGAACGGCGGCGCCCCGACCGGCCGCCGACAGATCAGCAGGGCTCTCAAGCGGCGGTTCATACGCCGATAACGCATGGGCGGGCGGGTGCGTTTACTGTGCGACTCGATCGATCAGCAACTCGCGCATGCCGTCGTGACCCACCGCGTAGCTGAGCTCGCCGTACAGATCGCCGCTCGCCGGCAGGGGTTGCCCGCTGAAGGACACTCGGGCGGTGATGGCGACGGTCCGGCCGGCGACCAGGGTCCGTCCCGGAATCATCGAGTCGGCGGCGCTCAAATGCACCGCGGTACCGATGGCTGCGACGGTCAGTCGCTTGGCCGCGAGCGGTGGACCCTGCGCACCGGGGTCGCGCGCGAACACGAACAGCGGCGCGCCCGCCTTCAGCCGAGCGCGCAGCGCCGGTGCGATCCGGATCATGACCGTGGCCTCGGCCGGCGCCGTCACCGCACCCGGCGAAGGCGGGGGTGCCGCCGAAGTTCCGGCGCCGCTCTCGACCGGCACCTCGCCGAGATCGGCAAGGCGCGCCGCGAGCATCTTGTCGATGGCCTCCGGCGGGTGCATGGCTCGCAATTTCAGCCACCGCGCGCGCGCGGTGGCCGAGTCGCCGCTGATCGCCGCAGCGAAGCCTCCGTACAGGAGCGCCTTCGGATTGTCCGGCGCCGCTCGCACCGCCTGCTCGAATAGCTGCGCCGCCTCGGGCGTGATCTCGCCGCCGCCGCTGAGACTCAGCGACTCGCCCAACCCGAGCGTACCCTCGAGGTCTCCCGCGTCGAGCGCGTGTGCGTGCTGGTAGGCGTTCGCGGCGTCGTCGTAGCGCTCCATCGCGAGATAGGAACGCCCGAGCATCAACCAGCCCTTCAGATCGTCCGGACGCTCGCGCAGCCGTCCCTCGAGCTTCGCGACCATGGCGAGCACCTCGGGCCCCGCCACCGGGGTCGCCGGCGTCGCCCGCCAGTCCCAGTTCGACCAGAACGGGTACAGCCCCGCCGATGCACCGATCAGCACGACGGCGGCCACCGCACCGATCACGCGCCCGCGAGAATCGCGCACCAGCGGCACGGCCACGGCGGCGGCGGCAAGTAAGGCCATGCAGCCCGCGATGACGATGAAGGGGGTCATTATTCGGACGTGGGCGCGTCGTCGACGGGCATGCGGGAACGCTGCCGCGCCACGCGAAATATGATTGCCGCGCTCAGACACATGACCACGAACGGGGCGCCCCAGATCAGCCAGGTCTTCGGCTCGAACGGCGGAGAGAACCGGACGAACTCTCCGTAGCGGTCGGTCATGAACTTGAGAATGTCGTCATCGCTCTTGCCGGCGACCAGCATCTCGCGCACCTGGCGGCGCAAATCTGCGGCAAGCTCCACGTTGGAATCCGCGATCGACTCGTTCTGGCAGACCAGGCAGCGCAGCTGCGTTACGAGGTTCTCGTAGCGTGCCTGCAGGGCCGCGTCCTCGATCTGTCCGTATTCGTCCAGCGCGAGCGCGCCGCGCACCGGAGCGACGGCGAGAATCAAGGCAGTGGCGAGCGCGGCGAGCAGCCCGCGGCTCGCGCGCCCCACCGGGCGCATCAGGCGCCGCCCTTGCGCGCCGCCGCGATGCGCGGCAGAAACTCCCGCCGCCAGACGTCCATCGTCATCGGCGAGATGAATTTGTAGATGATGCGCCCCTGGGCGTCGATCAGGTAGGTTTCGGGCGCACCGTACACCCCCCAGTCGATGGCGGTACGACCGTCGGTGTCGAAGGCGACCGCTTGGTACGGATTGCCGAGCTGCTCGAGCCATTGCTTCGCCTTGGCGCGTTCGTCCATGTAGTCGAGGCCGATGATGGGCGCGACGTGCTGGTGCGCGATCGCGAGCAGCGCCTGCTGTTCCTCCCGGCAGTAAAGACACCAGGTGCCCCACACGTTCAGCAGGTAGACCTGGCCTTTCAGCGCGCCGTTGCTCACCACGCGGCTCGGATCGGTCACGTCGGTGAGCGAGAACAGCGGCGCGGGCTTGCCGATCAGCGGCGAGGGCAACGCATGCAGGTCGCGCTCGGGATTCAGGCCGAGCGCGAAAAGCGCGGCCAGCCCGAGGAAGGCCGCGAACGGAATGAGAAATTTCCACATCAGGTCGGACCCAGCGCCGGTTCGCGCTCCGGCGCGCCGGCATGATCCGCCGGGCTGGTCGCGGCGACCCGCAGGCGATAGCGCCGATCGGTCGCGGCGACCAAGCCGCCCACCGCCATCACGAATGCCCCAAACCAGATGTAGCGCACCAGCGGCTTGTACTGGATGCGCATGCTCCAAGCCCCCCCGCCGAGCGGATTGCCCATGGCGACGAACAGATCGCGCGCCCAATTGACCGATATGGCGGCATGGCTGTTATCCGTCTGCTGCACCCTGAAGTGCCTCTTCTGCGGCCGCAATTCCGCCACCGGTTTGCCACCGCGCGTCACCCGCACGAGCGCCTCGACGGCGTCGTAATTCGGCCCACGCAGCGCCGATGAGCCCAGAAACTTGAACTCATATCCGGCCATGGCGTAGCTGCCGCCCGGCTTGAGCGCGATGTCCTTCTCGATCTTGTAGCTCTCGACGCCGCTCGCGCCGATGGCGAACATGCCGACGCCGAAGTGGGCGATGGCCATGCCGAGCAAACCTGCGCCCAACCTTTGCTTTTGCCGCCAGCGCCTTGCGGGCTCGATCGCCGCGGAGAACATCACCCAGAAACCGAAGGTGAAGCCGACCAGCCCGAGCGGACGAAACTCGCCGAAGGCCAGCCGCTCCACCAGCACCGCCAGCGCCGCCGCCGCCCCGAGCAGGTACCACAACGGCCGCGCCGCCGCGGTCAACTTGCCGCGCCTCCAGACCGAATGCATGCCCACGGCGAGGAACGCCATGAGCGGCAGCATGGGCACCAGGAACATCACGTTGAACACCGGCGGCCCCACCGATATCTTGCCCCAACCCAGCATCTCGTACACCAGAGGCGCGAGCGTGCCCCACAGCACCAGACCCGCCACGCTCACCAGAACCACGTTGTTCACCAGCAGAAAGAATTCGCGCGAGAACGGCGCGAAACCGCCCGGCGCATACAGCTTCGGCGCCCGCCACGCGTACAAGGTCAGCGAGCCGCCGATGGTGAGCACGAGGAAGCCCAGGATATACAGTCCGCGGGTGGGGTCGGTCGCGAAGGAATGCACCGACACCAGCACGCCGGAGCGCACGATGAAAGTACCCACCAGACTCAGCGAGAAGGCGAAAATGGCGAGCAGCAGCGTCCAGCTCCTGAAGATGCCGCGCCGCTCGGTGACGCTCAGGGAGTGGATCAGCGCGGTGCCCACCAGCCATGGCATGAACGAGGCGTTCTCGACCGGATCCCAGAACCACCAGCCGCCCCAACCGAGTTCGTAGTACGCCCACCAGCTGCCGAGTGCGATTCCCGCGGTCAGAAACAGCCAGGCGAACAGCGTCCACGGACGCGTCCACTTCGCCCAGGCCTGATCGAGCCGGCCTTCGAGCATCGCGGCGCAGGCGAAGGCGAACGCCACCGAAAAGCCGACGTAGCCCGTGTAGAGCATCGGCGGATGAATCGCGAGCGCAAAATCCTGCAGCACCGGATTGAGATCCGCCCCATCCGGCGCCGCCGGCGAGAGACGCAGGAACGGATTGGAGGTCCAGAGCGTGAACAGCATGAACCCGCAGCTCACCAGACCCATGACGCCCAGCACCCGGCTGGCAAAGCTCGCCGGCAATCGGCGGCTGAAGGCCGCCACCGCCAGGCTCCAGACCGCGAGAATCATGACCCATAGCAGCAGCGATCCCTCGTGCGCGCCCCATAGCGCGGCGACCCGGTAGAACAACGGCAACTGCGAGTTCGAATTGCGCGCAACGTACAGCACCGAGAAGTCATTGTTGACGAACGAGTACACGAGGCAGGCGAAGGCCACACCGACGAACACGAACTGGCCGGAAACCGCGGGCCGGGTCACGGCCATCCAGTGGGACTTGCCGCGCCAGGCGCCGGCCAGGCCGAAAAACGCCTGCGCCAGGCTCAGCAGGAACGCGAGGAGGAGGGCGAAGATGCCGAGTTCCGGTGCCATAGAGTCCTCGGGTGCCTGCTTCAGGTGGCCGGCCGGCGCGCCGTGGGCGCAGCCATCGTCGGAGCCGCCGCCTTGTTCTTGAGCGACGCCGCGACTTCGGGCGGCATGTATTTCTCGTCGTGCTTCGCAAGCACCTCGTCGGCCACGAAGGCGCCGTTCGCCGCGAGAGTGCCGTGGGCGATGATGCCCTGGCCCTCGCGGAACAAGTCGGGCAGCACGCCCGTGTACTCGACCGGCACTTCGTGCGCGAAATCGGTGAGTACGAAGCGCACTTCGAGGTCGCCCGGCCGGCGCTGCACGCTGCCTTTCACGACCATGCCGCCGACTCGAAACCGCTGGTGCTGCGGCGCCTCGCCGGCCGCGATTTGCGTGGGATCAAAATAGAACATGATGTTCCGGCGCGATGCCAGCGCGGCGAGCGTTACCGAAGCGGTGACCCCGGCCAGAATGCCGAGCACCACCAGCAGCCGTTTGCGCCGTGGTGTCATGGGCCCTGCACGGCGGCCATCGCCAGCGCCCGGTTCGCGCGGCGCCGCGCCTCGGCGAGATGCCGCCGGGCCGACCAGAGATTCCAGGCGAGCACCAGCGCCGCCAGCGCGAAGCAGGGCCACACGAACCGCGCGTACCCGCCCATCGACCAAAAGCCCTCGCTCATCCGTAGCTCCTCACTCGATCGCCTCGCGCACCCAGGCGGACTGCCGCTCGCGCATCAACACCTCGCCGCGCACGCGCATGCTGAGCACGGCGGCGTAGAACAGCATGAAGCCCAGCAGCATCGACAGCAGCGGCCAGAGCATGCTGCCCGGCATATCGGGCTCGCCGATTTTAGCAACCGTGGCGCCCTGATGCAGCGAGTTCCACCATTGCACCGAAAAATGGATGATGGGCACGTTCACGCAGCCCACCACCGCCAGCAGCGCGGCGGCGCGGTCGCCGCGTGCCGGATCCTCGAAGGCGCCGCGCAGCGACATGACGCCGGCATAGAGAAACAGAAGGATCAGCTCCGAGGTGAGACGCGGATCCCAGGCCCAGTAAGTGCCCCACATGGGACGACCCCACAGCGACCCGGTGACCAAGGCGAGCACCGTGAACGATGCGCCGATCGGCGCCGCAGCGGCCGAGACCGCATGGCCCACCTTGATGCGCCAGATCAAGCCGATCCCGCCGCTCACCGCCATCACCATGTAGCCGAACAGCGACAGCCAGGCGCTCGGCGCATGCACATAGATGATGCGAAACGCGTCTCCCTGCTGATAGTCGGGAGGCGCGTAGATCAGGCCGCCGATCGCCCCGTAGGCGATGGCGGTCAGCGCCGGCACGAGCAGCCACGGCGTCGCGGCGCCGGCGACCCGATAAACCGAGGGCGGCGAAGCAAGTTTGTAAAACCAGGTCCACATGTTGCCAGTCTCTGTAGAGGATGGGTACGAGGCGAAGTTCATTCCAGGGTGATCCGCAGCGCCGCCGCCGCCGCGAATGGCGCCACGGTCGTGGTAAACACGCACAACGCTGCGAGGAAGTACAGGGGCCCGGTGGCGTCCAGTCCGGCGATCGCCCGATCGGTCGCCGCGGCGCCGAAAATGAGCAGCGGCATGGCGAGCGGCAGCACGATCAGGGACACCAGCACGATTCCGCGCTTGACCCCGACCGTGAGCCCGGCGCCGATCGCGCCCAGCCAGCTCAACGTGAACGAGCCCAAGGCGAGGCTCGCGATCATGAGCGCGAGAGCCGAACTCGGAATCGCAAGCGCCGTCGCCACCAGCGGAGAGAACAGCACCAGCGCCGCGCCGCTGGTCAACCAGTGCGCGCAGGTCTTTGCGACCACGATCGGCGTCAGACCGTGGCCCGACAGGGCAAGCTGCTCGAGAGTGCCGTCGTCGGCGTCGCTCTTGAACAGCGAGTCGAGGGAAAGGAGCGAGGACAGCAGGGCTGCGACCCACAACACCCCCGGCGCCATCTCCCGCAGCAGCGACAGGCGCAGATTCAAGCCGAGCGGGAACAACGTGGTCACGATCAAAAAAAACACCAACGGCTGCAACAACTGATCGGGACGCCGGAATCCGAGACGAAGCTCGCGCCGAACCATCAAGGCCATGGCGCGCACGGTGCCGACCCGGTTCAATGCAATTCCAGTCGCCGCGTCGCGCCGCCGAGCCGCAAGTCCTGATGCGCCACGATCAAAGCCATGCCGCCGTGTCCGCAGTGTTCCTCGATCAGCCGACCGACCAGCGTCACACCCGCAGCGTCGAGGTTGGTGAGCGGCTCGTCGAGCAGCCAAAGGCTCGCTTCGCAGGCGACCACTCGCGCGAGCGCCACCCGGCGCCTCTGCCCCGCCGACAGCACCCGGATGGGAAGATCGGCGCAGGCTCCCACCCCTGTGCTCTCGAGCACCTCGCGCAGCCGCGCCGCCGGTACCCGGCGTTTCAAGCCCACGCTGAAAATCAAGTTCTCGATCGCGGTAAGATCGCCCTTGAGCGCAGGCTCGTGCGCGGCGTAGGCGAGCGCTGCCTGATAATCGAGCGGTGCCGCTTGGATCGGCAGTCCCGACCAGCTCACCCCGCCCTGTTCGGGTCGCAGCAATCCGGCAAGCACGCGCAACAGCGTGGTCTTGCCCGTGCCGTTCGGCCCCGACACATGCAGTGCTTCGCCGGGCCCGAGGTTCAAGCCGACGCCTTTCAGCACGTGCCGCTCGCCGCGCCAGACGTGCAGGTTCTCGGCCGATAGCTCAGCAGCACATCCCATGGGGCAGCGATGGTAACCAAATCAATGGGTTAAAACCACCCGGCGCAAGCTCCGCAATCCGCGATCAGTGAGTCTTCAAACCGACGTAGATGCCGTTCGGCATGATGCGCAGGATATAGGGCTTGTTCGGATTGGCGTGCATCAGCACCCCCATACCCGTGCCGAGCGCGAAGCCGGCAAGCACGTCGCTCTGCCAATGCGCTTGCAGCTTCATGCGTCCCACCGCATCGTACAGCGGCAGCAACTCCAGGCCGTAGACCATGGGGTGCTCTTTGCCGTACTCCAGAATGAACGGCGTGACGATCGAGCTGACCTCCATCACCTCGCCGCTGGGGAAGCTCTGGTTGCCATGTCCCCGGAACCACAGATTCGGGTCATTGTTGCTGTCGATCGGTCGCACCCGGGAGATCGCAGTTTTAAGCACCTGCGTGATGACGCCGCCGCCGGCCGAGGCGTCGATGGACTGCCATATGG
>VFSW01012151.1_pt1 | contig 12045 bp, 10 predicted proteins | sample 5358111 | NCBI WGS metagenome assembly VFSW01 (sample SAMN11554181, study PRJNA540505) | mine drainage metagenome | isolation source: sediment from site ElyBrook_90M | place: USA: Ely Copper Mine, Vershire, VT | collected 2017 | reverse complement strand
ACAATCGCACCCCCATATAACATTCCCCCATATCTGTTTTCATATGATCCAATACGTTGAACACCCAAAAAACCAAGTGCAGTGATAAGCAACGAAATAGCTAGTAGCCCAATTAATGTAAGCATGAGATTCTCCAATTAGTCATTATACTTAAAAGTTGTTTTCTTGTACGGATATTTTGCCTCCGAGTAGAATTTTATCCGTTCTCGAACGTGCTTCTTTCCATATTTTAAATCTGTACAGATGTCAGTTACATCGACATGATCTTTATCGGGTGCTTTACGAAGACCTCTACCAATAGACTGAATCACTCGTATGAATGACTTTCCAACATCAATGAACATTAGGTTAAATATTCGTTTGATATTTAATCCTGTGCTAGCAATGTTTACGGTTGCAATGACGACTATATTGTCATTCTCTTTAAACAGATCATATACTTGTTTGCGTGCTTTCTTTTTATCTTTACCGTATACAAATACTGATCCTGGAATCAACGTGGCAAGTTTTTTGCCAAAGTTTATTCCATCAACAAGACAGAATACATTTCCTTTCTTCGCATCTCGTTTTGTTTCAACACAAGCAGCGATCCAATCAAGACGTTGTTTATTGCCTTGCAGATAGCGTTTCTCTGCTTCATATTCAGGAAAGTATTGATCCTTGAATTGGGTATATGTTAATTGCTTCTTGCCACACGGAACAGAATTTTCCTCAACGAACCGATCATATTGTTTAGTGAAATCCTCATCGAGTTGGTATATTTGGATATGTAGAGACGCAAGGAATTTTTGTTCAATTAGTTCATGAGCATGAATAGTGAACTGGACTGGTCCAACTGCAATACGGACAGCCATTGCATCAGTTTCGGCTTTAGGCAGTGTACCAGTTAGCCCAAAACGATACTGAATATTGTGGCCGTGCTCGTTCAATAACTTCGTTAGTACCTGTCCCTTTAGTCCATGACATTCATCAACAACCACAACTTGAAACTGTGTTATGATACTTGGATTGTTTTGGAGTGCTTGCCAAGTTGACACAACATGCTGATGTGCTGTATCTTTCTTGTCCCCACTATATTCACCTGTATCCAATCCCCAATACTCAAAATCCCCAAATGTTTGTCCAATCAAGTCTTGGTTGGGGACGATGGTAATCGTCCGCAGGCCACATTTTCCATATGAATCGACGAGCGCGGCGTTGCAAATAGTCTTTCCACTACCGGTTCCTGCTATAGCCACGCCACCAGCACCATTGATAAGTGCATTAACTAACTCAACTTGGTATGGACGAAGCTCCGTTGGTTCACCAGTTTCTTGATCTGGAATGTGTGCAAAATGATCTTTATCAACAAAGAGAGGAATGGCTGGTGAGTTTTTTCTTTCGTCCATTATCTCGATTTTATATCCCATTTCAACTAATTTGGGAACAATTTCATTTAATAGGTAGACATATGTCTTGCCTGTTTTATGAAAATATCGAATAAAGCCATCCCAACTTCCCAACTTGAATTTGGGATTAAAAAAATGGTTAGGTGGGTGCGCTGCAAATTCATCGTAGAAGTACCCGACGTGGCGATCACTCAGCCCGATTATTGCACAATTTACTTCATCAAAAATTTTAACTTTGACAGTTGTTGGAAGGTCCATTCTTTATCATAGTGGGTTGTCCATCATACTCTTTTGGTATGTTATAACACTACATCTTCCAATGAGGCTACACGAATCTGTGTGATATTTCGTAAAGCAAACCCTCTCGCACGAAATGCGTCAACCACTGCTTCGTACTTATCACAGATTTCCTTAACTTCCAGGTATAGTTCCAATTGTTGAATGTATGCTTCTTCGTGATCAATGTATTTGTCTTTTGCTCGGTCGGAAAGTTCACGAGAATAATTTTCTGTGTATGTCTTAAACAACCGACCTCTTATTCTATCCGTTTGTCCTTCCATATACTTTACAAGCGTATGCAGCTCAATTCGTTTTTGATCGTAGTAACTTTGCCATGCGGCTTGTTCGCGGTTGGCAAATTCAATAGTCTTCCCTTCAAGATTAAGATGTTTTTCAAAACCATCAAGCGCGTCTTCGTATTCGCCAAGGATTTTTGGTAATTTAGAAAACTTTTCACCTAAATCGGGGATGCGACTCAATTTAATTTCCCCTTACTCGACATGTATTCCTTAAGAAGGAGTAAATTTGTTTCGGCTTCATCAAACGCTGAATAATCAAACGTAGATGGGTCGGTGGGGGGCGAGGAAACTTTTGACTCTAACGATGCATCCATTATGTGCTCTTTCAAAAACTGTTTAATTGTTTCCTTATCAGCATTTTCTGCCATTTCAACTGTAATGTTGACTTTTATATTGCGTTCCAATAACTCTTTGTTTCCTTCGGTAACAACAACCTCTGCACCATTCGATAGTGTGACTACTGCTCCAACTTCCAGCTCAATAATTCCTTCGACCAAGATATACTTGTTGTCGGTAGTAAGGCTGACATTGACCCAAGTGATCTCGTCGTTTTTTCCGAAAATTTCTTGCACTGCCTCCGTAACATTAAACATGTTCATGAGGATAACGTCCGTGACAGCCTTGTGAGTTTTGTCACGATCAATGATTATTTGAGCAATCTTTTTAGCTGTCATTTCCACACCAGGTCCTGCACATCCATTAACAGACGTGCTGCAAATTTAAGGTCAGGGTTCTTGGGCAGGGCAGTTTTCTTGTACCACACTGTCCGCACTTCATTGTCCATGTGATCAGCATACTCTGTCACCTGCTCATAAGTCCACGCTCCATTCCGGATGGACAAAAGTTCTGCGGCATCGGGGCGCTTCACGAGAATCACTCCATCACGAAGAGCCTCCACCCCCATTCTCAATAAGCGCACAAGGTGCATGGCATGTTTCGTGTCATAGCCGTGTTGCTCTTCAAGAGCACTGCGAGTTTCGTTTCGGTTCGCTTTCCAAGTCCAATACTGGCTCCACTTTTCTTTCGCAAGAAGATATTCTTCCTTATTGAACTTCACAATTGCAAGTGGGATACCAACAGTGTGGTGTTCTTCTTCGAACAACGTATTCAGTGTGAAGTCATTTGAAAATGTCTGATATTCGTTAGCATTCACAAGACCAAAAGTATTGCCACCATATGGAATAAGGCGAAAGTTGCTGCGAAAGTTTTCAAGGTGAAACTTCACCATCTTTTTGGATCCAAACCACTGCACAAGAGACACGAAGTCTGTTTGACGTGGTGGCTTTTCATTTTGAGGATTGTTGATCCACTTATTGTGTCCTTTAATTCTCTTCAACTGGGACACAGCATAGCCGCTTGTTGTGAATGCAATCTTGGAAGAGAGCAACTTGTGGTTATGTTCACGCAAAAGATCATATGCAGGAGTTCTCTGTACAATATCTTCGTCATTCACCCAAAGGGTCTCTACTACATTCGGATTACATTCCAAACACAATTTCATAAAATGAGAGAGTTCGTAGAATTTCGTATCGATCTCGGTGTTATCTTCACATTCGCGCACAGGGAAGAACGGTGTTCTCACATTTACAGGTTCTCCTGCAAAGATTCCACGAAAATCTACATCAGATGTAGGAAGATTTGTACCATATGCAATAGAGCCAGCATAGTGTTTCACTAGCAAGTTATCTCGCATTAGTTCTTCTGCATTCTTGACGTAAAGTGTTTTCATTTACTTTCCTTTAAATCTTCCAAAATAAGTTCTAACTCTGTAACAGTAGCATTATTTTTTAATTTATTAGCACGAGTACTGATTACTCGTATGTTCCCCACGGTGTATCCACCAGTATTATCTATCCTATCAATAGATGGAGTGTTATGTTGTACTGACCCAACTGTAAAGAACAGTGGTATTCCAAGAACTGGGCACATGTCTGGAATAACAATATCATCCACTGTTAGGTTGAATGGGACATTCATTCTCTTTGCGCGATGTCGTGACCGCCGAATCATAGTAGCGCGTGGATTGCTTTCTTTTTCTGCATCTCTCCACTCTTTTCCAAGAAGGCTTAAATGTTCGCGATTGTCTTTATAATATTCACGAGATTTATTTTGCCACTTTTCTGGATTTTGTGCGCGATCCTTAGCACCCCATTCCCGCCGTTGTTTGGTTCTATTAAATGCCATAAAATGTTAGTTCCCAAACGATACAGTGCCAGTTAGATATACTATACCCTAACTGGCACTATAAGTCAACGCTGTAAAAACAATAAGTTATTACTCTTTTGTAACTTTAAGCTTTCTCTTTGTCTTTGCATTGTCTTCAAGCTCAGTATCTTCTACAGTGTGTTCGTCCAACACAGCTTCTAAGAACTTTGTACGAAGTTCTTCTGCCTTCATTAAGACGTCGCCTCCATGGTCAGCAAAGTCCTTTGCAAAGAAGAGCTTGTCGCTGCCAACTATGCTGTAACGGTTTCCACTTTTCTCCAGAATACCTAGCTCAATAGCGACTTCAAGTAGGCCGCTATACTTATCCATTCCAGTGTCATATGGAACTTCAATTGTTACTGTTTGAAATGGCTTGGTGAAGCGAGTTTTGTATCCTTCACATTTCATACGAATACCAGTTGCGACTTTGGTCTTATCGTCACGTAATTTCAACTTGGTCAACAACACAATCTGTGATGCAGAATACTTGACGGCATCAGAAACAATCCACACACCTTCACCATTCATCACATCCTGATTTTTGTATACTTGTGTAGTTACAACCATCGCGACATTCAACATTTTGATGTCTTGAACGAATGTGCGCAGCATTGCTTTGAGTTGTTTATTCCTTTGTCCTTGGTCTCCCTTCTGTACACCCTTTTCGTAGTTTTCAAGTTCCGTTTCAGTCAACAACATACTCAATGAGTCAAGACAGATTAGTACTTGTGGTGCATCTTCACTATCACCGCATTCCTTCTTGTATCCCTTCAAGAATGTTGAGATTACCTTTTGGGCTTGGGCAATGGTGACAACGCCGACATATTTGTAGTTGTGATCAACATCAACACCAATAGCTTTCATGAAATCGTCATCCATTGCGTTTTCAGAATCTACGACAAGAATGAATGCGCCTTCCTTTTGTGCTTGTGCGACAAGGTTTCCTGCGACAAAGCTTTTTCCTGACGACGATGGACCAGCAAGGCAAGTGATGCGTCCCTGTGGAATACCACGTAAGAAACTTCCGGACATGACCTTGTTCAGTGTAAAATTGCCGGTAGAATACCAGTATCGTGGTGGGAGAGATGATGTGCTTATTCCCTCGATACTGTCAACGGATTTGTTAAAGTCTTTTAAAAAATTCAAACTCATAAATTGCTCCTTGTTCAGATGTAATGACTGAACGGAGAGATTGTTCCCTCTCCGTTGGTGTCTGTTAATTACTCGGCTTTCGCTTTCTTACGATTGCGGATCTGAGCAAGGATGTCATCGGCCTCATCTTCAAGACCTTCGGGAGTTGATACTGGCCCATTGTCATCTGCTGTTGGGAGTGCAGATGCTTTTGGTTTATTTGCGCCAGGTTTAGCAGGCGCAGGAGTGGACTTTGCAGAGTCCTTTCCATCGTTATAATTAGCACCAGTAAGTGCTGCTTCTAACATTGCCTCGACTTTTTCGCGACCTGGATGTTTTGGTAGGAGAGTTGATAGATCAGCCAACTGTAAGTTGGCAACAACATCTTCATCAAGGTCTGATGACTTACGAGCAAACTTGGAACCAATTGTATATGTGGCGTAGTCACCCTGCTTTGACTTCTTAATAATAAAGTTCGTTCCACCCTCATATGCATATGGAACAGTATCTAGTTCACCACTACCAAACGACTCTTTGATAATATTGAACAACTGGTAACCAAGAGCGATATACCGGAGCTTACCTTCGTGAGTTTCCTTTGTTTCCTTGTCTGGTTCAAGTGGATCTTCTATCACTATCGCCTGGGTAATATACTGCTTCTTCTTCCAATACTTCTTGCCGTTGTCCTTGTCCTCAGCCTTGTAATATGCCTGAGATACGGCACAAATTGGGCAATCTTCGCCATACATCGACAAACAAGGGACGGACTTCTTCTCTCCGTTGATCAACAGTGAATGAGTTACCTTTTCGACAAGGAAGTCGAATGGGTTGTTGGTATTGGCATCAGGCACAAAGCGAACAATTGCTTGTTCACCTTCTTTCATATTCCAAAATGGGTAGTAGTTGTTTGGGAGGTTACCGGCTTCACGGTCTGGGCCTTTAAATGCGTTTTGTAGATCTGCTAATGACTTCATATAATTCTCCTTTCTCTTTTCTCGTTTTTGTTGTTATTTCTCTTCTTTTGTTATAAAGAGAGTGCTATGCACCTCAGGACGCTCTTCGCCCATCAGTTACCAAAGTATACGACTGTGTATTAACTTTGTCAACTGTAAAAGTATTTATACCTGATTGTAAAAAGGTTACCAAAATTCGGGAGTATCAGGAAAATCTGTTATCCCATCAAGAGTTAAAATGGGGCCGTTGTCTCGTTCTTGTATTAAAACGATTCCTACATTATTATAAGCAGTAACCCAATCATCTGCAAACGTATCGGCTGTTTGGTTACTGCGTAATAGGATATTTTCTTCACTTGTGGTGTGGTGAGTTTGACGAAATACGTTGAATAGCGAACGAAGGTGCTTGCGTGAGATTCCTTTATTCTCCATTATTTGATTTATGATTATCGTCCCTGCCCACTGTCTTGGATAGAAGTGTTCGCTGACTTTTTCTTTATTATCGATTGCTGCTTGGCTACGAAACCCTGTCCAACGTTCTGGCAAATCGTATATTGAATTGCCCATATCACGGGCGTGTCTGCGAAGTGTAACTTCTGTTTGAGGATACAAATGAATAAGATGATACTTCTGCCACTCAGCTTCTACGGTTTGATCAATAGCCGATGACCGTTCTTCTTCTGCAATCCGCTGATTGGTGCGTTTTAGTGCTTGATACGTTGAATCACTAAACAGCCGTTTTGCTGTTTGACTTCCATATTTAATGCACTCAGAACTCCCCCTAAAATCGAGTGTGGGGTCACGCTGACTCAGCGTTTGAATTTTTTTGTGAAAGCGTAGAATATATTTGTTGAGTAACATAATGATACCCAATATACCTACATTTAATTAAATGTCAACATGAAAGCTAGCTAATTTAAGTTGGCCAACCGGTAGTGATATTATAATTATTTACATCTGTGATTGTTGTTAATGCTGCCACATTTGCTTTGTGGGTCCAACTATTAGCATAAGCTGCTTGCCCAAATGTCGCCATTCCTCCTGCAAGTTGGACCAGTTGAGTGGGCGTGAGCGTGTGGTTAGTATTACTGGTATCACGCCATGTTTGGTTACTTGTTACCACTCCTAGTGCAATGAGGGTGCAAACCGCGTTGATATTTGATATGTCGGTAGAAGATGCATTCCACCGAATTCCGTTGCTATCTAAAAATCCACCAGCGAATACCTGATCACGATATTGGTTTATTTCATCATTCTTATTTGATTGGGCATCGATAAGAGCCTTGGCGTCCAAGTCCGCCTGCGCGATGGGAGAAGATGTCCAAACAACATTCGTATAAACGGTAGAGTCTCCGATGCAAGATGCTTGTGTACCTGGATAATATTTACCAATAATTGCAATATAGTCTGTCATTTTATATTTCCTCTATGGTCCAACCCGAGTTAAGTCCACCATATGTGTTTTCTGAGTTTCTGCGGTTAATATACCACGTATTGCCGGAAGATCCATACGTCATAAAATATGTAATTGGGCTAGTTGTTGCCGGTGTATCTGTTATGTTAAAGGACATAGCAAACACGTTACTTGCTTGAATAAATGCGTTGACAACACCCCCAATAAACGTAGTTGTAGCTCCAATTGTTCTCCATAACACAGCAGATGATGTCATATTATTTGATGATACTGCTACCGTCATTGAACACTTAATACTAAATGTGGATGAGCTCGATCCCGGTGTGATAGTTTGTGTCCAAATTTGAGTGCCGTCAGTTGATAGTGGTGGAGTTGAGGCAGGCGTTATAACAGTAGTTCCACTTTGAGATAGAATGTTGCCACCCCATTCACGAAACACTAGGCCACCATTTCCATATCCTCCAACAGCTGCCCAAGTTCCGTCGCCTCTCCAGAATGTAGTTGCAGATGCACTTATTCCAGAATTTAAGTTTGTAACAGGTAAGTTTCCGGTTACATGAGTTGCTAATCCTACTTTGCCCCATGTTGGTGCCGTGCCTACCCCACCGGTAAGTAATACATTACCAGTAGCAATATCAGCAAGTCTCGCTAATGTTGTTGTTGTATTAGCATATAATATATCACCAATGGCATATACAGGTTGTCCAGTGCCTCCCTTTGTAGCACTCAATGTTCCACTGATGTTATTAAGAGTTAGGTTTGCTTCTGTTACATCCACGGTTGGATTACCTGCAACTCCATCTCCATTAGTGATTGCAATCTTTGTTGATCCTGCTGTTATCGTTCTTTGTGCCCAGGTATCTGTTGTTGTTCGAACTGCAATACCAGTACCTGCCAGCCCCTCTAAGGCGCTTAAGTCGTTTGCCAATGCAATCGTTGGATTTCCTGCTACTCCTGTTCCATTCGATATTGCAATTCCTGTAGCAGGACCTGTTATTGTACGAGAAACATACGCATTGAGTCCAGTCCGAACAACAATTCCATTTGATCCAGGATCGATTGTTTGGTTAACCCAGTTTGTCCCGTTCCAAACTAACATATCACCAGATGTTGGTGTTGTAATCGTTGAAAGAATGGCAGTTGAGCCAGTACCACTTGTTGAGGCATATGATGTTAAATCAACAACGCTTAATACTTCACTGATTTGTGCATTTGGGATCTTTGTAGAAGCATCCAATGAAGCTAATCCATTTACTGTAGCTTTAGATGCAATAAAAGTATCGATCTGTGTATGAGTATTTGTACCAATGCCACTTAATTCACCATGAGCAAGCTGCATTAATTGTGCTGTAGTTGCTCCTGTTACCTTAAATACATATCCAGCTACTCCACCTGATATTGTGTGATATGTTCCAATTGCTGTAGCATTAATAATCTCATGTGATGTTGGAGTTCTTGCATTTGCCATGCGAGTATCAGAATCTGTTACATATCGATTTCCTATTCCAGGAGTTCCTACCGTACCAGCTAACGCATCATGTTGACCAGAAGATGGATCATTTGCATTTGAATGAGTTGGATAATTAAGTGCAAGTTTGCTTTCAACTATTCCTGCATTCGTTGCCACGTCCCCATTAACAACGAATACATCTGTTCCAAGTACCTTGGCGTTTGTTAGTGCTGGATTAGATACTGTGACGACGTAAGCTGCATCGACAGGTGCGCCGCTACCACCACCACCACCACCACCAGATATTCCACCATTAAATTTTCCACCTTGGATAAATTGTGCAACAGCAGTATTTGATAGGTCGGTTGCTCCCTGTTGCACAACAATATATGTTCTAAGAGATGCATTTGCTAGTCCAGGGAATGCAACAAAATTAAGATCAGGGGTGTTGGTTATTGCATCAGCTTTCGTAGCGTATGTATGTTGTGGATATTGCACATATGTTCCATTAACTCCAAAACCAGGGACATAATACACTGGGACAGATATCCAATTACCAACTGGGATCGGTGCAAGAGTACCTGTACCGTTATCATAATTTGTAGTATCAATGGTTGATCCACTAGTTAACACATATCCACCAGTTCCATTTTGATAAAGTAGGCCAAATGTTGATGCTGTAATCGCAGGATCAGAACTGATATCAGGTACTTTCTTGTTTATTTCAAAATTAACGCCAAGAGAATAAGACTTACCAGATGATTTATTAATTGCTAAATTGGCGCCATTAAATCCATATTGATTACCGGCGACATTAATAATACCAATAGCTGTTGCTAAATCATTTAAGCGGGCGGCTGGATCAAATGCTGTAGTAACATTTGAAACAATTCCTGCAATTGTAGTATTGTTTGGATGTCCTGCGTATCCCAGTGGGACAATGGTTCGAGTTTGCTCAAATGTAAATGGTGTAGCAGATTGTTGAATGGTGCCAGTACTATCTATACCAATATACGTACCGCCTTGTGTTGCGAGATGAGTAACAGTAATGGCTGTTTGAGTATTCCACGAAACTAAGGATTGGGTTGGATCAAGAGAATCGGTTGTATTATCAACAAACGATGCGGTTCCGGCACTTAAATCAAATTTGGCTGAGTTGCCACCATTAATAGTTAATGCGCCACCAACCAACAATCCTGTAGAAGAATTAGTAAATCCACCAATTGAGTGTTGATGAGAGAGGCGGGAATAACCATTACTGTTACCACTAATGTCTATACCATATCCAAATACTCGGTCAAAGTTTGGACGAAGATCAATCAACTTATCTGCAATAGTAGTGTCGCCTTGTTGGGAGACAACTACTGCAAGGATAGCGACTACTGGAGTGAGAGCAGAAGGAATTGCCGGAATTGGACCGACCATTGCTAATTCTTTTGTTTGAAATTGTTTTTGTGAATATATAAAATAAACTGTCCCCCCCACAGACCGAACTATTATATCCTTTTTCCAAAATCCTGGAGTTAAGGTTACCAAGGCAGACACATTAGGTTGTGTAATATCATTCCACTGTGAGGTATTGACCATATTTGCATTCGATATATCAGTCTGCCAACTCATATCTGTCGTGCTGTATAGTTTTAAGAAAGTACTAGTCGCACTAACAGGGATAGAATTTAATCCAGAATGTATTTCGCCTGCAGCAATATTTAATTTTAAATAATTAGGAGCAGACTGTTCTGATATCTGCATTCCTTCAGGAACATTTATTCCAACAAATTGAGAAAAATGTCTGACTCTTTCTGGAAAATTATCTTGATGATCAGCGAGCGCGAACGTTTCAATTATATAAGTGCCACCACCGACGACATATGCAGATCCTAATTGAATTGTAGGATCATTTACATTTGGATCTGGTGGAGTCGTTAGTGTACAAACTGGAATGCCCGAGGAATTAATTGCAACATAGTTGGTTCCATCTCCAGCGACTGAAACTGTTGTCGCTCCCCATGAGATTTTGATAAACGATGTTCCTGTGTTAACATAACCTGTACCAGCAGCAATGTTTATTGTTGATGTTGCCCCTTGTCCAGATATTACACCACCAGAAATTAATCCCGAAGATAACATATCGACATCTTCTTGGTTTTGAGTCGTAACAAAACTGTCAATCTGCGCATGGGTATTAGTGCCAATGTTGCTTATTGCTGTATGAGAAATGTTTCCTTGATTAAGTGTAAGGAGAACATTATCTCCATAGATTGCTTGATCATTTGTAACAGTTACCGAAAGTAAATTACTTGCTGATCGGAAGGTTAATGTATCAGATGCAACTGCACTTGAAATATTTGTTCCGTCTGAGATGTGCGAATATCTGTCATTTGGTATAGCTGAAATTTCTGAGGCGATCTTATTAGATGACCACAGTACCGTTGGTCCAGAAGAAGAATCATTAATGACGGCCGAATACGTAGAAATTTCCGTGCTCACTGGACAAGTAAACGTTGCGAGAACATTATCAAACTCGGTCGTTTGTGGAGTTGATAATGCAGAAGCAAATTGAAACTGAAGGTTACCAGACCCATCATTTATAATTTGTTCTAATGTGACTCCAATATTGACGTCTGCATTAATAAAATCTATTAGTGCACCTGAGCAACTTGTCGAATATGTTCTTATGTATGTTGTTGACATTTTATTACCTTATTTTATCAATATTTATTCTAGTTCCACCACTAAGTGTTACCAATGATCCAGTTCCTGCAACCCGAACCCCTACTATGCTGATCGTATCATTTATTGCTAATATCGCAGTAGTTGTAGTTGTAGTTGTTTGTTGTCCTTCAGATGTGGACGAATGGTTACTATACGCATTTGTGCCAGGAATGGCCGCTCCATTTTTAAAAATTTGTGTTCTACAAGTAGT